>JAABUP010005982.1_pt1 | contig 17877 bp, 20 predicted proteins | sample 5559201 | NCBI WGS metagenome assembly JAABUP01 (sample SAMN10711887, study PRJNA513373) | rock metagenome | isolation source: Antarctica rocks | place: Antarctica
ATTTGCTTAGCCTTTATATTATCGGCTATCGTGGGAGGAGGGGAGGAGTCTAGGTCTACTGCCTTCCTAGCTTGGTTGGGGTGTGGTGTTGGTCCACCTGCCACCTGGGCCCAGCTGTTCGTCGTCCTGGCACCTTGACGTATCTACGTTACTATCTACGTTACTATCACTCCAAAAATCGCACATTCTCCCCGATCTCCCCCAGCACCCTCCCAGCCGCCAGTCTCCCGGCTTCTGATAATTGTGCTTGCTGTATCGTCTCATTTATACTATCTATTGTTCTCTTCCTCTCCCTCAATACTCTAATTGTGATTTTGGCTTGTCTCTCCATCGCTGCTGCTCTTTGATCGTTCTTTCGCTTTTCAGCCCTTTCCTCTTCGGCCCTGGCTGACCTGACCCGTCTGGCATCTGCCTCTCTTCTTTCATCCAGCAGTTCTAAGCTACGCAGCTCATCAGCTTCATCTGCCTGTTGTTGCTCTCTAATTACGGCCAAGCGCTCTCTTTCTCTCCTTCGTTCAGCTTTGGCTGCCCTGTCGAGATCGGCTTGAGCAGCTTCTTGCTGTTTCAATTCCTCCGCACGCAAGCGCGCTTGCTTTTCCTGTGTCTTTCTTACGCTCTCGGCTTGCTTCTGCGCTTCAATTACGTGAGCTGGAGCACCGCAGACGCTTGGCGGTTGATCTGCGCCGGCTGTTTCATTCCAGAACCGATCACGGCACCCGAACCCTCGAAGGAGTTTCTCCAAGGCTGGGGCGACACAACTATCGGTACTGCAACACCTACGTTCGCTGTCGAGAGAGCGAGGGTAGATGGGGCTTCTAAATTTGAAGTGTCGGACGTACATGGTGAGGCTGTAGCAGAACCGGCCCTGTTCGCGATAGATGTTGAAGTCGGCATTGAGGTTGTCTAGCAAGAATCGGAAAGTTTTGAGGAGGGCGGTGGTCATTGCGAAAGGCGAGTCGCTGTCCAGGGCTAGAAACACGACAGATTTGCCATTCGTGAGTTTCGTTAGGTCAGGCTGCGCTTTAGCAAGAGCATCAAAGGTGTCCTTTAACTGCACTGGATCCCTGACTGGACCGGTACAGCGGCATACTTCACCCAGTGCAGTCCTGTATTCACAAGTATGGATGCCCGGCCAATCTACCGACGCGCCACGATCAAGGAGCAGCTTCACCATTGAGGCTTTGGTCCGTCTTGCTGCAATATGCAGAGACTCATCATCAGGGTTCGCTTTGAAATTGAGTAGATGTTCCATGGTCTCTAGGCTTCCTGCTTTAGTTGCGCATTGCAGTGGCGTCCTACCAGATTCGTCCTCGACATTGACGTTGGCATGCGTTTCCAGAAGTCGCAAGGTAACATCTGGCTGAGATGACTTGGCTGCTATGATTAATGGACTGTTACCAGAGCCGGATGTCCGAAAATTAGGATCCTATCACATAGAGCTCTGTCAGTGGAATGCGCTTGCTGTGGGAATGGGTGATACGGACCTCCTCGCTCCAGAAGGACATCGACTGTGCCCACATCAGTCTGCTGGTCTACTTGTGCTTGACAGAGAAGCCAGAGCAACGCAGAAGTCTCCTCCATACCGAGATCAGGGTTGAACTCCCACAAAAATCGGGAGTCAGGCGGACATCCACTGTCGAGAAGATGTTGCAATAACAGCGGCTTGTCAGGGTGTCGATGTAGAGTCTGGTACAAAAAACCTGTCAAATGGTCGTCCTGTCTAAAATACGAGGATTTCCTTGATTTTGACCATTCTAAAAACAGCTTTGACAGACGGATGAGGTGTTCCTCAGGCGCGCGAGACTCAAAAATAGACATGAACGCGGAGCACAAAGTCTGTTGATTTGGCTTTGGATTCAACAAAATTTGAACGAGTTCATACAAATCCCTTTCCACTCCCGTGCAGAGGCATTTACCATCGTCGAAATTGATATTCAATAATGATGGCCGTGCAGAGACCAAGTCAACGAACCGATCGCGAATAGGGTCGGAGGATTTCAAGGCCTTGAGGAAGATCTGGTCAACCGCAGGACCAGTGGCCCCTCCATCGAGGAGGATCCTGTCGACGTCGTGCAGCACTTTTGATTTTCCTCGCCATCTGTCAACAGAAGTCGATCTTGCCGCGAATGCGGCCGAGAAGACCACCGGCGAGGGATGGGATCTCGCCAGCAGCACGAGGGACTCGATGTCAGATTGCTCAACCGCTATGATCACGCTTTTGCCCCCATCGAAATTCGGGTCCCCACCGCTCTTGATGAGGTGCTCGACAAGGCCATGGTCTTTCTCAAGGACCCCTTGGATCAGCGCACGATGTATGACTTCTGACTTTGTCACCCCAGCACGGGTGAGTAACCGGATAGACTTGAATCGAACTGGGATCTTTGTGCTAGACTGCACGGCTGGCGTCTGCATTGCCAGTCTGAGAGCCTCGGGCAGATATTCGGAGTTGGGATTCCTTTGGAGCAGGCAGTCGAGGATGGACGAATGACCCGCGGCGGCGGCAATCTTCAAGGCTTTACCACTTTGATAGTCAACGGACGCATCATATTGCAACAGCATGTCGATGGTTGGTTGCGCAGGTGGTCCCTGATTCACTGCGTCTATCAGTACAGCATGGACTTGTGGCCCTCGCGCACCCTTTCGAGAAGTATTTGAAGTAAACACAGCCTGGTATCTTGTTCGTGGTTCATGGCAAGAGGAATGAGCGATGCCAGGACCGTTGATAAGCCTGTACCTTCCAACAGGAGTTGCAAGACTTCGATCTTCATGGGCGTTGAGAAAGCGTGTCTGATAGCTTTTCCCTCCGAGTAGTCGACCCTGGCACCATGGTGGATCAACAGTTTGATAGGTTGGGAATCGCATTCCTGGGAGCTACAGACTTCGTGGATCAACGCACGACTGACCGGATCACCTTTCGCACCGCCACGAAGAAGTAGAGCCATGCACGCATATCTTGTGTTAGGGTCTGGATTTTGCATGGCAAGCGGTAGCATTTCTGCCAACATGCGGCTGTCACATTTGCTGGAGACAAGGCATTTGAGCACTCGATTGTTTTGTGAACTGATCGCAAGTTCCACTGATTTGCCACAGTTATAGTCGCAGCTTGCCTTGTGACCTAAATGCGTTTCGATAACACTTATATCGCCGTTCGACTCATTGCTGATCTCTTGCACCAGGGCCTTGTCGAGACCCTCCTGGTCAATGCCAGCTCGAAGCAACAAGTCAAGCTTGGCGAGTCTATCTCCGGTCGCAGGTTCGTGGACGATTGGCAGAGCGGCGAGGCGGGACCGAGGATTTGGACGACCAAGATCGGTGACAGATGCAACGAAGTTTTTGTTCGCACACTTGACCGCATTGCACAGAGCTTGTCCATGATGGTGATCAACGTTGGTTTTGCACACCAAGTATAGAACCAAATCCTCATCGAGAGGCTTCTCCCCAATGGCCTCGGTCAAAGCTTGGTCGACTGCAGGACCTTGTGCTCCATGGTCTAGGAGTGTCACCATGAATTTCATCCTCAGGCCACGATCCACGAGTCTCAGAGCGACTGGTATCGCTGAAGAAGGCGACGAAGCTTGGGGCGCGCTCCTCACAAGAATTTCAAGCGACTCTATGGATTCTCTTTTCGCTGCAGTCTGAAAGGGCTTTCATTTCAAGCAGTTGACGTCTGCGCCAGCCACAAGGACAAGGTTGATCAGATCTAAATCGAGTTCTGGGGACTGGGTATCCACAGCCTCCATCAGAGCAACGTCAAGCAGCGCTGTTGGGATGCCCGCCGTTGACGCGGCGTCAATGATGGATTTTATCATGCCGTATCTGAGACTTCTGAGTCGTGGTGGACCGGGTGGGACCAGGGGTAGGACGTGTCGCATTGACTGCGGCCGTGGCTTCCCTTTACTCAAAACCAGATTGACGGTGTCCAGATCGCCTGCAGTGGCAGCAATCTGGAGGGCTTGCGCATCGTTGTAATCTGCACTAGCTCTATGATCTAGAAGCAGTATCGTAACGCTCTCGAGCTTCTGTTCCACCGCGCTGACGAGGGCCTTGTCCAGGGGAACGCCCCTAGCGCCTTTGGAGATCAGCGGTGACATCAGGTCGTGTGTCTGGCCTTCAGTGAATGGCTGGGGGATCTCGCTGAAAACGTCGGTGGCACAGTCCCTGGAAACTTTACCCAACGACAGCGTGTTGAGCATTCTCACGTTCCGTGCCGTGACAGCTTGCTTCACAGCCGCTGCTCCTTTATAGCGCAAAGAAGCACCATGAGCGATCAGCATTTGTGCGATACCGCAGCGACCGGCTCTAACAACCCGGATGAGAACCTCAGCGACCGGATCACCATTGGCACCACCACAGAGTAGTATGTCCAGTAGAAGGTATGTCTCTTCCACCTTGATCGAACTTTTGGGTACAAACGCGTTTTCGAATGCCTATGAGACGGATCGCTTGACGGATTGCCTTTCATGATTGCAAGGAGAAGGTCACTGCGTTGAGATTTTACAGCCCTTTGAAGCGCCAGAGCATGATTATGATTGACTTCGGCACCATAGAGTACCAGCAACGACACTATCTCAACCTATCCTTGCTCCACCGCGGTGGGTAGGCACTTATTCAGTAGACTCTTGATTACTCTCTTACGAGCTCGGAGGAACCTCACAATCTTCGGATTCTGAGCGGTGATGGCAGACTGGAATATGATTCCACCAATAGCGTTGGGATCCACATCGTACGGCAACAGCGCCTCCACGACCCCGGGTAGATTGCGCTTGACGGCCATCTCGAGAGCCTTAGTCTGGTTTGTTGATGAGGCGCCACGGCTAGCCAGAAGCCGGACCATGTCGATATTGCCTGTGGATGCCGCGGATTCGATGTGATTGGTAGGAACAGACTTCACATCCTTCTTACGCAACTCTTGGAGCTTGTGCTTGGTCACTTCTTTGCGAAAATTCACGTCGGCGCCTTTCTCTAGCAAGATTTCGGCAACGCCGACACGACCTGAATCTAGAGCTTGGTGCAGACCACGGCTTAGCTCTTCCTCATTGAAATCCCAAGTTTGATCATCCGACGCCTTCTGCTTGGCCTCCTTTGATTTGAGCAGGCCTCGGAAGCCCGCTGCCGGATCTTTGTATCTCGGATGCCCGGTTCGAATCTGAACAAGCATATCATGTGCATGGCTTCGGTCTATAACTGAAGCTTGACGTATCCAAGGGCCAGGCGCTTCTATCACTGGACCAATGGCGACTGGGGGGCAGCTTTCCTGGATTAGCGTCGCCAGTCTTTCAGCCCGACCGGCAGTGTCGGTGCGTATACTGCTGCCTCGTGATATGGCCCCAAGTGGCTCTGTGGTGCCTAAATGGTTCCTTCGGTTCGACCGGAGACGAAATGGCGTCGACTGACTGTGATGGTGTACTTCTTCCCAATCTACAATTTCTGCAATCTCATCCATAGCTTATAATCCGGCCTGGCTCACGGACGAATTGTGGTGGTCTGACAATGCCTGGTGGGCGGGAGTACCACGTAAATTGACCGTTGCACTGGCATCTGAACGTGAGTGCCTCAAGACTGTTGGGGGGATAGGCGACTCTGCGAGAGACTGGCTTCTCAACAAAGCTGCGGACGATACAGCGTGTATGACAGGGTCAGCAGCTGTACAATTGGAAATCTCTCTAGTTTGTGCATACCTGGAACTTCTTGTGATCTTCTTGGTGACTAGCGGGATAGGCCCGGCAAATTGGGCAGCCATCTGATCCAAGTTCATTTTCTCGTCTTTTTGCACCAAGTGCAAAGCAACATAGACTTCCAATTGTGTCCACGTTCCATTCGGTAAGCCGTCGGCGTCAATCGTAGTCGTAAGTTGCCAAATCTCCTCCACCTCATTTTCGGAGAGACGGGACTTGGAGAGAATGTTCCTGACTTGATCGTCTGTGCTCAAGCAACGGTCATTGCTGGGAAGCACGCCTCATAAAAAGCTCAGTACTCACCTCCTAACCCCGCCGCCGTTGCAATCGCGCCGACGTTGATCTTAATGATCTGATCGTACACCCGTCTCTCCTCCATCCCAATGACGGAGGTATAGCCGCCGTCGAGGGTGAATGACATTTTTCCAGCCACAGGACCCTGCCCTTTTGACGATGAAGCTCCATAATGCGCTGCTGCCATTCGCTATAATGTGAATGACTCTTCCCGCCTGAAATGTGGATAAAGGAGCATAAGAGATCGAGGTGGGATGAAGAGCGAGGTCATCCTCTCAGCCTAATCTGATATACAGCCTTAAGCGGTTCACAGCTGTTTGGCCGAAGTCGAGGCTTCGACAACGAGAACGGCGGCTGTGTGTGCATTCTGAGCGGAGGCACGGTACGATGTGGCTTCGCGAAGCAACGTAAGGTATTACTGACTTGGGTCTCGAATGGGCACCTGAGAAGTGGACTACTGCAAGCCTTCATGCTGCCGCGGGGCGTCGCTGCTTACAGCCTCGTTAACTGCCCAATCAGCAGAATGGGAGAGAAACGTATGCCAACAACTGGTGGCGACAACCAATGATATATAGACATGGGAAGAAGAAGACTGTCTGTGATGGGCTTGCAGGACGGGATATTCTGCATTTTCACACCTACATAGTGTCTTCCTTCCCAGAAGCTCGTGTGCGCTCAATGCCTCGGCACATGCGCATGATACGCTTCACTCCGGGAGATCTGTGCATCGAGATGAATACTTTCGTTCTCACGCCGAAAGAAACATAATCATGTGGAAGGCTCGGAGATGGCGCCAAACCCGACAGCGTCGCGCCTTGGCTGGAAGCAGGAAAAGAATGTCCTGTCCTTTCGCTGTCTGCTTGTTTGTTTTAAGAAAGGCAAACTAATAAAGTAAAAATATACGTAAAACTTCAAGAAAGCGTAATCATGATATATAATAAAGTAATGATTGTTTACAAAATATTTTGTTAATTTCGCGAGATAATTCGTAATCTTTGAAATTTATATTTGGACGTTAATATTAGTAAGCTTCTTTTTATCTTTAAGCTTACCCTTTACTTACAGCGACCAGATCATGGGGTTGCTATTCCGCGTGTTTATAACACGGAGTTGCTAAAATTAGGTGACATGGGCAACTCTTGCTAAACGTGCGAAAACATGCTATTTATGCGATTTGCGCAAATATCACGGATTAATAAGTCTTTGAGATTTGCCGATGTAGCTTTGTGGGTTAACATTTTCACGAGTCTTGTCAGAAAATGAACTCGAAACGATTTCGAGGACTGTTTTACATAATCTGGTCTTTGCCATCTAAGCAACTTTCATTTCTGATGAAACACTTGAGTAGCATAGAGCTGGGCGAAAGAAAACCTTACCTAAGAATGTACCCTATTGTGAATAGCCGTGGGCTCTGTATAGATCGAGGTGAACATAAAATCGCATTCATTATTGCGGGTCCTCTGGAGTCGCCTGCAGCAATTTTGATAGGCTAAAAAACTCAATTTCTGTAGAACATTATCAACAGAGTAGATTGACACAATAGCACTTCCCAGCGTAATGTACTTGGTGTGGGGAGCCGCAGCATCAAAAAGGTGGTAGATGGAAAGGATAACCCCCATTCTTGATCCTGAAAACGCTAAGTAGAAAGCTGTACATGACAAGCATTACGCCTCCCCATACAAATACAGCCAATTGCTGCGTCTTCGGGTCGGCCATTCGAGGGACCTTGAGCGCGAGAGCTATTGTTGCAAAGGAGAGAGTACCATCTAATGGAATTGGGTCAGATTGACCTCACGGACCACGGATGTAAAACGGGACTCACACATGGCAGCTACGATCTGTGTCTCCAATCCGAATTGATTAGAAAAGCCACCGGCGAAATATGATATCCCGCCTTTCCCATCACCTGCAACATAGGGGACCTTCCTTATATGATTGAACATATGGCCGCTGGTGAATAATAAAATTGTGATTAAGCTGACCCCGGCCCATAAATTCCTATTCTGTAAAACGGGTAGTATGTAGGGATACGCAATGCTGAAGAACGAAATGATGCCCAGGCTGGCTGTTGTGCCTGTCATAATGCGAATGTAGTTGAATGGTCGCTGTATGGCTGGTTTCGGGCCATCTGGCAAATATCGGCTTATCCAGGCGACAACTTGCTCTGCAGATTGAGAGCTTAAAGCCAAGGTCAGACATGGGGAAAGAAGTTTCTGTAGGAACTTACCCAGCAGTGAAATCATATCGGATTGGTGATCCGTCTGGTTTAGCATTCTGACCTGTGGTAGGTGGGAATAGTAAGAAAATGGGAGCGGTTTGCAACATCAACTAATAGTAGTCAGTTGAAAGTAACGAGTGATGATGCTCGAAGCGACGCCTATGGGAAAGAGATGATGCAATACCTTTTGGAAAGCCCCCTTTCCGTCGGCGAAATCCAAAGTGCCAAGCAAGATTCGAGAATCTCCATGTTTATCGCCCTTTGCCCAGCTCTTTCCCAATAAATCCCATTCTGGCTGGAAGTCTCGACACAATTGACATCCAAAACGGGCTTCTAAGGCAGTCAAAAGTACGACGACGGAGTGATTTCGAGGGATTGTGGTCAATTCCTCATATGAGGCATCGTCAAGACGCAGAGGTGCGGTCGACTGTGACCTGGCATGATAGGCTTCAAATGTGTTACTGGGTGTTCTTTTCGCTCCTAAGCAAAATAAAGGAAGGGATGTCAAGATTATGAACTCAAAGAACTTCATGGTAGATCATCGAACATTCGAGGAGTTGATGTGAAGACTTGATTGTTGCACCGTAGAGTATCTGGCCTTAATGGAATTCACCAATGACGGACTAACATTTCCCCGTCCCTATGAGCTATATTAGCGTTATTTACACTTCTCTGGATCGCGTTCCGCACCTCAGATCTCATCTACAAACATATTCTACGGCCACATATTTATTTTCATAAAGGGCTATAGTGAATGTGAAGAGACTCGAAATTGGACGGAAGCGACGAGCTGAAGATGGCGCATGGAAATGCTGTGTTCAAAGAGGTGAATGCGGCTTTTTGAATGCTTCATTTGGATTTGTCTACTGACAACGATCATAGCTCCAACAGACCCTCGAAACTCGTGCCCTAGAGCTAGCCTACCAGAGAGCATGTCAAAATGTCGAAGCCGTGCGTGACGCAGAAAAGACACGACAGCTTCGGGTGCAAATATTGTTCTTAGAAGATGAGAACGATGAGCTACAGTCGCAACTGGCTCGAAATGACGAGCGCATTGATCGCTTGGAGAAATCAAATGAGGATATTCAACAGGATTCTGAAGTCAGCAGCTCGAATCTTGAGAGTGCTCAAAGCGATCTACGGTTTGCATATCGTGAAATAGAGACGTTAAAGGTAGGCTTGGACATTACTCGCGCACAAATGAAGAGACCGTATTGATGACGAGCACAGGCGGAGCTCAACTCTCTTCATGGAGTGACCATGGACTCGACGAAATTGTTGACGGAGAAGCTTACTCTAGCGCGTGAGTTGTCCTCGCTCAGGCCTGAAATCGACCATCTACGTTCTCAGGCTACATCCCATCAATCACTGCTAGCAGAGAAGTTGTCACTGCAACGGCAATTAAGCACCATCCTGGTGGAATTGGAGACAGAGAAGCGGTCAACACAGCGGGTTCTGACAAAGGAGAATAAATCGAACATGGATGTTGAAAAACTGGAGTCTCGGATAGAGACGCTGCAAGCCGACCTTGGGAAAGAGCGACGTGATCGGCAGAGAGTAGAGCTTGAGATTCAGAAGTTGTCTGCTGAGTCGGAGAACAGAAATACTTCGCTTGAGTCCCGCTTGAATACATTCAGGAATAAGCTCAAGACTACTAAATGCCAACTTAAAGAAACACAGGCGGCCCTTGAAAGCGCTCAGAATGCGCATAATGCAACATCAAGTCGTGCAAAGAGACCTAACGATCCTACAACATCCTTTGCAACGAATTCGCGAAAACGTCCCGCAATGCAGATGGATGTTGACACTATGATTGGTACACCAGGAGATCTGCCGGCAGCAAAGAAGAACAAGAGGGGTTCTTCTTTGGTGGGTGAAAAATCCACCTTCTCCATCACTCCTTTTCTCAATCGAACAGCTAGCATGGCTCCAGAAAGCCCATCTTCGGGAACGGCTGGTAGTTATGGTGGAACAACTGTAGAGCCAGTGGTTCCTGTGCTTGGGCTTAATAAGCCGAATCATGTGTTCAAGTCCGTACCCAAAAGTTCAGAACCGACTGGAAATCTAATTGAAGTAACAAAGCCAGTGATGTTGGATCATGTGAAACCCAGCAAGGCTAATTCAAAAGGATTGCCAGGACGGAAATTGAAGGCTGTGGCAGCCCTGGAACAAGTCGCAGATGAAGGAGACGGCGAGAATGACGGTGCAGCTGTTCCAGTGGTTCCAATGCCTAGAGCGCGAGGTAGTAAAGATGTGTTCGACGCGACATTCAACGAAGGTGCTGAAACGAAAAAGAAAAAGCGGAAGCGGCTAGGGGGTGTCCTTGGCGGGACCATTTTTGACGAGGATGAAGGAGATGCAATTAAAGGCGACGGGGGCCTGTTGGGAGGCGTCAGAGGTTTCGGTACCCTTGGCCGAGGAGGTCTGACGGGACCAAAATTCGGCTCTAGGAAAGTTGCTGGTGCTAGCATGAGTACTTTTGGAGTAATATCTCCTCTGAAGAGGGATAGGTAAGGTGCTGTATAGTGGAGTATAGTCACACTTTGAATTAGTCGGTATAACGTCGGATTCTAGAATATGTATGGCGATAGATATTTGTATGGTGTTCTCAAGGCATATTGGTTTCAATAATTACGCAACGCGTCAATAACTTATTGTAAGGACCGGCTCAATTGAGGTATGTCTAGAGATACAGAGAATATGAATACGATGGATGGCCAAGGCCCAAGGGAAAGGGCTAGTGTCGCTTAGCTAGCGGATACTGACGGAGTCAACACCAGATGCCTAGCGTTTCTACATCGAAGGCAAGATGGCGCTGTGAATCACATGTTTCTTCAAAGGCCGGCGAAGGGCTCATTACACGTTCCCGAGTCTGCAAGAGGGTGTATCATCGTCAGGTGGCATTTGGGCCGTGGGCCACTGGGTTATAACCCCCAAATTCTAGAGAGGCATTCCTCATCATCATCTTCTTCTTCGAAGAGATGGCAGAGTCGACAAGGCAGAGACAAATTCGCCATCAACGCGAAAGTGCAAGGCTTGAAGAGTCGGGCTGCCTTCAAGTTATTGGAGGTATTCTAAAATACTGCCGTGTATGCTGCCAGAACAATTAGCTCACTTTTTCATCCAGATCAATGAGAAATACAGAATCTTTCGCAGTGGCCAAACAGTTGTGGATCTGGTATATAACACTCCCATACATACATTCAGACGGACTGAAAGGCCCAGGGATATGCGCCGGGGTCCTGGTCGCAAGTATACCACCCCTAATTTCTTTGTCCATAACAAAGTATGCTCACTACTGTAAGGTGGCTGTCGATCGTACATATCCGAATGGCAGAGTGATCGGAATTGATGTCATCCCAGCCCAGCCGCCCAAAGGCGTATCAACTATCCAGGGTAATTTTCTGTCGCCAGCTGTGCAGGAAGAAGTCAAGCGGTTTTTGAGGGAGTCAGACCGAGGTAGGACAAGAAAGCAGGCGTCCTTGAGCGCCGGGAATGGAGAAGGACAGATGACTCAAGATGACCTTGAGTGGAGCTCGAGGAGTTATATCGAGCTTGAGAAGAGGGCACCACCCAATATTTCAGACGACACATACTCCTTAGAGCATTTTGCACACCGGCCAAAAACCTCGGAAGATAATCTGGAGGGCAGAATGGTGGATGCAGTACTAAGCGATATGTCCGAACCCTGGGCTCAGACCGAAGGCTTTTGGAAGAGAAGTCTAAGTGACCCGTATTTTAGGATGATGAATACAAGTGGCATGAGCTTTAGGGATCATGCCGGAAGTATGGTAAAGAGAAGCGGCAATGCTGCCCTTCATAATTGGCTGACGACGTATATTTCAGGATCTGTGCAATGCCGCATTACGCTTTGCCTTCGATACCTTGCGAACAGGGGGCCATTTTGTCTGCAAATTCTATCAAGGCTCTGAGGATAAATCATTCGAGCTTCAATTGAAGCACTTGTTCAGCAAGGTCTACAGGGAGAAGCCAGACTCGTCACGCAGTGTATACTCTCGTGAAATTTCTGTCGGTTTTGCTACCGCTAATGCGTACGTTTAGGAATCAAGAGAGGCTTATTTCGTTGCTTTGAAGCGGAAGAAGGATCCGCAAAAGCGAGACATTCTCCCTTGCAATACGTAAGATGCGTACAATCATGGACTAATGGAGATACCAAGAACTTCAAATTCATATCTCAGGGCGAGAGCATCGTGATATGACAAAATAATTTGGCGTTGAATCTCGTCCACGCCATAAACATTATAACATCTCGCCTTCGCCTTCTTCCTCTGGATCATCTGCATCATCACTCCACTCCATGTCAGCCAGGGCCTTTTCCGCTGCTCGTTGAACCTATCCCTTGTCAATAAGATCGTGATCATCGTAGAGCTATCTACTCACCTCTGCCAATCCGCTAAGATTCTCGACATAACCTTTATCGTTTAGAGCTCTCTTCACAAAGTCCCATCCATTCCCCTTGTAAGCATCGAGAATCCTGTCCGAGCAAGCACTGCAGCAATCGTAGCTGCTGCCTCTAATGACTACATTCTGAAAATTTGTGAGAAATCCGCGGATTTGATGCGGAACGATACCAAGGGGATGATCGCCCCGCTCTTCTGTAGGACCTGTCGGCGCTGGAGCTGATGCACCTAGGGGATGTTGTATGATCGAGACTAAAATCTCAACAAGTAAGGCAGAAGCTATGGCGGCGATTCCTGGGCGAGTAACGGTGCATTGTTGGTCTAGCGTCCGGTCTATGACAGACTAAAAAGACCTTGATTAACTTCAAGACTTAGAGTTGTGCAGGATAACTCACATTAGCCGGTACTACTACATCGTTGCAAAAGTAACATCCAAGACCTTGCTCAGTATGTGGTGTTTCCTTTGTGCCATGTCGCATGACCACAAACGAATCAAATCCTAAGGCAGCATTCATCACGATCTTGTTAGCTGCTTTACCCATGACAGTAGGTAGCCATCGACTTTCGCGAGTGTCCATCAACAAGAAGATTGCATCGTGCTCTTCAATAAGCCGTTCTAGAACCTGAAAATCGGATTTGACACTGTGCTCGTCCTCAATAGGATGCCCCGCCATTGGCACAGACATAACGTAACCATTTGAGTTAACTCCTGGATAAATCTCCTTCAGTGATTCCGATGCTCGGACTGCTTTTTTCGCTCCACCCTCGAGGCAGTCCTTGAAATGAAATAAAGGCTGGCGGACCGGATTCGAATAAGACACAGAGCCACTATCAACGAACGTAATCTTTCGGATACCCCAGCCCTGGTAGCAATCATTTAGCCCTCGGAATAATAGTCAATTATGTTTCGCAGTAATTCTCGACGCACCATGAGGTTTCGTGCAACATAGCTACCTAACGTCCCAGCTCCAAGGAGAAGGCATTTTGTGTTTTTGATCTTCTCTAAGTCCAGTGATGGGGCTATTCGCCACTTGATGAGTTTTAAATTAAGGTCGACGGCTTGATCAGCCAGACTGAAAGAATGGTAAGAAAATGGACTTGCGATTCATGAGAGTATGTAGAAACGCTATTATTACGCACCGCTGCGGATCCATGTACTCTCCTAGATTTGCGATGCGGCTCATGACTTTTCCAGCATTGTTCCTTTCCCAGCCTGTGACTTTTGGCATATCGGACAAAATGGATAGAGAGTCAGGTATAGATGAGCTTATAGGAGGGCTCTCTCCAAGCTCCAAGCTGAGGATAATGCTTTCTGCGTCATCTCGACGTGCTTGGACATCTCGATAGCAAAGAATCTGAACCCGATCAAGGTTCCAACGCCTGCGTATGAGCACCAACAAATTTCGCAACATCCAGCCCGGGTAAGTCGCATAAGTTGACGGATCTGCAAAACATACGTATCGATCCTCTGGTGAACACTCGTCAAAGAAACCCGTCTCGTATTCCGTAAGTGAACCAACAGACCAATTGAAGCCCACTTTCTCAGAAGGCGTCCGGGGCGTAGTTGGCCTATTTGCTGCTTCTTCAACTTTGGTATTTTCGTCTTCAACCACGAGTTTTTTGCCAGCGAGAGCTGTGAGAGACGCTTTTCGCTGTTTCTTTGCAAGAAAGAATCCATGCTGCCGAGAATCGACTCTGTAACGCCAAGTTTGGACACAGTCCACTAGTGTTGCTGTCTCTTGTCCCGTCATACGGATAGTTGAGCCTTCGTCTCGAGCCTCATCCTCTTCACGTCCATGCTGCAATTTCGTACCAGAGACAAGCCTCCACGAAGGATCGGAATGCAAAGCAGGGAACGCGAAGAGATATGTGAATTTATATTTCTTCAGGTCGGCAAAGCAAATGACAGCGAATGAGGCGAGCAATGAAGGGCATGAGTAGATAGTGCCGTCGTTGATTGCGTCCCATATCTGTACGGCAAGTCAGGGGGTGCTGCTAGGAACCAGGGATACATAGACAATGTCGTACAGTACGCGCTGCTTGCGAGAGAATGGCGCCCTTATCCAGGGTTCTGTACTCCTCTATCGTATTGACATTCTTGATCATCCCTTCCGCACGGTAGTAGCCCGTCGTCACACTGGATTTGCATCATCAGCGGTGGAGCGCAGACATGTAAGCTGGTTGGACCACCGACGTATCGTTCGTCAAAGCATTACTGTGGACTTGTAACCGACATGATATCTCGGGCGCATCGCTACTTCGAATTTCATATAGCCCGAGTAGCTTCCTAGACGAGTCGTCAAGCTTGTCGTGATTGATCTTGTGAGAGGCCAAGGAAGTGTAGAAAGGAAGCTCGATGTCAGACGTGAATGTTGCAAATCTCAACATGACAATCGAGACCGGATACGAAGAACGCCAGAATTGATGGTCCCGAATGTAGAGACGAGACGCTCAAATAGAGTATGCCTCACGCGCAATAGGATTGTCTGACGGTGTTGCCTGTCGGACGGGGGGCCAGCTGATCACCCGTCGAGCCCGTCACGCTGATGCAGGACAGCGGGTACTCCCGTACGGGGAACATACCTTGAGGTACCAACACAATGGAAATCAACGTTTGCCCTGCAAGATCAACCATTCTGACAGTCTACCAAAATTGGCATCTTCACAACGAGAGCATTATATGCTTAGCTTTTTCGTGCGACGCTTTCTGTTCTAGATCGATTCTAAAACTTTGTCACCAAAAAGTTCCTTGTATCTTGCATCATCATAAAGTTATCATGCTTTGAACCCAACCCACGTTGAATTGTATTTCCGCAACAATAAGAGTATTTCACCTTGGCGTAGACACCATGTTAATTGGACTTTGTGGAGGTAGGATTTAAAGCTAAGTTCTCATACCAGAGGTTGATGCTTCATGTCCAGGAATCTGCGCTGGCAAGAATTCCGTGGCGGAGTATCTGATAAAGAGTCATGGATTTTTGAGGCTGTATCTACTTCATGACACGTCTGTGTCACACCCTTGTTACTCACCCTCCATTGAAGATGCTCAGGATATCGGAGAAAAAACTTTCACGAATATTGAATCGCTACTGGAATTTGTGACTAAGCAATGGAATCAACGTTGGGTGACCACAGACGTGTTCAATGAAAGCGTACTCGAGAATCTGTTACGACGACCGTCTTTCATCCTTGTCAGCGTAGATGCTCCTGTGAGCTTACGTTGGAATCGTTTTAGACAGCGGTGAGCTTGTCAAAAGTACTGCTTAGTCGCGGAATACTGACACCATCAGATGCGAACAAAAGAAGCACATGCCGCCGACTCTTGAAGAGTTTGTACTAAGGAATGACAGTCATCTCTACGATCAACAGACTGGTCTAGCATGCCTCATTGATCGAGCAGGAGTTCGCTTGATAAATCAGACATCGTCATTGGATGACTTGCACAATGCCTTAGCGGTGCTGAATCTGGCAAATGAGGAACGTCTCCGACCGAACTGGGACCAGTATTTTATGCAACTCGCCTCACTTGCTGCACAGAGAAGTAATTGCATGAAGCGTCGAGTAGGCTGCGTTTTGGTTCAAGAAAGACGGGTGATAAGCACAGGATACAACGGTACTCCACGTCACTTGAGAAACTGTAATGAGGGCGGCTGTAGGAGACATTCTGGATTGATATGAAGGAAACTGCTGACGTTTGCAGGCAACAGATGCAACGCGGGCCATGCGGCAGGTGTCAGCCTCTCTACTTGCTTATGCATTCATGCCGAGGAAAATGCATTGCTTGAAGCAGGGCGAGAGCGAATACGTGGAGGTTCTATACTCTATTGCGATACGTAAGCGCCGTCCCATATCTACTCGCGGTATAATTCTCATAGCTTTTGCGCAGCTGTCCGTGTTTGACCTGCAGTGTTAAGATAACCCAAGTCGGAATTTCCGAAGTTGTATACTCCCAAGATTATGGCATAGACAAAAACGTCAGTGATGATTCGTTACAAGCAGCCGATTGTTGACTTTTGACAGGCAGCCGCGGTCTTCAAAGAAGGGGGGGTAAACCTCCGTCAATTCTCTCCAGTAAGCGTACGTTGTGGCACTTGCCGTCTCTTGCTTACAAGTTATAAGCCGCGAAAAGGATTAGTCAATCTGGCATATTTGTGACATTTCGCTGTGCCACTGTTATCATGCCATCCCAAGACCCGCCGAATCTGGCGACACCCATGCCTAGTAACTACTCTCGAACGTAGGTAGAGCTCGATTATGTAATGACCTAAGGGGATGCAACCTGCTGTTTATCACGATTGTAATCTCGAACTTACCACGTGGCTCGACAGACACGACTTTGGTTAGCTAAAAGCCCGGAAGGTAAGATGCCAATAACCAGCGGCTATGCTAGTGATACTAAGGCAGGACTCAAACGTCGGAAGAAACCAACAACACGATTTCAATGCCAATAGGGGCCACCATACTTATAATAGAAGAAGTTGACTATCTCAATCCCCGGTCCGAGGAATTTCCTTGCATCAATTTCATGTAGGCAGAGTGAATGGAGGACGTGCTAGTGAAAACAGTATAACCGTTCCTTCAAAGACAATCTATTTTGGGCACGAGGGTAATCCAGCCGAAGCCCGTAATTGTATGAAGCATATGTACTTTGACCAAGCAAGTAGCCGTTCGTGGTGTCGATGCCTTGCTCGGCTTGTGATGGCGCAGATAACATGTGACAATGTGACCAGGTTCTATGCCGTTGATGAGTAAAAGCGTAGCCTAAGACAAGGGTTTCTGTAATTTGGGAATTACTACAAGTACATAAGGTACATAAAGTACGTAGCTCGCGGAATCGTCGATCATAAATAAAAGCTAAGATTAGATTTAGCATATGCAAGTTTATCGGGATTCCTTGGCATTACCTTCTGCGGGACACGTAACCAGGATTTTGGTGGGTCCACCACCAAAATCCTGGTACCTTTGACCATCAACCCCATAACCACCACCTCATCAACAGTTGACCTATATATCCCAATTAGGCAATCGTGAGGCTCTTAGCGATAGATAACTTAGTGTAGCAATCGTCGCAATGCCTCGTAGGACTAATAACTCGACTACTACTAGGTCTAGTAACCCTCCTCCTCCTCCTCCTCCTCCTCCTCCTCCTCCTCCTCCTCCTTAACGTCGCCGGCCTAGAAGAGGTGTTACCTTCGAGGATAAGTAGGGCGATACCGCTACTACTCCGTAGTCGAAGAAGTAGTAGTAGTAGGCGACCCTAAGGAAATAG
>JAABUP010005983.1_pt1 | contig 17873 bp, 20 predicted proteins | sample 5559201 | NCBI WGS metagenome assembly JAABUP01 (sample SAMN10711887, study PRJNA513373) | rock metagenome | isolation source: Antarctica rocks | place: Antarctica
CTGGATGTTGAGCGTAGCTGCTGATAACGCATGAGTCGCATGCAGTCTGATTGGGTACCTCCACGCAGTCGCGTGCGACCTGCCCTTGTTGTTCCTGCGCGCCCACCAGTCGGCCAATACGCGTTGCCTTCCAGAACAGCGTATGGAACGTCTCGATGCATCGGCATAGCACGCCGCAGTATAACGTGGTCCGGCATGTGCGTCCTACAGAGACTAGAGTGACTAGAGTGACTAGAGGCCGGGTGGGGTAGCTGCAGGCCATCTCTGCCTGCCAATTTGCCCTTATCTCTGCAGCTTCCCTCTGCCCTCTGCCCCCCCTCCAATCCAGTCCCACCTAGAGTAACGCCCGCGCAGTCGAGCCAGTCCATGGCGATCCAAGCCAATGATGGGCCAGTCAGCGCCCGCAAGGCACACCTCGACCGAGAACACGACGGGCCCGTCAAGTGAAAAATCCACCACTTGCCCGTCTTAAGGCCTCTGCGCCGCTCCTCCGTCTCCCTCCTCCTTCGCCGTTCCTACTTAAAAGCCCCGAGGCCAAATCTTCCTTGCGTGCGAAAGTCGTGTGTCTTCTTGCCACTTCCTGACATCGACCCTCCTTCGGTGTCATCCACCCCCCACCCTCGTCTCTTCCCCGTCTCCCTCCTCGACGCCGCCATCCCGCCGTCATGGATCCCGGCCACAACGAGAAGGAAAAGGTCCCCATCGACGATGTCACCTACGATAGCAACGGCAGTCGCGATGCCGAGTTCGAGACAGCGCCCCCCGCGTCGGGCGGCCTCGCTCGTGAGCTCAAGAGTCGACACATGCAGATGATAGCCATCGGTATGCGCACCCTACAGACTCATGACCGCAGGTGGTTGTGGTGGCAACATGGCTGACCGTGAACGGTGCAGGCGGTTCCATTGGTGCAGGTCTCTTTGTCGGTTCCGGGGGAGCCTTGAACAGCGGTGGTCCTGCCAGCATCGTAAGTGTTCAATCAGACTTCGGCTGGGGTCACTGGGCTGACGGTGAATGCAAGTTGATCGGCTTCGTAATCATCGGTTGCATGTTGCTGTTCACCGTGCAGGCTCTCGGAGAGCTTGCCGTCCTCTATCCTGTCAACGGCGCTTTCTTTTCTTACGGTTGTCGATTCATCGATGAGGCCTGGTAAGCGCTCAGGACATCGCGTGAAAACGAGACCGGCCGGTAACAGCGATACAGGGGCTTTGCCATGGGCTGGGACTACGCAATTGGATGGCTGACCGTCTTGCCCTTCGAAATCACTGCTGCTGGTATCACCATTTCCTTTTGGCGGGATGACATCAACATCGGCGTTTGGATCGCCGTCTTCCTGACCCTCCTCGTGCTCGTCCAGGTCTTCGGGGTGCGTGGTTACGGTGAAGGTGAGTTCTTAGATTCAGGCCACTAGCGATTGAATCGGGGAGCTAATGCAGCTGGGAACAGTCGAATTTGTTCTCGGAATGATCAAGGTCATCGCCGTCATCGGTTTCATTATCTTTGGTATCATCGTTGACTGCGGTGGTGTTCCTTCCGACGACCGGGGCTATATCGGTGTTCGTTTCTGGCATCATCCTGGGGCTTTCAAAAACGGCTTCAAAGGGTTCTGCTCTGTGTTCGTGACGGCCTCTTTCGCATTCGGAGGAACTGAGCTGGTCGGTCTTGCCGCGGCTGAAGCGGCGGATCCCCGCAAGTCCCTGCCCACAGCCACCAAACAAGTGTTCTGGCGGATCACGGGTTTCTACGTCATCTCGCTGTTCATTGTCGGCTTGATCGTACCCTCCGACAACGAGAAACTCCTTGGCTCATCCGGTGCAAATACAAAGGCCTCGCCATTCGTGCTGGCAATCCAATTGGCAGGTGTGAAGGGTCTCCCCTCAGTATTCAATGCTGTCATCACGCTCTCCGTGCTGAGTGTTGCAAACTCCTGCACCTTTGGCTCCACGCGGACCATGCAGGCACTTGCGGCGAGAGGTATGGGCCCTCACTTCTTGACATACATCGACAAAAAGGGTCGTCCATTTTGGTGCATCATCATCCAACTGATTTTCGGACTATTGGCCTTCGTCAATGAGGCAACTGCCGGGTCAAACTTCTTCTCCTGGTTGTTGTCGCTTTCCGGCCTGTCGTTCTTCTTCGTGTGGGGGAGCATCTGTCTTTCTCACATCCGTTTCCGCGCTGGTTGGAAAGCTCAGGGCCACACCTTGGATGAATTGCCATTCCAGGCTCAATTCGGTGTTATTGGAAGCTACTTCGGCCTCGGGCTGAACATCATTGCTCTTGTTGCCACCTTCTATGTCTCCCTCTTCGTAAGTCACATCTTTTTGGCGAAGCCGCACCGCAACTCTAGCTGACCATCCTTCACAGCCTATCGGAGGAACTCCCACCGGTACCGCGACAGCTTTCTTCCAAGAATACCTCGCCGCACCCCTCGTCATCGCCCTCTATCTCTTCTGGAAAGCCATGACCAAATTCCGAGGCGGACTCTTTGTCCGGGCACACGAGATGGATCTCTTGACCGGCATGAGGACGTTCGACTTGGACCCGCTGGATGACGCGAGGGGTGCGAGGAAGAAGAATATATTTGCACGTGTCGTTCATAATGTGGTGTAGTATGATTAGCGAGCGTATGGGGCGGGGCGGTATGAGAATTGCATATTGATCGCATGTGGATTCACATATGAGGATGGCGATTGCTTCTGTACAAACAGCTTGCAGTTGCTACTTCCAATAAACATCTTCATCTCCATACGGGCGGCATTGCCCACCGATTGTGATCAATAGATTTGTAGGGAGCTCTCGAGGTAAATGGGGAGTGATTCAGCTGAAGTAAAAATAGGAAGGGAGCTCTCGAGGTGAATGATCAGGGAATGATTCAGCTGAAGTAAAAATAGGAAGGAACCGCTGAGGCAAGACGCCTCGAAATTCTTGGCATTCACTCCCCAAATCGTTCCTTCCTCCCTGATTCCTTCAATCATGCCTTCAACTCCCTTGAAAATAACAGAAAGCCCCCAGAACCGGCGCCTCAACCCTCTGGCTGGGCGTAAGCCGACTGCAATTGATAAGTTAAATCTAGCCGGAACGACCACTCTCTCAGCCTCGTTTCCAGAGTTCACCGCCGATTGAAACATCGACTGGCCGTCTATCATCATGCACCTACGTGCTTAGTCTTCCATCAAACCGGCCGAGTTTGCAGTTCCTCTCAATCTATCAAAAGTGAACGTGTCTTGCAGAGCTGGAACGGTTAATGCGGTTCAGAAGTGCGGCTGCGCTGAGGGAGATGGATGGTTTTTTATACCTATGAGCAAGCAGAATGGGTTGATTGGCGGAAAGCTATGTGGGTTTGATACAAATGTCTTGCGGCTGTAGGTGATGGTGTCGACTTGGGGAGTATTTGTGTGGTGGTTGAGTGGGTGCTGGCTGGGTGGCACGGGGGTGACAAAAAAAACGGGACACCTAGGCCCAATTGGGCCACCCCACGAAATGCGCACAAATCGTCTACTTTCTCGATTTCTTCTTTATTTGCTCCACACCTGGCTGTCGTATTTACTCATTTATTTAGTATGTCGTCTCCTACCCACCATGAGATAGAAGAAATCGAGAAAGTAGACGATTTGTGCGCATTTCGTGGGGTGGCCCAATTGGGCCTAGGTGTCCCGTTTTTTTTGTCACCCCCGTGGGTGGTTATTGTTTTGTTTATGTTGTGTGGACTCTGGGCATCGCAGGCGTCGATCAATGGCCCATTCGCAAGCGCCTCGGAGTTCACCGCGCCAACGACTCACTACGATTGCACCAGCCTCAGATATCTCCCTATCCTTATCGGCTGTGAGAACGATTGAGCGACGAGAGGCATCGATCCAAAGGAACAATTCTTGGCCTTATTGGTGCCGTGGCAGGAAATTGCAACCTTGCTCGTGTATGTCATATTATCCATGGTGAATGGATTCACTAGGCAGAATAGGTCTATTCCATTGTCAGGCTTACCGCTTGAACTGATGTCTGTGATTTCTAGGTCTTGATCAATACACTACGAAGGCTTAACGCAGCCGAAGACTTTGCATCATGAGAGTATCTCAAGAGTAATCCGATGACTGCTTTGAGGTTGTCTGGGAAGACTTGTTGATATCTAACCTAAGACGCTGTCTCTCTAAGCTGTGACACAAATAAAAAAAGGGAGCCTTGCGGGTCATCGCTGGCTCAATTCCAGTCGAAAGTTTCACAAGGCTACTGCCATTCCATTTCTACTACCCTCATTGACTCACGAAGCGATACTCTACGCGATATTGATATTGCAAAGAAGATGCCTCAATAAAATACTCCTTTTGAAAGCCGGCTTAGGAAAATCGTACAAGGCTGATGTTGTTTCTGCTCCGCACTCCTTTCTGATGGCTCTCATCGTCTCCGCGCGAGCGAAGGACACTGGGAAAGGATCCCGACAAGCTATGGCCATCGCGATTTTCTTTGCTATTCAGATTCCTCGATCACCAGATCATCGTGAGGTGTGGAATATGGTCCTACTCTTCTGAGTTGGGTTAGTAAGGTCAGCTTGGGCACCAAGACGCCATCAGGCCGCAACAGGCCTGAAATTGCCAGCAGGCAAGATCACACTAAGCCAAAAGGGTCGGCAGGCTCCCGCAGGCTTTCCGATTTGCTTCTCTACTTGAATATGTACTTGAAAAGGCAGACCTTCTTCAATGTGGGGATCATTGGTTTCGCTTTCATGCGTCTGCGCAAGTACTCATTGTCGACGGCTCTCCACATCGCACTAGATGCGACGAGGCTGAAGGTAGTTTTTGAGCCTGATGGATCCGCTTTCGTTCACTGCGAGTTTGTTGACTGTCATTGGGACCGCTGGGCTCATTGGCAATGGCCTCAAACGGGTCGTCGCTTTGAAACGAGCCCCTGCGATCCTTCTGGACCTCAACGACGAGGTTGCAGGCCTTTATTGCGTCCTACAAGCTGTTGACTTCTTGATTCGGAAGCATACCAACATCGCTCACAATGCTCCGATGTCCAGTGTTTGCCGTTCGCTGGAGAAGTCAGAAACTACACTCTTCAAGCTGGAAGATCTTCTAAGGGACAAGCTTACCATTGAGACTCGAGACGGCGAGATGCGGCTCGATCGCCGGGCGTGGCTTTTCGCAGAATCTAAAGTACGAAATCTGAAGGAACAGATCAGAGCCGATAGGATAGAGCTTTCGTCCGCTCTAAGCCTTCTCGCATCGTGAGCTTCCCAGGGCGGAAGCAATTGGAGTTTCTTGCTGACTCCAATAGCTCGGCCTCTCTTGGTGTAGAACTTCAATTACAGCAACTATCTTTTACTGTACAGACGCTTGGAGAAAGTGTTCACCTGATAGAAAAGCTCTCCAATCAAGTGCAAGACCTTTTAGTGCTTCAGAGACATGCTCACGATGTTGTCGACCGAGGTGGGAACTCCGTACAGGGCGGTAAAGATTCTGATGTGGCCGAAGAAGAAGATGAGAGACCAGAAGGGCCGCTCGAAGAGTTTGACAAAGCCCTGGTCGAGAGTCAGAGTGTCAAGTCTGAGCCCAGACAGTACGACCGACAAGTGTCAGACGTCAGTGGATTATCTTTAGAATCATTGAGAAACCTGAGTAGGCAATCAACGCTCGTTGAAGATCATGGGATGGAGATTTCTGAACGTCCCAATAAGGCCCGCTCCTTCCCAACGAAGCTCAGTCAGACCTCTTGCAATTTGGATTGTGGTTGCATATGCCACAAGAGGAACCGTTTGAAAAGCCCTGCTGTTCTAAGCACTGCTCTTGGGTCTCTTTTCGTAGGCTACAAAGCATCACCATGGTCCTCGCAAAATTGCGACAAGAAGTACTGTCGAAGTTCTACAACCAAGATCACATATGCATTCCCGCAATGGCTCTTGAGGCGCGTGATATCGGTCAGCATGGCTTATAGTCATCCGCAAGGCCCGAACTTCTGCCTTCGGATGATACGGGTACGTCCTGGTAATGCAAACATATTCACAGCTGTATTCAGAGGAACCTGCAATCATGTTCAGCGCCTATTATGTGACGAAGAAGCTTCCGTTTTAGACGTCGACCCGTCACACAATACTGCCCTTCAGGTAAGGCTCATATCATTTGTGCATAGATTCATGTCACTGAGGTGACTCACAGTGGGCCGTTCGAAGAATGGATATCCCAACGATAGAATTGTTGATCAATGAAGGATCTGATATCTTCTACGAGAACTCATCAGGCTCGTGAGTCTATTCTACGCCATCTGAGTTGACGGAATACTGAGTGTTAAGGTTTCCTTATCTGGTAGCATGGGAGAAGATATTAGGTGAGCCTCACAGGTGGAATAACCAAGATCTAGAAGACTTGGAATTACTCTTCAGCGACCGGTCAGGACTGGCACACTTTCACTTCTCCGAGCTGCATCGAGCCTGTCTTGGATTGTCTGGCAAAACACTCCAAGACGTTGTGCTATATACAGGGAAATCTGGTATTGATGTAATTGACAATACTGGCCGGACTACCTTGTCTTGGGCTGCACGAAGGGGCGATGATGTTGCCGTCAAACTTCTACTCGAGCGCGGTGCTAATCCTAGCAGACCTGATCAATCAATGAAAACCCCACTACATTGGTCGATTGGTGGCGAGTGTATACTTCTTCTATTACAATATGATGCTGAAGTCTATGCAAAAGATGATGATGGCAGGACGGCGTTGAATTACGTTGCATCAAACAGAGACGATGCAACCTTCGTGGATACCTTGGTCAAATTCAATGCAGATATAGAAAGTGAGGACAATGAAGGCTGGAGACCTCTCCACTGGGCTGCTCACAAAAACCAGCCAGCCACACTGGACCGACTACTCTACCATGGGGCGGACAAAAATGCAACAGACAAGCTCGGTCGTAGTCCACTGCATCTCGCGATACTCCGTAATTGCCACGAGGTTTTGAAAATCTTGGTCGAAGTGGTCGCCAATGGCGAGCGTTCCAAAACTGCCCTGGGATCAACAGTTCTTCACTGTGCTGCCGATCATGCTGATATCCAAACACTGCATATTCTACGGTCTGCCAATTTGAGCAATGTGAAAATCGAGGAAGAGAACAAAGATGGCTTTACCGCACAAAAGATTGCGGAATTTCGCCGAGATTGCAACGAGGAGTGGGCGTATTCGAGCTGCCAAGCATCTGACCCGGATCCTAAGGAATGGTACATTGCATTTAGGACATTCATCGCAGGTGTCCATCCTATCGAGAGAGTAGGTGACGGAAAGTGATGACTCATCTGATTGGGAGACCATCGAAGACGCTGACGGCCGTGAGGTCTGGGAAGACGCGATGGAAACTACAGATGGATCCTGCAGTCCGGAGCCTGTCACTTGATTGGCCCCAATATCGATCGGTCATCAAGACTCCCCGAAACGGAAGGTCGTTCTGAGAGACTCGGCTAACAATCATTCCCTTGTTGTCGATCAGTGGGCGATATAATGGGCTTCCTCGTAAGCTCGGGTCTAGTGCTTACATGGCGGAATCCATGCACCTCGCCGCTCCAGATATGGATTCTGGAGTGGTCAGATCTGCCCTCGGGGTAAAAACAACTGTTCTGGCTTTTCGAGGATGCTACCCAGTCTCTCACACGCGCTGCGTTGCTCTCTGGATCTCGCGCATGAAACAGACATTGACGGGGCCCGTCAGGAACAACAATAATCTCCCATCGAAAACATGAATCGACTCAATCTGACATTAGGTGTTATTTTTGCTAATGAAGGTCCTACTTGGCCTCCGCCTTCACTTTCTGTAACATTGCCGTAATCTTGCGAGAGAATTCTGGGCCATCGAAGATGTACGTCACGCTATTTTCAGCACAAACGGCCTCGCTCCATTTACCATAATTCGGCAGAGCCTTCAAACCCTTCAGCATACTTGCTGGCATTAATCCCATCTCACTGAACGATTTATACCGGATCGCAAATGGTGCTGTCAATGCCTGTACGCATCGAGTCAGCCATGAGATCAGGTCGTCCCAACTGATGCTAGCAGCCTTACCTCCGCTAATGTCATGACCTTACTTCCTCCAAAGAACGGCCCCGCTCCCTTCAGCAAGGGCTCGATGTCCTTCACCACAGCCGCCACCAATTGCTTTCCTAATTCCTCCTTCTCTGGCCCCTCGTCGGCCTTGATTATAGGCATGAATAGACCATTGACCTTGGTGAGCCAGGTATCTACGAAGAAGGCGATCCTCGCTCGAGTCAACGCGCTGGTGGGGCTCTCGTGGCTTTTAGGATAGAAAGAAGAGTTGGGGAAGCTGTCGGCGAGGAAGGTGCTGACGACGGCGGACTCGGTGATGATTTCGTCTTGGAGGATCGTATTGGAGATTTTGATGGAGGGGACGAGACCGCGCGGGTTGATGTCGAGGTACCATTCTGGTGGTGCACGGCGGCAGGTCAGTGCTACAGCAAACGGCCGGGGAAGGTGTAATTATGGGGTATCATGCAAAGGGAGAGAAATGGAGAGAACTGCACATACGGTCTCGAGGACGATCGAGTGGGATGATGACTTCTTCATAAGGTAGATTCAGACATTTCAAGGTGATGTGGGCGCGGTGGGCCCAGGGGCAGCCGTGATTGGTATATAGCGTGACTGAAGATGGAGGAGCTTAGTTTGGGCGCTGGGAGCTCGAGTGGGACAGGGAATAGTAGCTACTCTTAGGACTAATGCCATTGGCGGTGCCATTCTCGTTGCTCCCGTTTACGTGGGTGGACATGATGAATTAGGTCTGTTTTGGGAAGAACTTGTCTTGACCTTTCAGATATGGTAATACCTAGAGAAGTAGCAGTGTCTTGTTTAGAATATTGTGTGAAATGTTGAGATTCCCCAAAGCACCAGATGGTGGAGCTCAACAGCATTATCAATCAAACTGGCGGATTTAGTCGGTATCGCCGGCAGTGTCATGCTAACAAGCTAGCTCATCCCGCTAATGTCTAAGCTCAGAACTTCTCGTGCAGATTTCAGAACTTCTCCGTTCCTCTCAGCACCTCGACTCGGCCGTGACTGAATGTGCCAGCTGCGAACCCACCAGTCTGGAGGGCCTGAGATGCCTTGAGAACCCCTGAACAGGAGCAGAAGAGAGCAGTAAGATCCCTTTGCTTCGAAATTCGTTTGTGATTCCCCGCAGAAAAAGAACGTCCCTCATTTGAATTCCCTTGAGTTTTCTCTTCGCGCCCGTTGGCTTCCACCCTGCTGACTTGCCGAGGTCAGGCGCTATCCCGGATTCATACCTGTAGCCCTAACCCTAGTTTGTTTGTTTCCCCTTTTTCCGTTGCAGAGCCACAATGCCGGCCATGCTGGAGGACCCCACGGCTCCGGCCATCTACCGCACTTCGGGTAGACCGCCCTATCCAACCCCCCAAAATCCACAAATCCCAGAGACGATAGTCCCTCGTCCAGTCACTCTCCGCGACCGCATCACAATCGCATCGCTCATCCCCTTTTCCAATCCCCACGATGTCCCGCCCCGTCTCCTCAGCTATCTCTGCTCCCAACTCAATCTCGAAATCGAAAAGGGAGACACCTATCCCATGATGTCGGCCATGCCACTTGCCACATTTGGGACCTATTGGTTTCAGAATTTCGGCGCGGTCATGTTGTTGGGGGAGGTGGGCAGTTTGCAGGATGTGGTGCAGATGGAGGCGAGGGGCGAGAGGTGGGAGGAGGTTTGCTTGGGGAGTTTTTACGTTAAGCCGAATTATCCGGGGAGGAGTAGTCATGTTTGTAATGGGGGGTTTTTGGTCACGGAGGCGGCGAGGAATAGGGGGGTGGGTAGGTTGATGGGGGAGGGGTATTTGGAGTGGGCGCCGAAGTTGGTGGGTTTGAGTCTCTTTCGCCTTACTTGCATTACTCTAGACCCCCTCCTAATCTCTCATTCCTTGTTCCCAGTCTCCGTCCACTCACTTCACAAAAAAAACGCATCAGTATCCTAAATTACAATCCAGGGCTACACCTACTCCGTCTTCAACCTCGTCTACGAAACCAACGTCGCCTCCTGCCGCATCTGGGACGCCCTCGGCTTCAAACGCATCGGCCGCATCAAATCCTGCGGCAACCTGCGCTCCTCCCCCGACGACCTCGTCGACGCCATCATCTACGGCCGCGACCTCGGCCCCGAGGGCGAGGACTTCGTCTCCGAGGAACGCTTCGACAAAATCCGCTACTACCTCAAACACGGCACCTATCCCAGCGGCGCGGATCGCGCGGAGAAAAGCCGGTTGCGGAGCGCGGCTACGCATTATAAATTGTTGGGGGATGAGGGCGGGTTGGGCGAACGGCTGATGTTGAAGGATAAAGAGGTGGTGAGCGATCCGCAGCGTCAGTATGAGATTGCTAGAACCGTGCACGCGTCGCAGCACGGCGGCATCAATAAAACGACCGCCACCATCGCCGAGAAATTCCACTGGGTCCGCATCAAAGAGACCGTCAGCCTCGTCATCAAAAACTGCCCCGACTGCAAGGAATCCGCCGCCAAGGCCCCTACCGTGCGTCCGCTGGGCGATAATGGCGGATCGCCGGCTCAGGCGAGGAGGGCGGGTGGTGGTGGTGGGGGGGGTGGGGGGATGCAGGTGGATCCGAATAGTATGATTGAGAGGTTGGTTTGTTTCGATCAGATGGATCAGAGGGGGAATGGGAATGTGAACGGGGGGAATGGGGTGGAGGCGCCGAGTGCTGCTGCTATTCCGGTGGCTGAGATGCGCGCGTTGCAGCGGTATGGTGATATCCCGCTTGATCCGCAGATCATGGGACATCCGCCGCCGCCGCCATTATCGTCATCATCCGATCAACAGCAATATACGCACCACCAGCAGCACCATCATTCGCCGCCATCATCATCGTCATCATATCCCCGCCCCACGACCACGCCCAATACTAGAGACCATAACGCCAACACATTCACCGCCAACACGCAACTTAACGGCCATCGCGATACGAATATCGATATGGAAATCGAAACACCACATCCTTCAGGCGTGGATACGCGAATGGCGACGCATCGACACGTTAGGGAGGGCGATGAACCGATGGCTTTTCAGCATTCGAGGGCTGGGAGGGATGGAAGAGCGGATGAGATGGATTTGGAGGAGTTGTTGGGCAGGTAGTCAGGGGATGGGTTTGGCATTGACATAGCTGTTGACGTTTTTGCATCCGTATGGGCGGTCAAACCGTTACGCTTTGAGCTTCGATGCCAGATTAATGCATGCATCAAGACCGTTGGCCGTAAGTTCAATCATCGTGTGCGCTTTCCCGACCGGACGGACACCGTTACCGAGATTCGGCCACGCTGAGTGCTTGTTTGGGAGTGAAAGCTCGGGATGATGGAGGATGATGCTGCTGCTGGTCAGGGGGTGAGGATCGCCGAGATGTCGTATCTTCGTTTGAATGAATGGCGCTGGAATGTATCTTCTGGAAATCATCTCGTCCGGGGAAAATCCACCCATTCTGATCGCACCTTTTCTTCCGTCTGGAATGTCCATTCGTCCTCCCGTCACCCTATTATAGCCCGTAGGAATATCCACACTTTGTACCATTCAACTCCACTCACCTCATCTCATCATCATCATCATCATCATCATCATCATCATCAATCAATCTCGATAATCAAATCTCCCTGAAACCTACCTAATTGCTGCCAACACACACTTATTTAATCAGAGCTAGTAAATCCAGTTTTCACAATGATGATGAGGGAGTGAGTGAGGGCTTAAAAGGAAGGGCGGGGGAGCTGATGTATTGATCGATATGTGGGAATTGGACTCGTGATGATGACTAGACGGGCATGTGGGGATTTGATGGATATAGATGAGGCTGGATTCATGGGCTGGTGAATGGGGATGCGTCGAGAGGGAGAAGAAGTACATGTGATGGAGCCTGTGTTGTAGTGGTGTTCTACTTAAAACGAAGTCACGAACTTCGTCTGGTTTACATCAAGCCGGGGACGCCGAGGTGGATGGGATGGGAGGCGCTGAATGTGGGACGGGGAAGAGGTCGTCGTTGTATTTTTCGAGTTGAAAGATGGGACATGTACATGTCCACAAGGTATTGTGCCGTGCGCTAAGTTTCAGGGAGGAAAATAACGTGAAAGCCAGACATACTCTTTTCGAGTGGTTTTAGGTATCGAAATCGAGATTTGATCCGTGAAGCGCTGTTGCTGGACCCGCTCAGTAAAGTACGCATGCAAAGCGATGGGTTCTGTCCAATAAATGTGCATGCTGATGAAGAAGCCAACCCCGTTCCCAAAATACAGATCCGTGCTATGCAAAATCTTCTGGGATTTAAGTGTGGGTGAATATGTACCGAGAAGAGAAGTTCGCCTAGTTTACTCGATCGATGTAGCCCGGTTAGCTGGAACGCAGCACGTCACATGTCTCGTCATCCAATACAATACAAACCCCCGCTCCGCTCAGCAAAGCACGCATTCAAGCGGGCGTCTCCTGTGCTGCTGGCTGCGCATCAGCCCGCTCGGCATAGATCTTCTCCTTCGACTTCTGGGCGCCCTCGAGACAGTCGATGTAGGTTCTGAATTTCACGATTTCGCGCAGTAGATAGGAGGATTTCCGCTCCCAGTTTGTCATTGCTTTTGTGCTGTTGGGGTGGCGAGGGGAGAACTGGGGGGGTTGTTAGTTTGATCGTGTTTGTACGCATAGGATGATGGAACGAGTAAGGGATGCTTACGGCTAGGCCCATCGCCACCCTCAATTCATTGTGCCGTTCTAGCTCATCTTCGATATTCTTCACGTAAGTGGTCAATCCCTTGAGCTGATCCACTTCCATCAAAACGCTGGCGACCATGCTTTGCTGCGGCGGTGTCCAATCCGTGATTACGATTTTGTCGCCCGGTAGTCTCGGTCTGTAGGCGCCTTGATCGACAGAGCTTCGTGCACTCCTGATTGAGCTCTGCAGGCTTGGTCGTGCACCAGCGCCGCCGGTACCGGCGGAGGATGTATTGCGATCGGCGTTTATGATTGCGGTGTTGATTACTGAATCGCCCCATCCGTACTCGATGTTGCTGATGCCTCCTACCATTGGCTCTTTTGAAAGACGGGCACTCCAGTAGTTGGCTGTGGCGACAAACTCCTTTACGATCTCTGGAGTCCCGCATTGGAAGAGATGGACGGCTCCAGTAGGTAAGCTGAGAGCCCACACATGGGGTCTTGCTTTTGAGTAGCCTGGTGGTGGCAATGCGCTCGCTATTGTCTGGCGAAGCAGGAACGTGCCAAGCGTTTCGGCGCTGTCAGCCCAGTTGCCACCTCCTACCACGCCACCTGCTGCTCGTTGATTTTTGGCTTTATTACGAAGAGACTTGGCGTTCATGTTGAACGAGAAGAGTCGTATGTAGCCCTTCTCGATCACGGCGAAGCTTTCAGCCCAATTTCTGTCCTTGGCTTTCTTGTCGACAGCCTCAAGGTGGTGCTTGTGCTTCAAGTTGCCTTCCTTCGCCCAAGGAGCACCAGCCAACTCGAGGCTCTCATCTTCTAGTAGAGGAGCCGCGTGAAGACTCTGTTCGTCTCCCCCCGTACCTTCTTCTCGAATGATGGCCTGACTCAGGGCATTGGCGAAGCCGATGGATTGTTGGTAGTCGCCTTGAGGATAGTTGGAAGCCAAAGAGTCAATGGAAAGCGAAGTTTGAGTCTTGCCGAGGGAAGAAAATCTGCTCCAAGCGCTTGTCACTGACGGACTGGTTATGGACGATTGCTCGTCAAAACTCGATCTTCGACTTGTAGCTACGGATGATGCTGGATACAGCCTAGGCCTGGATCGGTTCTTTGACTGCCATCTGCCTGTACCTAGACGGTTCTCATTCAGCCGTCCCCTGCTATAGCTCAAGTTCTCGGAACCTGCTTTGCTAAGCATGCTAGGTGTTCGTCGAAGCATGCTATTTGTCATAGCCGCCAAGCTGTTCGACGTTTGAGATGTCAAAGGAGCAGGGTCGTGAGTCTCTGTACCATGAAGTGGAAGTGGCTGCTGGCGTATCGAATTGTAGAAATCTTTGAGAATGAGCTCTACTTGATTCTCCCAAGTGCTCAGCCTTCCATGGAAAGGCGTCTTCACCAATGGCCCGCAGTCTCCGAGAGAATTGTTGAACTCGAGTGGTGTATGTGGCGAAGTTGATGTGTAAACTGTCTGATCTGAAGGCCTTTGTAACAATTTGTAGATTGGCCTGTCACTTTCGAAAGAGCGCCGATGCTCCAAAGAATCTCGAGGAGTTGGTGGTTTGACGCTCGCCCGCGATGACTCTGCCCATGGTTTTTGATGGGGAAGAGTCGAGGCGCGCGGGTTTACAAAAGCATCCGGAGCTGCATCTGTCACAACACGACGAACAGTTGGTAGGATGTTCTTGAGAAACTGCGTCCTTGTCATCTTCGTTTCTATCTCCACCTGATGCAAGTCTGTATTGAGGAGCAGGACTGAGTAGCAAATGGTATGCACGACATCGGTAGCTTTGAATCCATGATTAGGATTGCAAGCACACCAGCGCGTGGAGAAGGCATCAAGGACACGATCGACTTGTTGAGCCTCACCCTTAAGGTAGAGCTTGGCGCATAAGCCTCGTAAGGCAGCCAGAATGGTAAGATCTTTCCAGTCGAATAGCTCCATATATGCTTGACGGACCCGCGTTCGTGCAGGATCCGGCTCACCGAGCCAAGCCGCTGCCACTGACTTTGTTACCAGAGATTCGTCCCCAGAAAAGAGCTGTTTGGCTTGTACGCGATCAAATTCATTCGGCTGAGTAGGGTCAATATCAACGCTCAGTTTGTGCGCTGCGTCTTCAGCAGTCGGTTCGGGAAAGTGAATATCGTCCTTGACCTTCAAAACATGTAATGAAGACGAAGCAGAATAATAGTCACTAACGGGAGAGAGTTCAGGGTTCTCTAAGGATAATTCCTGCTTGCGAACGTGCTTATCAGAGATTTCTGGTTGCAACCATACACGATCGACGTCCTTCACGGAAGCAGACGGGGACGTTTGTGAAGGGATTAACCATTCTCTCGCCTCTGTTTTTGCAGGTGTTGTCCGCGGTGATGGGGGCACATTGCCGTTGCGAGCTGACAAGATGTCTTGATGTCTTGAGTCTATCGAAGGTTTCCCTGCCCGTTCGTAAACTGGTTCTCGGCCTCCTCTCGGCTTTGCAGGTCGTTCTATATTTTCTTTGCGGCCTTTGTTGTCTGTCAGGCTATTCGCCGGTGCTTGTTCGAGGCTCACGGTATCCCGCCGCGAGCGACCAGAGTCGTCAGCAACTCCAGGCATCCTGGTCTCATTACTACTATCATCATGAAAAAAGGAATTGTCGTGAGGCTTGGAGGAATACGTTTCATCAGGTTTCAGGCGGGTTCGCTCTGTCGAGGATTCCTGCTGAGATGAGGAAAGATCGCGAGTTTGACGTGCGGAGTTGTGGACGCCAGAACTTTGCTTAAGGTTGTGGCTGTGATCGTGGCCGACAGTCACAGATCCTTTGGCTTGCAAAGTATAAATTTGCGAGGGTGCACTATCATGCCCGAGTGTGCCTGCAAATTGTCGGGCATCAGAACGCATGGGATTGTCAAGATATGGGTTCATCACTTGACGTAGACTGCTTGTTGGACTTCGCTGGCCCGAGTCAACGACTGGAGGTGCGTTGGCAGACAGCTGTGGTGGAAGCACCGGAGGCGGCGCATGCTCCGTGACAGACTTCTTCCGCCTCCTGAAAAAAGACGAAGGCTTCTTCATAAGCGGAGGCTGGGCTGCTTCTGGGGCAGGATGCGAAGGACCTTCTGATGTACTAGGCTTTGCCAATTTCTGAGTAGACGCAAACCCTTCTCTGCTACTCGCTCTTATAGTATTCCTAGTAGATTGCGACTGGGGGATTTGCGGCTCATTCCTCGAAGAACCAAACACTCTCCTAAAGAAGCCCGGTCGGTCTTTTGTTGAGTCCTTGCCCGTGACATTTGATTCTAGCCTATGCGACATCATCGGTTCCGAATATTGCCTGATGGGACTCTGGTTCCGAGACCTCAAGAACCCCGGGGTAGGACCCATCTGCTTGGAAGCGCGCCTCGAGCCGACAACAAAGGTGTTGGCTGGTGGAGGTATGGGTGGGTCCCAAATGTCGGCCTCGGCCTTCTTTTTCCTGCTCACTTGACTCCTCGAAGATTTGTTGCTGTTCCTGCGTTGCAGTGAAGGAGGTCCTGTGTGGGGTGGGAATAACGTTGAGCGGTCTTTGCGGGGTCCTCCTGGCACTGTAGGAGTAGGGGCGGCCTCAATGTCATCATAGAGGGTCGGTTGTGAGCGGCTGGCTGGCTGATTCGTGCTCGAGCTGGCAGTAGACTGTAGCGCTCGGCGTCTGTCGCTGTAATCAAAGCTCGCCGACCGTCTGGCCTTTCCGACTTGGTTCCGTAACTGTCCCATGTGCCCCAGATCTATGCTCGATGATCCACTGCTTTTCCCACTTTTTCTGCCTGTCCGTAACGGCGCTTCTGCGCGCCCAGCCCCCGATCCCTGTGCCCGGCTGAGCCTTGCCTTTGAAGAGTCGCTGGCTTCCTCCTCGACGTGAACACTATCTATTCGTTGAAGGGCGGAGGGGAAGTTGGAACTGCTATTACTGCGGCGCCCCCGGGGCAGGTGATTGGAGAAGCGCTGGGGTGAATCGTCCGAGGGAAAGCTGAGATCGGAATTGAGGGAGGAGGAGTGTAGATGACGCTGTGAACTCCTTGGGGGCGCGGTTGATTCGGAGCCGGAGGAGAGAGGCGGGCGATCCCGTAGTGGTGAGAAGAGCTTGGGCTGATCCGGGTTGAGGGACATCAACATGTTATCGACGACGGAGTGGCGTCCATTGGGCAACGAGAGGTCATGGGAGATTCTTTCGTCCCGACTGTCCTCATACGGATGGCCCCTTGCGTTACCTGCGATGTATGTTTCACGTGGGGTGGGCCCATGCAGCTTCGACGCACGCTTGGTCCTAATCTTGTTCTTGGGCGTCTGTGGTGTTTGGGGGGTGGTGTCGTTGAGTCTGCTCTGCGCCGCAGGTTTGAGGCTCCGAGGTCGTGTAGGATTTGAGTGTTCCGTGAAAGGCGCCGGCGTATCCTTTCGGTCTATCATCATGCTGGCTGTGGGTTGTGTTGGCCCCTATGCAATGATGCCGGCAGGAGGAGTCCGTGCGATGCTCTCCGTCCCGACGCCCATGGGAGAGAGAGAGTAACGGCACGGTTGCGAGTGTGTGACGACTGACGAAGGTCAATAATAATAATCATAGCAGTTCCGCCCAAGGCCGTAGAATTGCTAGACAGAGGATCTCTCGAATGCTTCGCGAAGCGTCGAGTGTGGATTGGCTGAGCGCAGTGGGACGTGGGGTCGAGATTAAAAGGGGGGTGGGCAGCCAAGTTGGTGGAAGGGCCAACGTTCCCGGGCGGGCTGCAGGGATCTTGACGTCTACCAAGGTCACTTTCGCTAAGGGGTGCAGGTACCAAGACCGCCACTCGACCCTGGAGCTATTTCTGGTTCCCCCTGAATGGATGCCCCTTCTAGGGCTAGCTCATGCTTTAGCCGGAGCCGGTCTAACGCTGTCCTTCCCCTAATATTTCTTCTTCTCCTACTCCGCGGACTCTCTTGAAGACCCGCCTGACTTCATTCCACTCTTGGGCGAGCCATCATGCTTCACAAAAGAATCCTTGCGAGTCCCTGGGCGGTGGCCGCAGCATGTTGACGCGCCAGCCTCGGAGCCTTTTCAAGCAAAGTCTCTGGTTGAGGTAAGATGTGGAGACACTATGCGATATGACACTGTTTTTATTGGATGAAGATGCTGCCATGAAGTTTGCATGGCGACTGTCTCTCGTACATAGGCTGAGAAGGCTGCGAGG
>JAABUP010005986.1_pt1 | contig 17870 bp, 19 predicted proteins | sample 5559201 | NCBI WGS metagenome assembly JAABUP01 (sample SAMN10711887, study PRJNA513373) | rock metagenome | isolation source: Antarctica rocks | place: Antarctica
CGGGGGATCAGGCGCAGTAGCACTCATGCTTGAAACGCGGCGAGGCACTGTATTCAAAGCGCTTCTGTGTTAAATTAGTGCAAACGCCACCCTAGGGTTTCAGCAGGGTCTGGAGCATTCACCCATTGTGGCTCCGCCGCTGGCGAAAGCTTTCGGCACCTTTCGCCAGCCGAGGCTTTCGCCTTTCTGCCCGAACATTGCCAATCCCGAGGCGCAATCCTGTGTTGCAGCATTGTCGGTTCCTTTATGCTTCCAGCTTTTGCATGACTCTTGGAGGTCATACAGCGAACTGTGGCTGCAGCAATGGAGGGTGTTTTCAATCAACCTTGTGAGCTACTTCAAATCATTGATACTGATTATTTACTGGTTCTTTCTGAGTGGCCGCTCTGACAGCAAGGTGTTGATTGTTCGAGCTGCAAGCTTGCCCCAGCTCAATTGTCTGCTCATGGCAACATGAGAGGTGCAGTTGGATCCAAACAAGCGACTTCATAAGCAGAATGGCATAAGATGCAGCTGCATGCGCCTGTCAGGCAGCTCAAGGCCGGTTCTGATGCGCACTCACCGCTTGTTCTCAGGGCCAGAAACAACCGCAGCAGCCAACTTGAAGATGCAGGGATTGCATTGTGACACGACCTGGTGTGACTGCACGTTGTGCCAGACTCTCTATGATCCAGGCAAATTTGCAGGCTCTACAGCATCAGTCCATTATCGTTTTCACGGAATTTTGCCAGCTGGGGATTGTTGTCTGATCCCGCCCGTCCAGCTGGAAACGAACAAAAATGGCATGCTATTTGACAGGGTTTTATGTTTAGTCTGCGGCTCCCTTAACGAATTTGCAATCGTCTAGAAGCTGAACCTTGGGAGGGCACAGCTGTGACTCCCTTTACACCATCTGAACACCTGTGCTGTTGATATGCAAAGACGAAATGAATGTTCGACAGTTGTAGGGTATCAATTTCACCTCTTGCAAGCATATGGCAGCGTGCTTGGAGGTACAGCATCCTTGTGGCTCTAAGCTGTTTGATTCTCAGTCTCCTCAACCAGTCAGGTAGTTCTTTAGCAGCGAAGTTCCTCAGTATGAGCAAAGCTTAGTACTGCAAGTTTTCGTCCTCTTTTTGTCAGTCAGTTTCCTCAATTTTCAATCCGTCCAGACACTGTCCCAGCAGCAAGCTTAGCTGAAGTCTATTCAACTGGATTGCAGAGATACCACCTTGTTAGGTTTGAAGCGCGGACGCTGCTCTCAAGAGGCAGATCTGCCTGGCAGCAAGCCACAGAAGGTTTGTTTATGGCAAGGGTCCCCTACCCTGCCTGGATGCTCAACAATAGACTTTGACAGCCGGCGGTTCGTGGCATCAAAAACCAAGCTGGCATCAAACGCCAGCGATAATCAGGTGCCTCAGACTGGCATGGCCAGTCAAACCGCACCGTCGGTGGGCATGGAGCGCTCTTTGTCAGGTAAACAAGGCAGCCTTCAGCACGCTCTCCTGTTTATCTAAAGCTTTCCCCGAAGTGTCGTTGCAACCTGCAGAGGTAAGCTCGCTGCGAGCAGCTGCAACAGCTGCTGTGGCAGAGTGTACTGGCGGTTTGGGAATCGTCGGGGCCAGCGCGCTGAGCAAGCAGCCCAAACCGTCCGCTGGTTCAGACGATACACACAGCGTATCTCATTCGGGCAAGTCAGAGACTGGCCTACAGTCAGGCCAGTCTCTGGGCTCTGTCACTCGCAACACCCAGAAGCTCTCCATTCAGGGGGAGCAAAGCACAGCAGATGAGCCCATTCATGACCTGTCAGGGCATCACCAAACTGCAGGATATGCAGTGGACGCTCTTCAGGCCTGCCCACCACATGGCGCCAAGGCCATCTGCGGGCGTAGACCTAAGATGGAAGATGCTTACACAGCCATTCCATTCTTGTTGGAAGTCCCTGTGCCAGCCGATCAGTTCTGTGTTAGCGAACTCATACCACCTAGAATAGCTACTCATGTCAAAACAGCTTCATCAGCATCAGAGCATGATGCCTCGGAAGCTCAGACAGGCACTGAGGCAGCAGCAGCAGGTCTTCAGTCGTCCTCACCCTTAGCTTCAACGCATCATGCTCAGTATATGGAGACACTGCACTTCTTTGGTGTGTTTGATGGTCATGGTGGCGCTGAAGCTGCCCTGCATTGTGCACAGACACTGCACCAGAGGATTGCTGAGGCCCTATCGGCAGTCAGCTCCCCAGCAGCACAGGACAAGATCCGCGAGTCCTTTGCCAAGGGTCAAAAGGAGACTGCTGCCAAATTAGGCACCACACCAGCCATCCACCAGAGTGTTCAGCAGCACCTCAGTGGGTCCTTCTCAGATGCCAAGCTGCAACCCTTAGCAGACCCCAAGCCCCTGAAAGAGGGTAAGTCTGAGGAAGCAGACAGCGATGATGATAGCGCAGTCAATGAAGTACTGCAAGAAGAGCGCAGGGCCAGTCACGACTTGCCTCAGACCAAAGGCGTCCAGTCAGTGCCTCAGACAAACGTGCCCTCACAGACTCAGCAGGATGACAGCGATGCGCCATGCAGCGCAGATGCCTTCCAGTCTGCGCTTACGAACGCCTTCACAAAAGCAGACGAGGAGTTTGGCAAAGCAGACAACGCTGCTCTTGTTGGTACGACAGCTGTGGTTGCGCTTGTAGGCAGCAGACAGCTCTATGTTGCCAACTGTGGTAGGTCCCCACACCTCATACTAGCAACAGTTTGTGCAATTGGCCATGCACTGGACATGAGAGTGCATGCCAGCAGCCTAAGTTGTCCGGGTGTTGTTTTTGAGCACTTGCAGTATCAAATCTTCTGTACTTCCAGCACTGTAAAGCATGCTCAGAGTTCCTTGCCTGGGTTTTGCACATGCTCACATGACGTTGTTTGCTGCAGGCCTTGCTCCTTGCGCTAATTATTTACTTGCTTTTGCTTATAACAGTCACCTGTGCTTTGTTGATGCAGGTGACTCAAGGGCTGTGCTCAGTCGTGGTGATGTTGCTATTCCTTTGACTGACGACCACAAGGCAGCCAGAGAGGATGAGACTGTAAGCCTTTCCTGCCTTTGTACTTTCAAATGGCTTTAGGTTTTTTCCTAAACAGCTGCAGGTTTTCACCCATGTTATGCATGTCCTACGTACAATCAGGCCATTGCTGAATCTGTTCAGTCATGCAAAATGGACGCTCATCCTGACGGCACTTCCATGCAAATGCATGCAAAGTCATGGATTGCTTATATCCACAATATGCTCCGTTCCCTTTTGACATCATGATGCCAATCTGTGAATGAATGGCGTGCTCGCACTTGTCAATTAGCCAACACATGTCACCAATGCAAACAGCTTAGAAATATCACCCGTCTGTAGCCTGTACAGGCACACACTACTGTATATCGATGTTTTAGCTCCAGGCTGCCGCCTTAGGAGGCTCCCGTTATGATCGCTGAAAAGCGTAAACTTCGATGTTGCCTGAATCATATCAATATCGATGTTGCCTGAATCATGCAGGCCCGTGTGGAGGCAGCTGGTGGTCAGATCTTGTTCTGGAATGGTGTGCGAGTCATGGGCGTGCTGGCAGTGTCTCGCGCCATTGGGGACCACTGCCTGCGCCCTTTTGTCATTGCACAGCCAGAGGTGAGCTTTCTGTTTTGTCAATCTGTTATGCTAGTACGACGTTGCTCTGGCAGGGTTTCAGACTTGCTCATGTGTGCTGTGATCCTTTCTAACTATCAAAGCCTTGCTGCTGCTGCTGCTGCTGCTGCTGCTGCTGCTGCATCAGAGACAGCCCGCTTGACGCTCATCCGCAAAATCATTTGTTGCAAACTTGTTGCCGCAAACTTGTTGTTGCCGCTGTTTAAGAGACGACTGATGTGCTCATCTGCCCATGCCAGTGAAAGTGGGCAACATGCATTCATTGCAGCACACAGGGCTCATGATGCTGTGAATATGCAACGTCTCATGCCGCCTATATCCCATAGTAGTCAGGCATGTACTGCTTTACTGTGCCTTGCCAGCAGCCCTGCAAAATTGTGTGTTATGCTTGGTAAATTGTAGTCATCACAAAGACGCCCGACGCGTCTTTGTGAGCGTTGGGCATCTTTGTGAGCTGACAAGCTGCTCTCAGCTAGATCCGGGCTGTACAATGTACTGATCACCCACAAGCATGCAGCGTAGGCCATGCTCGCAAAGCAACAGCCCTGCAACAGTCCAGCAACAGTCATTGACGTGCCTTGTTACGCCTGGTGCAGATCACCATTCTGGCGCGCAAGCCTGATGACGAGCTGCTGCTGTTGGCCAGTGATGGTCTGTGGGATGTGCTGACCAACCAGGAGGCTTGCAGCCTGGCCAAGCGGTGCTTACGCCGGGCCCGCCAGAGGGGCGCCACCCGCCAATCTGCTGCACGCATTGCAGCAACAGTCCTCACCAGAGCAGCTGTGGACAGGGGCAGCAGGGACAATAGCCACCGCTGCCAGCTTCGAGATCTGGCGCCAGTGCTGACGCCCATTGCGGAACACTGCTGACGCCATCGTGGGATCGTCTGCAAGCTTGCTGATCAAGCCTGATGGACTGCTCTGCGTTTCCAAGGACGATCAAAGAAATCGGTTCACCGGGACCTTGCTGACGTGGATGACAAGTAGGCACGGGCCAACGCCGCAAGCCTTGCAAGCCCTAACACCACATTACGAATGTGCATGCAAAGGTGTCTCCCATAATGCAAGACTGAGCTGCATGCATTGCATATTTGCATGGTGCTGCACTCTTACTAGTGTATGTCGAATCATCAAGGTTGCACCCGATAAGAGGTTCCTGCATTGTCCAGGCTGTTCAATTAGGTTGGTCTAGGTATGGTTGAGACATATACGATGTGCCCTTTTGTCGAACCAAGGCTGCTACTGCCATGTTCTGCAAGTGTAATGCTTAGTCATGCATGCTTCTGCCCCAATTCAGTATCAGAAGTCAACTAACCAGGGTGTGGCCACATGTAGATTCTCCGGACAGTAGGTCTCAGCGATCAAGCGCTACAGGTCCTGCAACCCATGCAGTGTCGCACGCTGAATGTGTGTTGTGCCCATGATTTAAGCCGTGCAGCCACTGTTGCAGGAACCACACGCCAACTGTGACAGATCACTTGACGTTGCCAAGTCGAGAGTTTCCGCTGCTCAAGTCATCGAGCAGTATATGCACGCATCGCTCTTCATATGCTGTGCAGCAGTCTGAGCGTTTCGAGTGTTACAGTGCTGTCCAACAGCTTGTTGTGAGCCTGAACGAATGGCAGGAAGCTTGTATCGTTGCTCACATCTCGCCAGCCGGCGTTCTCAAGGGATATTCGCAAGGGAAATCCACTCACCAACATCACCTCGCGACGGGTATACTTGTCCTTCTTGTAACTTGGGCACCAACTGTTGCAGGCATTCTGTACATAGCTGCAACCAAATTGCTTGGTATGCACAATAACTTATGCATACCAAGCAATTAACAAAGTTTGCATCCATGCATGCTGTATGTTGCTTATGCTCTTGCAAAATACTGGAGAGCACTGTTCAGATTGCAGTAGTTGTGTCTTTGTTACACAGCGGCATGAGTTGTCAAGAACATCTCTGCTGTTTTTTGCGCCCACCATGTAGCATGTCCTTGTGACCTTTGGCTGTAACAAGCCTTCTTCTGTTGGTTACTTTTGTTGTAACTTCATTATCAAGTAATGGTGCACACAAAATGAATAAAGCTGTTCTAGATGCAGCATGACAGCATCAGAAGCTCTTTATGTTGTTCCAGCATCACACTTGCTGGTATTTGTCTACAGGCCCTGCTGAAGAAGAACGCAAGGTGTATCTGTCAGCTGCAACCCTACTGGTCCTGCCGCCAACCCTAATCCCGCATTGGCTCCATCAGATTAGGGTTCACCTGAAGCCCAATACCCTAAGGGTAGCAGTCCTGGCGGGCGACAGAGCCTCAGCTGACGAAGCTGTTGACGGTAATACAACTTGTAATCGTTGTTACACACGGCCATTACGCAGTCACAGCTCATCGTACAGGAAAGTAGCCTGATGGGTGTACGCGGAAGTGTGATATGGCCAGACTCAGGCTGCCTGAATAAAAAGTGTGGCATGTGTACGCGGCACCATAGGGCTGAATATATGCAATTTTGCCTTCAGCATGTAGGGCAGCTGCATGAGACCAGCCAACTTTGCCATAGAATATTTACTACAGCCAAAGTCCACATGGAGATGCGTACAGCAGCAACACCAGCGATGCCACCTGCAGTCATGCTGCTGTGCTCTATCAGTCCTGTTGCTACACCTTGCATTTAGTCATCTGGCTGTTGGAACTGGATCGATCACCCTTTCATGGGCTGTGTGCTGACCAGCATATGACCTAAAGCAGGTGAATGACAACATTTGATGAAATTCGTTCAAGACAGGTCACACTATGTTTTGAGATGCATTCTTGTGTGCAGGATTGTCGTGGATGCTCGTGAGGTGTGACGTCTAGCTCACCAATGTTTGTGCAGGGGTGGGGCACTGGAGCAGTGGCATGGAATGGCCCTAGCATGACCTGGCACAATTGTGTAGCTTGGCCAGTGTCATGTGATCTGTACTGCTAAATGCAGGGTCGTCAGCACTGTGTCAAGGTGTGCATAAAACGTAGGGGCAAACGAGTGAGGCCATGGCAGGGATTGGCCTCTTACATGTATACACACAAGTGGGATCCTAGTTATCGTCATGCGATCTGTGTCTGCTTGAGAAAACTGTTACAGTGAAGGAGTGCATATGCAGGGGTGAGGTACTGGGGCAACGGCAGGGAATGGCCCTTGCATGAGCTGGCATGGGGCCATGACTTGGTCATTACCACATTCACACGACTCAGCGCTGACTGGACTCATCACCCCACTACCAGCCCCCTGAAACAGGTACAGTACCCGACACTATACTTTGTGGTTGGAATCAAATGTTGCATTGCTTTACACCGCCAGCACTGTCTAACTGTGGTTGGTATCAGATCTTGCGCTGCTTTGCACTGCCTTACACTGCCAGCACGTTCTAACTGACAGCATTTTCCAGCATGCGTGTGTGTCATTGGAAGCCTATGCTTGCATCATCATTGAGTCAACTCGCCTGCATTTTGTACGCAAGGGCTCCCCCATACATCTTGACACTGCACCAATTCCGCATGCATTTTTTGGCTTGTTATCACTGTCTTTTAGGGCTGATTTATATTTTTTGCTGCCCCTGTTTTGCACTCGAAGCATCCACGTAGAGGGTTTTGTAGAGGATTGTAATAATCAAGCTTACAGAAGCTGTCTTGTTGCAATGCTGGGGGCATGTGCTTACCTGTGTATGATGCACCAGTGTTGCACAGACGCACGCAGCACAGATGTGGCAGCCCTCTGGGCCAGCAGACAACAGCCCCCATTGCCATCAGACAACAGCCCTGATCGCCAGCAGACAACAGCCCTTGGGGCCAGCAGACAGCAGCATTCAGGGTCAGCAGACAACAGCCCTCAGGGCCAGCAGACAACAGCCCTCAGGGCCAGCAGATAACAGCAGCAGTGCCTTCATGGCAAGCTGTCTTGGTGCTGCTTGATCATTGATGAGTCATGGGCTGCAGGTGCACTGGCTGAGGGTGATTCTGGATGAAGGCCACATGCTGGGAGCTTCCCTGGCCATTACCAACAAGCTGCAGATGGCCTGTGCCCTCAGAGCTGACAGGTCTTTTTCTTCTTCTCTCTCGTATCTTGGTTGCCGTCAACATTACATGTCTGTACAAGGAGCAGTCTGCAGCTCAAGGATGATGTCAGCATTTGCGAGCCCCTTCAAGCTCATCTTGCATGCGCCTTCACACCAGTGACTTCATCCAAGCTCGAGTCACAATTGCAGACAAGCTCAAATCTGGTGTAGGCAGTGTCAGGCAGCCCCAAATTTCTTCACATCATATATCCTGTAAGGCTGAATGGTCACGAGCTTATTACTGACAGCATACGCATTGGTAACGTATCTGCAGGCGGTGGGTGATGTCAGGGACCCCCACCCCTTCCACCCCCACCTCCCACGTGGCCCACCTGCAGCCCCTGCTGGCCTTCCTGCAACAGCAACCCTATGGCACCCATAGAAAGACCTGGGAGGTGACGCCCTGCCACTTTGTACCCTAACATCAAACCCTCCCTGTTATTAATTACACGCATGACAAACATCTGCTGCCAGACTTGATCCCCATTGCAAAGACACATCACAGACTGTGTTGTAGAAATTAGACTATCAACAAAAAACGGCTGTTGAGAGTTTTTTATGTTTGTTATTCATTAGCACAATTGACTGTGGTGTGCGATCCTTGTTTCTAGAAATGGCATGATTCAGGACCAGTTGCTACACTGTGACCGGTGAGTGGTCTTCTGTTGTCAAAACGGCATCAGTAGTTGGAGACTGACAGCCCGATTGCATTGCTGCAGGATGCTGTTCAGAAGCCCTTCGAGGCGAGGCAGAGGGCAGGGCGGGAGCGGCTAATGGCCCTGCTGAGCCGCATCATGATCAGAGCAGCCAAATCAGACTTGGTCACCATTCCTCCGTGCCACCACAAGGTGTCTGCCTCTCAATTTTCCATCACACTGCATTGTCAGGCTTTAGTTTGCATGCAGGTGTGTGATCCTGTCTTGGTTTGCTGAATGAGGGCAGGCTTGTGCTCAGAACAACTGCACTGTATACCATACAATCAGAGTAACAAGTTGGAGCAGTTTGTGACTGGCACCACAGGACGTGCCCAAAAATGTGCGTTGACTTTCTCCACACGCATCTCCAAGGCATACGTGTGCTGATCTTGTTTGTGATCACCAGTTTTTGATCACTTGATCATGGATTCTGATGAGAGATTGAGGGCGTGACAGACAAACATTTGCTCAACTGAGCAACTGATGAGGCCCTTCACATCAACATGACTGAAGGCGGCACTCCCATTTTGAAGTTGGCGCAGGTCTTTTTGGGACTGTCCATAGCCAACATGCTTTGCCTTCTGCTGCAGGTCATACACTTCAACTCTACCTCAGAGCATGCCTACTGCTATCTGGCCGCAAGGCCGATTTGCACTGCCTTGCCCCTAATGGCATAACGCCTCTTCATCAAAGACGCAACAACCTTTCTAACAATTGCGCAGTTGCCTTTTTACCAATGCCGCATTTGTTTTTGCACCGATGGAGCAGTTGCCTTTTCACTTATTTTTTTCTGACAGCCAGATGGATGACATCTGTTGCCCATTGGTGCAGGTCACCAGACTAGATTTTGCCCCAGAGCATGCGTACAGCTACAACGAGCTGATTGAGGTGGTGAAGCTCAATCTGCTGTTGGCTGACTGGAATGATGAGGACCACAACGAGAGCCTGCTGAGCGTGCGCAACAGCAAATGGGGGAAAGAGATGCTGCGCAATGTCAGGTGAGAGTACGGCAAGTCTCCTGTAACTGCTTTCCCTGCTCTGCTTCTTGGTCTCCCTTCTCTAGCCCTTCTTCTTCCTCTTGTTGTGTTTCTGCAAGTCTTCTTCCCTGCCTTCTTCTTGTTCTTCTGGTTCTTCTCTTCTTTGATGTTTCTTGATGTTCCCAGCGTCTTCTGGCTTGGCCAGTTTTCAGATCTGTTGTCGTCTTTGCATCGCATCTGTGTGACTGTCTCGTGCACTGCGAGCTTGCTGAGTACATTGCATGTACAGTCAGAACAACTTATGACCAGACTTTCAAGATTGAACCCATCCAACACCCCAAATATATGCCGAAAACAGGCAGAACGCAGTCAGACATCCCTGAATATGAATATGCACCAACACGATTTGAGCACCCTTCCATATGGTGACAGACTGTTTGATCATGTTTTCAGTTTGGACTGTCTATGAGCGCTGTCGGCTTGGGCTGATGCCAAGCTCAAGCCCTCCGTGTGTAATGCATGCATGAACTTGAGACTTACACTCAGCATCTTGCCCAGACTCAGGCTCAGGCTCAGACTCACACTCAGCATCAAAGTCAGACTCGGACTCAGGCTCAGTCATGACTGCAGGCTGTCATGCTGTGTGGCGGGCAATTGTGACTTAGCAGTGAAAGAGACAGATGTGAAAGAAACTCTGGAGCTGCTGGGGGAGCGGCTAGGCTTTCCTCAGCCTCAGGCGGAGTGGGCCCCCTGGGTACCCTCTGACCACCCCCTAGCCTACGTGGAGACAGCCCTCAGGTGGGTCTGCAACAACCTTGTGACCTTTCAGGGTTTAGAAAATTGCTGCCCTCAAGGGTTCCTGATGGTGTCACATGTCTTGTTGCTTGATTCATCAGGTGTGTCAGGATGTCCAGCAAAAGCAGACAACAGCAGCACACTCTGTGAAGTGCAATCTCTGCTTCCAAAGATGACGCCAAGCTGCTCGGATTGCAGAACTGCATGCTGGCGCAAGTAATGCAGCCTGTTTCGTCGTGCAAATCTCTCTTGCAACGATGGTGCTGATCCCCATTGCTGCACACCATTTGTCTCGAGCCCATACAGAGTTGTATGGAGACAACATACTGGCACTGGTTTATCCGTCTGTGCGTGGTCACCTTTTTGTCTTCTACAGAATTTCAGTAAATACTGTGTCCTGTTTAGACATGCTGTACAAAAGTGCAGTACAAAACCGACCCAAATCCGACTTGTGGTCCGTCTAGTCATGAGGCTGACTGTTCATGTTACTGCACAGGCATGGAGGGGCTTGTCAGCAATGTGGGGCTGTTGCAAGGCTGTTGGTGGTGGCCCCTTGTGCGCACCTCTTCTGCCTAGATTGTGTGTCTATGGACCGGCAGGCATGCCCTAGCTGCCGAAAACCCTACCAGATGCAGTCAGTCTCAGACCCTACCAGGCTGGAGAACAACCCATACCCTAAGTGGGACGTTCCCATGGATGTGATTGAGTGGCAGTGCTCATACACCCAGAAGGTAAGCAGCAGACATTAGTCTCAGGGTGTGCAAAGATCAATGATGTGCAGCGATATAGCACCCGCTTCTGTGCACAGAGTCCCTTGCAAATGACATGTTCAGGTGTTGTATGACATTAGGCCATATATGTGAGTACAAAACAGTAGACTGTAGTAGATGGCTTCACTGTCTTGTGGAATGCTGCCTCTGGTGTCTTGCTGGCAAACCCAGACCACAGGGACATCATTGTGTTCACTGTGAGCAGCAGAAAGGCTGAGACCTGGGTGCAGGGGGCTTTGGGGTTGAGTGGGGGTGCCTGGAGTGCAAACTGGCAAATCACCAAATCCACCAAGTGCGTCCATCTCCTTCGCCGCCTCATGGACATTGGGGCTGCGCCCAACTGCCCTGCTTCGCAGGTCAGCCCTACGCTGGCCTGAATAGTTGGACGCTGATGCTGTTACCCTTGCCCGTTGCTCTCCCAAAGTGTTGCATAGATTCAGGCAGCAAGGCTCTTGACACCAGATCTTGCATATTGCATGCAGTTGCGGCCAACCAACCGAAACTAAGCATATAGAGTAGTGCAGCAACATGCACATGCGTCTGTGCGAAGCCCAATCTGCATGGATGCTGGTGTCGCTGTGATCAGGCAAAGATATGACATGACAAAAGCAATCATGTCAAACTGCTTGTGCAGTTCTGCAGTGCGTACTCAGCTGAGCTGCCTCAAACAGTATGTACAGTGACACATGCAAGAGTCAGTGTGAAGCCCTGCATGCTCTGAGTGCAGGCGTCCCAGCAGCAAGGCAAGGGACTGACGAAGGCCATCGTCTTCAGTCAGTTCTGGATGCACATCCAGCTGATCAGCAGCCACCTGCGTGCTCACGGGGTCCCCCTGGCTGTGCTGAAGCAGGACATGAGCCCTAAGGACAAGGCTGCAGCTGTGGCCACCTTTCAGGTATGCTGAGTCCTGTCTCACAAGATATAAATTACTGACAAAGTTAATTGCTGCATCCAAGCATTACAGAAGCAGCACACAAGCAGCAAGGGCAAGTCTGTATGAACAAAGACTCATGGACACTGGCTCTGGCTTCAGCATGAGGCAGACTTGGGAGGCTTGTGGATGCATGCGACAGCCGCGGTGGTGTGTGAAGTTTCATTCGTTTCATTTTCATTTCCATTCAATACTTTACAGTCTGTTTCATCTGTGTCAGCTGGAAGACTCTCATCGAAGCGTGCAGCTTACAAGATATCTCTTGTACATTTGCATGCCTGATGATTGCAGCCTGAAGGAGACAGGCTGGGATCGAGACCTCAGCATTGTGAGCTGGTAGTAGAAGCTATTCCTCACAATTTTCCACCAACTGATGTGAGCAATCAAGTGTGGCATGCACATTCGAGGCAAACAACGCAATCCTAGTGATGGCTCAGACAGGATCAGCAGGAAGTGGACCTCAGCTTTGTGAGCTGGGCGTTACTGATGGAGTCGTTGGCTGACTCACCACACCATCTGTGAATTTGTGTGAGCCAATTTCTGCATGTTGCTGCAGCACGAGGCAGGTGTGGGCGTTTTGTTGATGGATGAGACAGGCTCAGTGGGCCTGGACCTCAGCTTTGTGAGCTGGGTGTTCTTGATGGAGCCCTTGGCTGATGCCAGTCTGCAAGCGCAAGTGACCGCCAGAGCCCACCGCATGGGCGCAGCACAGGCTGTTCATGTAGAGACCCTTATCATGAAGGTAACACCATACCGTAACACATGCATATTTGACGCCATAAGGTGACACATGAAGGTGACACCAGCCTCTCGCTGTGCATGCTGAGCTGCTCTGTCACAATGAACAGATGCAGAGCTGACAGTGAGCATCACCAGCCCATTAACTGTCCTGACGTGAAATATGGATAGTGGCAAACTGCGTCCTGACTCTGCAGGGTACTGCAGAGGAGCAGATGCTTCATCATGCTACTCATCCCAGTCCTGACGCATCAGCCACAGCTGAGGTCGGGGTTGAGGTTCCATCCACAGTTTATCCTAGTCCTCGTGCAACCCTTGAAATGCCACCAGGACCCCAACATGTGACAGTCAGTACAGCAGCACAGAGCGAGTTGAATCCAGATGAGTCTGCATCAGTACAGGCGGAAGCAGGTTCATCTAAAACTGTGGCTGGGCAGTCTGGTGCAGCCCACCCTGCAGCAGACTTACAGCATGAGATAGCAGTGTCCGGCGAAGCAATAGATCAGGACAGAGGTGTGAGTTCAAATCTGTCAGCAGAGTCACCACGTGAGGCAGGAGAGTCCAGCGTTACAGCAGCGAGGGAAAGAGTGCCAAGTTTGAAGTCGCCAGCGGGGTCCCAGCAGGAGGCAGGAGTGTCCAGTGCAGCAGCAGGGAGGGAAAGGAGTGAGGCGGCAAGGCGAGGGGTGCGCAACAGGCTTCTGCTGTCTCTTCATAGGGTGGCTGTCACAGAGCTGGCAGAGTACCAAGATTTGCCATTGGGAAGAGGTTTGTACTTCATCCTGTCTGATGTGAAATGTGTGCACTGTGTCATGGCGGCATGACTCATGTTCCGCTGACAGTCACACTAGATATGTGGTGCAGTGACGTGCAGATGAAAGATCTTTGCAAGCAAGCTGGTGGGCATGCAGGTACAGATGAAAGTTCAGGAGACGCCAAGATCGACTTTCTTGATGATGTACTAGACATGCACTAGTGCTTGACGCCACAATGTACTAGCTAACAGATTCCGGCAGATGAGATCAACGTCCATGCTGTGCTATATGTTAGGTTTTGCCAGTTGGGATGATGTGTTTTGCATGTACCTGTATATCAGTCATCAACAGGTCTGTGCTGAGCGCAAAGCAGGTCAACTCAGGTGGTCAGGCCGCTTGTGCATGGTTGATTGCCACTTCAGGCCTTACGTATTGATTTTCGTCTTTTCAGTTTTCTCCATACATTATTGAAGTCGGCCCATTATGCATGTATTTACGACGGTTGCGACCCTACGTATGCGACCTTACCTATGTGAAGAGTCCGGTGACCATCCATGACCGACAACACGTTCTAGCTCACAGTCACTGCTCTTGCGGCATTGTTAGCTAAACTGCTGGCACAGCTGCTGCAGCAGCGTAAGTGAAAACATTTTGCACGAAGCAAGTGACTGCCAGCATGGCTGCAGACAGTTGTGCTCTCAATGCAGACGCTCATGTTGGATAAAAGCATAGTTGACAATAAGAGAACGTCTAACCGCGGACAGTATCCTGCACAATGACTAGGCTACACACAGGCCAAGTAGCAGCCTTGGCAACACAAGGAGTCGCGACATCCTGTTCACCTTACCAACAACATGCTAGTGAGCAGAGTACAAACTAGTTCTAAGCTGCTTGGATGTATTGGTACACATGGTGCTCGCTGCTTAAGCTGGTGCATGCTGGCCAGGATTGTTGACAGGCACCCCCAGATGTAGCAACTTTTGGTACGCAGCTGCAAAGTCCTCAAAGAACTTGTCCTGGTCCTTGGCGTATAGCTCCACATACTTCCTGAAGCTCTTGTCCTTGATCAGGGACTGCGCAACAATAGGGCGGCTTGTCAGCACAGCCAACAGCATGAAAGCCAATAAAAAGGACATGGGGTAAGTGCACAAAGTGCAGAGACTCTGATCTGTCAGCACTCAGTTATAACACTTGATACAAGCAAAACTTGGCAACAGCTGACCATGTCAGTCTCAAGCATCATCAGCTCTCCTGTTGGGTTCTCGTACTGAGGAGGGCCGTTCCACTTCCTCTTCTTCCTGCAGAAAGCCACACTTGCATTTAAAGTGAACGCAGCTCAAGATGCCAGAGGGACCAGGAGAATGGTGAAACAGACTTACAGTGTGATGTTATTGCACAGGCCACCAGCTTTGGAAGTGGGGATAGGCATGCGTCACCTGACACGGATGCAGTGCAATGCATTGAACATCTAAATCATGCATTAGAGGGGCAAGAGAACTCACCACTTGGTGTCGAGCAGCTCAGTGAAGTAGAGGTTGGAGAAGGTGGTGGGTGAGTTGGTCCAGGGGTTCTCAAACCCACTGCGGTCTGTGTGGCACCGCCCCAGAGAGTGTGCCCCTGCACCACGCCAACACAGTGAGCTACTGTGTCACAACAATGGGATCAACCGTTACCAAGTCACAAACAAATTGACACATGCTGGACAGTGTGGATACGAGGAACAGCTGAACTGCAGCAATGGCTCTGCAGTAGCTTCAGCCCAAGAGATGACCAAAGTGCACAAAGCACTCTGAACAGGCCGCCAGGAGAAATTCATCAACAGGTTGCCAATGCAGCTAACATGACAGCCTCTAGTAGCTGCTAGTCTGGTTTGCTGCAAGGTATTGTACAGGGAGTGTAGGTATGGCCAACAAGCACCTGACAAGGCAACAATCTCTTGGTCATTGAAGCCCATTCTGTAGAAGATGTCTCGAACATGAGGGGCGCCCTTGGCACCATCAGGCAGGCGGCCATCCTCAGGGCAGGCCTTGTCATCAATCTGGTCACTCCTGCCTGGCTTCCAGTTGATCTGTGGGCCTGCGTGAACACACAAGATATGTCATGCAAAGTCTGAAGCAGCATACTCAGTGGTATGATGGCATGTATCAAGCTGTCAAACATGCCAGGCTTGTAGAAACTGAGCCTGCCTGCTCATATTGTCATGTTCATGTCCAATAATGCAGCACTGCATGGTGGTGACTCTTGGCAAGGCAGCTAAGCAATCAAGACGCAGCATGTGCTGAATCAGTACTTGACAGCTGATCTCTCCTCCAAGTTGTTGAAGGCAAGAGCAGGATATGGTCATCGTGTGACTGCTTGCACAGACGTCATACAGGCTGCATGTGCAATATTGACAACCTCTTTGGCAAAGTCCATGTGATCTGCTTGCAACAGACAACACATGATGGTGACAAATGCAACAACAAAATTCAACAGGGACAGTCTGACAATCCTGACAGCCTGCCTTTTTTGGAGCAGTAATGGGTGGGGACCATGCATCAATGAATTACCAAAATCTACCTGTCTGCATTCAATATCTGATGCCATACTGAACATCTTAGAATCAATGCCAAAATGCGTGACCTTTGAACACAACACTGTGATGCAAGTGATGCCTCACCTCCCATCTCCTCTACAGCAACGCAGCCAGCCAGAGTCCACAGGTCAGAGTAGCTGATTCCAGGGTACTTCTTCTTGATGGGCTCCAGCAGCTCCCTAGCAATATGCAGACCTGCATTTGCTGAGTGCTCTGCCTCAGGTCGGAACCTGCATAGCAGTTGTCTTTCACATCAAGATATGTTGGCGGTGGCTTTGTTTATATTCCACGCCGTGTTACATGGGGACTGATAATTGTGAAATAACAATGACAGTCCGCTTTAAACAAATCAGATCCTGGCATTTGCCAGCTGTTACTGCCATGCTCAACACAGCTTTTGCCATGCAGAGAGGTCCACACTGCATATGTACCTCATGGTGGCACCGTTTGAACCTCCTGTGCCATCCTCTTTACTGTATGTTCCGGAAGAATGCCATGCAAGCCGCACAAGGACTGGACCATACGAGCCTGTCAGGCAGACAGACAACTTGACTTGAACAGCAGCGTGCGGTAAGATTCAGCACGACGCATCGCTTGCACAGTGAGCAAGGGGTACCGTCGTCATAGTCCTCAGCATCCAAAAGAGATGCAATGTCCTCCCTAATCGCTTTGTAGTCGAGCTTGGCAGCTGATCCGTCCTGCAAGGAGAACAACGAGGCTCAATCAGCAGGTAAGCTTTAATGCATTTGAATCTGGGCAGGAGGGAAGATGAAGCGTGCAGCGCAACCGTAGAACAGCATGCCAAAACGCGGCAAAACAACCACCTGCATACCTTCGATGCTCGGGGAGGTAATCCCAGCACGTTGCCCAGATAGCCATATTTTTCAGCGGCCCAAACACCTCCAGTGAGACCTACTAATCCGATAAACCATTTCTGCGTGAAGCAACCTTACTCAACAAAGCTGATCTAGCAACTGGTATGGCAGACGCCGGCTGTGAGCTGTGCAGCCTGACAACGAGCTCACTTACAGTGCCACTGCTTCCTGAAGCGGAACCGGCTTCGCTGGCAAAGTGCCTCACTGCAACGTTGGAAGGTAGACCTGCAGGTCCGCTGCTGTTGTTAGGTGCTGGTGAGACAGCTGCAAGAGCGGTCTCTGTAGCGCTCTGGCTCACTGCTGTTGGTGTGCTTGACAATGTTGCGCCATGCAGCTCTCAGCTTTAGTTGTTTTCTGTGGATATGCATGTTTGTGTCCTGAAACAGTGGATATGCATGTTTGTGTCCTGAATTATGACATGACAACAGCCAGCCAGTCAGCCCACAAAGGATGGTTGTGATCAAGTCAGACTTCAGTATACACCAGCGTGCACGTCCACCAACTGAAGCTGATGGATACATGCTGCAACATTGATAAGCACAGCAACAGCTGTGGGCTTAAATACAGAGTGCACGTTTATGAGGGTATCACACAGCCTCCAGTGGCTGACAGAGTAGTTTATGCTATCACAATGCACTTGGTCAGTTGATGTACACATCCACTATACTTTCTGAGCTCTGTTGTTCTGTGCATGTGCATGTAGTGCTGCAGCAATAGTGCAGCGTTATCTGTGTGACACAACAGGCCATAGAAAACCGCTGCAGGAGCTTTCATGGTACCTTGTGGTAGTGTGGACTTTGTCATTGCTGCTGCAAGCAGACTTTATGCCATGCATCACCCATGCCATCACGCAGCTCTGATGCACACCAGCATGCGTAAGTGTTTTTGTTGTGCAGGTCCTGATTCAGAGGATCTGTCACGACAGCCCTCAAGCCTGGTGGACGGCTTTGAGAACTTTGATGACAATGGGAGTGACGGTGGCTTCCCTGGCAAGTCCCCCAGAATTTCTGAGACCAGCGAGCCAGCTGCATGAG
>JAABUP010005990.1_pt1 | contig 17857 bp, 25 predicted proteins | sample 5559201 | NCBI WGS metagenome assembly JAABUP01 (sample SAMN10711887, study PRJNA513373) | rock metagenome | isolation source: Antarctica rocks | place: Antarctica
CAAGAAGACAGACAAGAGCCATGTTATGGCAACTGTTCTAGATGCTGCTCAGACAGTCATAGGTCAGACAGAAGAGAGGGGAGCAGTGCCTCTGCTGTATGCTGCTACTGCCCCAGAAATGGCAGGCAAGAGCCTTTCGATGTCCTATTGTGCACCACCATATCTGTGTGTGCACACAGTGCATGGTGGATACACGACCCTATGTCTGCGCCATCTTTGTTCTTGTATGATTATGATAAATCATCATGAAAGATGCTGTACAGAATTGCAAAGGGCAGCTGCAGTATTTATGGCTGTTTTTCACTTGTGTGTTTGTTCATGCAGGCAAGAGTGGAACTTACATAGGACCATACTACATAGGGCCTTTCATCAGCAACTTGTTCAACACAGGCTCACAGCAACCATTGAACAACTGGACCAACGACTCTGCTGCGTGTACCCGCATGTATGATGAGACAGTCAGGATAATCCACGAATCTCAAGCTGGGTTAAAGACATCGGCGTTGTAGGTAGATCTGATGTGTTCACCCCAATATAAGTCTCCATCAGGCATTGTATATAGAATTGCTTATGAAGTAGCTGCCATGTGCATCAAAACGAATCCTGTATGCATGCCAATGACCCTAGTTTGACAGGTTACACATTGTATAACATGTTCTGTATACGGTTGCAGAGTACACATTTCGTTTAGGGTGTTCTACTCACATACATATGTATGCCAAGGCAGCCAACATTGGCTATACTGGTTTTTAGGGGCACATGAGTTATTTTTGACGACAGGTTTCTCTACCTTATGCATGCAATGTAGCACACACACCGATAAAGGAGTACGTCAAGGATCTTCATCAGTCACGCACTTGGTATGCATGCTGGGTGCCAGTGGAACAGCCAGTGATGTGCACATCATTGACGACGCCACTCGGCTGCTAAAAGCGGCTTGACCACTTTCTGTACTGAAACACAGCTTAGGCGTATTGCACAGTGTAGTGACGAAAGCAGGCACCAACCGCGAGACATGGCACACTGCAGTTGATGTCTGGAACCAGCCTGTGCACCGGGCGAAAAGCGGATTGCAGTAGAGTGCAAACCACCTGCGCTGTTTACGCTCGTTTTTGGCAACATCGGCGGAATGCTTTACTTGTTGCCGGTCATTTTGTTGAGTGTTGCTGGGCATGCCGTGGCTGCTCAGCACTCACGTCCTATGGGTCCTTGGCGTCCTCCGAGTTCGTTCGATTCGGCGTCGGCGAACTCCAAACATATGCTTGACTTTTGCAAGAAGCATTATCGTGAAACGACTCTAGATCATTTCTCCTGGGTGAGAGCTTGGTCTGCCTCATTCAAGACCACGGTGAACGACGACACGTCGCACCTGCCAACCTGCCTGTTCCTGCAGGTGCCTCCACCAGATGGCAAGTCAACATACAAGCAAAGGTTCTATGTCTGTGACAAGTATTGGCATACATCAGCTGCTTCCGACACAGGAAAGGGGCCAATATTCTTCTATGTTGGAAATGAGGCAGACGTAACCTTGTAAGGCTTGAACATCACTTCATCAGACCATGCAGCTGTGTGTGTCCCTCTGAACCCAAATGTAACCCAAAGTGGTTGTCTGTGTAGACTCTCATTCCGCTGTTGATGAGGTGTAGGTACCTGAACAACACAGGCTTGATGTGGGAGTCAGCAGCTGAATTTGGTGCCCTCCTTGTTTTTGCTGAGCACCGCTACTATGGCGAGTCTAAGCCTTACAGTGGCAGCAAGCTACGAAACAACATGCAATATCTCACAGCAGAACAAGCTATGGCTGATTATGCTGAACTAACAGCAGAGCTCAAGTCAGATCTGCAAGCAGAACAGAGTCCCGTCATTGGCTTTGGTGCCTCATATGGCGGCATGCTTGCATCTTGGATGCGCATGAAGTACCCTCATGTACTGGATGGGGCAATTGCTGGCTCTGCCCCTATTTGGGCCTTTCCAGGGGAAGACCCACCTGTTGACTCTGGGGCCTTTGCCAAAATTGTGACCAGGGACGCAACTCCAGCTGGAGGCTCTGCCAAAGCATGTGCAGGTCAGTGTGCAAACCCCTGTGATGGTCTGCCACTCCATGCTGTTCCGAAGTCTGTTTGTTTGTTTCACTTTGTATGCTTGTGTGACAGAACAACCTATCTGGGCATCTTGTCGTCAGCTGCTGCTCACTGTGATGGTGCATTTCACCTGGATGCCTTGCGCACAATCTATATGCAGCCAGCAGAGAAAGCCCATATGCTGCAAGCTGCACTGTAAGCTAAGTCAGCATCACATTGAAATGCTATATGGGATGCTGCATGTCACTGAAGGCTCTAAGACAAGCAACCAACTAGGTCATGGGGCCAAGCACAACTCACAAGCAGCTTCTAATGTAGGCGAATAGTGTGGCACATGAGCAGCGATGAGGTTACCTGTGTACAGGCAAGTGCCGGATGCTTGTGCAGGCAACTTGAGGAATGCCTGGAAGCAGCTGAAGGAGTTTGGTAGCAATGACGAAGGCAGGGATCATATCAAGGAAGCCATGCAGCTTTGCCCAGCAGCCAAGCTAAGCAATGATGATGATGTAGATAATCTAGCGCAGTGGGCACAAAATGCTTTTGATTATCTGGTGAGCCATGAACCCTGGGGTATACCAAGTCACCTGTCATCCCTATGTCAAAAGCTCACCTTGGCTGCCTTCCTTGCTTGTGATGATCTCGTTGGCTAGACCAGTTCATGGTGTCAGTTGACAGATCAGACTGCAGAGTGGAGAAATCTTTGAATCAGATTGTGATTTGCAAATGGTGCATATGGAAACTCACAACTGGCAAAGTTGCTACCTCTGCAAATTCTACCCTAACACTATAGAAGCTGACTGCCCCATAAACTACAAGGTCAGGTCGCATAGTCCCCATTCAATACCCTGTACAGGCTGCATTGTTATCACGCTTGAGCTTGATTTGCCTCAATCAATGTCATATATAGGCTATGGGAGACTATCCCTACCCATCCAACTACATGCTCAATGGGCAAGGAGTGCTGCCAGCCTACCCCATGCGAGCAGCTTGTCAGCCCTTGAGTCAACAGGGCATGGTGGGAGCTGCCCTTCTTGAAGGGCTCCACCAGGCTGTGGGAACCTTTTACAACTTCTCTGGCCATCTACCATGTTATAATTACAGTGAAGGACCCAACCCTGAAGGCGAGGAGGATAGCAACTTCTGGGACTACCAAGCCTGCACTGAAATGGTCATGCCCTTCAGCAGAAATGGAGGTCAGCATACGCCATTTGCCACTTTTTCTTCTGTCTTTGGCTCAGTGCTTGTTTTCAGACATGCCAGTGATTGGCATAACTGAAAGCTTGGCGGCCCTGCTGCTCATGCAGCTGAACTGCATGAAGTGTTTGGGAATGGCAGTAGATGGGCACATCCTGCTGGCTTTGCTAGCTTGCGCTCATGATGCTGCAAGTACAAACGTTGGCTGCATGCAGAGGATGACATGTTTTGGAAGCAGCCGTGGGACTTGAAAGCCTTTGGAAAGCAGTGCAAGGAGCAATGGGGGGTCACCCCTCGCCCTTATTGGGCTCAAATCAAGTCAGTCACCTCTGTTCTCTTTGTGAAAGGTTGCGATAGGCCAGATTTCTGTTTGTGCTGTGATGCCATTCTGAGCGCCAAGCACAGATTTTTGGTGACACTGTGGCTTGCCGTGTCTTGCATTGGCCTCACAGCAGTCCAGCTTTTTGTCATGATGAGCTTCAACTCGTGCATGAGCTTGCAAACAGTGACCATTGCTCTGTACATGCAATGTAAACACAGGCTCAATGCAGTATATGTGGTATAGCTGGGGTGGCCGCAAGATAGGCACTGCTAGCAACATAGTCTTCAGCAATGGGCTGCTGGACCCTTGGCATGGGTTTGGAGTTCTGCAAAATGTCTCAGACTCTGTGGTGGCCATCGTCATTCCAGAGGGAGCACATCACTTAGATGTAAGCCTCCATTTGCCCTCTCCTTGACAAGCTGCACGCTGAGTGTTTCCCTGACAAGCTGCATGTTGACTGTGTTAATAATGCTCTTTTCTGGTTGGGCAAAGTAAAGTGATGGCAAACTGCAAGGACCATCTGTGTCATAGCAAAACTCTGCAATGATGCAAAGCTGAGGCACCAGCTTGTTTGATGACTGCATGCCATGACACAACACTGTTGATTGTGGCTCCTTTGCAGCACATGTTCTGATCAATTGTTGCAAATGAAATGTTGCCAACTTCTCACACGTGTCTTTGCTTTGCAGCTGATGTTTTCAAATGCAATGGACCCGCCGTCCGTCACAGCTGCCCGCAATCTTGAACGAAAGTACATGCACATGTGGATTGAAGAAGCAACAGATGCTTATACAACACAAGCCAAGCTGTAGCACCAGATGACGCAACTTTTCACGGGAAAAGCTTGTATGCATATTTGAAAACTTAAATTATTTTGCTACAACTTGCAATCAAAATTCCAGAAGCATGCTCAAGGGCAGGTTGATTGGTTTCGATATGATCTTGTACATGTAGCTAGAAGTATAAAGCACTTGTTGTCAGGTTTCGGTTTTTGTTACAAAGCCCAGAGAAAGCCTCCCCTAGTCGAAAATTGCTCAGCAGCTTTCAAGTCAGCGTTTCTACATACCATAGTTGTAAATACAGCCTCTGAGATGCGCTTCAATGCCATCGCGCAGCCTAACACAACCCTGCATGACTGCATACTGTGCCACAATATCTCCCTGATCCAGGCATGTTATCAGGCTCTGCAGATCAGTGCTTCCTTGGGAACGTGTATCTGAGATCCCTGTTGAGTCTAAGCTCACAACGTGGGAGCTCCCCTAGAAACGCCCCGTTCAGGTTGTGAGCTTAGACTCAACAGCCCTAAAGCGAGATTCCGAAGCAAAGTCCAAGCCACACGAGTCGCTCTACTTGCCGTGATACGCATGCTGCAGCTTGGCTTCTCCTGACAAGTGCGGTCATCGCCAGAAGAGCTTGCGCTGGCATCAGCAGCCTTGTCGGCTTCATGCTGGACCGATAGCTAGCAAAACGGGAGGATGTTAAGTGCACCAACACCGCGACTCGCGCTTAGGACGTCCCTCATAGATAGCACATCGCATGCATATCACTAAGGGCGCGTGCAAAATGCCAGCTGCTCCATTGGTGTCATTCTCTTGTTCCAGACCGTTTACAAGCTTTCGCCCAACGATTCAGCGCAGGCCTGTGGCAAACGTCACTTTGTTTAGAATACAGCATCGCAACCTAGCTTGCAGAACTCACAGGTCCTGCAAGCACACTGTGCAACAGGGGTGGTTATCCCAGCGTAGTGTTGGCAGACGTTCCTCGTTTCAGACCAATGCCACAACTGACCCACTGGTCCCTCTGGGCCTTGACTTTCTTACCTTCCTGGCAGCAACCGTCCTTGTCATACCTTTGTTCAAATCAGTCAAGGCTTCCCCAGTGCTGGGATTTCTTTTTTCTGGGCTTTTGTTGGGGCAGCTTGGGTATGTTGCTGTCGCTGTCTCAATGCCAATACCGCTCAGTGATTGTAGTGCTGTTATGACTTGATTTGTCTGATGTCCACTTAACGCTTTACAAATTGACACTACAGGCTGTTCCGCAACATTGAAGATATTCAGAAGCTCAGTGAGCTAGGAGTGTTGTTCCTTTTGTTTGAAATGGGACTTGAGTTGAGCTTGGATAGACTAAAGGTTTGTAGCTTACGGCATTTCAGCAGAGGCTATCAAGTCAACCTAGTTTCACTACAGCAAGTTTGTCATGATAGGTTCAACAACCATTCCTATGCAGCTGTTCATTTCGTTGTTCTACCCTTATTGGTCAGAGGTCCACAGCTGCATCACATCCAGTTGAAGACATGTTCTGTTTGCAGGCACTGGCCAAATTTGCCTTTGGGTTGGGCTCACTGCAAATGCTACTCTGCACACTAGCTTTCACACTGTTTGCACTACCGGTCGGGAACGGTATAGGCACACAGATCCTGGTCAAAATCTTTCATGCTCCTGGTGGCTTAGCAGCCATCCGCACGGTGGATGAGGCTGTTGTCATTGGGGCAGCACTGTCTCTGTCTTCCTCAGCCTTTGTCCTTCAGCTGCTGTCAGAGAATGGAGAGCTGTCTTCCAAGTTTGGTTCAGCTACGCTTGGTATACTGCTTTTGCAAGTAAGCAGCCTTTTACTCGAATTGATCACACATGAAACGGTGGAGGCAAAGCACACACTGTGCCATGTTGCATCAATCACAACTTGTATCTCAGCATGACATAAACATCTGCAGTGCTGACCGCAGCCACAATGCTCAAGCCTTGAATCCCTTTCTGACTCATGTCAAATCAGAGCTGCACACCTCCACGGTGACTCACCTGTTGTCCTTGTTTCATACAGGATATCGCTGTGGTCCCTTTTCTGGTCCTGCTACCCTTTGTAGAAACAAATGACCTTGGCGGCCAAAGCACAATGAGCCTGGTATACCAACTTGGTCCCACAGCCCTGAAGACGCTAGGCAGTCTTGCTGCACTGCTGGTGGTGGGCCGCCTGTTCATGCGACGCCTCTTTGAGCTGGTGGCTGAGTCACGTAGCGATGAAACCTTCATTTCCCTCTGTTTGCTGACTGTCACTGGAGCTGGTCTGCTGACTCAGAAGCTGGGCCTCAGCGATACCCTAGGTCTGCCTCTTGCACAGTCAGATTCAGTCTGTTACCTGCATCAACACTTTTATGTACATTCAGAATTGCAGTCTCATATCATTGCTGCCTCCACATGGCGCTGCATTGTGTCTCTGCCTTGCTGTGCCTGGTTTTACTTTTCCCCTGTTGCCCTGCCTTACTTTCTGACGTCTTGCCTGCAAACAAGCAGCAGCTTGTCAGCATTGAACTACCTATGACCAGTAATTTCATAGCTCTCTGTTGGTGCAATCGCTTGTGATGCTTCCTTGGAGTGACACAACACTATTTTAGTGGCTGCACAGTCTGCAAGTGACATGCGTGTGCCTGCAGGTGCCTTCTCAGCAGGAGTGCTGCTGGCTGAAACCAACTACAGGACTCAGGTAAGACAGCAGCCTCCACAGCTGTCCATCTGCACAGCTGCATTTACGCTGATTGTGCTTAATTAGAGCAGATCACAACTAGACAGCATGCATTGGCAGACATCCTTTATGCCACCAGTACAGTCATGCTTGATGGATCATTCAAACACATGCCTTTCAACTGAGGAATGGCATGTGCACTGTCAGTGTGACAGTACCATTGATTGTAGCTTTGCTGTACAATCAGCTTCCTTGCATTTTCTGTGAGCCTCCAGTAAATGCACACAGGTTGTGCTTACATGGCCACTTTGTGTGTGCAAGCATGGGCCATCAGGGCAAATGCCATTTCACGCTGTGCCTGATCAGACTTCTGCCTGGCCATAGGTGGAAGCAGACATCAGGCCATTCCGCGGCATTCTGCTCGGCCTTTTCTTTGTGACAACAGGCAGCAGTCTGGATCTGGCCCTGCTGTTTCAGCAGTGGCCCATTGTGCTGGCTCTCACAGGAGGCCTCATCTCTGTCAAGGTCGGCATCATCGGCAGTGTGGCGCCCCTCTTTGGCTTGACCAGGTCACCCTTCTCATACACATTCTGTATTCCATCCTTGCACATTCTGGATTCCCTTCTTTTTGCACTAGCTTGCCTGTTTTTGCGCAACAGTGGTCAATATGTGAATGAGTGTGGTCAGTGTGACAGCTTTGTGTGCCATTCAAGCTTTCACACACAGTTTGGCAATTCCCTGATGGCTTGAATAATAACACAGAGTTGCTTCAGAGTTACTTCAAAGTTGCTTCCACTGCAGTGAAGAGTTGTCATATTGCCTCTGCCTGGCCCACCGGCAATTGCAAGGGCTGAGTGGCACTTTGGTCCTGTTCAGCGTCACTGGTAATGATGTCAGCTAGTGCACACACGTGTAACTCAAACACGCACAGATATCGTCTGATGTACCCTCAATTTTGTTCAGGATGGGACCACTGCGGTGGACTGAGCGTCTGTCTGTGCAGGGGGGAGTCTGTGCGTACAGCCTTCATGCTGGCTCAAGGCGGGGAGTTTGCCTTTGTCTTGCTCAGCCTAGCCGCCGAGCTGAAGGTGCTGCCAGAGGAGCTCAACAAGCTGCTCATCATTGTGGTGGTCATCAGCATGGCTCTCACGCCTGGCCTGGCATCCATCGGCAAAAAGCTGGCAGACAAATACGATGAGGAAAATGACCAATCAGGCAAGCCTGCCTGCTTGCATGGCCTGTGTAGCTGCACACAGGGAGCAGTCAACTGTCAGTGGGCTCAGGATGGGTTCCTGATGCGATTGTCAGTCAGGCATGCTTCCTCGTGGATTGGATCTAGAAAGGTCTTAAGGATGCAGTTTCTTGTGGAGTCTAAGTAACATGCCTGAATTCTAGTCTAAGTAACATGCCTGAACCCTGGACAGCATGAACAGCCCAGCATGCTGTTCGTGTGGTCAGCATACTTACATGAGCTGTCTCATGCCATGAAACAAAGCAATGCCTGGATTGGATGTTTCATCATGTAGCTTGCACTCCCCTCATCTGTTGAAGCTGAGGTGTCATCATGTAGCTGTGTAGCAGTGTCATACAATTGCTTGCAGATGCAGCTGGCATTTCAGCATTCCATCTGTGCTTCCAGGCCAAAATGTATGTTCAATAGTATCTGGCTGCATACCTTAGATTGCAAGGCTTGCAATGAAGGAAATCACGCTGGCTTATGTGGTTGACAGGTGCAGAGGCGGGGCCGGCAAGCATAGGAGCTGGGTCTCGGGACATGCGCCCTGTTGTGATATGTGGCTTTGGAGAGTTGGGCCAGTCTGTGGTGAACATGCTGGAAAGTCCCCTGTCGCAGACGCTGGAAAGGGGCCAGGTGCCCTATGTAGCCTTTGACTTGCAACCTGCTCGCATCAAGGCAGCTCGAGCTGCAGGCTTCAATGTGCTGTATGGGTAAGCTCATACTATGGCCTGTCACTAGGCTACAGGGCTTCTGTTGTACATAGTTTTGACAGAAGCTAGAAGCGACATGGTGTCACTGCATGTGGGCTGCTGCCGTGTCACTGCATGTGGGCTGCAGCCGTGTCTGTTCCCAACCGACCCTTTGTATGCTGGTGCTACTTGAAAGAGTGTCACCAGTCTTCACAGGCATGCGCATTCTGAGCTACATAACCGCATTTGTGCAAGTCATATGCACTGTGTTTGCCACGCTACAGGTATGCGTCTTGTCACATGACAGGATGCAGCATCAGCCGTATGCTTGAGCTCAGATTGAGCGTTGTTGTAGGGATGCCTCAAGGGCAGTGGTGTTGGAAGCTGCTGGCATTGAGAAGCCGCGAGCACTGGCCGTGGTCTACACAGCACGGGCACGCCTGGTCACCACTGTCCACTCCCTCAGAGAACACTACCCAAACGTGAGGCCTTGCACACTTTTTCTCTGAGGCAGCGTCAGCTACTGCAAACTGACAAGCATCATGACCAGCACAATTGCTGCCCCATACTTCTCTGCCAGAAAGCTTGTGTTGCTGTCGGGAGGAAACTGAACAAGCACGCCCCCCTGTTGCAAGTAAGCAAATTTGGCTTGCTTAGTTGCACTATCCTCCCCACATCCTGCTTGCGTAGTTGCACCAGCATGCCTGTTGCATTACCCTCCCCACAGCTTCATGACAGAGAGGTATGCGCCAGCATCAGCAGCATCGCAACTTTGCAAGCAAGCCCATGCCTGCGACGCATTGGCATCACCAATGGAGTGCGCTGCAGGTGCCCATTTATGTCAGAGCCCTTGACTTGCGGCATGCAGCAGAGCTGAAGGCTGCCGGGGCAGATTACGTAACAGCAGCCACTACAGAAGCTGGCATAGCCTTAGGCAGTCGGATGCTGCAAGAGCTGGGAGGGCGCGACAATGACATAGCAGGACTCACCCGGGCTCTACGCAAGCAGCTTGATGACCGGTCACATAACATGATGCGGGTCTTGACTAATGAGCTGCCTGCCCCACAAGCAAACTCTTCTGAAGAGGAGGACGTGTTCGTGTTTGACCAGGCTGCTGTGAGCAAAAGTGACATGCCTAGTCTATCAGCCTTGGCTACCCCTGGGGTCAACACTGCACCCAGGGGACAGGAAAATGCAGCTGCCTTGGGGCTACAGGAAGCCCCCATTGACCGGCCAGTCCAAGTGGCTGAAGCTGCAAGGGGTGATGGGAACAACAATGGGACTAGTGGTGAGAGTGATGCTGCGAACGGTGATGGAAGCAATGGAAGAGCGTTGGAAAGGACACTGAGCGATGATGAGCAGCGAAATAAGCATAGGGATGGTGCGGATTCGTGTCCGATTGACGGAGGAAAGCAAAGATCGTATATGGGATCGAGTAGCGCTGATGACGATGAGTGAGCACCGTTTCATATTCCTTTTAGCACAGATGCAGCAAGGCTGTTTGCTGGTGCAACTGCCCCCGCCTCAATTATTTATTTTTTTGGTAGACTTTTTGACTGTCTTATCAGCATGCGTTGTCACCAGCGTTCACCTGTACCCTTCCTTGTTTTGTATTTTGGAATAAGACCGTCTTATTCAAGATACTTCTCAGTTCGCGCTGAGCAGATGCACACCTGCTCATGCCTGCTGCATATTATATTTTGTCGGCATTCGTGCAATACTATGGTGCCTCGTGTTTCAGTGCAGGCCTGTACACAAGTCTGACTTGTAGCAGGGCAGAATGTCAATGAACGGGTCTGAAAAATAATTGGTCACATGCAGTAGTCGCTGATCCCAGTCTCATACAGAATCACAACTTCATTAACTAAAACGCCCAGACCTAACACTTCTGAGGTTGATGCTGCCTGCACACAGAACATGCATAAACATAATTCGCTTCTACATTCAATGCACTCTGAAACCACCTGCTTTGCAAACACACCTAACTAGACTTCACACACACGCTGTTGACATCACGCTGAAGGCTGCAATGCAAAATGTATACTGACTACACGCCGCCAGGAAATATTCTGAATACGCATGGCGTAAGCCACACAATGCCAATTGCTGCAATCAGAAATATTGGAATCCACAAGATCCAAGTCAGCTGACCCAAGGCAGGAGCAGTCAGCACAACCACTCCCAACCATGCAATGATGGCTAGTAACACAATGGCGGTGACTCTATGCTGCACCTGGTGCAACGCCCGCTGCATGGACTCAAGCTGAAGCAACACTGACCTCAGATCAACATCCACATCTGAAAAAGTTGCCACAGCAGTGTTGCTGTCCTCTACAAGATCACTTTTTACTCTCTGCATAAGATTCAAATCAGCCTGTAGCCCCTTGATAGTCTGATCTAGAGCACCCAACTCAGCCGCAGTCCGCTGCATGTGCATTGACAAGTTCCTTTGCAGCTCAGCTAGCTGTCTGGGCGTTTGCTTCTGTTGCAGCTTCAGGGACTTGATCTCCTGAACTAGCATATCATAGATGCTGCCGCCGTGGCGAGCTTTGGTACTGCCAGCGCTGTTATGAGGCAGTAACAGGTCCTCTGTTGATGGCTCAGCTCTAACTTCTGCTTTGGCTTCCGTTTCTGCTGCTCCAGGAGGTGCTTCCCGCAGAAGAGCTTCATTCTCTAGCTCAACACAGTGGACTGTGTCAGCAGTCAGGTCTGCAGAATCTGACAGCACTGGGTGTGAAGTCCGGCCAGAAGCTACAGCTCTTTGCTCGTAGTCCTGCTGACCTGTCAAAACAAAGTATAGCAGGTTGTCGGTCTATCTGACTTATTACCTGTTGCAGCCATGCACAGCTGAATGTGGATAAGAAGAAACACAGACAGAGGCCATGCAACTTGCGCTTACATATGTTCTTTGCCTGTCCTGCTGCTGCAGCAGGCAATGCAGCTGACCTGCAGCTACTACTGCCAAATGTTCATATGGTAGCAGATCTATAGCTAACATGTTCTCACCTGGCTGGCGAGGACCAACTGTTGAGTTGGAAGATGCCTGCTGCTGGGCATGTGCTTGCTTGCCACTGCCTGATACATTGCCAGCCTGCAATACTCCAGAGGCATTCTGCAGACCTGCATTGCTGCTTGCATCTACATTTGCTTCAATTGCCACCTGCTGTGCTGTACTTGGGGTGCTTGCTTGTGCAGCCTGTGAGTCAGTGTCGCCGTTTGCATTGATGGGTGCTGCTGCCTCGCTGGCTTCGGCATCAGCAGAGTCTTGTGCATCAGTCAGCAGAGCCTCATCACTCAGCTGGTCTTCAAGATCCTCTGCTGCGCTCTTGCCAAAAACCAGAACATCATTAAGTGCGCACATGGGCTCACTGCCGTGATGAGTGAGGAAACGAAACTGAAGGTACTTCAGCCAAGCAGGCTCTGCCACTGTGAAGGTCTGCAGCACCAAGATTGGGCTTTCAGTGTGATTTGCTAACCTGAAAATGACCACTTATGGGTCCTGTTCAGCCTTTCAGGCTCAACCTCACAGCATCGACAAGGCCATCAGATCTTGCGCACAACATCTATAGAGTGCGTGGAAAAACAGCATGTCACACACGTTATCAGTTCCTATAAGCTATGGCCTATGAATCTAATTACACCCCAAAAAGGTACAGCTGGGCATACAAACCTGACTGCCTTTCATCTTGGCAGCAGTATATTTGCCCATCAGCTGCCAGCCAGTGGTATTGAGGCTCTTGCTGTACTCGCCCCCCTGGGCTCTGGGGTGGGCCTGCCGGCCCCTCACCTCAAATTCCTTCACCCTGCTGGAGTAAAGCTCGTACTGAGACAGCTGGAAGGAGTCTACCTTTGCCACCTGCACTGCATTTGCACTTGGCGTGGGTGCAATACACCCATGTTCGCTGGTTGCAGAAGGTAGGTGAGCAATGCTGTACAACAATGAAGATATTTGGCATATGTTTGCCTGTTCAAAGCAGTAAGTCAGACTGATGATTGATGACTGATGACTGATGACTGATGACTGATGACTGATGACTGATGATTGATGACTGATGACTGATGATTGATGATTGATGATTGAGGATGCACTAGTGCATTGATTTTGGTCTGCTGCTGAATTTCTGTACATAACAAGACTCTGTCAGGCAGATATGAAGTGTGTTGGCATGCTATCACACCTGAGATAGCTCAATGATGAACCATTTCTCAGCTTTGCATTCATTTTTCATGAAGGTGTCGCTGTCAGTGTCCAAGATGGCAGACGCCTTCTTGGCCTCCTTGTTGCTGGCCACGATTTTGGCTCCATCTTGGGACAAGGCAAAGTTGTGCCGGTCCTCTTCAGAGCTGTCGCTGGCTAGCTTCTGCTGCTTTGTTGCAGCTACTGCCTGCTCAACCGGAGCCAAATGTGTTGCACTTGCATTACTGGTGCTGCTGGGGGCAGGTAGACAGCTGCCAGCACCTGTGTCACCAGCAGTCTTGCTCCCAAGTGCAGGATTGATGTTGGCCAGGATGGTGCAAAAATCTTCCTCAGCGCATTGTGAGCGATGGCTTGATGTGAGAAACGATGTGGGTTTGACAATGTTAATTTGACACTTTGCAGGCTGTAGGGGACCTGACTGAAAGGTGTTGACAATAGCTTCCACATCTCTTATCGTGGGTTTGATGCTGTATTGGCATGCACAGTTGCGTATTGATAACAATGCAGATGTTTGGCAGCACTTGTGTTGGACACACCTGAAGGTTGGCGCTCAGCTGAGAGATCACTCTTCAAGACTTCGATGGGACAAGTTTCACGTGCTGTTGGAGGGACTAGAGCCTCCAAAAGCGCAGGCTTTTCACATGTGGAGAGAGCCTTGCACTGCTGCAACAGCAAGCCACTGCCAGCTTCCTTCTGCACAAGGTCAGTCTCAAGCTTGCTGGGAAGGCTGCCAGGAGACTCTGCTACTGCTGCATGTGGGTCTAAGCCAGTCGTATTGGTGCACGAGGCTGGAAGCAGCGGCTGCTGCAACTCGTGCTGCTCCTTTTGCTGTGTGGGCTCAGCTAAGGCTGCGAATGCTAGCCAGCATAGCAAAATAAGGAAAAGCAGCCTTGTATTCGATGTACTCCGTGCCAAGGCCTGCTGCATCAAGAGCTCAGTGCACCAGCTGATTGGAAGTTGCCATCACATGCAATAGATACTCACGCCGAGGGCTTTGTACCGGATACCCAGCTGTGTCGATGGCTGTTAGGTCAGCTCAGCGCGTGTTAGCGTTATGCGCGGAGCAATACGTCACGCCACGCGTCAAAATCAAAACTCAAGGCCCACAATGGTTCCTGCTTGACTACCTCTACCAATCTGCAGTACAGGCTTATGCAGAGCTTCGCAGACCATGAGAACAACAACCATGAGCTCAGCACTTTCCTGCCTGCCGGGCGTTAAGGGTAGTGCTTGCCGGCCTGGCACAGCAACACCGTTCCGGTGCACACAACTCAAGCCATTCAGGACGCCCACACCTCAACTTCGACGTCGCATACCCCTGCAGTCAATCCAGCGTGTTCAGGCCACAGCAGTCAGCACGTCTAATGACTACAGTGTTGGCAACTCGTTGTCCGAAAACTCGTTTGAGGTGAAAGGCGACATAGAGAAGGTGTTCCAGTACGCTGCTGACTTTTCACACATAGACAAATGGGACTCAGGTACATCACGAAACCCAGCCGCACTTACAGGCGTCGGTGTCGTCTCTTTGTAAATGCTGAGTTAGGCCCTGAGCTTCAGGTACAACTGACTCAAAGCTGCGTGAAAGTAGCAAAAGAGGGGCTTTCAAGGTTGGGGACACAGTGTCCTTGATGACTGTATTGCTGGGAGTCAAGACTGCCACAGTGTGAGGCCCCAATGCTGTTCTTGTTTACTCTGGTGCCAGGTTGACTCTGATGAGTCTGGGACCATAAGATATCATGCTGGGGGTATTGCTTTATTGTATAGCAATCAGGCCTGACCTGGAACACAGCCTCCTGAGTGCAGTGTTTGTTCAGCATACAGCATCCAACTGCACTTACTTGCCATGAGCATGCAGACTTGCATTGGAGTGTGAAACTCGAATCCTCTAGACATCTGGACATGGGAAGACGTGTTATTGCACTAAATGTGATTTGCAATCTGATGCAGGTATCAGTTGCTTGAAATGGAGCGCCCAAACAAAGTTGTCTTTTTTGGCATTTCAAGATTTCATGAAAGCACAGACACACTCACTTTCACCCGCAAGCCAGGGTCTGAGGACATTGTTCAAGTGAATTATACCACTGACATTCAATTGGTCAGATGGTACAAGTAGGTTTTCCGTTGTGCCTGACATGAACCTCGCCCTCAACCCTTCATGTTGCCCTCTTACATTTCTGCATCAGAAGCTGTGTTGTCTCAGGCCCAAAGCTATAGCAGGCTGTTGACTCAGAAGCACACTTGAATGGCAATTGCTGTCTGCAGGTATTTTCAGTTCTTCATAGGTTTCTTGATGGGAAATCTGGCCAAAGAAGCTGTTGCAGGAGAAGTTGCAGCAGATGCAGGAGCAGGGCAAATTTGTCTCTGAAAAGGCTTCTGCTGCAAGATAAAACAGTCTTGTGCCATCGTGTCATGCAATACTTTTTCAGTTGAGTCCCTCCAGGCAATAGCAGGAGGTATACGGATTTTGGTGCACATTTGTGCCGTGTATGCCTATAGCAGTTTGTCACAATATGTGCAATTCTGTAGAGCACGGCAGTGTGCAGGCTTGGTGTCAAGCAGTCACTGGTTCAGAACATGTTGCCCTGTTACTGAGCTTCGACTCCCCTTCTGGTCACTGTTTGTGTTGCTTGGGACTATGCCTGCAGACAACGTGTCCATTGCATGCAGGCAAAGAACTGTACTGCGCTTTTTTTTCATGTCGGCATGCATGATTGTTTGTGTCATATTTACAAAAGTCTGTTTATCTGATTCTATTGCTCAACAATGGCAAACTTGCCTTGATTGCAGCTTTCAGTTTCACTGCTTCAAAATACTTTTACTGCTTGTATCTGTATCCCTCATCCCTGATCAATGTAATGGTGCAGAACTTTCAATCCTCCTCTGTATTGCATGGGGTTGCCAGACTTGAGTATGCTGCGCATAACAAAAGCGTTGGGCTTTGAGGTAAAGGCATTGATGCAATCCACCAAAGTTCACCTGGTGATGGATGACGTGTATCTGTCTTTTGCCTGGTGCTTGCAGGCGTGATTATTTTTTGGAAGGGGGCATGCATTTGAGCTAGTGTAGCATTGCAAAATATGGCACTTGCGCATGTTGAGCTTTGACTTGTGCTCATAAGCTGGCCTGTTGCTGACTACCTTGCCCCTGCAGTAGATTTGCACTGCTGCTATTATGTTCTTTTGTTTGTGCCCAGGGCCGCTCCTGGGTGCACTCTGCCTTGCAATCTCTGGCTGAGCTTTGCAGGCAGCCCCTGCGCTGTCATGGTGATTGCACATATAAATATTTGTGACTGACCACTGACCACATCCAGATTCCTTAGGTTTCCTGTGTTTTGTCAAGATTACAAAGCAAGCATGTAGGGTAAGGTGTGTGTAATGCTTACATAACAGGCCCATTAGTCAAGCATGCTTTTAAGGGTTATCCCAGGCTAATTAGTGCTAATTGCACTGCCTAAATTCACTGTACCGGCCTAAGTCACAGTCTAAGTCACGCTTCTACTACTTAAGCTGTACCTAATTCAACCGTTCCACCGTTCCACCTCTTAGCTAGCGAGTGGGAGAAAAGAGGAAAGTCCTAAGATCCTGAGGAGCTTTCTGAGGAGTGGAACGGTTGCTGGCGGGGGACCCCCTACACACGTGGCTGCCTACCCTGCTTGCCCATAAATGTGGTGTTACCTAGTGGTATTTCAGAAAACCCTACGATAACCTACAGAAGATTAGTAAACCCTATCATAATCCAGAGTTTTCTAGAAGCTTCCTCTGCAGCCCTAGAGCTACAGAACTCTGCATCTAGACTTTTCCTCTTCTGCATGCAGACCCTATAGGCATCTAGAGCAGAAGCTACAGTCATCTGGGGCTGATCCGTAGATGATCTAGGCCTGATCCTACAGTGATCTGGGGCAGATGCAGCAGAGCCTGGGGCAGAAATCTACAGAAATCGGCTTGTTGAAGTGTGGACATGCAGTTGTCTCCAGTCAAATCATTACTGAACCAGTTGCTAAATGTTGAGTCATAGGTCAACCTTAGTCAAATGACTATGGCATGTGTGGCCCGCGTAGCGGCCTGTTTGCGTGTATATAGACGCTGTGTTGATAGCGTTATACATGTATACGCTGAGCACTTGTAAAGATGTAGATCTTACTTACGTGCCTGCCACGACCGACCTCGCTCATGTCCACACTTCAACACGGCTCTGTAATTATCTGGATTATGGCAGAGATTAGCGATCATGACATGACCCTGCTTTTTTTGGTACACAGAGTACTGTAGCTCTGCAGAACCCTGACAGAACACTGTAATCTCTGTAATTTCATGGCTACGGCGTACGAAAATCTCGTAACGCACCTGAAATTAGCCATTCGTCAGCTGCGAGAATTAGTGACTGAGACTTAGTGACTGCGAAACTTAGTGACTGAGACAGAATCATCTGTAGACAAGGACGAGTTGCTAGAGTTGGTAGACCCGATCAACAACCTGTCACTGCAGCTTACAGAGTAGGGATCCCAGATAAAACCCACACGGCTGAGAAGTCTCAACATGCAGCTCACCTCATCGCCCTTCCTCTCAACGTATCACATCAGGCGCTGGAGCCCTCAGATTGTGTGCAAAACAAGACGTCACCAGTCAGCACCGCGTGCGCAACTATCGGCGTCCCTTGATGAAGCTCTTTTGGCAAAGCGAA
>JAABUP010005991.1_pt1 | contig 17856 bp, 24 predicted proteins | sample 5559201 | NCBI WGS metagenome assembly JAABUP01 (sample SAMN10711887, study PRJNA513373) | rock metagenome | isolation source: Antarctica rocks | place: Antarctica
CAAGTGTACCGTGTTGGTGAGGCGGCTGATGGCTTGCAAGGCTTCATCACAATGTTGGAACTCAACAATGCCAGCTCCCTTAGACTGTCCTTCTTCGTCCTGCATCACACAAACGACATAACCACTCTGAGATCATGACTATATGCAAGACTTGATTGCCACCATGTCTGCTGCAAATTTGCTTTTGCAAGCAATATACACAGTAACCAGTCATTTTGCATGTCGTATGCCAAGTGGATGTGGTTGCGATTTTTGATTGCATGACAGAACAATGCATCAGACTTGGGACGCTGAATAGATAAAAAGCACTAAGCCGAGTAGAGTTGATACAATTTGCATAACACCACATGACTCAAGATGATTTGCTCTGTGCACATGATCAGTTACATCTCGCACACCCACTCTTTTGCCAAAATCATGAGCTGAGCAGCCGTATGCATGGTGTACATCACATCAGATTCTGCTTACCGTGAACACATCTGTATGGACCACATGGCCGCAAGTCTTGAAGTAGTCTTTCAGGCTCTGCCAGGTCGTCTCAGCACTCAGATTATTGACAAACAAGCGTCTACCCACCACAGCCACATTGGGCCTGCCACCCCTCGTTGAGGGACCTCTGGTGGATGCTGACCCCCGTTCTGCCTGATGGGATGAGCCAGATTCCCGTCTGCTTGAGCCTGTCAGCTCAAAGTCCTCTCTGTCCTCACGCAAGAAGATCTCACGACCATTCAGCTGCAATCAAAACCTGGTTTCAGATGTGGGTCATGGACCATTTAAGATACTTGGCAATGCCTTGTACTCAATGCCCAACGCCCAATTGCTCAACATTGCAGCTGCATGTTGCATGTTTACAAGCAGGCATGAACAGGGGTGATGTCTTTGTGCACATGCTTTATAGACATATGACGCGTTGTGGGTTCATCTTGCCATAACTGCTTCTCCTAAAAGCCTGTCAGGTCATCAAAAGCGCAGAAGATGCCTTTCTGCAGACACATCTTGTATGCCATGCGGTGAGCAGCAAGTCTCACCTCAGACCTATCCAGCTGTTGGATTGCAGCAGCAGCCTCCTCAGGCTTCTCAAACTCCACAATACCCCATCCCTGCAATCAGACAACGAGGCTCCAGGGTCAATAGGTTACATAGCTTACGTAGGCGGTACACAGTGCATGACAGTACAGAGTGCATGATGGTTGGGTGTAATATGATCATGTGCTGGTCTATGTGATTGTGCTCACAAGTACAGTCTGTATGGGCCCTAATGAGGCAGGCACAATATACTTTTGCTAACCTTGGAACGTGAGCCCTGACCGCCTTCTGTAGCCACGTCAGCATGTATCACTGCACAGCATTCCAACAAACCCATTGCCCTGCCATACCCAACAGACCAGCCCAAACCATTTCCTACTGCTGCAAGCCCCCATGTATACCTTGCCCAATAGGCTTAAAGTGATCTTTGAGATCCTGCCAGGCAACAGAGTATGCAAGATTTCCCACATGCACCCTCCTTGCTACCTCGATCTCGCCTGTTGCGTCTGCAAAATACGCTACACGACGTTGCTGGCTAGGTCGCAAAGGGCAGTGACACAAGCGTAAGAAAAGGCGCTGACCTGATTGCGTGACAGCCCTTCTGAACGGCGAGCGACTTCTGTGCCTTTGTTTACCCATACCAAACTCAGCTGCATTCGATTTGTATTCGATCTGTACATGCCTTGCCACACGAGGTTCTCGGTCGGCGTACATCCTTCTATTTGTTAGACAATGCACGACTTGGCTTTTCCTAGCACTGCGAGTGGCGTGGGTGCCAGCCCTGCAAGCTGTTTTCCTGCCGGAGTTTGATACTAGCATTCCTGTCGCAAGAGTGTGGGTACAAACAAGCGATGCAAGATTGTCTGTCTGTCAAGACCTAACAAACGCTTACGAGCTCCGTATGCGTGAACGTCGTGAGAACGTCGTGAGAACAGCGTGAGAACAGCGTCACATCGTCACGATGTCACCGTGTGCAGCGATTGCACCTTCTTGGCATCACACGTGAATCCGTGACTTACACACGCTGGTTGACAGGCTCGATTGTGGCTGAGGTCCTTCGAAGTCAGAAGTGCATGCTGTACACATCGTCTCGTTTCTGGACGAAGCAGCCCATCACCCAGGCGGTGCAGTGTTTGCTCTGCGAACAGAGTTGAATTTGACTACCCAGGCTTGGTATGGTTGCGAGACCTCTAAAGGTATTGTGGTATCAAATCGCTGTCTGGCAAAAGACCGTACCAGCGTGCTGACTCATGGTTCCACGCAGAGACAAGCAAACTTCCTCCCAAAAGAGACATCTCTGCTAGAGTCCAAGAAACGCCTCACCCTCCCACCTGACCCCTCAAACACCAGGATCCAAGGTGCTTATGCTGATATCTGGCAGCAGTCAGCTCAGTCTTGGAGCCCAGTGCGGCATCCTGGGCGCTCACATAGCAGCTTCGAGTTCAGAGCTCCCAGCAGCCTTGCTCCACATGCAGAACCCAGTCAAACATGGCAACAACGGGTGATGACAGCGAAGCACCAAAGACAGGCAAGTCTGCTTTGCTCATTGTTACTGTCACTTGTCACCAGCATTCTGGGTTCAATTTGCACATTGCCCTTCTTCAGAGGCTCAGTATTGATGTACCGCCGCAATGACAAGGCATGTGTTTGCCAGAAGGACAAAGCAGACACTGTTCCACCTGCTTTACAAGGCACTGATTGTCATTTTGTTGCATTCACAACAAACTTCTGGTCTTTGATTATTTGAACAGTGCTTTCTGTAAGTATTGTCCACATGACCTTTCTTTTGCTATGCACTCTTTCCCACCAACATCATGTTCTTATCTGTTCTATCAGACTTGAACAAGAGCTGTTTACTTAAGCACATAAAGCATGTTGAGACAAACACAAACTTTTGCAACTTGTTAGATGTACTGTGCTAGGACTTCTTTTGCGATTAAGTGCATGTAGATGTAGGTTCTCTAAACTACAAAACTTGGACCTTGATGTGGCCCAGAACAGCATTGCATGACTTGTTTCATTCAAACTCAGCATTCTCAGAATTTTCGCAGTTATTGTCTGTTGACTCCCCTGATGAGTCCTAAAGACAGAAAATGTTGATTGATTGATTGATTGATTGATTGATTGATTGATTGATTGATTGATTGCCCAACTTGCCTGACAAGCTGCTGCCACGTCTGCAACAAGCCAGATGACTGGAGACAGAAAGCTGTATAAAATGCAAGCAGGGCTGCAGCATTCAATGGGTCAGGCCGCATTCCAGCTACATTGTTAGCTAACTTATCACGCCAAACGGCGTAGGATTTTCTTTTCTTCTCTAGACCTCAGCTTTTGCTTCAGTCAATTCCCGCCTGTTGCTGTCTCAGCTTTTGCTGACAAGTCACAACTCAAAGGACATTTCTGCTAGCTGCTGCCACATCAGCTGTTGTAACGTCATTGCTACATACAGGAGACAATCCTGACTGTGTGTTCATGGGACCTTGAATGTACTCATATTTGTTCCAGGTAGGTCACTGTGCTCACGCATGAATGCAGGGTGCACAAGACCCCCCCACAGTACCCCACTCATCAGCCAGCACACCCATCAAGCCCTCACCAGGACTGCAGCAAGTCCGGCAGCTAGCCAAGTGGTTGGAGGCAGAAACGCTGCACTTCAATGAGACTTTTGCTGAGCGTCAACTCAGCAGTCCAGCTCTGGAGTTCCTGCTGTTGGCCACCAAGCAAGCACGCCAGCTGCACAGCAAGGCGTTTTATGAGCTGACCAAGCAGGTATTTTATCTTGCCTCTGTGATGCAGAGGTGTTGTTCAGCTGGATACTGAATCCTGCAATCAGCATCAGCAGCAGCAGCACAGTTTTCCTCTTTTTTTTGCCAGAACCTGCAAATCCAGAACCTGCAGGTTCCTGTTGTGCAGGTTTTGTCTGCACAGAGAAGAGGAAGTCTGTGCAGCGATCTGTTCTGTGTTTAGTACCATTGCAAAGTTGCTGCAAGTCTTTCATGGAACTGCCTTGCATTCAAGACAGCTCTGCTGCTCTGAAATGGGACCAGGATGTCATGTGTCGTGCTGTGAGCCACAGGGAAACCCAATTTGTCACACCCTCAGGCACATTTTGAAACAACGCCAAGAGTCACAACTTTCTCGTCTTCTTTTCTTTACCTTACTTACGCTGTGCTGTTGTGCCACGCACAGGTAAGTGAGGAGTGTAAAGAGAGGGGGGAGTTGATGGCTGACGTGTGGATCGCCCACACCACAATCCTTGAGACTGTCATGACTCGCATGCACCAGCTTTGCCTGGAGGATAGAGACAGGTGGGCAATTTGTCTGCATATGTGGCTCAAACCACATCCCTTCTGAACAACTTGATCAGACATCAAACACTGTCTTCTTCACCTCATATGCCTTTGTTTGTCTGGGCTTGTGCACTGGTACTTAAAAAGGCTTAAGCATGTCCTGTGTTTAATGAGACAAAGGCGTTACACATGCTTGAGTCTGTTGGGCTACCAATGCACAAGCTCAGGCAGGAGGCAGTCTCTTTTGATTGCTGGCTTTGTGTACATTTATGTGCACGGAGTGGTTTGTTACAACCATTGCTTTTGCTGCAGTCAGACGGCACCTGCTCGATGCCGAAAATTTCTCCTTCCGATAAATATTCACGTAGCCTTTCTGTCACAGATGGTGTACGTTGTACCTATTTAGTGCCAAAAACCACCGATGAGTAAGACTTTGATACCCTGTTCGCTAATACTTCATCTTGGATCATGTCGAACCATGCCAAAGGTTGAAAGCGCTGGCTCAACAAGTCATACAGCAGGACTCTACAACACTCGGCCAATTTCTTAAGATGGCGAATTCTCAAGATGATGATTGTCGCGTGCTGCAGGGCTGTGATTGCAGAAAGTGAGAAGCGCAACATAGCAGGAGTGCTGGGAGAGGAGATTCAGACCCTGCACTTCCAGAATGGCAGCCTGCAAGAAGAAGTTGGCATGTGAGTAACTGGCTTAGGGCTGAGCGTCCAAGGTTTAGCTTCACAGCGTCAAGATACGCTCTGCCTGAAGTCAATGTGTCTTGGAACACCAGAAACCGCTGACTTGAAGTTATGATTGTTGATTTTGTTCTGCCAGACAGGTGATGTTCTGCTGAGAATGTGTCATGTCAACCGACCATGTGCTTGGCTCGAGTTGCATCATCACAGCTGCATGATGCATTGTATGATGTAGCTCCAGCAGTTCATATTATGGTTCTTGCAAGCATATATAGAGGGAAAATTAACAAAGCCTCTTGACTGCAACATATGAAGCATACATTGGGAGGTTGGGTCTTGCATCACCTCATGTGTGTCACATGCCAAGCACAGAGGATGTCTGGCATCCTTTCCTGCCTCCTGCTGCTGCTGCTGCTGCTGCTGCGGCGCTTTTGAGCTGATTTCTGTCACGCATGTAGACTGAAAAAGCAGCTGCAAGAGGTAGCTGCCAAGGAAGCTGCAGCGGCAGCTGCCAAAGAAGGCGGCAGGCGCCCCAAGAAGGGTCTGGGGCCCGCCCCCCTTACTGCAGTGCCTGTACCTGCAGCTCTTGCAAGCCAAAAGAGCCTCACTCCCATTTTTGGTATAACCACACACTTACGATTGTGCTGCATGATACTGTGTACCATTGCACATCATATCACCAAGGTAACAGCATCTTCAGCCGATCATCAGGTAATCAGTAGCAGGTGTTGGTGGCAAACATTGTTTTCTTTTCATATGTCTAGTACTTTACAGTCTGGGGTCACCTAGAGGGTACAGCAGCTGCTTCTCAGTGTGTCCCCTCTGGTTTTTTCTCATCCTGAGGTCTTCTCTTCATCTTTTTCTTCTGCTGCTGGCCCGTGTGCAGAGCCACGTTATGTCAGGTGTCAGGGAAGTGCAGTAGCTTTTCTGTTGCCTCCAGCAATCCCAAGGTGCATGGCATCTGGCATCCCATCAGCTGTCCCAGGGATCAACAGCAGTCCCAGGGTATGTGCCATCTGGCATCCCATTGGCTGTCACAGGGATCGTGACAAGTCTCAGGGTGCATGTCTCAGCAGCTGTCACTGAACAGCATCCAGCATCCCCATCGGCCATCCCAGAGACCGACAGCAGCCCCCCCTGTGAGGAAATCGCAGCTGTTCTCTGTTCATCTTCTTCTGTTTATTTTGATGTCAAGCGCATAGCCCCAAAAAAATGTGGCGGTCTGGTGCAGGGCGTCAAGGAGTTGAGTCAGCATCATTTCCTCAAACGGCCCTGGGCCGCATGGCATCTGGTATGCCAGCAGCTTTTCCTGGGGCTGCAGGCGGTCCCCTACAGGGTGCTGGGGGGTCAGGTCTGGGGTCCAGTGGGGTGCCTCCCCTGGGGAGATACAACTCTGTCCTCAACGATGGCCTGTTCAACTCCTTGCAGGTCAGCTGTGCAGTCACAGTGCTGGCCTTTTCATTTGTCCAGTCAACAAACGCGTATCTTTTCTGGGGCCAGATACGTACAGTCCTTAGTAACTCCCTCTATGAGGTCCTGCATACCAACAATGAGTTGTAATGGCAACAATGCTGGGCAGGCATGGACCCACCTGCAGGCATGGTAAACAGCAGGGCCTTGATGCAGGCCTGCTTAGCATGCTGAACAACAGAGTATGGACTACATATTGCTGCTTGTGTCACTATGGGTGCTGGAGTAAAAACATATCTCATACTGTATTATGTATGACAAATTAGTGTTTAGAAGTACACGCAGAATGTCACCGCGATGATGCGTTTTTGATGCTGCAAAACGCTCTCGAAGCGAAAGCTCTGATGCATCATGTACTGACGCACCATGTACTGACGCGCCATGCATGTGCAGATGCGGCCAGGGTCTATTATAGATGATTTAGCAGAGGCCGAGCCCGGCTACCTGGCCAAACAGAACAAGGAGCTGCGCCGCCTGCTGGTGGAGTGCCGCAAAGAACTGTACGAGGTGCAATACTCGGCTTTTGGGTGGCCTTCCTGCAGTGTTCTCAATTTTTGGCTGCAAACTTTGCATGCCCTGCTTTGTGAGGTGATACATCCTTGTAGCTGTAGAAGCGCAAAATGCAGAGCCAGCAAGGTAGAGCCAGTCTTGCTTGTGCTTAGTCCACATGGGCACAAGCTTGTATGTAGGTTTTTATGAAGAAAAGAAATGAACAGAAAACACGACGCTGTTAGGCGTTCAATGTAGAGAAGCTTGAGGTGATCCCCAGCTTCCCCTTGGGGTTTTTATGACACAGTGGTCTTGGGGATGGCTTGTGACACAGAGGCAGCAACACAACCCCAAGAGGTTGTGTGTGAGCAGGAGCTCTAGATCTGCGCCTCAGGATGCAATGCAGCACATGTCAGTGAGACTTGAGGTTGTCAAGTTCTTGTCCATGACCAACACTACCAAACAGAAGTCTCTCGTCATATCTTGGCATAAAGGGGCAGAGCACTGCAGGCCTGTTCAGCTCTTGCAACAGCTCATTCCATGCTGTTCAAGCTGGGCTGACAAGCTACTGAAGCCCTTGCACACCTCCACAGGCGCATGATCACAACATCTTTCAGACCCTCTGAAGTACATTACGCGGATTGCCCACTGCAGGCGACTAAGAGTGCATGCTTTGAGCATGAGCTTGCCACCGACCCAGCGATGCTATGGTAAATCTAACATGCGTGCAAAATCAGAAACGACCGTCATTTCTCATGGGTACTCTGTTCTTGGCTGTGCTGCAGGCATATGAGATATTGTTGGCTGTGCTGCAGGCATATGAGATATTGTTGGCTGTGCTGCAGGCATATGAGATGTTGTTGGCTGTGCTGCAGGCATATGAGAATGCAGGTGATCTGGAGAGGCAGTCAGAGCAGCTGGTGCCGCTGCAGTCAAAGCTAGAGCTTGCCATCAATGAGCGTGATGCTGCCGTTGCAAAAGCTGAGGGGCTGACCCCCCGGCCTGGGGTCAGGGCCTTTGATGGGCTCACCTTTGAGGGTTGCAAGAAGCTTGGTGCTGCTTTTGATGCTCACAGGTATGGGAGGGCATGGACCTAGACCCATGTTTTAAGGGTGTAGCACTGGACCTAGACCATTACATTGCTGCGCTTGTTGTCAAAGGTAGACATCGTAGCAAGGACGGTTCTGAGGAATAAGTGCTGGTTGGTCTGCTGTTTTAGGGATGCCTGTATGTAGCAATGTCTTGTGATATGACCAGTTGAGGATGCAGCAAGAATGCTGAAGGGGACGCAAGACGTACAGCATGAACACTTGCACCGGAACATCTGTTCAAACCAGTCCCAACCTTATGTTGGCCCAATTTGTTGCAGGAAATGGCCTGCCGAGGATTTAGCCAGGATGCTGATGGGAGAAGAGGACACACAGCATCAAAGTGTGCTGCAGTCTGCGCCGTTTATCTTTGCGTGCATGGCAAAGCCCCTGGCAGACAGGGCCCTTGTGAGGCAGGACATTGCAGCGGCCCTTGCCCAGGCTTCCCTCCAGCCCTTCCTTACTCATCTCACTGGGCAGCAATTGGCATGGCTGCAGCGTCACATGCAGCTCACTGCTGAGTCACATGCACAGGTCAGTCACTTTACTCAGAACCACTGCATGGTGAAGATAAAGGCTGTGTCAGCTGCTTAACTGAAGAAAACTCTGTACACAGTCAGCACCAAGAACAGTGTTATATAGAGGCTGCTCTTTGCTAGCTTCATGCTGCAGTAGTCTCACAAAGGTACTAGCCTTTCAACTGAATGCCATGCATGCAGCATCAAGATGTACATCAGCACAGTCACCAATCATGGATGATGGTTTTGTTTAGAGTGACTGTACAGCTGCTGCCTGTCGTGACAGTTGTACGCCTGATCACAGGAGGAAGGGCGACACGATTGGAGCCTGTTGGTTGACTTCATGTGCGGCAGTAGTGCAAGAGGCTACGCCTATACCACTGAGTGGTATGGATCCCTCAGGGAGCACTTTCAGGTACAGCTCTCTGGGGCACAGAAAAAGAGTTTGTTTTAGGGGAAACGCGCGTTTGAGGGTTCATCTCAGCTCAGAAATGCCTGGGGACTGGTATCAGGCGCTTCAACATTGTGTACATCTTGCTTGGGTCCAGAAATCACTTGCCACATCAGCAAGTACCCCTGCCACATCAGCAAGTGCCCTTGTCACATCAGCAAGTGCCCCTGTACTTAGGTCATCTCTGTATGCACTACATAGTCCTGGCTCAATTTAGACTTCAGGCATGAAATCTAGCTGGGGACGGTCAGCCTTGTGTCATCTGTTTCAGCACAGAGTTTCAGCAAACAACTGTTTTTGGTGTTTCGGCCTGCCAAATTTGCAATGTAAGTACGGCACTGGAGCAAAGCATGCGCTCTGTATAATGCTGAAAAGCAAAGCGTATGGGACGGCTGTCAAAGGCATTGCCACGATTGCTGAACGCTCTGTATAGGCCAAAACCATCTGCAACCTGACAAGGCGTGATCTCAAGTATTGAATGCTTTGTAGGCCAAAACCGTCTGCAACCTGACAAGGCATTGTCTTGAGTCCTAAATGCTCTGCAGGGCACCAGCATTGGCAATTTGGTAAGGCAGATTGATGCTGCACGCATCCCCACAACTCACAGAGTCTCAGCTGTGGAACGTGAGAATGACAGCCTGAGACAGCAGTTGGCAGAAGCAAAGAAGAAGAAGCCACTGCTGGAGAGGGCATCAGACGACAGTGTTGAAGAAGAGGCACGGGCTAGGGCTGAGGCAGCGGCCAGGCAGAAGGAAGCTGAAGAAGCAGCTGTGATGCCCAATCCCATCAATGAGTACATTGAGATGCTGGAAGAGGAGGTATGCCGCTGCTTTTATCACGACAGTAGTCACATACACAGATGTGAGTGGCAGCGCCAGGTGTTCTTCTGCCTGATGTATCGATGTGTGTGCACCTCACAGGCCTAATATACATTAACACGCCATATGTGTGTGTGAGTGACTAGGAGTGCATGTGCAAGTATGAGTGCAGATGAGAGTGCGAGTGCATGAGTGCGTGTGAGAGAGTGAGTGAGAGAGTGAGTGAGTGTGTGAGAGAGTGTGTGAGAGTGAGTGAGTGTGCATTCGTGAGTGTGTGTGAGTGCATGTGAGAACGAGAGTGTCAGTGTGCGTGTGAGGGTGCGAGTGCCGGTGAGGGGGGGGGGTACCGTCCAGATGACGCAAACTAGCACAAATAATAGTCTTTCCCTCGCCTTGACCCCAAAGGAGGGCTCAAACCCAGATGATGCAAATCTGCACAGCTAAAAGAGAATCATCCCCTGCCACACTGATCATGGTTCCTGACCATGCTAGTGCCCGAAGTGGGGCTCGAACCCACGGCCACTAGGTTAAAAGCCTAGCGCTCTACCAACTGAGCTATCCGGGCAGAGGCTGATGTCAGCCAAATTTCGGGGTAATAGTATATGCCAGTGCTTGAGGCATGCTTACCTCAACATCATAACAACACAAGTTTGCAGTTCTTTTCAACATTGTAAAAACGTCCATATCTTGATTGTCACACAAAACAGGCTAGCCATTTGAGGGGCCTGCTGTTGGTCAGCGTGCCCATCTGTAGACGCAGTGCTTGTTCACAGGATGAGGCAAGTCCGAAGGCTGATTTTCCCCAGCAAGGGTACTGGATTAGACGTCCCTCGGGTGTTCAAGACCGGCAACACAATGCATGGCCTTCATTCTGCCCATTTGTAGACACGTTGCTTGTTCACAGGATGAGGCAAATCTGAAGGCTGACTTCCCCAGCATGGGCACCGGACCAGACATCCCTCGAGTGTTCAAGACTGGCAGCAGGGTGCGCAACAAGAACATCACAAAGCGCCAGACGGAGATGCTGGTCAAGGAGATCTGGAAGGTTCGAATGGCCCACCGCAAAGCAGGCAAAGCAGACGTGGCACTGGTGGAAATGATCTTCCTGCATCTGCAGAAGACCAAAGGCCTGCACCAGGCTGTCATTGAGGTCAGCAATAGCGCCTGACCCCTAGGCAAAGTCATGCCCTGATTTGGGCTGACCCTAGATACAATCATGCCGTGGGTCAGGCTTGACCCAAATCAATACCCTCCAAGTGTTTGGTCCCACCTGTACATCAGCCCCTGGGTTTGTTACTTTGTCTTTGCAGCCTGGATGATTGCAACCTCCATGCTTGACATCATGTGTGCGTTGACAGAAATATGCCTGCCACATTTCTGTCGAGGCATGTGCTGATATTGCAAATTACAAGGTAGTTCAAACCACAAGGATGCATGTGGTGTACATTCACATGCACGCACTTTTTTAGGGTTGTCTAGACCCTAAGCTCTGCAATATTGACCCATGCACCATATGCATGCCACAGAGGTGATGCAATGCTGCAGACTGGGTACAATCTGCTGTATGGATGCTGGAAGTACAGCTGGGACGCTGACTGTGAGCTCTTCCTCAAGATTCTGAGGGGAGAGGTCAAGGAGGACGTCTACGTGGAGCAGATTCAGCTGCAGGTACTAAACCTGGCCATCTCTGCACACTCTGGTCTGTCTCATCACTGTGTCACAGCATGGTATAACGCCCACGGTTTGCTGTCCATGATCTAACATATGGGTATATCAACAATGATTGCATATAATGGTAATGTATAATATATATAGTATGGACTCCATGTGCATGGCAGCTCAGCCATGGTCAGCAGCCATCGTCACTTGACATGCGAAATGCCATGTGGTATGCCATGCTGTACGTGACCACCGCAATCAGGCCACTTGCAGTGAAGATTATGGTATCAAACTGCTGTGGGTGGCTCACACATGCATGGCTGCCATATCTGCCAAAGCATGTACCCATGGCAGATCACATATAGGTTTTACATGTACCCAAAAACCCTGAAACAAGCCAAATAGTGGCACCATGTTCAGCCCACTTGCAGTCTTGACATTGAGAGCTGCATACAGACTTGTGCGTCACATGTACAGATTCACTCGCAGAACAATAGACAAATGTGTGAAGCCGTGTTCTGCAGTGTTGTTCAGCAACGTGTCAGCTGCGCTGTAAAGTTGCACGGTGTGCTTAACAGGAGGAATTGGAGGCGCTGTTCATTCAGCTAGACAAAGCCAAGGGCAGGGCCACCAGCAGCCTGGGCAAGGGCGAGCTGGGGGATGCCCTGAAGGCCTTCTTCAGGGTCGGCCAGCCCGGTGGCAAATCAGAAGAGCGCCATGACGAGCTCATGCAGGTTTGCTTTTCAACTCTTTTGGATTTAAGTTTCATTTCCACCAAAATTTCAACCAAAATTTTCAAAGTTCATGCATGCATGCATTAATATTTTGCTAAACAGTGTTGATGCAAACAATGACCCCTTGACCAGTAGACTCAATTGTGTTGTGCGTTTCTATGTTGGCCTTCTATTTGCTGTCTTCATGCCATCCATCTTCTTCCCCCTGCTGTGTTCCTTCCCTCTGCCTTTCCTTTTCCCCTGCTGTGCTTCTTCCCCCTGCTGTGCCTCCCCCTTCTGCTCTTCTTCTTTCTGAGCAGGGAACCAGTTCACGCAGGTCTGAGACTATGGCAAAGCTTGCAATCCGACTGCACATGTCAGAATGCTTGGGGTCCTGGTTGCATCTTGACACTTCTAGGCACGTCTCACGCCGCAATGACGGTCTGCCTTTAGCTCTTGGAGATACACCAACATCACTGTGTTTGGAGAAATGGCTCTCTTACAGTGTACAGCTAAACTCGGAGACGCCTGGGGAATCATCAGTCTTGACTCAGATACACAGAATGCATTTCCAGGTTGGACATTCTCAAACTGCATAAGGTTGCCCAAGCATTTTCATGTATGAAACCAACCAATGTAAGGCGAACAGCTGCGCATCCAGATATGGTACATTGGTCAAACTGTTCAAAGAATTGGATGAGTCCTCCTAACCTTATCTGATAAATGAAGCACTGCTCCTAACCTGAGTTGATAATCCTCCTAACCTCGTTTGATAACTGAAGAATTCTTCCTAACCTCATTTGGTAACTGAAGAATTCCTCCTAACCTCATTTAATAACTGAAGAGTTCCACCTATCCTTTACTATGATCCTGGCTGCAGGCCTTGGACGAGGATCAGCCGGGCAGCAAAGTGCTATACAAAAAGCTGTTTGAGGAGGACCGAGAGTATAACCAGGGTAGCCTGTCACCCTCCTCCTTCTCATCTTCTTCTGCTACCTCTTCTTCCTCTTTTGCTGCATCTTTCCATTTTCTTCTTCTGCGTTGCAAGCTTCCTGTAACAATCTTGCAGCTGTTTGATCAATTATGCAACCCACCACCTCCTCTGTTTTTTTTGTCTGCATGTTTGTTTTGACCTTCTTCCCTAACCCATCAAGAACCCCTTTTTTTGCCTGTTTTGGCTGTGATCTTGCTGCTCTTCCTGACGCGCGACTAACGCAGCATCTACACCGTATCTACTAATGTGTACTCTTGTGTACACTCTAGTGTCTACGCTGACACTGTCTACCCTGGGGTCTATACTGGTGTCTACCAATTGTCTGTACCATTGTCTACACTGGTATCTACACTGCCGCCCTGCTGTCTACTTGTCAGCACGGGGGTCTACACTGCTGTCTACTTGTTAGTACTACCCTCCACTCTGTTGTCTACATTGGTGTCCACACTCATGCCTACTCTTCTGCTCTAGTGTCTACTTTGGCGTCCACACGGACAGGCTGCTGCTTGTCCAGGCCTGATGTACAGCGGCGCTCATTGACACACACCAAGACATGTCAAGTGACTGGAAAGAACACATGGCATGAGTGCATGTGGCTTCAGTTATATCACAGGATCCAGGCTGGACATCATGCAGCCAGAAACAACCCCACATGAAAGTTGGTGGCCACACACTGCAGCGTGAAACACATCATCCTTACAGTATCTTTGCACTATCCTCACACAATCCTCGCACCATCCTTACACCATCATGACATCATCCTTGCACTGCCATCAACCCATCCTTACACCGTCCTTACACAATCCTTGCACCATCATTGCATCATCCCTGCATCGAACTTGCACCACCAGCACACCTGCCGTCACATTTCATCACACCTGTACACACTTTGGCCCATCTGGGCTCCTCTGATCAGGCTGATTGGGCTGGCATGTACTTTTACAGTTCTCTCTGTCTCTGTTGCAAAGTTCTCTCTTTCCAGGAATACACCGTCCTGAGACCATTCTTGAAGTGCAGGCGAGTTTGCTGAGGCAGTGCGGGACCAGTTCCTGAATGAGAGGATAGAGTACTACAAGGAGCTAGAGACAGCCATAGCCAATGCAGCAGCAGCAGATGGGAGCGACATGTGCACAAGGGACCATGTGAGGGCAGGGCTGTTGCATCTGGACCCTGACATGACGGACCATACGGTAAGGTTACTGACTGTACAGTGAGCTCAAACGGCCTTACAGTGCTTGTTGACCCCATGCAAAAGAAGAAGCAGTGGAAGGAGATTACCATTTTTGGCCTCTGAGCCTGCGGTGATTGATGCTGTACTTGATTTGCTGCTGCACTGCATAGCTGTATCTTCAAATTACTGAACGGCTGCCAGTTCTGCCAAGTATTCTTTCAGTAGTCATTATGCATTGGGACGCGTCTGTACAAAGCAGCTGCTGACAAGTGCAGTTTTGGGAAGTGGGAATCATCAGATTCTTGCCACTAAGGAAAAAGCAGCTGCTGGCTCCAGTCAGCAAGAAATCTTCATGGGGCTCTCAGAAATGTCACGCCACTCTGTTGATTAGAGTACTCTTTTCTTTTTCTTTTCTTTTCTCATCTCTTCTTTTTGCCTCTTTGTCTCCAGAAAGCATCAGCCGGGATAATTCAGTACACTGGCGCTTTTGAAGCTCAGCACCTACAATAAAAAAAACCTGTTGACCCAGTCATGACACCAGCTTGCTTGTTGTACACAGCATCAATGCCTGCTTCCTCACATCAGAACATGCATCTGCATTAAGCTTCCTGTGCATGTAGTTTGCACGTGGTGAAGGTAGCCATCAATAATGCAATGACCAGATTTCTCAGCAACTGTCTGGACACCACCGCCGCCTTCTATTTTGCTGGGCCGTGCTCTTATCCCTGGATCTAACCTGGATCTGGATCTGGATCTCATCTGGATCCTTGCATTTGAGAAGCATATTACCAGTATCCTGCATAGTGAGGCTTATGTTGTTGACTGCAGGCCAACACTGTCAGTGGGTCGGTGTTCACCACCAAGCAAGACTCGCACAGCCTGCCAGTGATCATGAAACGCCTGCAAAACATCACCATCAAGCGCAGCCGCGGCACTTTCAACAAGATGTCCATCATCAACAAGATGAGGGCGCTGAAGGCATCAGCGAGCAAAAAGCAATTTGATGTGCCCAAACTGGAAGGCTCTGCCACGACTGAATCTGAAGGTGAGATGCTGTGGAGCCCTCAGCTCTGGTTCCTGAGGGCAATCAGATCTGAGCGCTTGCTGCAATGGATGCACAACAGCACGCCTGAATCAAGGACCTTGCAGTGTTCAGAGACGTGCAGCTTCAGGACCCTGAATGCGTGTAAACTGCAGATTGAGTATCTTGATCTGCTGACTTTAAGCACTCAAGCCTAAGTGGAAAAGTGTGTTATGTAAGACCACATCAGGACAATCAGGCGAGCTGATGTTGCAGGTCAGGAGCCAGTCAGCTCAAAGGCAGGAAGCAAATGGAGGGTGGTTGCGGACAAGCTGGGCAAACCTGAAGGAGCAGGAGGGCTGGCCTTAATGTTGCAAAGCATGAACAACAGCAGCAATGCTCCAGCTGCAGTCACACTGCCAATGCTTTAGTTAGCCGGCTGGTTGATACTGGACGCTGACTTGCAACATTTATGAGTCGACAAATTGTTGTCAGATTTTTGTTAAGGTTTTGTTTCGCTACCGTGCGTGTCTTCTGCATTGGGTGGTTGTGCTTGAAGCAGCAGCACACAGCTTCTTCTGAAGTCCAACCATGTGTGAGACATGACGTATCTATGATTGATCAACATGAGCACAGTCACATGGCTCAAAGGGCTTCTGATAAAATATGGAAAAGTTTGTGCTTGACAACATATGCTGACAAGTAGATTGAGCACATGACACAGCTTTGAGTTGCATTCACGCGGTGTTCTTTGAGAGGCATTGCTTGGCTTTAGTGAGCAAACCTGACAGCATGAACGCTGTCTGTCCGCGTCAGCCAGGTGAATCGACAATGCTCAATTCCAAGAATCACCTTACAACTGCTTGGCTGCACCATTGTGGTGGTAAACAAAGATTGGTCATGATGCTAGATTGGCGTTACGAAGGCGGATGAGGACGGATGAAAATTTGGCATGTTTGAGGGCTGTTCATCTACACATACATCTCATGTCACGGATACTGAACATGCTACAGATGCACATGGTTTTGAACAGCATTGATTTGTCCTTCCCCAATGGTGGCACATGCCCACTTCACGTGTATGTCACTACACACACCTAATTTAGCTTTAAAAACAATCTGAGATGTACCATGAAGTGATTGCAAAAGCTATGCAGTCAGAAGCCATCTGATGCGCTGAAAATGTGTGCTGTTCTTAACATTATCTCAAATATATGTCAATCAAACAACCCTTCAAACAGTTCATCAACCTCGCTAGTCTTCCGGTGTGTGTCCTGCCCTCCTGTCTCCCGTTCACCATGACTCTCAGGACTGCCATCTGAATCACTGCTGTGATCCAACTTGCTGTTGCTGCCTGATGCATTCTGAGGGCGCTTCTGACGCTTGCTGTGTTTCATTTGCTCCTTTTGCAATTCCTGTTTCCGTTTCTTGATCAACTGCTGGTTCTGCTTGTGGTTGAGCTGCATCGCATGCTTTGGGCAAACCCTGACTTTCACCAAGGCCTGCTTGCGCTCTCCAGCTTCCTTGTAGGCAAAGTTGACCTGCGGCACATTTGCACTGTCAGCAAGCCCATAATATTTGACTTCCCACTGCTGTCTCATGAGCTGTGCGCGTCTAGTCACAAACACATAGGTGGTGATGGCATCAGCAACTGCAGCCAAAGAATCTAGCCAGCGCTGAAGCAAGTCACCTCATAGCTGGCTAATGCTCGCCTTTCATCACAGCCTTTGGCGCCACAGACAAATTGGCCTTTGCCAATGACCACCTCCCTCTCGGTGCGCCATCTCAGGCCTACCTTGCTCTCCTGCGCTCACATCACCAACACTCAACTGTATATTCCTTGGCTTCCTATGTTGCTTCCATCAATACTGCACATTTGTTCAAGCATTGACGCATCAACTTCTGCTGCCGCACTCAACCATGCACTCCTTTGCTTCCTATGGTGCTTCCATGAATACTGCACAACTGTTCAAGCATTGACGCGTCAGGTTCTGCTGCCACGCTCTCCTGCAAATACAGCATGCTGCATTGATGCCTCACCCTGTATCTGGACAGATCAGCAACAGCATACTCTTTGAAGAGCTTGGCATAGTAGCGGCGGGCCATGCGCACCTCCCAGCTGTCATTACTGTCATCCTCTGCAGTTCGTACAAACCTGCAAAACACGTCTCGCATTTGTTTCTGCACATGCATGCAGGATGTGTGAGTCAATGACATATGTGCATGCAGGTGGGCCTTCTAATCCTTGATACTATATAGGACATACTGCAGCATGGCAAATCATGCAATGCGTCAAACATGACCAAGTAAGGCATGTGGAGGCAACTTTGAAAATCCGCCTTTCTGCTTTACGATGCATGGGGTGCTCATCAGAGCTCTCATCACAGCTTGTGGGCAACAAGCTGGCAACAGAGGGAGTTGACCTGTACTGTTCTTTCAGGACATCATAGTCTGTCT
>JAABUP010005992.1_pt1 | contig 17856 bp, 19 predicted proteins | sample 5559201 | NCBI WGS metagenome assembly JAABUP01 (sample SAMN10711887, study PRJNA513373) | rock metagenome | isolation source: Antarctica rocks | place: Antarctica
GCGGACTGCTCGACACCCCCGGCCAGACCGCCCGGTATGCCGTGCTCCCCGACGCTGCAGACGCGGCGGGCTTGTCCCTGGAGCGGGCCGTCGGGCTCTTCGAGGCCACCGAGCGCACCGCCCGGCTCGTTGGTGCCCCCGTCGCAGGGTTGCTGGTGGCCGTGCTCGGACCACTGACCGTGCTCGGCGTCGACGCAGCCACGTTCGGGGTGTCGGCGTCGCTCATCGCAGGCCTCGTTCCACGCCACCTCCCCAGCTCGGCAACCACCGGGCACGAGGGCCGTCAGGCGGACACCCCGAGCGGCTACTGGAACCAGCTCGGGGAGGGACTGCGCTACCTGGTTCGTGAGCCCTTGCTGCGTGCGGTGGTGGTGCTGGTCGTCGTCACCAACATGTTCGACTCGGCCAAGTCCACGGTGATCCTCCCGGTGTTCGCCCAGCGCGAGCTCGGTGGAGCCGTCGCGTTCGGCCTGCTCGTCGGGGCGGGGGGTGGGGGCGCGCTGATCGGCTCGCTGCTGTTCGGGGCCGTCGGACATCGGCTCCCGCGTCGCCTCACTTTCGTCACCGCGTTCGCGTTCGCCGGTGCACCGCCCTATTTCGCGCTGGCCGCCGGGCTACCCCTGACCGGCTTGCTGGCCGTCACTGTGCTGGCCGGGTTCTCCGCAGGCGCCATCAATCCCATCATTGGGATCATCAAGCTGGAAAGTGTCCCGCCCGGTATGCGGGCCCGGGTGTTCGGCCTCATCGGGGCCGGATGTTGGGCCGCGATGCCACTGGGCGCCGTGCTCGCCGGGCTCGCCGTCCAACACCTCGGCCTGACCACCACCCTCGTCGCGATCGGCAGCGCCTACCTCCTGGTCACACTCGCACCACTGGCCGGGGGAGCATGGCGAGACATGGACCACCCTTCCACCGCCCACCCGGACCAGCGCCCGGCCACATCAGCAGCCCGACCCCCGGGATCGACGACCCAAGAATCCTGACCCGCACTTGGGATGACGGTGCGTTGACCCCCTGATCGCCATCGGCGGCGGACGACGCGGTCATGCTGCTGGCTCACAGGAGGTCGCACGGAGACGATAACCAACCTCAGGCGGCGCCCGATCTGCGGTCACCGGGCTGCATGAATGCAATGGCAATGGGCCAGTGACAGTGAGGTGCACGACATGCCGCAGGCGGCGAGGCGCTGGCTGGTGCACTCGGGTTCGGCACATCGACAGCGCAGGACGGCTGTGCGGTCGGCGCTACGTCACTCAGCGTGGTCACCCCGGCGTTGAGGCTGCCGGCCGTGCTCGGGCAGTTTCCGATGACCACGAGCAGCCGGTCGGGTGTGGGCCGGTCGGGGTCGACAGCCCTGCGCGGGTCGCACTACCGGCGGGTAGCGTCAACACCGCCACGATCCGAATTCCCGATCTTGCCCGCCGTCACGCCCGACCCGACGTGAACCTGAGCCTGAGGAGGAGCGATGACCGGAGTCGCCGACACGGCAGAGCCCCGGCGGGCAGCGGTGCCCGATATCCGCGACGTGCCGCGGCGCAACGCCCGGCTTCCGCGGACCGCCCGGCGCGCACAGCTGTTGGCCGCCGCCAGGGACGTCTTCGTTGCCAGGGGCTACCACGCCGCGGGCATGGACGAGATCGCCGAGCGCGCGGGAGTGAGCAAACCGGTGCTCTACCAGCACTTTCCTGGCAAGCTCGACCTGTATCTCGACCTGCTACACAGCTATGTCGACGACTTGGTGCGCGCCGTTCGCAAGGCGTTGGACTCCACCCAGGACAACAAGCACCGGGTATACGCGGCCGTTGCGGCGTATTTCGACTTCATCGACGACGCCGGGCAGGGCTACCGGCTGGTGTTCGAATCGGATCTCCTGGGTGAACCCTCGGTCCAACAGCGGGTGGATCGGGCGCTCGAGGCGTGCATGGAGGCGGTGGCCGACGCGGTGATGACCGACTCCGGGCTCGACCCCGCCCGGGCGCGCATGTTCGCCGTCGGCCTGGTGGGCGCGAGCCAGGTGAGCGCCCGTTACTGGTTGGACAACGACCGCCCCGTCCCGAAGGACGAGGCGGTCGCGATCACGAGCTCACTTGCCTGGCGGGGGATCGCCCACCTACCGCTACAGCACGACCCGGAGCACGGTGCCGAAGGCGCCTGAACGCCCACGGTGCCGAAGGCGCCTGAACGCCCACGGTGCCGAAGGCGCCTGAACGCCCACGGTGCCGAAGGCGTCACCTGACGTTGAAGCCGACCCGCCGGGCGTCCGCGGGACCGATCTCGACGTAGGCGACGCGGGCGGCGGGAAGCACGAACTTGCGGCCCTTGTCGTCGACCAAGGCGAGGACTCCGCTGCGGTCCCCCTCCAGCGCGGAACTGACCAGCGCCTCGACCTCGTTCGGCGACTGAGCGCTGTTCACGAGCAGCTCTCTCGAGCTCTCGGCAACGCCGATCTTGACCTCCACGGTCGACCTCCGGGTGTACTTCTGAGTGAATTGGATGTCGCGTCGAGGCTAGTGCAGCGACGGGGGCGAACGTGCCGGGCGGGGCCCGGGAGGCATCCGCCCACAGCGAACGCCCCGCTACCCGCGCTCAACCCAGGCCGAGCGCAGACATGCGGCGGGTGTGCTGGTTCTGCAGCCTCCGGAACAATGCGGCGATGCCGGCCAGGTCGGCCGAACCGGTGATCACGAGCTCGGCCAGGGCGTCGCGCTGGGCCAGCACGTGCTGGGCCTGGATGACGGCCTCGCCCAGCAGGCGCCGGCCCCACAGCATCAACCGCGCCGTGATCCTGGGATCGGCCGCGCACGCCGCGCTCACCTCGCGCTCGGCGAAAGCGGAGTGCCCGGTCTCCGACAACACCGCGCGCACCGTCTCGCCGCTCTCGATATCGAGCCAGCCGCTGATCTCGCGGTAGAAGTCCGCGGCGAGACCGTCCCCGACGTAGGCCTTGACCAACGACTCCAACCAGTTGGTCGGCGCGGTCGAGCGGTGGTAGGCGTCGAGCGGCGCGACGAAGGGGGCCATCGCGTCCTGAACCGACACGCCTCGTGCGGCGAGGAAGTCCCCGATCAGTTCGTAGTGCGCCATCTCGGCCGCCGCCATGGAGGCCAACGCCGCCCGCCCGGCCATGGTGGGCGCGGCGCGCGCGTCCTCGGCCAGCCTGTCGAAGGCCGAGAGCTCCCCGTAGGCGAGCACCCCCATGAGCTCCACCACGCCGGGGTGCACGGGCGCTGCGCCGGGCGCGGAACTGGTGGGCGCGGGACTGGTGGGCGCGGAATGGTCCATACCGCTGAGGGTAGAGCGGCGCGGGTCGCCGGCCGGGCACTGACCGGGCGCGGGCTAGGATGGGCACAGGTACCGGCGACATGCCGCTGCCTGGAATTTGTGCGCGCACCTGCTTGCAGTCCGTGCCGCGCTCGCCAGAGCACCAGAAATGGTCGCACACCGCGGGGCGTCACGCCGGGGACTCGGTCTTGCCAGACTCGCCAGCGTGCGTGCGGCCACGAGAGAGGCTCGACCCCTGACCACAGCATCGATCAACCCCGACTTCGTCACACCCGCTGCCCTGGAGCACAGCCCGTCCGGCGTGCCCGCCGTCGACGACGTGTCCCACCCGCTAACCGGCGACGCGCCCGTCGCGCCGTCCGCACCCACATTTGCCGAGCTCGGCGTCCGTCCCGAGATCGTCCGGGCGCTGCACGAGGTGGGCATCGAGCGCACCTTCGCCATCCAGGAACTGACGCTGCCGCTGGCGCTGGCCGGCGACGACCTCATCGGCCAGGCCCGGACTGGAATGGGCAAGACCCTCGGCTTCGGCGTTCCCCTGCTACACCGGATCACCACCTCAGGCTCCGGCACGACCGAGCTCGACGGCACCCCGCGCGCGCTCGTCGTTGTCCCGACGCGGGAACTCTGCCTCCAGGTCACCCAGGACCTCACCGACGCGGGCAAACACCTCGGGATGCGCGTGCTCTCCATCTACGGCGGTCGTCCGTACGAGCCCCAGGTCGCCGCGCTGCGCAAGGGCATCGACCTGGTGGTCGGAACCCCCGGGCGGCTGCTCGACCTCGCGCAGCAGGGTCACCTGGTGCTCGGCAAGATCGGCGTGCTGGTGTTGGACGAGGCCGACGAGATGCTCGACCTGGGCTTCCTGCCGGACATCGAGCGGATCCTGCGCATGGTTCCCGACGCACGCCAGACCATGCTGTTCTCCGCCACCATGCCAGGCCCGATCATCACCCTGGCGCGGACGTTCCTCACCCAGCCGACCCATATTCGTGCCGAGGAGCCGGATTCCTCCGCTGTGCACGACCTCACCACCCAGCACGTCTACCGCGCCCACGCGATGGACAAGGTGGAGCTGCTCACCCGGGTGCTGCAGGCCCGTGAGCGCGGTTTGACCATGATCTTCACCCGCACCAAGCGCACCGCTCAGAAAGTGTCCGATGAGCTGGGTGGGCGCGGCTTCGCAGTGGGTGCCGTGCACGGTGATCTCGGGCAGGGAGCGCGCGAGCAGGCGTTGCGCGCGTTCCGCACCGGCAAGATCGACGTATTGGTGGCCACCGACGTCGCGGCACGTGGCATCGACGTCATCGACGTGACGCACGTCGTGAACTACCAGTGCCCGGATGACGAGAAGACCTACGTACACCGCATCGGCCGCACGGGGCGCGCAGGCAAGACTGGCGTCGCGGTGACGTTGGTCGACTGGGACGATCTGCCCAAGTGGCAACTCATCGACAAGGCGCTGGGCCTGGACATGACGGAGCCGGCGGAGACGTACTCCAACTCGGCGCAGCTGTTCGCCGACCTCGACATCCCCGAGGGTGTGACGGGCCGCTTGCCCCGCTCGGAGCGCACCCGCGCGGGCCTCGGCGCCGAGGAGGTGGAGGACCTAGCCGGCGCTCGCGGTGCCCGGGGCGCTCGCTCCGGTGCGAGCGTGCGCCCCGGCCGCCCCAGCCCTGACCGCCACAGCCCTGACCGCCCCAGCCATGACCGCCCGCCGGTCGAGGGTTCGAACGACGGCCGCAGGCGCAACCGGCGTCGCACTCGCTCGGGTGCCACGGCCGGCGAGGCGCTGCCACCCAGGGAGGGCTCGGTGACCGCCCCCGCCCCGTCGTCCGCGGAGGACTCGCCGGCCGGTGAGGCAGGCGCGGGTGCCCCACGGCGCAGGCGCCGCCGCCGGGGCGGGGGTGGCACCGCGGGCCAGGGCCCAGCGACCTCCGCCAGCACCGGCCGCCAGTCCCCTTCCGACTGACCACGCACGGTGTTGGCTCCCGAACGCCGCCACCGCGGTGACCTGATCGCCGCCGCCGCGATCGTCGTCGTGGTGGCCGCGCTGACCGGTGTGGTCTGGTTCCGCAGCGACGCCAGGGCCACCAGCTCGGTCGTGGCGTCGACGCCCCTACCGCCGCTGGAGGCCGTGCCCACGGTGCCGGGCGCGCTGAGGCAGCTGTGGGCGGCGCCCAGCAGCGCCACCACCGCCCCGGTGGTGGCCTCGGGTGCAGTGGTGACCGCCGACGGGTCAGGCGTGCAGGGACGTGATCCCACCGGCGAGGTCCGCTGGAGCTACCGCCGCGACCTGCCACTGTGCGCGGTTGCTGCCCAGTGGGATCGCGCCGTAGCGGTGTACCGCGACAGTCAGGGGTGCGGTCAGGTGACGTCGTTGCACGGCGACACTGGTGCCCGCGGGCCGCAGCGCAGCAGCTCGGCCGACGACGCAGTGAGCCTGAGCGGGGACGGCACCTACCTCACGTCGGTCGGTAACACCCGGCTGGAGACGTGGCGCTCGGACCTGGTGCGCACCCAGGAGCACGGCCGCGTCGACGCGCTGGTCTCCCCGGGGGCACAGCCGCGCTCCGGGTGCACGCTGCGTTCGTTCGGCTCCGTGCCCACCCGCTCGACGGTGGTGGAGCACTGCCCCGGTGACGCCACCGACCGGATGACCCTGCTCGACCCGGCCCCGTCGGATGCCGCCCGGCCCCAGCAGCAGGGCTCGGTGCTGCTCGGCGCCACCGGGGCCCGGGTGCTGGCGGTGACCGGGCAGGGTGAGGCCGTGCTGCTGCCGGGCAGCGCGCCACGGGTGGCCGTGTACAGCGGTTCGGGAGTGCTGACCAACGAGTACCCCGTGCCCCTGACGCCGGACGACCTGGCTGGACTCGGCGACAGCCCGGTGCAGCTCGGAGCGAACACCGGCTCCGTCATCACGGTCACCGTTGGGTCGACGATGTTGGCGCTGAGTACCACCGACCTCGCACTGCGCTGGAGCACCGCCGGCGTGTTGGGCCGGCCCACCGTGGTGGCCGGCGGGCTGCTGGTGCCCACCCCGGGAGCGATCACCGAACTGGACGCCACCACCGGTGACCTGCGGCGAACGATCACGATCGACCGGGGCACCGACCGTGGGGGCGGCGACAGTCGGGTGAACCTGGCCGCGGCCGGATCGGTGGTGCTGGAGCAGCGCGGGTCGACCCTGGTGGCGCTGGGGTCCTGAGCAGTGCACCACGTGCGCACGGGCAGCGGCAGGCAGTCAGCGCCCGACCTGCCTCGCTCAGCCCGCGGTGATCACGGCCAGCTCCGCCCCGTCGTCCCAGTGCGCGAGCAGGTTCGCGGCGAGCTGACGGTAGGCGTCGGCGCCCTTGTTCCGGCGACCGGTGAGCACCGAGCTGCCCGAGGCCGAGGCCTCGGCAAAGCGCACCGTGCGCGGGATTGGCGGGTCGAGCAACGGCACGCCGTAGCGGCCGGACACATCGACGAGCACGTCGCGGCTGTGCGTGGTGCGGGCGTCGTACAGGGTGGGCAGCACCCCGAGCAGCGTGAGTGCGGGGTTGGTGATGGCCTGCACGTCGGCCACGGTACGCAACAGCTGACCCACCCCGCGGTGGGCGAGCGTCTCGCACTGCAACGGCACGAGCACCTCGTCGGCCGCGGTCAGGCCGTTGAGGGTGAGCACCCCGAGCGAGGGCGGGCAGTCGACCAGCACCACGTCGAAGCCGGCGTTGACCGTCCCCAAGGCGCGTTTGAGGACGAACTCGCGGCCTGCCCGCATGAGCAACATCGCCTCGGCCCCGGCGAGGTCGATGGTGGCGGGCAGCAGGGTGGGTCCCTCAGCCGTCTCCAGCAGCACGTCGGACGCGGGCACATCACCCAGCAGCACCTCGTGCACCGATGCCGTCAGCGCATCCGGGTCGTAACCCAGCGAGAAGGTCAGCGACGACTGCGGATCGAGATCGACCAGCAGCACGCGGCGCCCGGCAGCGGCCAGCGCCGCTCCCAGCGAGGCCACCGTCGTCGTCTTGGCCACCCCGCCCTTCTGGTTGGCCACTGCCAGCGTCCGCGTCACGCGCAGATGGTCGCACGAGCCAGGTTGCGACCGAGCCTGGTGTGACCCGCTCGACTGGCGCGGATGCCGCAGCGGGCCGACCCTGGTGGGGTGGCAGACATCGACGACCTGGGGCTGTTCGGCCCCCACAGCGTGAGCTGGCGCGTCCAGGCCGACCCGGTGGCGGGGGCCGGCGGGCTGAGCGCCCTGTTCCTGCAGGCACTGCACCCGTTGGCGATGGCGGGGGTGTTCGAACACTCCAGCTACGACGCCGATTTCTGGCCACGCTTTCAGCGCACGGCCCAGTACGTCACCACCGTGAACTTCGGGACGACCTCCGACGTGCAGGCCGTGGCCGCCAGGGTTCGCCGGATGCACCGCGCCGTGCGCGGAACCGACCCGGTCACCGGCCGCATGTACTCCGCGAGCAGCCCCGAGCTGATCACCTGGGTGCACGTCACCGAGGTGCACGGCTTCCTCACCGCGGTGCAGCGCGGCGGGCTGGGGCTCAGCGGTGACGAGGAGGACACCTACTACCGCGAGCAGGTGCGCGCCGCGGAACTGCTGGGTGCCACCGAGGTGCCCGCCAGCCGGGCCGAGGTCGCAGCGTACTTCCACCAGCTGCGGCCCCAGCTGGTGTGCACCGCATCCACCCGCAACGGGGCCGGCCTGCTGCTGGCCCCGCCCATGCCGTGGCGGGTGCGGCTGCTGACGCCGGCGCGCCCGGCCTGGGCGGGGCTCGCCGCACTGGGTTTCTGCCTCATGCCGCGGTGGGCCCGGCGGCTGTATCGGCTGCCTGGGCTGCCCACCACGGACCTCGGCGCCACTGTCGCGCTGCGCGCCCTGCGTCTGGCCGCCCTGCGGCTGCCCGAACACCGCCGGGTCGGTCCACCAGTGTTGGCGGCGCGGGCGCGGGCCGCGGCTCACGCGAGGTAGTCACCGAGCGTGTCGTTGAGCTGGGCCGACCGCCTGCGCTCAGGCCCACCACTGGGTCCACAGCAAGACCGCGGTCACCACCAGCACCACCGTGGCGCCCGCGGTGGTGTGCTCCGCACGCCGGTCGGCCCACACCTGGACCCCGACCACCACCACGGCCGCTACCAGGTGGGCCACCACCGCACCAGTGCCGGGACCCTGCACACTTCGGCGCGCCGACAACACGGCCGCGCCGAGCACCACCGCGGCCAGCACCACGACCCCGGCGGCCACCGTCCCGCTGACGGCGCGCAGCACCCTCACGTCGCCAACCCCGCCCACGGCTCGAGCTGGGGGGCGGCGCTGCGGCCCTCCGGGCAGCTGCGGCGCAGGTCGCACCACGAACACTGACCGCCTGGGCTCGGCGGGAACAGCGCCTCGTTGTCACCTCCCGCCGCCAGCGCATCGGTCGCGGCGGCGATATCCTGCGCCTGCTCCTCGGCGCGCCGCAGCTGTCGCTCCAACGAGGCGGCCGTGTGATCGAAGGCGTGTACCTGCCCCGTTGGCAGGTGGTGCAGCTCCACCCGCCGGGTGGGCCGGCGCAGGGTGCGGCGGGTGGCGAGCACGTACAGCGCCAGCGCCTGCGAGGTACGCGCGTCGTCGTCGGACAGGGGGCGGCGGCCGGTCTTGTAGTCCACGACCACCACCTCGGCCCCGTCCGGGGCAGCGGAATTGGCCCGGGTGTCGAGCCGGTCGACCCGGCCCTCGACGACTAGCGTGCCCACCGGCGCCGCCACCCACCGTTCGAGGCCGACGGCCTCCACCTGCGCGGGGTCACGCTCGCTGAGGTAGTCGGCCACCCAGTCCTGGGCCCGCTCACGGTAGCGGGCCTGCTGTTCGATGTCGGCGAAGCCCTCCCCCGACCACGCCCGGGCCACGGCGGCGCGGGCGGCATCGACCGTGCGGCGTCGTGGGGGTGATTCATAGAAGGTGCGGAGCGCGGAATGCACCACCGCACCCAGCGTGCTGTGTGCCCATGCACCACCACGCGGGGGCGGCGGTCGGTCGAGGTAGGTCATCCGGTAGCGGCGTCGGCAGCTGGCCCAGGTGGACAGCTTTGACGGGGTGACCTTGAGCAGCCTGGCGGGCATCCCGTCGAAGTCGAGCTGGTCGTTCACCCGCTCACGCCCCCGTCACGAAGCCGCGCACCGAATCCGCCACCAGCTGGACGGCAATGGCCGCCAGCAGCAGACCGGCGACCCTGGCCAGCAGGGTGATGCCGCTCTGCCTGATCACCCGGATGATCACTCCGGAGTACCGCAGGAACAGAAAAATCACCGCGTGGATGGTGAGGATCGCCGCGGCCAGCGCGAGGTACGAACCGACCTGGCCGTTCGCGTCCCGCACGTAGACGATCGTGGCGGCGATGGCGCCGGGCCCGGCCAGCAGTGGCGTGCCCAGCGGCACCAGCGCGACGTTGACGTCCTCCGCGCCCTGCGGCTGCGTGTTCTCCTTGCCGGTGAGCAGGTCCAGCGCGATGAGCAGCAGCAGCAGCCCGCCCGCCCCCTGCAGCGCGGGGATGCCGATGCCCAGGTAGCTGAGGATGGCCCCACCGGCCAGCGCAAACCCGCCGATCACTCCGAGCGAGACGGAGACTGCTTGCGCCGCGGCACGCTGCCGGGCGGCGGGGCTCTTGCGACCCACCAGGCTGAGGAACACGGGAATGCTGCCCGGCGGGTCCATGATCACGAAGAGGGTGATGGTGGCGCTGACGTAGAGCGTGACGTCGAACAGGCTCATCCGCGCATCGCAGGTCCGTACACGACGGGCACGCCGCTGGCCCGGGAGACGAGTTCGTCGTACTGCTCGACAGCGGTGGTCTCATCGCCGAGGCGCACGGTCTTGTTCGTTCCGTGGTAGTCGCTGGAACCGGTGGATACGAGGCCCAGCTCCGCCGCCATGCCGCGCAGCAACACCCGGTCGGCGGCCGCGTGGTCCAGGTGATCGACCTCCAGGCCCACCAACCCGGCCTCGGCCAGCTCGACAATGGCGGCCACGGACAGCACCCCGCCGCGCGTCCGGGCGCGGCAGTGCGCGAGGGTGCTCGACCCGCCGGCGGCCGCCACGATGCGGACGGCGTCGAGCAGGGGGATGTCCTGCTTGTCCTCGTAGTACCCACCCGCGCGGGAGAGCACGCCGGCGAACGCCTCCTCCATGCTGGTGACGACACCGGCCCCGATCAGCGCCCGCCCCAGATGCGGTCGCCCCCCCGCCTCCCCGGCCGCCGCCAGCACCGCATCGGGCTCGATGGGCAGGCCGTCGGCGGCCATCCGCTCCGCCATGACGCGTAGCCGACGCACCCGCTCGCCCCGCAGCCGCACGAGCTCGGCCGCCAACTCGGGATGGGCTGGGTCGACCAGGTGCGCCAGCAGGTGAACCGTCACCTCGCGGCCCGACTCACCGACGGCCTCGCAGGAGAGCTCCACACCCCGCACCAGCGCCATCCCCGTCGGCAGCGCGGTCACCGCCTCGTCCCAGCCTGCCGTTGTGTCGTGGTCGGTGATGGCCATGACGTCGAGCCCGGCAGCCGCACCGGCACATACCAGCTCTGCCGGCGAATCAGTTCCGTCGGAGGCGGTGGAGTGAGCGTGGAGGTCGATGAGCACGGCCCCAGTGTGGCGTATGGGGCCGACACACCGTGCGCTGCGGCCACGCCGGAGCGGGCGCGAGGCAGCTACTGCTCGCCGAACACCAGGACCGTCAGGTCATGGCGTACGTCGTCGCCCCACGGCATGTACTTCAGCCGCGAGAGCGCCTGATCCTGCCCCGCCGATTCGACCTTCATCGTCGCGTAGCCCAACAGACGCCCTGCCGGGGTGTGCACGAAGGTGAGGTCGGTCACCTTGCCCAGCGGCATCATCGTCACCGTCTTGGTGAAGATGCCCTGCGTCATGAGCATCCGCTCGGTGGTGACCTCGAACCGTTCCACCCACCACGCGCGCAGGTGGAACGCCAACTGCACCAGGACCCCGACGGACGCCCACCACAGCACGTTCTGCAGGATGGCCTGGTTGTCGGGCAGCGCGAACTGGAGCATCAGCAGCAGCGTCGTCAGCCCGGCGGCGCGGGCGACCGGAACGATGAGGCATGCCGAGTGCCTGCGCACAGAGATCCGGGCTTCCTCCCCGGGAATCAGGTACTCCAGGCTGCCCCACCGCACGTGCGCACCACCGCAGACGTCAGAACAGTGAGGTGACGAAGGTCGACATCGACTGCGCGGCGGTGGCCAAGACCCCGCCCGCCCCGCGGACCGCGGTCGCAGACTGCACCGGCGAAGTGATCACGTAGAAGATCACGAAGGCGAGCACGAGGAAGCCAGCGAGCTTCTTGACGTCCACAGAACCTCCCCGTCACCTCGGCGAGCGGCTACCCCCGTCGAGAGAGTTGTACCCCATTCGGGCCAGCGGTACGGCTGCGCCACGCCGGGGACGGCCACACCGGCCGTGCTCCCTCACGCCTTCGGCTCCGGTCGGCCGGGCTGATCGCCGCCCTGTCCGCGCACCGCCCGGGCCTGCCCGTACGAGCGCTTGGGCACCATGACCTTGCGGCGGAATACGCAGACGATCGTGCCGTCCTGCTTGTAACCCGTGGTCTGCACGTGGACGACTCCGCGGTCGTCCTTGGACTTCGACTCGGTCTTGTCCAGCACCTCGGTCTCGCCGTAGATCGTGTCACCGTGGAATGTCGGCTTGAGGTGTTTGAGGGAGGAGACCTCGAGGTTGGCGATGGCCTTGCCGCTGACGTCGGCGACGCTCATGCCGAGCAGCAGCGAGTAGATGTAGTTGCCCACCACCACGTTCTTGCCGAAGTCGGTGGTCGCCTCCGCGTAGTGGCTGTCCAAGTGCAGCGGATGGTGGTTCATGGTGATCAGGCAGAACAGATGATCGTCGTACTCGGTGACCGTCTTGCCCGGCCAGTGCTTGTACACGGCACCGACCTCGAACTCCTCGTAGTACCGACCGAACTGCACCGTCGATCTCCTGTCCGTCAGCGTGCGCGCCATCGGGAAGGGCCAGTCTGACGGATCGCCGAGTAGCGTCGGCCAGCGGCCCGCCGACCAGCGGCGGACCTCGTCCTCCTGGAGGTGTCCGTGCCCACGTTGCCCTCACTGCGGCCTCCCTCGCGCGGCGTCCGAACGGATCCCCCGGCGCGCAGCCTCCCGCCAGTCAACCACGCCATGGTCGACTGCGCGGTGTACGTCTCCGGCCACCGGCTTCCCGGTGCCTACAGCCACGCGGAGGCGCGTGCCGAGGTCCGCCGCCGCGGTGCGGGGTTCGTCTGGGTGGGCCTGCACGCCCCGGACGAGGGACAGATGACCAGCGTGGCCGAGACCTTCGGGTTGCACGACCTGGCCGTGGAGGACGCGGTCCACGCCCACCAGCGGCCCAAGCTGGAGCGCTACGACGAGACGCTGTTCATGGTGCTCAAAACGGTGCGCTACGTAGCGCACGAGTCCATCGCCACGGCCAGGGAGATCGTGGAGTCGGGTGAGGTGATGGTGTTCGTCGGCGTCGACTTCGTGGTGACGGTGCGCCACGGCAACCACTCCGAGCTGGGCACCCTGCGCAGGACCATGGAGGGCGACCCCGATCAGCTCGCGCTGGGACCCGCCGCGGTGTTGCACAGCATCGCCGACCACGTCGTCGACTCCTACCTCGAGGTGGCCGACGCCGTCGAGGGCGACATCGACGCCCTGGAGGAGCAGATCTTCTCCCCCCGCACAAGCGTGGACATCGAGCAGATCTACCTGATGAAGCGCGAGGTGGTCGAACTGCGGCGGGCCGTAGCGCCCCTGGGCATCCCGCTCAAGCACCTGGTGGCCGACCGCAGCACCCTGCTGCCCAAGGAGATCCGCCGGTACTTTCGCGACGTGGACGATCACCAGACGGCCGTGGCCGAGCGGGTGTCCACCTACGACGAGGTGCTCACCTCACTGGTCGACGCCGCCCTGGCGAAGGTGACCGTGCAGCAGAACACCGACATGCGCAAGATCACCTCGTGGGCCGCGATCATCACGGTGCCGACGATGATCGCGGGCATCTACGGGATGAACTTCGACAACATGCCCGAGCTGCACTCGCAGTACGGCTACTACGTGGTGCTCGCGGTCATGGCGCTGGCCTGCGGTGCACTGTTCCGCGGTTTCCGACGCAACGGGTGGCTGTAAGCCATACCGCCGCAACGCCTGCGCCTTCACCCTGCCATTGACATCCGTGATTTCCGGAGTCGCCGTCCTCGCCATCGGCGCAACCCGCTGGCGGTCGACGGGGAGATCCGACAAATCTGTTCGAAGGCGGTTCATGCCCACGTGAACGGGATGCCGTGCCCGCCGCCGTGGCCGAGCAACACCTGTTGGGGCGCGTGTGGCCACAGCCGCAACCGCAGCTCGAAGCGGAAGCCGATGCCCGCCCGCACCGACTCGTAGACCAGCAGCGCCAGCGGAGCGTCCACGGTGGCCCGCGCCGCTGCCTCGGCCAGCACTGCGCGCCCCCGCTCCCGGTCGGCGAGGTTCACGTACTGCCATACCACCGAGTGCCACACCACGGTGAGCTGCCCCGGATGGCACCCGGCCAGCTCCACCGCCAGGAAGTCAGGCCCCGACTCCCGCCGCACCGTAACCGGTTCCGCGGCGGCCAGGTCCAGCGCGGAACGCAGCCGATCCCACCGCACCGCGTCCGACGGCCAGACGAACGAGCACAGGTGCGCCCGACCGTCCGTGGTGGCGGAATCCACGGGGTGCAGGTCGCAACCCGCCCGCGCGCGCACCCGCAGTTGCGCACGCAGGTCGGCGGGGGGACGGCCGCTCCACTGCGGGTCGAGCTGCAGCACCGAATCCGGCGCACCGAGCATCCGACCGTCCACAGTGTACGCAATGCGGTCCGGGCGCAGGTTCAGGCCCGCGCTGGCCCCCACCTCCAAGAGCCGCACCCCGAGCCCATCCGCGTGCTGGGCGGCAACCTGCAGCCCGCCCCACAGCGGGGCGCTGCGGCCCACTTCGTTGGTCTGGACCGCCGTGGCTCGCACCCACCACGCGGCCAGCTCGGTGTGATCCTGCAACGCCTGCCGAGCATCCGACCACAGCGACTCCAGCCGAGGTTGTCCACCGACCGTGGGGTAGTGCAACGCCAACCGGGGTGCCCTCCTGGTGAGCACCAGCCGGTGCAGCGCAGCGGCCAGCCGCAGCCCGGGGACCGAGCCCGGTGGGTCGTGCTCGGCTCCCGCCAGCACCTGCGCGGTGATGCCACCGGCCGTCAGGTCGTCGGCCGCCTCGACGAGCAACCGGTGCGTCAACGGGCAGGTGGGGTGGCAGTGCGCCGCGCTGCTGCGCAGCTGGTCAGCCAGCTTCACAGGCTCACGGCCGAGCGCTGCGGGTCGCGGACGTCGACTTCGGCCTGCGACCAGGCGTCACGCAGCGCGTCGGCTCCCCGCAGCCGCACCCAGGCGGCCTCGGTGGCGGTGACCGGCACGACGTCGAGGAAGCGCACCTCCTGCTCGTCCCCCAACTCCAGCGGTGGCACGCCCGAACCGCCCAGCAGCACCGCGGTGAACGCCGAACCCGCCCACAGGGGCTCACCCAGGTCGACGAGCGCGTCGGGCGCAAGCACCAGGCCCTCCACCACCGGGGTCGCGGCCAGGACCGCGAGCGAGCGCAGCACCCCGTTCACCCCGCCACGCACGCTGAGCACCAGCTCGGCCCGCGGCCCCCGGACCGGCTTCCTCAGAACAGCGGACTCGGCGGGCTCGCCCATGGGGTGCCGTGCGCACCCGACGGTGACGTAGTGCACCAGCCGTTCGGCGTCGGGCCCGAAGCGGAGCACGTCCAGCTGCGCCACCCCGAGGAACGTCACCGAAGCACGCGCGGGCTCACCCGGCCCCAGGTTGGTGCGCAGGTACGCCTGGACAGCTCCGACGACGTCGTCCACGCCCCCATTCAACCGCGCGCGGGGCTGGGCGGCACCAACGCAGCTCGCATCGCTTGCCCCTGCTGCACCCGATCGACCACCCGGCGTGGGATCCCGCGCCAAAGGCCAGATCCGGTGCACCACAGACAATGCCGCACCACCGGCAATGCCGCACCACAGACAATGCCGCGCCACAGGCGAATGGCCACCCAATCCCGGGCGGCGGCGGGCGCCGAGTTCAGCCCAGGGTGAGGTTGCGGCCCGAGTGCTGGTCGAAGAGGGCGATCTTCTCGGCGTCGAACCACAGCTCCACGTCGTTGCCCTCCCGCGCGGCGGACTCCACCGACAACCGGGTCACCACCTGCGTGCCGTCGCCGAGCTCCCCGAGCCCCGCGTCGGCCGCCAGCTCCTCCAGCTCGGCCGAGCTGGCCCTGCCGCCCTCGAGGGTGAAGTAGGCGTATTTGTCCGAGCCCATCGACTCCAGCACGTCCACGTGCGCCTGGAAGGTCGTGCCGCTCGCGCGCTGGTGTTCGTCCAGCAACGCCGCGTCCTCGAAGTGCTCGGGCCGAATCCCCATGATCACCTCACCGGAAGAACCGGCGGACTCCACCTTGCGGCGTACGGAGTCGGGTAAATCGAACGAGCCCATCGGGGTGCGCAGCTGGCCGCCCTCCAGCGAGCCGGGCACGAAGTTCATCGACGGCGAGCCGATGAACCCGGCGACGAACAGGTTCTGCGGGTGCTCGTACAGCTCCTGCGGCGAACCCAGTTGCTGGACCAGTCCACCGCGCATCACCACCACCCGGTCGCCCAGGGTCATCGCCTCGGTCTGGTCGTGGGTGACGTACACGGTGGTAGTGCCCAGGCGCTGTTGGATGCGCGAGACCTCGGTGCGCATCTGCACGCGCAGTTTGGCGTCGAGGTTGCTCAACGGCTCGTCCATCAGGAAGGCCTTGGGGTTGCGGACGATCGCCCGGCCCATCGCCACCCGTTGCCGTTGGCCGCCGGACAGGTTGGCCGGCCTCCGGTCGAGGTGTTGGGTGAGGTCGAGGATCTTGGCCGCGTCGTCGACCTTCTTCGTGATGTCGGCCTTGCTCATCTTGGCCAGCGTCAGCGGAAAGGCGATGTTGTCGCGCACGGTCATGTGCGGGTAGAGCGCGTAGGACTGGAACACCATGGCGATGTCCCGGTCCTTCGGCGCCTTCTCGTTCACCCGCTCCCCGGCGATGCGCAGCTCACCGGAACTGATGTCCTCCAGCCCGGCGATCATGTTCAGCGTCGTCGACTTCCCGCAGCCCGACGGGCCGACCAGGATGACGAACTCACCGTCGGCAACGGTGATGTCGACGTCGCTCACCGCCAGCGCACCGTCGGGAAACCGCTTGGTCACCTTGTCGAGCACGATCTCGGCCACGGTCTACCCCTTCACCGCGCCGGAGGTCAACCCGGCGACAATTCGACGTTGGAAGAACAGCACGAACACGATGATCGGAATGGTGATCACCATCGCCGCGGCGGCGATGGACCCGGTGGGCTCCTCGAACTGCGAGCTGCCGGTGAAGTTCGCGATAGCGGCCGGCACGGTGCGCGCGTTGTCGGTGGAGGTGAGCGAGATCGCGAGCAGGAAGTCGTTCCAGGCGAAGATGAACACCAGGATCATGGTGGTGACAATGCCCGGTGCGGCCAGCGGCGCCACCACCTTGCGGAAAGCCTGGGCCGGCGTAGCCCCGTCCATTTTGGCCGCCTTCTCCAGCTCCCAGGGGATCTCCCGGAAGAACGCCGACAGCGTGTAGATCGCGAGCGGTAGCGCGAACGTGATGTACGGCAGTATCAGTCCCGGCCAGGTGTCGAACAGGCCCACCTTGCGCTCGATGTCGAACAGTGGGCTCACCAACGAGATCTGCGGGAACATCGCGATCAGCAACGACATGCCCACCAATGCCTTCTTACCGGGGAAATCGAGCCGCGCCACCGCGTAGGCGGCCATCGTCCCGAGGATGACCGCGATCACCGTCGTGATGAGGCCGATGCCGATGGAGTTGATGAGCGCGTTGGTGAACTCGCTGGTCTGGAAAATCCCGCGGTAGTTGTCGAAGGTCAACGACCGCGGGACGAAGCTGCCGTCGGTGACCGTCCCCGCGGTCTTCAACGACAGGCTGGCGATCCAGGCCACCGGTATCAGTGCGTACAACACCACCAGCAGGTTCACCACGGACCAGCCCGCCTTGCGGCGCGGCGTATCGGCGACGGCCATCTCAGCGGCCTCCTTGCGAGTCGGATCCGGGCGCGGACGCACCGAACAGCTTGATGAACAGGAACGCGATGAGCGCGACGCTGAGGAAGATGAGCACGCTGATCGCCGAACCGATCCCCAGGTTGAACGCCTTGAACAGGTTGTCGTATCCCAGGATCGACACCGAGGCGGTGTTGTTGTTGCCCTTGGTGAGTACGTAGATGTTGTCGAACACCCGGAAGGCATCCAATGTGCGGAACAGCAGCGCAACCAGGATCGCCGGCTTCATCAGCGGCAGGATGATCCGCCGCAACCGGGTCCACGCACCCGCCCCGTCCAGCTGGGCGGCCTTGAGCAGGTCGTCGGGCACCAGGGCGAGGCCGGCGAGGAGCAGTAGCGCCATGAACGGCGTCGTCTTCCACACCTCG
>JAABUP010005993.1_pt1 | contig 17855 bp, 27 predicted proteins | sample 5559201 | NCBI WGS metagenome assembly JAABUP01 (sample SAMN10711887, study PRJNA513373) | rock metagenome | isolation source: Antarctica rocks | place: Antarctica
TCCCCTCCCCTCCCCTCCCCTCCTCTCCCCTCACGAAGGTACCAGGAAGGTATGTGTGCAGGTGACCCTGTACCCTCCAGGAGCAGGGCTGGGCAGTGCCCCAATTGCCATGGCCAATGAAAGGAGTCCTGCCGGCAAGGCAAGCAAACGCAAGAGAGGGGGTGCTCGAGCCAGGCAGAAGTAGGTTGCGGCTGCCAGCCACAGTTCTGCTTTGTGCCTGTCTGTCTGTTTTTAGCAGCAGTGTTGCAGAGCGCCTGGCATAGTGCAGCAAACTTTTGGGTCTCTTGGAGGGCAAAATACCATGTGCAGCATGTATATGAACAATACTGCAATGTTAAGCACAGGGCTACATCATGCAAACAAGCATTCCTTGATACATCACATGTCATGGTTGCGGCATCCAGCATGACCACAAGGTCAAAATCACCGCCACAAGCTGACTTCTTTTGTTATGTATTCACCCCTTACAACACGGAGCAAGTGACAGCAAGAAGCAGCAGGACTAACAGGACAAATTTGGTTGCAGAAAATTTGCCAGCAAGAGCAGAGCCAGCAAAGAGCAGCACCGGGATGCGCAGAATCAGCACGAGATTGCAACAGGTGACTCTGGTCTGTTCTCCCTCATCAACAGCCGCCTCGGGGACAAGCCACGCCAACACCACCATGCACACGGCGGGCACACCAGCAGCTCTTGGCATGAGCTGCCGCAGGCAGCAGCTGGGCAAAGCAAGTTTACAGACAGCAGCAAAGCTCCAACTGCGCTCAAGCCTCAGGATCGCAAATCCCTCATTGCCCATCAGGCAAGCATCCGCGTGAAATTTTCCTGAATGCATGTCTGGTGTAGTTGTAGAGTGGTGTACTTTCTCCACTTTTAGTAATGCTTGATGCAATTGAACTGTCTTTGGACAAAGAAGTTTTGTGTCGCTTATCATTGCTTTGATCCTGCACTCGTGCTCAATGTCATGAAAACTTGATGCCAGCAAGACCATGCATGCTGACTTTTGTGTGCGCTTTAGACATTGCGCCATCATCATGATCCCATCGCTTCCCAGTCTCCTACTGGCACAAGAACTGCTGGTGACAAAGTTTGCTGTACAAATTATTCAACAATTACATGTGTGGTACAGGACTATGTGGATGCTTTGAAGCAAAAGGTGGTCAAGCTGGAGGCTATGGCAGCTCGTAACAGCAATGACAAGGGCATCTCTGCTCAGGTCCGTTTGCTATGCAGCCCGTTGTGGTTACAAAACCAAAGATTTTGTTACGAGCCTTGCACCCATCCTGCTTGGCATCAACAGCAACAGGTGCATGCCATGTTGTGCCATGGTGGCAGTGTGCAATGCTTCACACTGACATGAGGATGGCAAAGTTGGACATGTTGCCTGACTGCAGTGCAAGTGACGCATCATGGACAGCAGGGTCCTGATTTCTCGGTGGCTGTGTAGGTTGCACGCCAGCTAGACAAAGTGAGGGCTGAGATTGCTGCTGCTGAAGCTGTAAGCTTTGGACATGCTTCTGCCCTCTCAGACAAGGAGAAACAGAAGAAGTGGATGAAGTTTTGACTGCGTTTGTAGCTTGAGATACAGCAGCAAAGTGCACAGACTATCTGATGTGAAGAGATTCACTACGTCAAAATAGTCTGTTTGCTCAAGTCCAGTGCAGCTGAGAACTTACAAGCCAGCCGATCTTACTGCTGCCTGCTCAATCAAGTGCTGAAAGGGTGGGGTATTTCGAATGTCTGCAAAATCTGGGTCAGATGTTAAATCATGTACACTGACATCTTGTCGCCTCTGCAACTCAGCAAGGACCGATATGCCTTCATCATAACGTTTGCACAAACAAAGCACACATGCATAGTTGTATCTGGCTTCACACCGATCTTGAAAGCTACCCAGGGTGGCAGGAAACTGCAAAGCACGTTTGTAAGCTTTCGCGCTTTCCTGGAAGTGTAAACCTGCATCGTTTGACATATTTCGCAAACACAGCTTGCCCATCTTGCTGTGCACCTCTCCAACCCCAAGCAGCGCATCACTGCAGGATGCACCGATGTGCAGAGCACCTTGATACCCCTGATCCAATGCTAAATGCAGATGCTGCATTGCATCGCTGTCCGACAAGTGCTCTGCCCAGCTGACGTGTGCATCTCCAAGAGCATTATGAGGAGCCACATCACCACGCACGAATTGTATGGACGCTTGTAACTTCTGCACTGCAAGTGCATACATATTGCAAGCGGCTTCAGCATCCTGCATTACACATAGCCTGTCTGAGCTCAGCCAATGCCTTTAACATACGCTTACATACTCTTGCATACATACTCTTCATGGAGACATGCAATGCCACCATACCTGGCGCAAGCTTGTCTTAAGCAGTATGCAATGTGTCAGATTGTGATGTTCATGATGATGATTGGAAACCTATGCAAACTGAATGCAACCTTGCAATAGCATCCTGGTTGTTTTGCTTCAGGGGAAGGCTCGGCAAGTTCATGTCTGTGACAGGACGACACCTTTTGGAGGTCAGCCATAGAGCGGAGACCCACGCCCCAGTTGTGCAGTAAGCCAGGCAAGTCATCGCCTTGCTCTGAACTTGTCATTGAGCAGGCTTTCTCATAGGCCTGCATGGCCTGAGCGTATGCATGTCCTACTGCATCATCACCTGATTGTGCAGGTGTAACCTCGGCCAGGAGTTCTGCTTGACGCACCAGAGCATCAGCCCTGTTTCCCCAGGTCTGAACAAAACACACCTTGCTTAGCAATACTGCTTGCAATCAATTGACAAAGTCAGGTCTTCAAGAATTAGTACCACGCAGAGTCCAGCCATGTGCATTGCACTTGAGCCAGGGAGCTAGTTGATAAGTCAAGAGCATAGCATTTCTGACACAGAGATGGTGAGCTTGACGTAGGGAGGATCATGCATGGCACTATCTCGTGCATGCACATGCAGGGACTGCCTAGTGGCAGGGTCTTTGCTAGAACTTGGCTAGACACTGCAAATAAGACTCTGCACAGAGCTAGGCATTGTCTTTCTTCCCAACCCTATGAGGTGTGCTATTAACAAAACAAAACGGCAACAGATGTACAGGTGCACTGCCTTACTGCTGCATCTTCTTCCTGAGTCAGCGCAGCTTCGTATGCTTTCTGTGCAGATGCCAGCATCTGTACAGCTTCACCAGCAGGGAGCAGTTCTGCCCATGCTGCCAAGGTGTTGCCGCTGTTGACCGCAGCATCAGCACGCATCTCTTGCATTCCTGTGCGTACCTGCAGATAGAAATGTTAAGTACACAAGCTCAAGCACAGCGCCTGTGCAAAGTGGTCTGATCAAAGGGTACACCAGAGAGAATGAGAGGAAGATCACATTGCTTTAGCCAGCCAACAAGTCTGATCAGCAGACTTGCACCGGTTGTTTCCAGGAATGTAGCTGAAGACAGAAAGGATGGGCAAGGTACATGAGTTTTGATGATTGACACCAGCATGTGTGCCTGCACTGAAGATAGCAGGACCAGCAAGCATGTCTGATGCCCCTTATATGCACATGTTGTCGACTAGTGTGGACTCTGTGCATACTATATTTGAAGTACGCTATCTGCTATCAGAGCAGCGACGTCACTGCTGGCTGCAGACTCAGATTATACTGTGTTGCCGTGTAGCCACTGGGCACGCTGCTCTATTGCAAGACCCCAAAGTGCACTTATTTGCTCTGGCAGCTGTGTTGTCTGAAGATGCAGTTTTGACCTATCTATACAAGGGAGCGATGTCAACACAAAAGGGAACATTTTGGAGATCAGCAGCAGTATGGACCAACAGCAGCACCTGCTGATATGCCTCTACTGACTGCCTGAACAGAGGCTGAGCAGCACTGCTTGCTTGCTGCTCTACATCCCTGGTCAGGTCAGCATCAGGCAGGGTACGGCACACTGCCAACACTGCTTCTGCCCAGCTCTGCAACACCTCAGCCTACATACGCACAATGTGTGTCAGCACCAAAGAATTATCTGGCATGCATGGCTTGTTCAGCCTACCAAGTGTGTAGGCAAAATTGACTTGTGAACACAAAGCCTAACCTACCAAGCCAAAGTAGGCATCACAGTGACGTTCAAAGGGCAGAGGCGACCTCTGTTCCAAATCCAAAGCCCGGCGGAAGTTGCTCTGCAAAAATGATGACAGAAGCATCAGGCCCACACTCACGGGCTGACAGTACAATTCAAAGTTCTGCATAAGCTTCACCCACCGCAGCCTGCTCATAGGCTGAAACGGCTTCCCGCCCTCGCTTACGCTCGGCTCGTTGCTGTAGAGTCTCTGCCTCTGCATTGCATATGTAAAGGTCATCTGTAGGAAGATTAGGCTGACACTGGGCGTGGCTGCCGAAATCTCAAATATGCATGCACTCCTACCTTCCAAGGCCAGCACACTGGGCTGTGGGGCTGAATGCCTAGAACCCGAGCGAGAAGCTGACTTGGAATGCCGTGCTTTTTCCCGTGGCGGCATGTGGCATGGCGTTGGTAGAAGCACTATTCGAGCTTCTCCATGCGCTTCTCAATCAGCTTCTTGAGACAAATTTGAATGTTAAGCTGTCGTTTGTAGCTCATGCCAATACATGCAGCTGCAAAACTACTCAGCACACAACTTGTGAGTGCCAAATTCGTTGACCTTTAAGTGCATGCTAGAGCAGCCCGGAGCCTTGTTGTGATGACTGCATTCTTGCAACATTGCAGTACCGCAATGCAAGAGACCGTTCATAGTATCGCTAAAAACAAAAATGTCACAGGAACGTTTTATATTAATGTTCAATTCTTAAACGAACTTCATATGATAGTTCAGGTATGCAGACCTAAAGCGCTAAAGGCTGAAGTAGCAATATCCCGGCAATACATACACCTTTAAACTGGTCCAAGAGTGGGCTGGAATTAGCTGTATACGACAACCTAGCATGCTGTACGCAACTCACATAAGACACATACACAACCCAGACGCAACTCTTGCAATGACATCAACCATGCGCATAACGGTCATTTCTGCTGCCAACATATGTTTGCACTGCAGGTAACTTGTAGTCATGGACAATTGATCCAAACACACCCCGACTATGCTCTTGATGCCTCACGCTGGACAAGTTAGACTGGTGTCCATGTGACTCATGCCTGTGCCCTCTTGTTGCTGCACTTTGCTGATCCCAGGCTGAGTCCCACGGGGATCCCGATCTGGGGAGGGGATCTGCCGCAGCTGCAATGCTGGTGGCAGCGCTTGCTGCATGTTGGCGTGCAAGAGCCTCCTGTGTCATACGCACACCAACCCTCAACTCACAGACCAGAATCATCAAAATGAGCAACCTGAGCCCACTGCAGAGAGCTCAGGATATTGCATGTGCATCAGACCCGACCTGTCAATAGGACAATTCATATTTTTGCGTGAGAGTCAGAATGTGGCACATTATGCTGTCGTCAATGGTTTGTGTAACACCAAGAGCACCATCTGCGTTTCAGCCACCGCATACAGTGTAGATGATGCTCTGGATTCAGCTACCCCTTGCAGGTTGCACGGCAAAGGACTAGCGGTTGATGTGATGCAGGAGCAGCTGACCTGCAGGCGTGAGCGCTCCCTGTGGTACATCGAAGCCTGCAAGTCACTGATGGCATCATCGTTTCCAAGGGCACTCCAGGACCTGCCCTGCCCCTGTGGCAGGGGAGACCAGGCCCTTCCAGCCTCTGGTCCTGTGCCCACACTAGCTAGCCTGTGTGCAGCGTTATTTCATTGATGACAGTGCTTGAGCTTTCTGCCTTGTGATGAGGTAGGTACATGCAGGGCAGGTCTTGTCTGTCCAGAGCAGGTTACTCCATTGGCAAATTGAAAACATGTTCTGCCAGGAAAGGCTTGGTCATGACAGCAGCTGGACATCAATGCAATTTGGATCCAGGTCCGGCTCAAATTGCATTTCCTTGATGTGCACAGGAAGCAGTTTGTGGCCCATTGCTGCTGACAACTACTGGGAGTTGTTGCTTGTGCGGTGTCTTTGATGCGTAACTGGGAGAATAACATCAGGAACAGCCCATGTACATGGACTGCCACATTTCTGATGAGAACACAAACCTTGAAGGAGACAGATTACTCCTCTCTCCCTCTTTATGCATGTGCTGTACCCCAGTTCTGGACGCTGCATGCTTGTAAGCACTAAAGCCCTTTCCAGGGCTGTACCCTGCTTCATGCTCCAGAGGGCTGACTCCAGTCTGACCCTGCCTACACATGGCCAGCTTCTGTTCCCTCAGCCGCTGACTCAGCGAGTCCAACTCAGGTGAAGGATGCAAGTACTGACTCGCTGGCCTGAGCAGTGACTCAGGCCCAGCTGAGGCGCCATGCTGCAGGCGCTCAGCATGCACAGCATGTCTGGTGTTCACATGCGTGTCTGAATGCTGATGTGGGTCTGCTGGGCTGCTAGTCTGACCAGTCCACCTCTGGTAGAGTTCTCCATCATACCTACCCGGTGACAGTTCACTGCCATGTGATGGCTGTGGATTCAGAGCAGGGCTGTTTGCAAATGCCCTGCTGGAGCCAAACAGCCCTGAGCCTGCATGTAGGGAGGTGTGCAGGTGCTGCTCGACTGCAGAGACAGCAGCTGCATGCGCAGGTGACCGACAGGGACTATTGCTTGCAGCAGCTCCATGATGAGGGCTTCTGGAAAGGGCCCTCCGCATAGGTGAGGCACCGCTGCCAGCTTGTGGGTATGACAATTCTCTTGAGCTGGCGTCGGGGTACATGGACATCCCGACACCAGAGTGAGTGTGTGACGAAGCCCTATGGTCTGCATGTGGCAGGGCTTTCCCCTCCCTTGGGGTGGCATGATGCTGAGAAGCACTAGCAGACAATTCATCTCTGTAGCTGGAAGGCATCAAAGCATGGGATGATCTTCCATAGGAGTCTGCTGATCCTTCAAGAGCACAGGATGATCTGTGAGGATGATGTGATGAGCTGTCGTAGACAGACTTGCGCGGGTTGACCTGACCCAAGGTGGCAAACCGGGGGGTATCAGCTTGGGGCGATGCCGGCCCAGGGCCAGGTGAGAGGGGCAGAGCAGCTGAAAAGGGCAGAGCAGCTGAAAATGGCAGAGCTGTTGCAAAGGGGCTTGTGGCGGACTGAAGCGCACTGGACTGATGCAGCCTGCAACAGAAACATTGCAAAGTTGCGATAGCAAAATCGATAGAAGCTGTCTCATGCAGCAATGTACTACATCAAGGCGACCAACTTTGACATCAGATGGTGCTGACATGTGAAAGTGCTGCGAGCAGCTTTACACAGCTTGAAAGATGCAGCATGCACACTAATGTTGTAGGTAGCAGTACGCAATGCTTGCTTAGGTAGAACAAGACTGTACATGCAGCATGACTGGATTGGCTTAGATTGACTGCAATGATGTCACCATAGGACACAAGCAATTTTGTTCATGCATTGAACACATGGCTCCCCCTAGTATAAATATGTCTAGTCTTGAGTGGCATGCAATGATGTGCTGGTCTGTCAGAAGCGTAGCAGTACCTTTGATGATGAATGACAGGAGAGGTGGTGTAAACTGGCGGCAAGTGACCCTTCCTGGAGCTGTGGCCAGAAGACACGGAGTGGTGGGACGCTGAGACTGGAACGGCCCGGGCAGTGGCGTAGGAAGATTCTGGTGTGGCCACAGCTGAGGATGTTCGGCACATGTCATCATCACCAGCATCCATGCCGGACCACCTACATGCCATGTCAGCCTCAGCTGGCTTGCAAATGCAGATTTTGAAGTGGTGACACCCTTTGCCTTGCAATTGTGACACCTTTTGTCTTGCAAAGCCTCTTAGAATGATGGAAGTCCAGCGAAGGTTGTTCTTATTCTGGGAACTGGTTGATGCTAGACAAATGACCCGCCCAAAAGGAAGGTGTACTAGCCGCAGACTGCCATGAGCAAGCATGCAGACACAATGCCTGTTATGATGCCAGACCTGCTGTAACTACGCCTGTCAGGCTCCTGAACCCGTCCCTGGTCAGGGTCCCCCCTCAGCACTGCATCACTGGCCTGCTGTGCACGCTTTGCAAGCTCAGCACGCTGTGCCTGCTGGGATGGCCTGCGCAGGTCATCTCTGAGGCCCTCTGCCGTGAAGGCTGCAGCAGCAGCTGCTGCATCTGCCATGCGGCTCAGAGCAGTGGCCTCTTCAGACGGCACCTTCACTGAGGCAATCCATTCCTGCAAGCACAACGCCCATGTCAGATCTTGACCAACTGCAAAGGGTCTGGCTTACACTGTGTTGAAAAGGCCCATCCCAAGTCAAGTCTTGACTGACAGCTGTGAAAGGATCTGGCCTGAATTGTTTTGGAAAGGCCGATTCAAAGTTGAAACGGTGTGGCCTGAGCTGTGGAGGACAGGCTTGCAGTCCCCAGCAACACAGCAGCAGGGCTTTCTTGGGTGTCGCCAGTCTCTCATAAAGGCAGCCTTCTGAACAAGTGCCAGTCAGATGTTGGAGTCAATGTGAACCGTCGCAGACTTTCATATCTGAGCGGCAAAGGGTAGGCGCAGTGCAGCAGCTCACGCAATGTTGCAAAGTGCTGAACAGGCAGGCTGGCACTACCTATACAAGCTGAGTGTTTGTCACCACCTATAGAAATGCTCAGTGCTCCAATAAAAGCGAGTACAGCTAGCTATGGCATCACCAACTGACTGTAACCCACCTGCATGAAAGCCTTGTCCACACCAGCATGCTTAGCCAAGCTGGCAATGGACAGCTTTTGAGGCAGCTGCAGGCCCCTTGACAATCTCCCGTCAGCTTTGCCCTTTGCCTTCTGCTGCTGCTGCCCTTGGACTCCTGCCTCGATGGGCACCGCTCTGTCGTGAGCCTGCACACTCACAGCATCATCCTGCCATCTGTCTGCAGCAGTTAGGCTAGCTCTTCTGGGAACAGCTCCATGATTGCTGCCAATCTTACTGTCCTCCACAGCATTGGTACTGCTCCTGACTGCTCTGCCAGCGTTCTTGTGTCTGACACTTCTGCTGCTGCTGCTGCTGCTTCTGTCGCTGTTGGCATTGCTTTGGCCTGCACCGGTCTGCAGTGTAGGCTCAGTGCCAGTATCAGATGCTGACTCAGCATCCGACTTGGCATCACAGCCGACATCTTGCGACCTGTGCATGGCTTGCTGGGCTGCTTGAGCTTCTTCTTCCTTCTCATGCACATCAACAGTCGGCACAGAAGCTTCCGGTGAACCGTCCGAAACCTGCTGCGCCGCATCCTGCTTAGCGGATTGTTGTGGTGTCTGCCTTGCCGGGTGTGCAGAAGCTGCTGAGCTGTCAGGCGTTCTGAGCTGAGAATGAGGCATGCCTAGCGCAGAAGAAGAGGGGTGCTCCAGGAGATCAGCGTCAGTCTGGATTGCCACGTCTACAGCTCTGCTGCTGCCTGAGGCTGGTTCAGCATGAGTGGGAGCAGTGGCCTCAGTGCAGTCTTCTGCAGCCTGTTCCCTGGCCTTTGCCCCTGCATAAACAAACTGTGTATCAGCATACACATCTAGAGAGACAAGACTTGTCCTGCACGTACCTAGCTCATCATGAGCTGGAAAGCGTAAAATTATTATTATCATCATTATTATTATAGACATCTGGCTGCTGACACACTTACTGAGGACCTGCACATGACGCATAAGTGGCAGGCCTTGCCTTCAATCCATGCGAGTACGGGTGCATGATACAACCTGATGCAGTGCCGCCAGGTTGAAAAGCTTAGCTGCTATAATGTATGCAGGCAGATGCACAGAGCACCTTAGGCCAAGGCGCATTGCCCACTGAGCTCATCAGTGCGTGGCAAAAGGCTGAATGATCAGGTGTCACTAAAGTGTGCAGCATGCATGCGGGGATGACGTCAGGGCAAGCCTGCAGAATAGGCTCACATGGGTCTACAACAGAAGGCATGACAGCATGGTTCATTGGCTACAAACCATTGAGTGGGTTCAGCACTGTTGAAGGCAACTACTCCAGGCAGCTGCAGGCCTTACCTTTGGGGATGTCATCTTTGGCTTGTACAGACACAATGGCCAGCGTCATATTCTGATCATCCCCAGCCTGCATGCTGGCATTTGAACCAGCAACTGCCTGAGAAGGCTCTTCAGAAGCTGCCCCAGAAGCTGGCGACTGCAGCTGAGGTGCGCCTGACATGCCTAGCAACTGCTGCTGTAGCTGCTGTCTGTGCTCCCTCTCTGCGTCCAGCTGCTGTTGCAGCTCTGCTACAGCAGCCTGTATGTGAACACAATGGCTGTTGGGTGTGAAACCAGCTGCAGTGATCATGCATGACTCAAGACGCTGAACACATCATACCCCGACGCATGACTGTGCTTGCCGATGGTAGGGCATGACGCGCTTTACTCATATGCAGCCAGAATGCATGCTTGGAATGCAGATGGAGATTGGGGTGTGAGCTTTGGGAAGACTTGCCAGCTTAGAAGCCTCAGCATTGATCCTGATGTTGTCCAGGCGCGATGCAGCTTCACTGGCGTTTGAGCTGGACTCTAACATCACCATGGCTAGATCCGTGTCAGCCTGTACACACATCACATCAGACTCTCAGTTACGCACAAACAACCTGACGTCACCACAGTGCTGTCAGCATGGACTAGATGAGGCAGAGCTGCAACTGTTTTGTCCACAGTACATGGTCGATCATTGAACCAAGCTGTAAGCCTTTCAAAGTTGAGGGCCGCCTTACAGGTTGCCTTCGTGGTCAACAGATTCAATTCCAGAGATGTGAGAATGCAAACACAAGCCGCTGCATCTGCTGTGTCAATACAAGAGCATCCCTCTGAACCACATTCTGCCCAAGATTCAATGGGCTCACATATGGCATGAGCAGACAGATGCAAAAGCACAGAGTATCACACAGTCTGTACATGGTACAGCGAAGCAAGGCAACTCACGTCCATTTTGAGCTGCTCCATCTGGGCAGTCATCCTCTTCTCAGTAGCTGCAGCCTCAGCTTGCTGCGCCTGCAGCTGCTGCTCCAACTGCTGGACCCTTGCCTGAGCAGCTGCCAGGTCAGCTTCTGCAGAAGCTAGGCGCTTCTGGAGGTCTGCGATGTCAGCTTGCAGGGCTGCAGCTCCATCCTCTGATGCAGTCTTTGCTTGCTGAAGCTCAACCTGCAAGAGCGGCAAAATTGACATGGCTGGTGAAAGTGGCAACAACCATTGGAGTCGCTTTTGGCACCACCTCTTTTGATTTCAGTCTCAAAAAACAGTCTGTGGGTACAAACCCAGAACGTCAGATGCATGTGTATGGTGCATGTCAAGCAATTTCTATCAAGCACAAGCAGCAGCGACACATCATGCGCTCCAGGTCTGCATCAGCAGCAGCTGCAAGTGCTATGCGTCAAGGAGGCTTGCTTCATACTGAGGAGCAAGCACACCAACCCCACCAGGACAGTCTACAATTCTTTCTTGCAAACACAATGTGATCTTTGCCCGTCACAGGCCTTTGCAGGCACGCACAGCAGTGAACAAGTTCAGTGATGAGGCAGGTGTAAGGCAGCCTGCAATACCTGGTGTTGCCTTGACAGCTGGGCTTGGCAGTCCCTGACCCTCTGGGCTTCTGCCTTGGCCTCCTGCAGGCTGGCCTTCAGCGCATCTGCAACATCAACAGGCCATGCTTCATGCTGTGTGACTGGCAGACAAATAGACACAGACACACACACAGACACACACACACACACACACACACACACACACACACACACACACACACTCACGGACAGATATACAGCCAGGCCAATGATGAAAGGTACAAAGGTAGAGGAGACTAGGAGCAGTCATGCAGACATGGAGCATATGGACCTCGAATGACGGTGTTGCAATCAGAGTCTGCAAAGCTACAGCTTCAACTGGGTTGATGCTGCAGCACCTTTGCTGGCCCTGCAACCAGGTGACATTTGTAGATACAGAAGGTGAATCTGCCTACCCAGCCTGGCAGTCCAGTCAGCATTGCAGCGTTGCATTGCCTGCTCATGCTGATGGTGAGCAGCTTCCTTAGCAGCTGCAACAGCTGCCGCAGCTTCCTTTTCAGCTACCACAGGTCCACTGTCAACACCTGCATGGCGCATACATTACATTTATGTGCTGCAGAAAAATACACCAACTGTACAGCACAGCCAAGACAAAGCAAATGAGCAGATTGCCAGGCTGATATGTTTGTAGAGATATACACATTACATCGGCAGCATGCACTTTCATATCTGCATGCAGTGTGCATGGCCAAACTACATCCTTGACCAACGGCACACATCAAGCAGATGTCATAGCCGGAGACATTCTTGCGTACCCAAAACTCAGGCTCACACCATGTATGAAGGGTGCATGAACCAACAGCATCTGTACAGGACTTGCATGTGCAAGTGCAGTGCCCTAGGCTTGCATGCAGCATAAGTGATGTACTTTTCCAGAGAATTGTGTGATACTGTATAAAGCATGCCTTTTGGGATATTTCCAGGAGGGGGGGGGGAGAGGGGGGGGGGACTGGTACTTCAACGCATTTAAACTAGTTTGAGCGCACACACCTGGAGAGCGCTGTTGCAGCAGCCTGCTGTTGACATCCTTCAGGCGCAGGATCTCCTGCCTAGCAGCAGTCATCAAACTATCCTTCCCTGCTGTTCCTGCCAGCAATGCAGTCAGAGCAACATCATCCGTCTGCAGTCCCACCGTCACCATGACTGGCTGTAGTTCCAGGTCCATGTGACTGTCCTCCTCATCTTCTTCTGCGCTGCTGCCAGTGTCGTTGTCTGTCAAGCCTAAAGCGTGCTGCCAGCTGTGGTCGTCCACGTGACCATCATCCATCCTTGCGCTGTCCTGGACTGTGTAGCGTGACCGCTGCCGCCGTTTGAATGTCTTGCTGCTACGCACGCTGTGGGCAGCTGCTTGCAGGTTGGCATCCAGCATAGCTGTCCGTGTCTTTTCAGATTCCAGCTGCTGCCTCAGATGGTGGACCTGCTGCTGACTGTTGGCCGCAGCTGTGGCCACCAGCTGGTCAGATTCCTCCAGCTGGTTCAGCTGCTGCCGCAGCTTCTCACTGGTACGCTGCTCTTCTTCAAGAGCAGCTTTCCAGTGGGCAGCCTCCCTCTCAGCAGCTTCCCTTGACTGCTGAAGCTGAGCTCTCAAGACTACACTTCCCTGCAGACCGGCTGACCCTCGTGGCTTGTTAGGGCTGGAATTCTCCCTACCCTTTCTGGGGCTGCCCAAACTGCCAGAATGTGGACTGAAACCCTTGCTGCTCTGGCTGAGGCTCATGGTGTTATGCAGCTGGTTCTCAGCTCCCTCCCTGGCTCTTTTCTCCTGCAGCAGCTGTGCTTCTAGCCTCTGGCGATCCTGTTGCAGCTGCTGCTTCATGCTCTGCAGCTCAGAGTCGTATCTGCGGGCTGTCTGAGCAATGTCTTGGGACTCGAGGTCAGCTATGCGCGTCTCCTGCCAGTCCATGTGCAGCCTGACATCCCTCAAGCTGGCCTCTGCTTGCTGCCTGCCACCATTCAGTGTCAACATCTCAGCATCACCAGGAATGCTCAAAGCAGCAAATAAACTAAAAAAACAAACAAAGCAAACAAAACAACCAAACAAATAAACAAAACCAATTCATGAATAAAGGAGTAAGTGAACAAAGAAATATGTATATGAACAAAAATAAACAAAAAATTCATAAAAAAACAAAAAAAGTAATAACTGGTCTTTTTGGCAATTTGTAGTACAAAAGCATGCTTGATGTCCATCAGTTGTACCAGAGCGCTGCTTGTGGGCCTGGCGCCCTCACACATACATGAGCAGAGCTTGCTGCAGCCTGGCACACATGTGCTAAATTCTGTGCGCCTTTGCTGATTTAGCAGAGGCTGCCATTCTGTTATTGCAGAAGGGTCTGGCCAGTGTGATGGGTTGCGTTTGCATCACCTGTGACCTGACATTAAGCAATCTGTGGTGCATTTGCGTGCGTGCTTAACAGCATGAGCTGCCAGGTGGACAACATGAGCTTGGCATGCCAGGCCACATGACGAGACATGACCCAAACAAAGGGTCCATCACCTCTGCTGTTCAGCAGCCAGCTGAGCATGCTGAGCCTTTTGGAGCTGCTGGTGGGCTTGCTGTGATGCCTCTCTGGCTTCTTGAGCCTGCTTCATGGCAGCATCCTGTTGCAGCATGGAGTCTGAAATAGAACGAGCTGCCTCGTCGCGAGCGCTTTGCATCTCCTCTGTTGCAGAGTCTGCCCTTTCAACCTGCAATGCAGAAATCAGCCCAATGTATTTCCAAAATCAGCCCTGCTTTGATGCAACACAAGGGATAGGTATCACTTGCGTCTACACGATGTCCTTGAACGCAGCCATTGCTGCAGGCAGAGTTGCATCTGAGAGAAGAATGCTCCAGACCTGTCACCAGCCTGCTTGGCATGAAGAGGAAGTATGCCTGATGTGCCCCAACTGTGCTGATGATTGTGTATGCATCAATCATCATGTCTGATAGCAACCAAAGGCAAAAGAGCTATGACAGGCATTGAGCAGCATGCCCTCAAAACTATTGTGATCCATAAGTCAGACAGCTGTTTCACAGCTTTTCCTGTATATTGCCAGAGTCATTTTGCTTACCTGAGCCTTGTACTGCAGCTCAAGTGTATTTACTTGACGAGCTCTAGCCTTGCATAGCAGCCTGCTCTGAGCTGCTTCCATGCTCAGCCTCTCCCTCTCACCAGCCTGAGCCTGTTGCTGCAGAGCCAGCTGATCCTGCAGGCTCTGCACCTGCACTGCAGTATGCTGGCTTGCAGCACCTGCTGCTGCAGCTGCCTGGGTTGACTCAGCCAGCTGCTGCTCTAGCTGCTGAATGAGCTGCCCTTTGACCATGTCCAGTGAGCCATCATGTAATCTGGCGCCAAGCAGGGCTTTGTCAGCATGAAGATTAGTCAGCTGCTGCTGCAGCTGCACTGCCTGAGCATCACTAGCTGTGCACCTGTGCTGTAGCGTGTCCACCTGCATGATGGACATATACCAAGCTCGCTTTGCAAGCATGCTCTTGTTGTACATCCTGCATCCTATGGGCCATGCTGCTGAGCATGCTGTGGCAACAATTGAATACGTGGCACACATGGCAGCACAAACGTGCTCTGCGCAGTGGACGCGTATGCTGCCAATAAAGTTCAGCCATCTTTGACCTGTGCAAGTGTAGCAGATAGCATGTCCCAAGACAATGCGGAAGTGTCAACTTTTCACAAGCTGCAGGTATGCTGCCGGCATGGGAAATCAAGGTGCAGAGCATATATATTGCATGATATTGGAATATGAGATGAAGAACTCTAGAAGCAGCCAACTGTATTGGAGGTTCTTGCCTGATGCTGTGCATGGCCTAACTGAAGCTGTGCTTCTTGCAAGGCAAATCTCAGGCCTGATACAATAGCATGCAACTTGCTGTCTTCTGTACTGGGCATCATCGGCAGCAGCAGATCTTGCGACTGAGTAGCCGACTGAGCTCTAGCTGTGCTGGCACTGCTTTGAGGGCTGGCTGTTGCTGCCCGGTATGGAGATCCCAGCTGCTGCATGGTGGAAGCCCTTGGCGTCATGGGGCTAGTGTGTCTCTGTGATGTTAAGGGAGATTGTGCATGGGCAGAACTGTGTGGTGATCTTTTGAGGCTGCTAGGGCTTAGATATGTATGCTGAGCTAGACTGGTGCCAGCACTTTCAGGCTTGAAGATCCAAGACACTGGACTAGGTGTGTCCATCAGCTGCTGGATGGCAGTGTCACAAGTGCAGCTTGTGTTTGGTGGGCAGGAGCAGTGCAACGCCTGCTGCAGGCTTCACATGCTAGTGCTAGCTGCTAGTGTGGTGCAGTGGCTGAAGCATTCGTCGTTGTCCCATCATGCCGATGCTTCTGGATAATACTTGAGATATCAGATACACGCTTGATGCGTAGCAGGTGCCGAACGAAAGAAGTAGCCGGGATCACAACAGCTGAGGTGACTGCTGCTTATGAATGAGACACTACATCGCCACACTGGTGCAAGGGATCATCAAAGCCGTGGGGTCTCATGCATGGAGTGTGGTCAGCAAGCGGCTGTGTAACGACCAGGTCACATATTGGGCAAGAGCTGCACGCATGCACTGTTTACACGCTAGAACGTTTTGCGCAAAGGGGCAGGGGTGCTGCTGACGCTGGGCGTGGACGTTCCATACAACCGCTATATCGTGCAGTCCCACAGGAACGCTTGCGCTGCCAGATATGCGCTCAGAGGCTCAGCTGCTCACGCTCTAGCCGTTGTTCAAAAGCTGGAGTTCCCGCCAATTTGAAATTCATGCAATCACCCTCGAATCAGCTGTCATGGCTTCGTCAAAGATCTGCTGCAAAACATGATGTGCCTCAAGAGCTGCATTTACCGCCTTGAGGATCAAAGCAAAGGCATCCACAAGGTTCCATATATGTATGTACCCTAGCAAGCAGAACACGTATTGTTGCATCAATTTCAACAGAAAGGACACTTGAACAACAGCTTGCTCGTGCTATTGACATGCACTCAGTCATCATGCAACAACACACCTTGCCACATAGCAAGCGCATCGTTGTGGCTTGCCCTGAGGGTTTGTGCATTCAGCAATGTGTGTTGCTTCCAGCTGCCCCGCACGTCATTCTTCCATCACACCACCTTGTTGGACCCAAAGGTGACGTCAGCTGGTGTACTGTCGTTCATTGCAAAGTCCCACTCTGATGAGATCACTGGGTAATGAGCTTGCAAAGAATTGCATTCACAAACTTGCTTGCCAGCGCAATATGGACACCCTGAAGCCGTTGTTGGGACGCAATGAAAAGGACGCATCTGGTACTGGTGGAGCTGTCCCTTTGGGCACTTTCGGCAAACCCAATGCACCAGCTTGCCGCTGCCAAGGGTGGTCTTGTTGAGATAAATGCCATCTGCAGCATTGCGCAGGTAGTTCCATTCAGGCAGCAAATGTTGTTGCGCTGCTTCAAATGTTGGTTGACTTGCTCCCGCTCCCCTTGCCTGAGCTTTACTATATTGGGGAAAACCACTGTCACACGTGGCACATTGCGCAACTTGACCTCGCCACTCGTGGCTGCATGTTGGGCACTTCCACTCAGCCCTAACCAACCACCCTCAGGCTGTCTCAGAATGTTTGCAGGCTTTCTCGCAGTGACCATCTGCTACAGTGCCTTTTGTATCCATGCTGAACCCTGCATCAGCCTGGTGCAAGCTTGCATAGCTATAGGCTCTGTAAGGACATTAGCCAATCTAGATCTGCAACAGATCTGGTCAAGCCTGCATATGCAGGAAGCGCTCATAGAAGCAGCAGTAGCTGTATCACTACACGGGAAAACCTTTCTCAGCAGGTCCCCTGGCAAATGCGCGTGTTTGACTGTTTGTAACCTGACGGAACTGATTCGGATTTGTACGCAACCAACATATTTCAACATATGTCATTGACAATGTTGAACAAACGCCGTATGTCATAGTACTGCCCACACGCTTGGAGGCAAAGAATCTGCAACACGACTGACACATGTTCGCCTTGCTGAGCCCTTTAGGTTGCACAGCTGCCTGATGCAGTGTTCGGGCAGAAAGGCGAAAGCCTCGGCTGGCGAAAGGTGCCGAAAGCTTTCGCCAGCGGCCGAGCCACAATGGTCAGTGGCAGAATGGGTGAATGCTCCAGACCCTGCTGAAACCCTAGGGTGGCGTTTGCACTAATTTAACACAGAAGCGCTTTGAATACAGTGCCTCGCCGCGTTTCAAGCATGAGTGCTACTGCGCCTGATCCCCCGGTGGACCTCACTTCGACAGAGGATGACCCTGCTGACAGTGCAGCGACCTCAAAGGGGCACAGAGGGCTTGATGAC
>JAABUP010005994.1_pt1 | contig 17853 bp, 20 predicted proteins | sample 5559201 | NCBI WGS metagenome assembly JAABUP01 (sample SAMN10711887, study PRJNA513373) | rock metagenome | isolation source: Antarctica rocks | place: Antarctica
GAGTTGGTCTGAGTCTCTCACTTCCCTTGACGATTTCCTCGTGGTCACCCTCCCTGATGAGGACTTTCAGGAGAGTTTTGACATTAATAAAGCGGATTTCACGTGCAGGCTGACGAGAACAGAGTAACCTTTCCTCGCTTCATTTTTGCCTGAAATATTCGGGCGTGAGGATCCAATTTGTCCTGAGATGGACAGGATTCCAAACGGGCTGATGACACGCGTTGAAACCGTGGATTGGACCAGAATGAGTCGTCTTGTTTTTCTTTGACTCAAAACCTTCTTCTAATCTTCGACACGTGAATCCAGAATTCAATTCTAGGCCCATGCCTCAAAGCCGACAGAATGGCTAAAACATTCCAGGATCGAATACACCTCTCCGTACTTTGACGCGAGATCAAAACTCGCAATAGGAAAAGCTCAAAATTTGGAGCCATCGCTGGACGTTATTGCCCCACTGATCCTCTCACTACAATATTTCGGAAGGGTAGCCCTGCTTGTGAGAATTTCATCCACGACATTTCCGAGAAGTCAAGAGTGCCTTTTGAACCTGAGCCCCAAAGTCTGCGGTTTGAATCAGCAAAGGAAAACGATCGGTTAAGGCTTTTGCTCGACTCAGGCAAGGGAATGAGTATAGAGCTTGATTCAAAAGAGAGGGAAATTCCTCCATGCACGATGGACTGTTCCTCCTGCGTTTGGATTTTCTCGGTCGTGATCTCGTTTATGACATGGCCGTCTTCAAGACATCATCAGATGAATGATGTCAAAGGATGTTGAAATTATGAGAAATCCGAATGATCTCAAGGCATGCTTTGGTTGCAAGTCATCAACAAATCCACTCAAATCATACATAATGTCATGTTCTGGTTTTTGTAGCCTGCGATCGGGAGCGAATCGTCGGCGGCCCAACGCATCTGACGAAGACCCGTTAGATGGGTTTTGCTACCTTACGCTAGCGATGGGAACGTCTGGCCGGGTAAGCAGGGCGACAAGTGGCACAAACACGTACGCTCTAGGCGCACGGTGGGGTATCACAACGACCTTCGAGAGCGACGAGCACCTCGGCAGACTTCTTGGAATATATCTCATGAGCGTCACAACGCTTATGTTCAGATATGATAACCCAGTCCATCCCTTCATTTGTGTAAGAATTCCATTGACCCAAATTTGTCTCAAGTCTCATATCAGAGCTTCGGTCATGGTCTGAGAACTTTCAGTGGAAATAAAGGATCTCAAGATCGACTAGATTCTACCGGACATGAAACTTTCATGGGGGCGCCATGTTTGATGAAGCTACTGTGGGTAAAACCCTTCGCCTTGAGGAGCTTGTCACTTTCCTGCCTTTGTCCATCGTGCTAAGAGAAAGTTCAGAAATCTCAGCCAATTTGGAGTTGCAGCGGATTCCACAGTACTTCATGGCATCCAAAAGTTTGGACATTTGGCTCTTCAGGCCTGCTGAATCGAGGGATTGTTGTCGTCGACGCATGAATGCAAATGTCGTATTTGCATGATACAATCACGTACTTTCGGGAATGGAGAACCCCGACCCTGAAAATAATATGCCCTCGAGCAAGAACGTTCATGATCTTGGATTAAGTACAAAGGTTTCCTACGAAATCAGTTGCAGACGAAGTGCTACAGGATATGTTAGCAGAATTCAGTGCCATACTCTCAAAACTCATCATCCGACGGCACGAGGATACGATATGTTATGGAAAGATGCTTCTTCGGCTGCGAGGTTTAGAGAGCAAATTCCTCCGTCTCAGTATCCGAGATTGAACACGAGTGCATATGGCTTTTACAATAGTACAGTCCCCAAAAATCTCGACGTCGTCAACACGCTCTTTCTATCTTCTGAGGTATTTTCTAAATGTTTTCTATTCATCAACGAGAAGGGCGACACTGACAAAAATTCTTAAAAACCGAATATCGACTTGACGACCAAGTCGTTGCGCGCACCCTTGACAGATAAAGCAAGACTACTTTATACGAACATAAGCCCGCAAATTTTGGCAAGGCAGGGACAGTTCGCTCGGAACGCGTACTACTCAAAATATACGCTGATGTCAAAGAGTTCGACATCGACGAAAATGCCAATGCGGCATTGCGGTCAGATCAATGCACGCCATCATCGATATGATGCTACTTGTGCAACCTTCAATGACCATGCACTATCGACCAGGTTCTAGGACACCTGGGCCCTTTGATCGCAGTCAGGAGGATCAACGATCTTCAGGAATTCCTACTCGAGGAAGTTGAGTAAGTGCCTACCAGCAGTATGATATTTGTAGGCAATGGAGTCGATGGATTTACGACAAAGCGTCCCTTTTGAATCGCCTTGAAGAGATATTTCCGAGACATACGCTCTCATTGAGTCTCGCTGTATGGGGCTGTTTGGCTGACCGGGTTCGTTCGACCATCTTGTCAGCTCTCTTGTTCGCTGGGCTTCTTGGTCCTTCGAAAGCCTAATTCAAACAGGTGAGCAAATTCGAGATCTCGGAGAGGCGGCTCCAAGCCTAGATTACTAAGCGTTACCATTTCCGGTGGCAACTGACAAGCGGATACAACTTGTCAAGAGAGCGGTGCAAAGGGCGTCCATAGAAGAAGCCGACATTCTGGACGAGTCGCATTGTGTGGAACTAAACTGAGAAGAGTAGGAGCTGCTTCGATTTTTCTGCTCTAGAGTCTTCGACCGGATCATATGCGATGAGGCGCACAAGAGTTTCTGCGATGATCTGCGTTTGAGATAGGCAATGCCTTGCGAGGATTAAGTATTGCTTACAAGGCTCCCATCATTGTTTCAGCAGGACTAGCTTTGTCAGTAGTTCTCATGCGTCTGCTGTTGGCAGCCTGGCCCTTGTTCTTCATCTCTGTGGCGGCGGACGTTCACTTGCTATTGATAAGCAATTCGTTGAAATTGTCCAACAAAGTTGATTTCACAATACTGTAGAGTGGCGTCTAAGTCTATATTATACCTTTCAATTTCTTTCTTATGTCACAATACTTGACTATACCTACTGACAATGATAAACACCTTCTTGCGGATAGAGGGGCACTTTCTGCAAATGACTAACAAGCCACCTCTAAGTCATGATCTACTTTGGGATCTCTTCTCCTTTTTTTTGATCTAGAAAACCAACCAGCGCACAAGCACAATTTCTGCGACCAAGATTACGGTTGTCGCACCGGTGGCTATGGAAAGGCCAAGAGAGGTTTGACAGGTTCGTTGACATATCTAGTAAATATCGATCTTGCGACCATCTCTCGTGCTCAACAATGCAAACACTTGGGGCTTTGCATCATATTTACGGAAAGCGTCAAACCTAGTCTGCAGGACTCATCGGCACTATCGCTGAGACCATGACGGGGATTTTTGAAAGCGTCAAATATTCACATGACCCGAACGATAGGAGATTTGAATACAAGAGTGTCGTGAGACTGGCACTACAGAGATTGTTGCACAAATGCAATACAAGTCACCGTGTTTGGGACTGAGGGACAGATCTGACGAAGGTTTCGCATTTGGCATGATGTTCTGAAGGAACTCGGAAGAAAGATCAGGAATTAGGACAGTAGGACTTTACAAATAAAGCCGTTCCAGGCTCAGACTTGTGGGAAAACCTCATCAAAAGGCTTGCTATCATTATCGGGGGATGAATGCTTTCTGCAGAGATCCTTACAGCACTTCAAGCTCGCCAGGTCTGCGAGTAATCACGAGACAACATGTGGCGGTCTTTTTCAACAACAAATTTTTGGTTCATCGGATTGAAGACCGCTGTGATCAACAATGATACCTGTGCATCCGACGAACGGACAAGTGGATCGTATCAACAGTCCCAATTGCCCCTCGCTATTTGACCAGAAGGGATAATCTCAACTTCTAGCATATTCAGCACCTTCACGAGCAGAATTCGATCTTCATCACGAACGTGAACATTTCCAGGATTGCCCTAAAACCGCGAAGGGTCTTAATGTCTTTCTCTGACTTGTCTTTTGTTTCTCGATGGTTTTGGACGTTACCGCAACTCGTACGGAAATCTAATGGGGATGATTTGATCCTTGCGCGCATTCGCGACCTCACATCTTGGTTCGAAATCTTGGAGCTTCTAGGTGCCACCTGCACGTCTTAATTTTGCAGGGACTTGCTTCTGAGCTTTTACTATTCCGAAACAGATGCCGACCGCCAAATCTGCCACTCGGGGAACAGGTCATGGATTCTTCGATTGAGAATAGGTTCCTTATGTCTCAATGGACCTCAATCCCTTGATATGGATTCTACCGAAATCGAGGGTTTAAGAACAGCATCACACATCTCAACTTAGGAGATGAATGAAATGGACTCCGATGAGGATGACCCTCTAGGAAATAACATGTTTCAAGAGCCCCAAGGCATCACACATCTCAACTTAGGAGATGAATGAAATGGGCTCCGATGAGGATGACCCTCTAGGAAACAACATGTTTCAAGAGCCCCAAGGCATCACACATCTCAACTTAGGAATGATACCATATTTTCGATTTGCTGAGGTCAATTTCAAGATAGTGTTGAGACTTCACGATCTTGGGAAATTTCGAGATATTCCACCATGCAATGGATTGCATTAATGCGCTTTGTCAGGAAAAGGAACTATCCACTCGCCAGCTTATTCACGACATTCTACGAAAGATATTTATTATCTATGGCGGGTGTCACTTCTGTCCTTTGCATCCAATTTACCAAAGATGCCGAAGCAGCCTAGACTCATGTGTTGAAACTTTGCTAACTTTGGCAGTCTCCTTGATTAGGCATCTTTTCCGACCGACGATTGTGTGAATTACGTATTCAACAATGCTGAGGTACGGATAATGCGATTTATCAAGTCAGTGATCATCATGGTATTACAAGCCCTCAATTTCAACCCAAGGCTGAAGGCTCTAGTTTCTCTGAAGATGTTCTCATGAGATTGGCAGAGCCAGCAGGATGCTGTGTGACTACCAGACATCAGATCCAAGAAATATTGGGTTTGACATCTTCCCTTACTCGAATTCAAAGACTGTTTCTCTGATCCCTCCCTCGAGCTTAATGTGAGGGAAGATCAGTTTCATCGCCATTTTGAGGAGCGATGGACGTTTGAGACGCCGCCAAAGATTGCAGCTAAGTTGATCTATTCCTCTTTCTTGGAGTCACCAGACGACATTTGTGAGACGTCATTTCATGAACAGAACGGTAAAGTCTCTCGGAAATTCTGAAATACTCACGGGCCAGCCTTTTTCAAAGGCAACCTGATCATCTATGCATTTAATGAAAGTTCTCCTGGGCTCCTGAAACTGGGAATCTCTCAAATCTCGCGCTGTTAGAGCCGATTTGACAGAGAGATTTAAACCTACATACTGTCCCTTTTCCTGTTTCCCCTGAGTCCCATCATATCTATACTACCGTCTCCTGAACTAAGGCTTAGTCCAAGTCGCCGCTTCTTCATGCTCATTCAAGTGAAAGTCGCTTGTATTCAGCTATAAACAAAATAAATGAGAATGCTGCTATTGATCTTTATTCACGTCGAACATTGCCCAATTCATCCTAAACTGCTAAAGAGCGGCCAAAACAAATGTGTAGCATGCAAAACCGCCTATCAAAAGCAAAGCTAGCTTACAGAAAGTCCGGACACAGTAATTGGGGTTTACGGTCGCTAGCACAAAATCAAGGTGCTGATATAGGAACGTTATTTCAGAAGGCAGGGCTGGTCGATGCTGTTGTGAGCGAAGATGTGGTGAAAGAGACCGGGCAGCAATAAACGAAAGCAGAAATCCGACACATGCATAAGGAGTGCCTAAAGTTCGTTCGTATCCGTTTTTCAGAATGGGTCGATCCAAACCATCCGTCGGCAAGGTTGCCAGCTCTAAGTCCAAGACCGAGAGTGTTGCAGGATCCAAAAAGGGCTCCAAGACGAAAACGGAGAAGTCGGAGAGCGTTGCAGAATCCAAGAAAGACTCTAAAACGAAAACGGAGAAGTCAGACAGCGTTACAGAATCCAAGAAGGCGCTCAAGATCAGTCAGGCAAAGGCCAGAGTTGCCTAGGCTGTGGCGGACGAGCTCGCTGATTGGTCAGACGAAGAATATCAGGACGATTTTGATGCGTACCGAAATTGCAGAAAGGTCTATTCGAAGAAGAAAGCTAAGAAGCACGTCGAGATCTCACAAATATTGCCCATAGGAGCGAGGCCCATCTGTCTTAAATGGAATGATAAGATCGTGAAGGGAGTAGACGGTACATGGCCTCCGAGAAATTGTGTACTAGGCGACCGTGAGTTATACAAGGTACTAGACTCTGATATCACGACTCGGCAACGCCAGGAGTATTACCCCGAGGACTTTGATACTAATGGGAAAGTATGAAATTTCCAGCACAATGTATGGGATCTCGGTGGATCAAAGCGTTGCTTAATTTGAGCATTCATCAAGGCGCATCCGCAAAAATCAAGGCTCGACACTTCACCGCTTGGAGGCACTCCAAACCACCAACTCAATTTGAACGCTACTCGAAGCATCTGATGCACCCCGGCGGTCATACCATATATCAGAGGTAGACGCTTGGGAGAAAGATACGGAGAATCAACTACGGTACTGTTCTGGATGCAAAATATTCAGACCGTACGCCATACAATGTACAGTGTGCTGCTAGGGATGCACGAGAGGCATATACTCAATCGCCTACCACTACGAATTAGTGACCTCGGAACGAAAATCTCGAAGTCGTATAGAAGTCTTTATTCGAGATCGTCTTGAGGTGCGTGAAATTTTGGTCTTAATTCAACGCTGAGAACGCAAAGAAATTCTGGTCACACCAGAAATGGTTCTACATCGCTTCAAAGGTTTCTCAAATGGAACTTGGCTACATCGAAATCAGCTGTCAGGCGCAGCTTTAGGTGTTAAGCTTCTTCAAGATTCAGTCGCTTTGGCATCTCATGTCTCACTAGACTTAAGTTCACCTTATTTGTGCTCTTGAATCAACTCCACCTCCATGGGCTTTTGCGCTTCGCCTTTGTAGTATCTGTGCATTTCAAAACTATCACGAACCCAGCGAGATTGATTACTATTATCCTAGCACGCTCCTAGGTCCGAGTCTATGACCAATCTTTCGTACAACTGGGAAAAATCAGCTCTCCTAATTTTTTACTAGAAATACTCTTGATAGGTCGATTCACATGTTCTGCATTTGGCCGTTTGAGGTTGTGAGATGAGATTTATCGGCTAATGCTGAATTAGTCCCGTGACTCCGTCCGCAGAACCATCAACTAGAAAGATCAAGATCAATCCCGGTGGCTCTTCAAGCCCACTATCGGTAAATGCTCTCGCCCAGGACCCGGGACTAGAGAAGTCTTGACGAAATCTGTTTGGCTAGATCGCAATCACTATACAAGAAGATGAGTATCTGCATGTGAAAGGGTTCCAATCGGAAATTCTGTTGGCCTGAAAGACCTGTACGACAATCATTCGACAAGTTCTGTCGGTGATCACATTACAGGTAATGTCGAGTATCGTCCTTGATTAGGGAATCTTTAATTTCTGCGGCGTTGTGATCGATATTCTGTATTACTGGCTATTACATAAGCATACCATCAAAACACTTTACTCCATAAGCCATCAATTGCTTTCTGGGCTCAAATGTTCCATCCATTTTCCCAGGCGGTTATGTACAGAGACTGCGATAAGTCTTAAGATTCGGGCTTCGGGCTTTGATACCGAAAAGTGGTAATATTTACACATATCGCTTTGATTTGGAGAATCCTCTTTTTGGAAATCGACTATTGAAAAACGAAATTCCACCTCGACTCGGTACTATTCCGTCATGCACAGCATTTCTAAATTCGTGACAGCTTAGCCTAGCCAGGCCGGGATCCTCAATTGGGAGATGCGATCGAAGCCCACTTCGCAGAACGTGCACACAATCAGGCGACCTCTAATCCTTAGGTTGCGGCTTATCTGGAAACACACGACTCAGATCGATCTCACAACAACGTGGTGAGCAAGAGGCTCATAGTCAAATTCATGGAAGTATTCAAGATGGATGAGGCCCATGCTATACAGCGAGAAAGGGGACAATTACAAGAACAATTACGGAGGCTGGCGAGCGATAGGAAGATTGTCCTACCTGTCCTACCTGTCCTACCTGTTTCCAGCGGTCAAATCTGCTCCTTTTTAAGCCATGCCTACAATAGGTGCAATCTCAGGCACAGACAATTCAAAGCCCTCCACGTCATCAACCCAGGTCTTCTCTAGCCACCCCTCCTGTCAACAAAGCTTTAGGCTACAGTCATCAGAGCTTACATTCTGGCATCACAGACGACAACGTTGGACGGATGAATGCTGACACAACTCAGCATAGGCAAAAAACGCTTACGAGGGTTTCAAAGCACCATTGTTTGGTCCTTTAAGCGCCGATATCAGACTTTCCAGAATCACCATAGACTCGGAGTGTTCATACGATCGTTGGCTTCCCCTCATGGATGTCTTCCGAATGGAGCTTCAGACAGTGTTGATGTCGGTATGACCACTGACACAAGACTCACACCCTTCGTTGAGAACACTAGCCTCGTTTTCGGTCTTTCTGACCTCTACCGAGATGATCCAAGCGTGAGGATGCCGCTTATCATCTCAAGACGTTGCATCACGTTGGTTTGCCGGACGTTTTCCACGCCGCTCCAGGCACGATCGTTCAGTTTCTCGAGAACTATTGTCACGCCATCTGAGGCATGACTGTCCTCTTTCATTGGCTCCAACACGGGAGTTGCTACGGCGGAAGGCAGTATGGACAAATATTGCGGTCGATTTCTGAGTGTGATAAGAGAAATACCGGCAATGCAGATGATAGAGAATCAATTGACGTGTGGCGAAGATGTCTAGCTATAACCAACAATCAAAATACTCGGATTTCAAATCGAGTATGGAAGAGAATCATTGCGAAATGAAAGTTTAAATAAGTGTCTGAAAACATTCCTCGCAAAAGACTCTCGGCTATTACACAACAAAAGGGCCTCAGGGGCTCTCGTAATCTCGCTTTGCTTTGCTCTTCAGCGTGGGTCTTCATCTTAACGAGCAGATGAGTGAGGTTCTACTCTAGTAGTGTCTAAACCGATGCAATTGAGTCCGACTCAGTTCTTCTCCCGAAAATTAGATTTTTCGTCTCCGTCGATACCCCTCCTCGAATGATGGGGTGCAAATTTGGTTTATCTTATTGAAGTTTATCCAGCAGCCTTCCATGAGCAATTACATCGATCATTCTTAAAGACGCCTACGAAGGCTATATCCGATTTCTTTGAAAATCAATGGATCAGAAATACCAGGTGTTTGAAACTCTTCTAGATTTGACCGTATGGACCGTCATACTCTCCTGCTAGACTGCGCGGGATGAAACTAGAAGACCAAATAAATCATACCAAAAACTCAAATCTTGGGACCCCGGCTTTAACGAATACCCTTTCTTGCAAAATTGGAAAGAGTCAGCAAGTAAAACTTCCGATGCTACTCACATGAACTTTCAGAAGCAAGGACATGACATCCTAGTCAACGCATCAGCAGCTGTAGAAGAAGAACACTCCCAGTCTCGAGGCAAAGTCAGCAAAAGTTCCATGCGACATACAGCAATCGATGCCAAAGGAAGGACGATACCCTTTTATGCATCGAGAATATCAAGGACAAGGGCATCAATCCTGCTGCTTTGCAACTATTTCACACGGAAGTGGGATAGAGGTTGTGTATGCCATTGGCCGCAGCAGACTCAATAGGTCTATCTAGTCTGCAACTGATACTCCGGAACTCGATCGTTCATAAGGCCGCCCAAATGGTCATCGGATCATGTTTCCGGAGGCCGCTCAGTGCTCAAATCACAGCCCTCATGAGAGTACACAGAAAGTCCGCTGATCTTGATCACTTAGCCTTCAAACAATCGCCCCAGCCAGTCTCTACTGCTCAGCCTTCTTCAGTAATTCCAGCTAAATTGTCTCCATCTGAGTCCTCGAAAGGCCCTTACGCGCAGCATTCTGCACAAACATCATCTCATGTTCAGGCTACATTGAATCGATTTGAGGCGTTGATCGCTAATAATCTACTGATATCCATTCTCAAAGACCTCAATCCTCGGTTCCACGAATGGGTTTCCAGAGGCCCAAGCCAGAATTACTCAACGGAGACTGATATTCCAAGTTTTCAGAGCCAAGAGGTGTTTCCGGAAAGATTATGGATACAAGAGTTCGACAAGGACACCAAACTGCGAGAAGCGTCGCACTGGCCTTTGACAAGATAGTGAATCAAAACAATTACCAAGTTTCAACGTCTGGGATTCTTTATCAATGGTAGAATTAGGAACTGTCCCGGAACAATTTCCGCAAGAAATGAAGATTGGATCCAAAAGAAAGTACTATAAGCCGCTTCTGGCATTGACTGACACCGGTCTATGCCTGCCAATCGAGCGGCGACTAAAAAAACTCATTGTGTTCAAAAGGCTGGAAAGACCATCGAAGGTCCGAAGTAAAAAGGACTCTCAGATGAAGAAAGCATTAGTTCGTGGTGTTGAAGATAAGTAACACGTCCGTCCTGCGCGCTCGCCTGAATTGGTATCAAACCCGTCGTTGTTAGCACTGCCTTTTCAGAACGCACGATTTCTTCTACTATTGAACTTCATAGGAAAGCCGCCAAAATTGTTTCAACACCGCATACTTGACCGAAACCATCGCCAACAAAGAAGGTCTCATCCTTCTAAGTACAAATATCTCCCCCCAGAAATTCCACCATTTTCCCGAATCATGATCTCAGAGCCTTCAGAGATGTAAAAAGCCAAAGACACTTCGCAACTTAATCGAGCAGATATTTATTGGATAAGGTATCGTTGATGATTTCATACCGCAGCAATGAAGGCCTTATGTCCTTTTAGGATCACATACATAACTCCTTCAGAACGTCTACTCGGCTGGCCTTGGATGAAATGGGCCGTGACCAGAGCAAAACTCTACAACCATAGTGGAAACTTCGTTGTGATGGGAGTTGTTCCAAGCAAGTATCACACACCAGCAAAGGCCGAGAATAAGAGACCATGAGCCGTGAAAAGATGGATGAGCTCAGGGGAAGTCTATCATCATCTCAATAGTCTGATCACTTGGGAACATCACGAATTTTTCTTCCACATGCATTTTCACGCGTTCATGCTGAAGCGAACGCTCGAGGTATAAGAAACAGTATCCCGCGGTCATTCAATTCGTGTTCGATGAAGATCCGAAGATAACAATTGTTGGCAAAACGGCAAGGATGAAATAACCGGCCCAAAGACCTCGTGAGATACTCACCGTGGATAGGGAAGCTCTTCTCTCGTGTTACCAAAAGTTTTGAAAATTCCTTCGACGACCAACAGCCGCTGCTTCGAACTTGCGAGTATCGAATGTGCCCACGGGTGGGACTGCCATGACAATTTGGCTTATCAGGATGAGGCGCTCGTGTTTTCCATCCTGTTAATGCACATGGACAGATTTTCCACATTAGATTTACCAACGATGGACGACGGACACTCAGCCCCGCGTCCTCTAAATTCTTCAGTACATCGCATGAGAATTGCCTGCGTTGTTGCTTCGTACTTGATACTTAACGATCTTGGGTTCAATGAATGGCTTTGCTGTATCGCGTCTTCCAATTGAGATTCCCATTGCTTTATGGAATATTGCAAGCGCTTTAGAAGGCGCAATGGGCCGCGGGATATTTTCTTGCCCGCATTGAACTCGACCCAAGCACGAATAGGCGAAGTCATTCAATAGGTCTTTTCCTGGACAGATCGGAAGTCATTGATCAATTCCGACAATTTCAACTAAAAATCACGACCTTCTGCTTTTGGGAGGTCTCTTCGGAGCATCCCTTCCCTGGCGACTTCGCACCTGATGATCGCATATAAATGTTCGGTGCTTGATGTTGACTTTGTGAGGAATTGTGTCGTCAATGGCGGGTCCCAGAGAGAAAGAAGCCACTTCAATCCTTTATTTGCAAAAGTCTTCTACGACTTGATTTTCTGCCAAATACCTGCCTCCTCTCCTTCTCTCCAGAAGGAAGCCAGACTTCCCTTGTAAATGGCCACGTTGCTATCAAGATTTCGATTCCCCAAGGTTATTCGGACTGCACATCCAACGAGCCCATGAGAATCGGGAATACGTCTGTCCTGTTGAAGGATGCATTCTGTGCCTCGATACACTTGTGGAGTCGTAGCGGTATTCATACACCTATTTCAGCCCAACGATGGCAACGATGCGCGCTTCCAGTACGCTTGAGCAATGGATTCTGTGCTGATCGCTTCACTATAGGAACACAGTCAGGAAAGCCATCATGACATCAATGCCATTTCGAGCCCCAATGGCCGCCAGTTTATACGGGTTTTCCCACGTCGCTTCCGCCAACAGCTCAGCCAACCTCTCAGCTGCCATTGAGAATTCAATCGGAACAGTGCGGACACCTTCACTGGAGTGTGTCCCTGTCAATTGTCTAGCCATACATGTGAAAACCTCATGAACCATAACTAAACGGCCAATGGTGTGCCAATATGCACTCGGCACGAAGTATGCGCCGAGCGTATGTCATCCTCTATGTTTTAAATACTTACATATGCTGACATGGTACAGAAATGTATACGCGACCCCGCGGATAGGTGCACTGCGGCATTCCACGCTCGTCCAACTTGTGGGATGTACAAGCCACGTGCCGGCCCCTGTCATCAAAATGCCAATGAGAAGTGCCGCTCCAAGAACGATAACCTCAGGTTGGGGGAGAATTGGCGGGAATGGATGGCAAGGGATGGCCACAAAGCGCACCATGGGCGGTATTGAATAAGTCCTCTTCCTCTAATCAAATTTCTTTCGCTTTTTTCCAACCCCAATATCCCTTTTGCAATCGCTGAACGTCGTTTTCAGCTCAGAGTCACCTCAATCGTGCTTGCGCTTTCTAGCGTCACTAATACTGTTTGTGAATACATTCTTAGGGTATTTTTATTCTCGGCCGTTCTTACAGTAAACCAAACCACAGTACAGACGTTTTTGGAGCGGCCTGGGATGGCAAATTACGGAAACCAGAGGCTAGTTTTCCATGGTCGGGCATTCGCATTTTGGGAAACTCTGTGGGTCTTAGAGGCCCACCCTCAATGTGGAATTTTATTCGTCGTTTTGCTTTCTCTTTGTCCTCTTTTCATACCTTTTGCTCTATGATTAAATTAATTAAAACCAGACGAAACTCCATGTGGCCGCTTTCTTGATTCATCACTCTTTTAGACACTGCGCATTTTATCAATAGCGAAGCTTGAGTACAAGAGCATGCTAGGGCTTTGAAGAGTCACAAGCCTCCGACTTACCTTTCCAGATAGACTGACCCTACTTTACGCCCTGCCAAGCACCCCCTGAGCCTTTCGCGGAAATTGAGCAACGAAGCAGCCGAAACTTTTTTGACGATAACCGGAACGATATTGACGATAGAGTTTCAGCAAGTGAATTTATTGGCTTTGAAGACATTCCTCTCGACTGTTTGACCAGTCCGTGGGTTCTGATCCGGAAGGGCTCTGTATTCCGATATCCCTCTGAGATAATAACCCACGTTATACGGCTCTCGTCTCTGCTGCTATATATACCTTGCTACCTCAGTCCTGTCATTGGCATCATTTTTTCCTATTTCCTCCAGTGGGGGGACTGGACTATGGCCCGATGGGTTCGAAAAGATGAAGAGACAAGGCAAAGAAGACAAATTCATCACTATCCTTGAGCATTTAGGATTGGGCTCCTCCTCATCTCACCAATCTTTCGGTTCATACCAGATAAGAAGGTAGTCAGCTACGAACTCGCAAGCTTGTGGAAAGATGTGGGCGAATGGTCGCCTGGTTTCGGTAGAAGTGGTTACGCGAAGTAATAATTTGGACCATGGGCTCATTAGGAAGCGCTCTCCAAAGTCGAGACCGTGGCTGGGACGAGGCTGCCACCAGACAGCTGAACCAATATCAAAAACCCGGACGGTCCTTCTTCAAGCGGGGTGGGTTCCCGCAAACATGAAATCCAAAGCAAACAGCAGAAGATATCCTGAGTCGAGAACGGATTCCTGGCAGACACACCCTTCGCACAAATCTTTCAAGGTGTCAGTCCTGAATACCAAGCTCACTAGTTCCCTATGGCAGCGTACATCACGTTTCTAAATAATGATATTGTGGTTGAATTCCAAGAGCGCAGCGTTGCTGAATTCATCGAAAAGCTTCTGTTGGATTCACGCTTCGAAGTAATTCCCAGAATTGCATTTCCAGGGTTCCCTCACGAAGGACGTTGTCGCAGAAAGAATGCACCCCTCCTCACACATCATGGCGTCTTACCATTGTGTGCAGAACCCACTTTCTCTCCTCATTCTTCTTTTTCATCGTACATCGATGCCCCTCCCGTTTTACCTCAAAAACCTTGCGTTCTCCCCTTTTCCGTGTATCAAACATAGAGGTCAATTTCAACAGTCGTGCTTTCGATGTAGTCTCCTTCTTTCATTCTCCAGTTCGGTGCATATACATACCATCGTGATCATCTCCCCGCTCGCCCTTCACCAGTCTCCGTGACACCAGGATGTCAAATCTACCAACCAAGAGCCAGATCCCAGGGCTGAAGGCAGACGATGGCTCCGACGCCACGAATTTCCTGAGCTACATAGCGTTCCATTACCCAGGAGACAGCAAGACACGGCCTCGCGGTTGCCTCGGTCGTTTTTCCGTGTAAGTCCATGAGGATGTAGCCAGTCTATGCCACGATTGTAAGAGAAGGAACTCTTCCGTCAGCCGTACTGAAGATTAAGAAAGCATCTAACCATCAATTTGGTAAAGAAATAAGAACACATAACGGGGCCAAACAATGGATACACTCTTAACATCACCTTGCATCCATTTACGTCACTTGCAGATCACAAAAGAACGAATATCCAGACAGCGAGCGTATCAACAGATACAAGACCAGCCCAACAGGCTCCCTTCCACACATCATATCAGCACCAGAACCAGAAAACAAAATCGCCTTCAACAGATTGAGAATCGACAGAAAATGACATCGAGGAGGACAAATCTCCGTCTAACCAAATACGCGTTCATAGAGTTCAAAGAAAGACCAAATTCTGACCAAGTCACAACAATCTGGATTGGAGGGACCTGAAGCAACATCCTCCAAAAAGTCCTTCCTGCCTGACGCCGACGCATTTACGACATCCCGAGGCCAACATACCCCTGCCACAGGGCCAACCACAGTATTTCGATATTTTGAAAGTCACAAAGAGCCCCTAATGGTCAAAGTCTACTCACAACATCTGTCAATAAGTTTCCACCAACTTCTAAGGCGGAGAGGTCTTTTGTCTGGGGTATGGTTCCGAAAGTACCAAGGGCATCCAGATCTCGAATCTATGCAGTAACACTGCATGTCGGTATGCTTGGAGTTTTGACACTAGGCTGATGACATAGCAGAGCCCGTGAGTACTGCTCTAAACATATGGACTGTTTCCCGGAAGAGACTGCCGGTAGCGGATACTGTGCTGGAGAACACTGGAGAGAGCGTGAAAGCGTGTGCAATGAAGCTTTGGTAAGCGTATCTGAATAAAGTTCTGGCTATTGCAGCTTTCGATTTCCGCTTTCTGGACGAAAGCCACGCCGCTTGTTCTCCTACCAAGTCTCCACCATGTCTTTGTTATCACGTCACAAATCAAACAAGTTTGAGCATATTGAAACTGTCAAACTGATCTCGAAGGTGCCCTTGAATGTCTGCTGAGATCGAGACCGTCACTGGGTACTTCGCTTCGGCGAGAGCAGGACTCATTGGCGAAAGGCAGCAGTCTTCATCCTACTAAATTCAGCGGAAACGCCTCATTTTCCCGGTCTCTATCTGCATTATGTCTTATACCTTTGCGTATCTGGTGTCAGGCTTTCTGAGGTCATATCTGGTGGTCTACTGTATTTTCTGATATCCGAGTTCCCACAATCATCCTTAGAATGGCCAATTTCCAAGACAGTTCCCACCAGAACGAGGAGGTCGCACCTTCATGATCGATCTCGCTGGCCTTCATTCGGGAAATGCCATGACTAGCAAGGTGCATGATTTGATGCGAATGATCAAGACCCAAGTGTCTTCGACGTTGACTTGATGGACGCCTTGTGCCAGTGCCTCTATAAGATCTACTACCAGAGAGCCGCTGAGGAAGGCGATGAGATCAAACTCTGAAGTCTCGAAGTGGAGTTGAAGAGCCGAGAGCCATATTCAGGGTAGGCTTTTGTTGGCCAGATAGCTGTGTTAGCTTCTTCTCCTAGTCGATGGAGTCATGTACCGGCCCATAGAAGTGCAATTGAGTGCTGCGCTTTTACCAAATCTCTACTCATGTCCATTACATATGCAATGTAGCTTGATCAAGGGATCCCGTCGGCAAAAAGCCAGGGTCAGAATCCACCTAGGGTATCTAGGGTATCTCCACCCCTTCTTGCCTCATACCCCAGCGAACAGCATCCCACACGTCCTCTGCAATTGTTTTGGGCTTATGCGCTGGTTCGCCTCCACTGTACACACCGCTACGCACGAGGATCGAATGCCATGTACTGCCCGTGGGACTCGTGTATTGGTTGGCCCCCAGGATATCTGATTCAGGATTATCTCCGACCATGTAGACATTTCTCAGCCCTTCCATGCCGATCTTTGTTCTCCCTTTACCAAGTAGATCTTTTCTATGGGATACTAATCGCTTCTCTGCAAAAGCAAAAGTGGCTTGATGAGGTTTCCCAAACATTCGCTTCTCCAAATACACACCCTGTTCTGGCCCACCTGTTACCGCATTCCAGACCCCTTCGAAGGCTTCGCGGAAACCACCCTGACCCAAACGCGGGAGGTGGTACGCTGCAGCCCAAAAAAGATCGGGGTTTGAGAAGTAGAGCGGTGGCTGACTATCTTGAAGATATCCATTATTAGGAAGGGACGCATTGCCGTTCTTAGGTGATAGAGAGCCGAGGTAGCCACCTTGAGATAGAAGTAGATCCAGGATTATCTGGGTATCAAGGGCCCAGTCACGAGGATCGTTGAAGATAAAGATGCCGTCAATCTTGACCAGATTCCTGGCATCATTTCGGGCGAATTCCCGCGGTGAGAGCTGTCTGTCAAGAATGGGACGGGCGTAAGATTGGTAATTTTGCGGCGAGGCGAATGGCCAGAGAGTTGGAAACGTGGTGATCAGGTCAGCAGGCGTCAGAACGTTCGTAAAACCATAGCTACGTAACATAGAGGTCAGTTCCCGCAGAATTATTTACGGAGGAGGCGCAGACTTTACTTCTCAGCAACCTTTCGGCATGCATCCCCATCACCGCCAGTGACCAGCACACATTTATTCTTGTACTGCTCCTCCCCATCAACGAGTTCTACAAATGGCGTATGGCTTTGCACAAACATGTCCACATTCAACGGGACATCCAATCTCTTGCTGAGTTCTTCGACACGTGCAGCTTCGCTCTTGCCGCCGCCATTGGTAAGTAGAATGAAGGGGACGCGGTGGGCTTGGAGATAGGAGAGGGCTTTGTGGGCCCGAGGCAGAGGGTTAGAGCTTCGGAGAAGAACACCATCAATACTGCAGAAGGGTCAGCCAGACTCAATGGGTAAGATGTCAATATGTGTACTCAAAGGCGAAAGCAAAATCGGGCACTTTCTGGTGAATATCTGTTGAGGTCTGTAAAGAGCGTATACTTCTTCGCGAGATATTATTGCACGGTTGCGCTGTAGTACGATAGACTGGTGAGATGCTACTTGCAGCTCGTCTCACAGCCGGCAGAGATGCCATTGATGACTGCAATGCTTGTCTCGAGGCCTCAAGAGCTGGAG
>JAABUP010005995.1_pt1 | contig 17849 bp, 17 predicted proteins | sample 5559201 | NCBI WGS metagenome assembly JAABUP01 (sample SAMN10711887, study PRJNA513373) | rock metagenome | isolation source: Antarctica rocks | place: Antarctica
GCCCGCCACACCACGCAGCACGGGTCGGCGGCACGATCGGCCGCATCAAGGGCCGATCATCGCCGACCACAGGGGCGTCTGGGAGCGGACTCGATGGTGCCGGATGAGGTTTTCACCCCCAACAGGCTATTCCGGGAGCGCTGGACCACCATCATGGCCGAACTGGCCGCTGCCCGACCAGCGATCAAGCCACTCTCATGCTGTCCTGAGCACCCCTCGGGAACACCCATCGCCCCACATCTGACGCAACCGTTTAGTCCAGCTGCTCCTCATCGATGATCGGCCCCAGACACCGGTCGGTCGAGGATGGTCACGCGCGCCGCGTTCGTCGTGTGGCAGGGGGTGGTATGGCCAGGCACGCCGTCGGGGCGTGCCCGGCCATGCTGTGCTCGTGCTGTCGCCCTTCTACGCGCGACGCGCGCGCCGCCGCAGGAGCAGCGGAACGATGGCGACGAGCACGGCGGCCAGCCCGAGCAGCGGCGCGCGCAGGGCGGGTTTCCCCGCCGCCGCCCCGCCGCCCGTATTCGGCAGGCCGGGGATCGTCCCGAAGTCGAAGGCGTTCGTCAGGTCGTTGGCCGCGGCGTCGCGCGTGCCGAGCGGGGCCAGCCCCCAGCGGTTCTCGATGAACTTCAGCACCGAGGTCGTGTCATACTGGGTGTGATCGACATACCCGCGCTTGGCGTAGGGCGAGATGATGATTGTCGGGACGCGCGTCCCCGGCCCCCACTTGTCGCCCTGCGGCGGCGCGACGTGATCCCAGCGCCCGCCATTCTCGTCGTAGGTGATCACGATCGCGGTGTCGGCCCAGTAGGGACTGTTCTGGACCGCGCCGACCAGATCGGCGACGTGCTGCTGCCCCCGGACGAGCGAGGCGTAGCCGGGGTGCTCGTTGTCCGGCCCGAGCGGCTTGATGAAGGAGACCGCCGGCAGCGTCCCGTTGCCGAGGGACGCGGTGAACTCCTGCTCATCCTTCAGGTGGGCCGTCTTCGCCGCCGTGCCGTCCGCGTAGTTGGCGAAGTAGGCGAACGGCTGGTGATGGTATTGGAAGAGCGGGTCGGCGTGCCCGGCGAGGGCATTGTTCCAGCCGCCGGCATACCAGGCCCAGCTGATGTCCTTCTCGCTCAGGCGATCGCCGATGTTCGGCATCGTCTGGTTCGGGACCAGATTAGCCGGATCGGTGACGCTGGCGGGGTGCGGGGTGTTAACCGTGTACGAGGTGTTGACCGCGTAGCCATCGGGGGTCACCGTCCCATCCTTCACCAGGCCGCCGTTGGCGTCGATCTGGGCGATGGAGGCAGCGGGGGCGTTCGGCCACTGCGGCGAGCAGGCGCAGATTAGCCAGAAGTGATTGAGGAACGAGCCGCCAAACGCGGCGTGAAAGAAGTTATCCGCCATGGTGTATTGTTGGGCGAGCTTACCTTCCGGCATGTTCGTGGCGTCGAAGTAGCTCAGCACCATCCCGGCGGCGTCGCTCCAGGAGACGAACTTGTCCATCTTGCCGCCATCGATCTGGAGCTGCTCCTGATAGAAGCGGTGGACCAGATCGCCGGTCTTCTGATCGGGGGCGACATATTGTGCGGCATTATAGGGCGCGACTGGCAGATTGGCCGGGAAACGCGGGTCCGGGGCGGGCGGCTTCAGGGTGGTGTCGATCGGCTGCGGCAGGACGCTGTACGGTTTGCCGTTCTTGTCCACCTGCGTAACCGGCCCCGCATTGGCGAGTCCATTCGCGCCCGGGAAGTTGCCGTAGAGGCCGTCGAAGCTCCAATTCTCCTGATAGATCACGATGACATGGTTAATCTTGTCGGTCGGCCCGGCGGCGGCGGCGTTGGACACGGCAATTGTCGGTACGAGGGACGCGAGGATCGCCAGTACCAGCGCGATCGATGCGCCATGACGCCATTGCATCGGTTCCTCTCCTCCTTGGTATGCTCCGCAGCGCGACCCCCTCGCGCCGGGCAGCCCGCTCGGGCGGCACCCTATCTTACTGTGACCGGGAGGGGGATACGCTTAATCTTTCGTTAATTTCTCGTTAACACCACGTAAAAACGCGACCCAGGCGCGGCTGGTGTGCCAAGCCCCTCACGGCCCGCTACTTGTGCTCTGCGCATTGCCAGACTTTGACGGAGGAGCGCCGAGAGTGACTATGGCTCCTCCGCCGGCACCGCCGTCGCAAAGCGTCCCTTACACGAGCCAGCACAGCTAATTGTCCTGGGTGGCGCATTGACTCGTGAAAGATCGGCTCTCCCGCAAAGTTGGTGCTTCGGCTGAAGATCACCGGCGAGGTGGGGGGAACGGCCCGAAAATGGTGAGTATCAGCGCTGCTAGACCCGCATTCGACCGTTTCCGCGGGTGCCGTCCCTACGTCAGAAGCTGAAGCACCAACTTTGCGGGAGACCCGAAAGATCTTACTTTCTCCCAGTCGCTGCCTCACGAATACTGTCACCCGACGACGGCGCAAAACCGTGCGAAGGGAGGAAGCGTGAGGTCACGTATGAGTTTCCGGGCCAAGCGGGAATTGCTGCTCCAGGTCAGCACACGCTATCACGTGGCGAGCCACCAGCAGAAGTCGATCATCCTCGACGAGTTCATCGCCGCGACGGGCTATGCGCGCAAGTACGCCATTCGGTTACTGAGCCGACCGACACCACTGCCGGTCGCCGCGAGCACACGGCCACGGGCACGACGCTACGGTCTCGCCGTGCAGGAGGCGTTGCGGGTGTCGTGGGCTGCGGCGAACGGGATCTGCGGCAAGCGGCTGGTGCCGTTCCTGCCGGAGTTGGTCGCCAGCCTGGAGCGGCACGGGCATCTCCACCTGACCGACGAGGTGCGCGCCCAGTTGCTCATGCTCAGTCCGGCAACCGCCGACCGTCTCCTCCACAGCGCCCGTGAGGCACAGTCGCCACGGAGCCTCGCCACCACGAAACCGGGGGCGCTCCTCAAGCGGCAGATCCCGATCCGCACCTTCGCGGGCTGGGATGAGGCACAACCGGGCTTCGTCGAGGCGGATCTCGTCGCGCACTGTGGGCAGCGAGCCGAGGGGCTTTCCTTTATACGCTGGTGCTCACCGACGTCGCCACCGGCTGGACCGAATGCCTGCCGCTCCTGCATCGGCGCCAACATGCGGTCATCCACGCCCTCGACCGCGCTCGTCAACTCCTGCCGTTCCCGTTATTGGGGTTGGATACCGACAATGGCGGCGAATTCCTGAACGAGGAACTGCTGGCTTACTGTCGGCGCGAGCGGATCACCTTCACGCGCGGGCGCGCCTATCGCAAGAACGACCAATGCTTCGTCGAGCAGAAGAACGGCGTGATCGTGCGGCAGCTCGTCGGCTACGACCGCTTCGAGGGCGAGGCGGCGTACCGCCAACTCACCGAGGTCTATCGGGCGGTGCGCTTCTCTATTAACTTCTTCCAGCCGTCGATGAAGCTGCGGGAGAAGCAGCGCGACGGCAGCCGCACATGGCGACGCTACGACCCGGCGCAGACGCCGTATCGTCGCCTCCTCACGAGGGAGCTGCTCGCGCCGGAAACGCAGCAGCGGCTCGCAACCCTGGCCCAGACCCTCGATCCGGTCCGGCTGTTGCAGCAGATCGAGACGCTCCTCGCGGCCCTGTGGCGGCATGCGGTCTTCCTCGTGCCCGGCGGCGCGGTCACCGCGGAGCCAACGGCGCAGGCGGCACCGGTCACGTTCCAGCGCACGGCGAGTGTCGTGGTGAACGGCGAGGATCTGGAGCGGGCGCCGACAGGCGGATGCAGCGCGTACCCGACGCGACGCTATCGGCGGACGACACGGCAGCAGGGGCCACGCTGGTGGCGGACCCGGCCCGACCCGTTCGCCACTGTGTGGGACGAGGTCGCGGCCTGCCTGGCGGCGGCCCCGGAACGGACCGCGAAGTCGATCTTCGCGGAGTTGCAGCGGCGCTATCCGGGGCAGTTCCCAGACGTGCAGCTGCGGACCCTCCAACGTCGAGTGCAGGTGTGGCGTGCCGACGCGCTCCTGACGTTCGATGATCAGTGGCTCCAGGAGGACGTGCTGGTGCCGCCGGTCGTGCCGTCGCCGCTCCGGGCGCTCTCGCTCTCGGGGCGTGCCGAACCGCCAGACGGGCTGCCGCTTGCTGAGGAGGGGCGCTGACGAGGCGTGGCCGACGCACACAGCGCGCGCGATGCCGTGTCATGCCTGGCGTAGGGTGCGATTCCCCGGGGAATCGCACCCTACGCCAGGGCGAAAAGGCCATGCACGGGGAGATCCGCTCATACCAAATCCTATCGGTCGGCGGTCGGGCGTCCCGGGCCGCGTGGTAAGATCCTCGCTGAGGCAGGGCTGTACGACAAGTAAGATTCTTTGATGAGGCAAGACGGTGGTTGGCCTGAATCATTGAGCCCGGTACGACCCCCGCTGACAAGGCGGAATATCTCCGCGCAATGTCCGCTGCGTAACCTCGCACTAACCACAGGTTAACAGCCCCTTAGCCGCCCCCCCTACACTAGAACCATGCTCCAGGGCGGCATGGTCCATCCCTACCTCCGCCGCCGTCGCGGCGTCGAGCCAGTCGCCTATCCCCACCCCCTCCTCGAGCCCGCCCTGCGGGACACCCTCGGCGTCATCCTCTACCAGGAGCAGGTCCTGGAGGTCGCCACCGCCCTCGCGGGCTTTCACCCTCGGCGAGGGGGACGAACTCCGCCGCGCGATGGGTAGCCAGCGCAGCCGCGAGCGGATGCACGCCATGGAAGAGCGTTTCCTGGCGGGGGCGCTCGCGCGGGGCGTGCCCGCGCCGGTCGCGGCCGAGGTCTTCCGCCAGGTCACCGCCTTCGCGGGCTACGGCTTCCCGCCTATGATAATCCCGCGCAGCCACGCCACCGCCTTCGCCCGCCTCGCCTACGAGACCTGCTGGCTCAAGGCCCACCACCCCGCACCGTTCTTACCAGTTATCTACAGTGTGCGTCAATCGTGAGGGTATTCTCTCTCACTGTATCCCCGGACCGTAGCTTGTTTATCCCCGGTCAGGGTGCGATGCCGGGGCATCGCACCCTGACCGGGGCCTGCGGCGGTGCGGAGCACCGCCGCAGCAGAGTGCCCCGAGGGAGACCGGCCACTGGCTCAACCATGAGTGGTACGCGCGACCGCCGCGATATTGCCGTCCAGTCCGACGATGGCCTCGGCCAGTTCCCGCTCGGCGTCGCGGCGGCGCACCCCGGGGATCCGGTCCGCCAGCCCGCGCAACTCGATGAGATGCGCCCGCTGCTGCTCCAGGAGCGGTAACCGCTCGCGGTCGGGCAGGAAGTTCGGGCAGGTGTGGCAGGCCAGGCGCGTCTCGCAGGGGTGATAGGCCGTCAGGCCGCACCAGCCGATCCCCAGGTCGACGAAGAGGGACTCGCGCCACTGGCGCTGTGCCGCGAGATGGGCCTCGGGCGAGAGGAGGACGCGGATCTGCGCCGTGGCCCGATATTCCTCGTCGATGGCGGCGAATGCCTCCTCGAACTCCCGCCGCAACTGCGGCGGCATGACTGCGGCGTAGCGCAGCGTCATCTGCAGGTGCTTGTGGCCCAGGAGTTGCCGGATCGTCTCGAGGCGCATCCCCCGCTGCCGCCAGAGCGTCGCCAGCGTGTGCCGGAAGCGGTGGCTGGTGTACCGCTCGGCCGTCGCGGCGCAGGAGCAGAGGCGCTCGATGGCGGCGTTGAGTGTGGCCGCGCTCAGCGGGCGACCCTGCCAGGTGAAGAGGAAGTCGCGCGTCGTCTGCGTGCGCTCGTCGCGGCCCGGCGGCTGCTCGCCGCGCACGCGCACCCAGTCATCCACGGCGGCGACGACCTGCGGGCGCACCGGCACCATCCGGTCGTCGTGGCCCTTGCCGATCGGGACGCGTAGCCAGTGCGTCTCCCGCCCCGTCTGGCGGTCCCGCGCGGCCAGCAAGCAACCGGTGTCGAGTCGGCAGAGTTCCCCGGCGCGCAGCGCGCACTCGAAGAGGATCGCGAAGACCGCCTGGAGGCGCGCGAACGGCCCCGGCAACCGCTGCTCGGACGCCAGTTCCGGCGTCAGCCGGGCGGCCATCTCGGTCAGCCGCCGCCAGTCGGCGTCGGGGATGGGGCGCGGCAGCGCCTCGTCCGCCCGGGGCAGGTCGCCGCGCAGCCAGAGGATGCGGTCGGGGCGCTCGGGATACTCCAGCGCGTCGAGGTGCAGGAAGAATGCGCGCACGTAGCCGAGCGTCGTCTGGCGGCTCCGCTTCGCCAGCGGCTGGCCGAAATGGGGGCCGTGCGGCCCGCTGCCCTCGGCCACCCCGGTGTGGTCCCCGCAGCGCATCTGCAGCACGGCCGTCTTGAAAGCCTCAATGTGGGCGCGGCGCAGGTCGGTGACGGCCCGAATCTCGGGGTACCGCTCGCCCAGCCAGTCGCCGAACCGCCGCAGGGCGCAGCGATAGCTCATGACGGTGCTCGCCTCCCGCACCGTGGCCATGTCGGCGAGGAAGCGCTCGCAGGTGGCGACGATGGCGGGTGCGGTCCGGTGCCAGGTGAAGCGGTGGCGCGGCCGGGCACCGGACCGGCGCGGCGGCTCGCCACCGAGCCCGCCCATCGCCGCCAGCACCCGCTGGATGCAGGTGACGCTCTCGCGCGCCACGCGCGCCGACCGCGCGGTCTGCCGCTCCCAGCCCTCCAGATCCTCCCTGGTGAGGGCCAGCGGGTCGGTCTTGCGCGCGTGCATCAGCGCCGCCAGCAACACCCCGATCTCGTTCTTGCGCAGTCGGTGCTCGTCCCAGTAGCCGATACGCTTGGCGGTGTCCAGGAAACGGGCTTCCAATTGCCGCACCGCTTCCTGCCCCAGCCATTTTTCCCCCAGCTTGCGGTGCGCCGTCTCGTAGATCGCCTCGTGGTAGGGCAGCGCCCCGAGGTAGAAGCAGGTCGCGGTCACCCGGCGCCACTGCTTATGCCAGCTCGCCAGCCAACTGGCCTTGTGTTCGGGTAGCTGGGCGAGCGCCACCTCGCGCCAGGTCAGGAGGCGATCCCAGTCGAACGCCCAGTACGGGCAATCCAGCGCCACCATCAGGCGGGCGCAGAAATGCACCGCGCATTGCACCGCATTGTCCGCGACCGCCGAGGGTTCCCAGCCCTGGAGCGTCCAGGCGCGCAGCGCCGCCTCGAACGGATCGAGCAAGTGCGCGACGGCGGCACGGTCGGCGGAGGCAAGCCGTCGTTTGGCGAGGATACGGCGCTCCTCCGGGCATAAGGTCAGGGCATGCCGCGCGACAGGCGGGTTGGGTACGGTCACGCTGGCGGTCATCGCCGTCCCTCCGCCGACGAGGCGGCGTCGGCGGCGTCCGCGTCCGCCATGGCCGCATCGTAGTCGCGCTGGAGTCGCCCGTTGCGGACCTCGTTATAGATGAGCGTCGTGTCGACGTGCCGATGCCCCAGCAGTTGCCGCAGGCTGTCGAGCGGCATCCCCCCTTCGGCGAGATTGGTCGCGCCGGTGTGGCGGAAGGCGTGCGCGTGCACGTCGGGCGTCTCGGCCTGACGCCGCGCTTTGTCGCAGATGTAGACCCAGGCGCGGTAGCGGAATGGTCGGCCGAAGTTGCGCCGTCCGAGGCAGACGAAGACATAGTCGTGCGCAAGCGCCTTGGGCCGCTCCAGCCGCAGGTAGGCACCCAGGATGGCGAGCGCGTCGGCGGTGAGCGGGACCACGCGCTCCGTACGCGACTTGGTGGCGCGCACCGTGACCCGCCGCCCGGCCCAGTGGATATCCCCCAGCCGCAGGTCGAGCGCCTCGTTGATCCGCAGCGCCCCGTCCTTGAGCAGCCAGACGATGGCTTTGTCGCGATAGCGCGTCGCCGTCAGATGGGCAGCGAAGCGGCCGATGTCCTCGGCTGTCAGGGTATCCGGGTGCTGACGGTCGTAGCGCAGCAGGGCCGGTCGGCCGGTGGCGACGCCGGCCGCCCGCAACGGGGTCCCGCCGGGCACGGGGTTGCGGCGCACCCCGGTCTCCTCCGGCTCCAGGCCGAGGAAGGCGTACCACTGCCGGATCGCGGCGAGGCGGCGCACCACGGTCCTGGCACCAACCGTCCCCGCGCGGCGATTGGGCCGCGTGCGCTCGGCGCGGATGAACGCGATGATGTCGCGCGGTCGCGCCGCAAACGGGTCCACGGCGGAGGCGTGGCAGAAGGCCGTCCAGCGCGTCAGGTCATGACGGTAGGCGCGGACCGTGTTGGCACTGCGGACCGTCGCCAAATCGGCGAGGAAACGCTCGACCCACGCGACGCTATCCGGGAGGATGCCCCGTTCTTCCTTTCCCCGCATGGTCCCCTCCGCTCATGATCTGTCCGTACACCGCCGCCCTATCATACTGTAGATAACCTGCGCCCGGCTCAATGCCCAGCCGGGCGGCTTCTACCACCCGAGCGTCGTCATCGGGGACGCGCGGCGGCACGGGCTCGCCATCCTCCCTCCCGACCTCGCCCGCAGCGCCCACGACTGCACCCTCGAACCCGCCCCCCCGATCGCAGGATCGCCCCCCTCCGACCATCACCCCTCTCTACGGACTACGGACTACAGACTACGGACTTCCCCTTCTGCCGACTGCCGACTGCCGACTGCCGACTCCCCCGCTATCCGCCTCGGCCTCCGCTACGTCCGCGGCCTCACCGCCGCGACCGGTGCCGCGCTCGTCGCCGAGCGCGACCACCACGGCCCCTTCAGTGACCTCGCCGAACTCTGCCGTCGCGCGGGCGTGTTCCTCACGCCGCCGATGGTCGCCGCCCTCATCGCGTCCGGTGCCTGCGACGGTTGGCGCATCCCCCGTCGCCAACTCCTCTGAGCCCTCCCCGCCACCTGGCGCGGCGCGCGCGGCCTCCCTCTCCCCGTTGCCCCGGTCACCCTCCCCGCACCGACCCCGCTGGAAACCCTCGCCGGAGAGGGCTGGGCCACCGGTCTCCCCCTCACCGGCCACGTCGCCGCCGGGCAGCGCCCCGCCCTCGCCGCGCGCGGCATCCTCCCCCTATCCGCCCTCGCCGATCTCCCCGAGGGCGCGACCGTGATCGTTGCCGGGCGGCTCGCCGTCCTCCAGCGCCCGCCGACCGCGAAGGGGGTGGCGTTCGTCACCCTGGAGGACGAGACCGGGCTCGGCAACCTCGTCCTGAGCCCGGCGGTGGACGTACAGTACCGCGCGGCGCTCCATGCCGGGCCGCTCGTCGTCGCCACTGGGCGGGTGCAGCGCCGAGCGGGCGTGGTCAACCTCCAGGTCGCTTCCATCGAGGCGTGGGCGATGGCGCGCGGCGACGAGGCGGTATACTGGCCGCACGACGACGACGCGAAGGAGGCATGACCATGTGCGGGCGCTACGTCTTGAAGAACGCCGAGCAGATCCCCCTCCGCTTCGATGCGACGGCGGACGACGCCGTGCGTGCGGCCCTCGCCGACCGCTTCAACATCGCGCCGACCGAGCCGGTCCCGGTGATCGTCGAGGAGGCGTCCGGCGCGCGGCAGGTCGCGATCGCCGCCTGGGGGATCGCCCCGCACCGCCCCGGCGGTCGCCCCTTCCTCGCCTTCAACGCCCGCGCCGAGTCGCTGACCGAGCGCCCCACTTTCCGCCCGCTGGTCGCCCGCTCCCGCTGCCTCGTCCCCGCCTCGGGCTGGTACGAATGGACGGCGACGGCGGGGAGCAAGGCGAAGCAGCCCTGGTACATCACCGATCCCGACGCCGCCGACCTCCTCGGCCTCGCCGGACTGCTCGACCGCTGGGTCGATCAGGACGGCACCCCGCGCGCCGCCTGCGCCATCGTGACCACCGCCGCCGCGACGGACGACCTGCGCGCCCTCCACGACCGGATGCCGGTGGTCCTGCCGCGCACGGCGGAGGCCGCCTGGCTCGACCCCGGCCTGACCGATCCCGCCGCTGTGCTGCCCCTCCTGCACCATCCCGACGCCGCGTGCCTGCGCCGCTGGCCCGTCTCCCCCGCCGTCAACCGCAGCGGCAGCAGCGACCCCGCCTTCGTTCGACCGCTCAACCCCGCTTAAGCGGGCACGACCTCGCCTGAGGCCGTGTCTCCATTGTCTATCTCACCTTCTCATGCAGCGTCCGGTCGTCGCATGCACTCTGGTCGCCTCATGCACGGGCCGCTACCCCGTTCCGCCCAAAGGCGCAGGCCGGGCCGCGTGTAGCGGCGGGGGATTGCGGGCAAGATGCTCACCCGACGACCATGCGTCGGGCGATGATACATTTCGCCGATCGCTGGCGCACCCGTATCAACACCGGAGGCGGCGTCGGGCCACGCGCGACGCCGCGAGCGAGGAGGGATCGGCGATGACGGAAGACGCGTACGTGCATCCTACGGAGGAATGCGACCTGGTGCTGAAGGGCGGGATCACCAGCGGCATCGCCTATCCGCCCGCCCTGCTCCGGCTCGCCACGCGCTACCGCTTCCGCTCGATCGGCGGCACCTCCGCCGGGGCGATCGCCGCCGCCGGGGCCGCCGCCGCCGAGTACGGGCGGGAGGCCGGGGGGTTCGAGCGACTCGGGGCGCTGAGCGCCGCGCTCGGCGCGGGCACCGCCCTGCGCGACCTCTTCCAGCCCACGCCCGCCACGCGCCCGCTGCTGGACGTCGCGCTGGCCCTGGCCCCGGCGGCAGACGGGCCGCCGCGCCCGCCGACCGTGCTCCGCCTCCCGGTCGTCCTGCTGCGGCACGACGCGCGCGCGTTCCTGCCGGGCGCGCTCGGCGGCGGCGCGCTCGGCGTCGCCCTGGCGCTGCTCGCGGCCGCGCTGCTCGGCGGCACGGTGCGCGGGACCGGCCTCCTCGTCCCCCTCGCCCTCGCGCTCCTCGGCGCGTGCCTCGGCGGCGTCGGGCTGGCACTCGCGCACCTCTGGCGGATCGCCACGCGGACGCTGCCGGAGGAGACCGCCTACGGCCTGTGCCCCGGGCACGACCCCGCGTCCCGTCCGGGACACCCCGCCGCGCTGACCGACTGGCTCCATACGGGGCTTAACGACCTCGCCGGACTGCCCCCGGACGGCCCGCCGCTGACCTTCGCCGACCTGGCGACGCGCGGGATCGCCCTCCGCATGGTGGCGAGCAACCTGAGCCACGGTCGCCCCTACGACCTCCCGCTGCGCCAGAACACCTTCCTCTTCAACGCGGACGAGTGGCGGCGCTTCTTCCCGGAGGCGGTGGTCGCGCACCTGGTGCGCCACGCCTACCGTTCGGGGCGCGTCTCCCTCAGGGGGCTGCCGGGGTACCACTTCCTGCCCGCCGGCGACCTGCTGCCGGTGGTCGTGGCGACGCGCCTCAGCCTGAGCTTCCCGCTGCTCCTCAGCGCGCTCCCGCTGTACACCATCGCGACGGAGGCCTTCCGGCGGGCCGACGGGCGTGTCGTCGCCCTCGCAGTCGGCGACCTCCACCGCAACTGGTTCAGCGACGGCGGGATCGCCAGCAACTTCCCGATCCACTTCTTCGATGCCTGGCTCCCGACCCGCCCGACCTTCGGCATCAAACTCACCGCCTTCCCGGCGGACGCGGCCGCCGCTACCGGCGACATGCGCACGCGGACCGACACCACGCCCGGGGGCGCGGAACTGCCGGAGGAGGCGATCGACGCGCGCCCCGCACCGGCGTCCGGGGCCGTGGTGCTCCCCCGCGCGAACGAGGCGCTCCCGCCCGAGTGGGTGCCGATCGACGGTCTCGCGGGGTTCGCCGGGGCGATCCTCGCCACCGCGCAGAACTACCGGGACAACACCCAGGCGGCGCTGCCGAGCTACCGCGACCGGGTCGTCCAGGTCCGCTTGGCGGCGCATGAGGGCGGGCTGCACCTGGCGATGCCCCCGGCGACGCGCGCGGCGATCGCGACGAAGGGGCGCGCGGCGGGCGAGACGCTGCTGCGCGAGTTCGACTTCGACCACCACCGCTGGGTCCGCTGCCAGGTACTGCTGCAGCAGCTGGAGGCGAACCTGCACGCCATGCGGGCGACGTTTGACCGGGAGGATTATGCGGCGCTGTTCGCCGCGCCGCCCGCCGCGGCCCGCGCGTTCCCTTACCCGCGCACAGGGCCGTGGCGGACAGAAGCGCTGCGCCACATCGCGGCGCTGCGCGCGCTGGACGAGGCGCTGGCGACCGAGGACGCGGCCTGGCGACTGGCCCACCCCGACTGGGACGGGGAGGACTTCTTCGCGCACGACACGCCCCGGCCCGTGCCGGTGCTCCGTGTCGTGCCCGACCTGTAGAGAGAATCCGATGAGCGCCACCTATTAGCCCGCGAGCAACACCTGTCGAAGCGGCGTGATAAGGCACATGTGCCTCATGCGTCCTCCCTCACCCCCTATCGAGCTGCCCGAAGGCTTCGGCGGTCAAGGCGAAATAGAGCCGCCCCCGCTCGTTGTCGGCACTGACGACCCAGCCGCCACGATAGGGGCCAGCGGCGATGCGGCGTGGTGGCAGTACGGCGAGCGTCATGTTGAGCTGCTCGACTTTCCCTAACCATTCGGCAAGGGGTAGCGGGTCGCCGAGCGGGAGCACGTCGGCGCGTTCCCAGGCGTGCTCGTCGATCAGTTGCACGGTCGCCTCCTGTGTCTCGGCCATGCCCACCTCCTCTATGGAGCTAGGCTACCATAACGTGCTCTGCTCGGGCCGCGTCACGGCTTCGCGCAAGCGGTCACGCGTGCGCTCGCGCTCCGGCCCGAGATCGCGTTCCGTCACCACGCGCACCGACCAGCCGGCCTCCCTATAGACCGCCGTGCGACGCGCCTCTCGTTCCGCCATACCCCGCGCCAGGAAGAACGCGGCATCGTGGGCGCTGCCGTGAACCTCGACCGCCAGCTTTTGGTCCGGCCAGGCGAAGTCGGCGTAGACGCCGGGGGCGACGCGGTACTCGCGGAAATAGTCCTGTCCCTCACGTTGTCCCAGCTCATCGAGGAGGGCGATTGTGGCGCGCTCGGGCGCGGTCGGGTGGTCGTGCCTGCTCCGCGCGAGCACGTCGGACGCGAACTCCCGCCCGTACTTGCCGACGAGCGCCGCGTAGCCCGCCCGTCCGCTGTCGCGCAAACTATACGTTACGTGGAATCCGGGCGGCCCGCATCAGGGCTCCACCGGTAGACGATGCGCTTGTCCTGTACGGGCAGGACAGGTTCCCGTATGGAAGCTGGAGGGCCGCAATGACTGATGTGGACTGGGCGCGTTACCCCCGACTGGCCGCGGCCGCGCAGGCGCGGACGTGGCTGACGATCCAGGCGGACCTGCAACTGGCCCCGAACACCATTGCCGCCTACGCGCGCGCGCTGGAGGAGTACCTGGCCTTCAGCGCGCGGCACCAGGTCGCCCCGGAGTCGGCCGACCGGGCGCATCTGGCCCGGTACGTGCGCGACCTGGCGGAGCGACCCAACCCGTCCGGCAAGGACGGGCGCGCTCGCACCGCCGGGGTCGGCCTGGCCAACGCGACCATCCAGCTCCGGCTGACGACGCTGCGGCTGTATTACGACTACCTGCTGGAGACGGGCTGCCGGCTCGACAACCCGGTGGGCCGGGGCCGGTATACCCCCGGGCGGGCGTTCGGGGGGACGGGCGAGCGCGGGCTCGTTCGCCGCCTCGCACCGCTGCCCTGGATCCCCGATGACGAGGAGTTCCGCCGGCTCGTGCGCGTGGCCGCGGACGAGTCCCGCCGCAACCAGCTCATGCTCCTGCTCGCCTATACCTGCGCGCTCAGGCGTGAGGAGTTGTGCGCGCTGACCATGGCCGACGTCGCGCTCGCCCCGCGCGGCGTGCGTGTGCGGGCCGAGGCCACCAAGGGCCGCCGGGAGCGCTTCGTCCCGTTCACCACCGTCGTCGACCCCTGCTACGCCGCCTACCTGCGCCACCGGCGCGACCTCAGCCGGCAGGCCGGCCCGCTCTTCCTCTCGGAATCCCGCCGCAACCGGGGCGCGCCCATCACCATCTGGACCTGGTCCAAGGTGGTCCGGCTCCTCGCTGACCGGGCCGGCCTGCCCCGGTTGTCCACCCACACCCTGCGCCACCTGCGCCTGACCGACCTGGCCCGCGCCGGCTGGGATCTCCACGAGATCGCCACCTTCGCCGGGCACCGCAGCACGGACACCACCCTGGGCTACATCCACCGCAGCGGCCGGGAACTGGGCGCGAAGCTCGCCCAGGGCATGGCGCAGGTCCACGCCTGGCGGGCGGCGCAGCTGGCGGAGGTGCTGGCATGAGCGCCCCCCGCCCAGCGCCGGTGCCGGCGGCCTGGGCCCCGCCCGTCGACCTCGCCCGCTACGACCGCACGCCGGTGCTGTCCGCGGCCGAGCGGGCGGCACTGGCGCAGGTGACCGCGCGGGGCGGCCCGGCGTCCCGCGATGCCCACGCCCTCCGCGCGCCCTACCGCGCGCTCGCGCGGCTCGTCGGGCCGCTGCGGGCGGCGCTGGCGGCGACCGGCTTCGCCCCCACCACCCCGCCGACCGCCGTGCGCGCGGTCCTGCGCGAGATGCAGCGCCAGCAGTGCGCCTACTGGGCCTGGGGGCGGGCCGAGTGGTGTGCGGTCCTCGCCGCCTGCGAGCGCGATCCCCACAGCGCGGGCGCCCGCGCCGTCGCCTTGGCGCTCGCCTACCTGCTGGGCGAGCAGGCCGAACTGCCGCTCGTCCCCCTGGCCAGCGGGCACCCGATCCGGCTGCGGCATTTCGCCGCGCGCATCTTCGGCCCGGACGCGCTGGCCGCGGCCAGCGGGCGGGTCCAGGGCCAGCTGCGGGCGTGGGGCTACGGCCCCGACGGGACGACGCGGGCGGTGCCCACCGCGCTCGCCGCGCTCCTCCTCGTCGCCCGCCACCCCGCGCTCGAGGCCATCGGCGCGGAGACGCTGGCCATCGTCGGGGGCGCCCCGGCCCTGGGCCAGGAGGCGCGGGCGGCGCTCCCGGCCATCGCGCGCGTCCTGGTGGCCCTCGGCATCGTGCCCGCCCCGCCCGCAGCGGCGACCTCCGGCGAGGAGGGGCCGGCGGAGGGCATCCCCCCGGGCTGGCTCGCCTGGTGCCGGCGCTGGCGCGACACCAGCACGCTGGCCGCCCGGGGCCGCCGGGACCACTACTACAAGCTCCTCATCGCCGGGCGCTGGCTCGCCCGCCACGCGCCGGCCCTCGCCGACCCGGCGGCCTGGGACTACGCCGCCGCCGCCGCCTACGTCGCGGCGGTCGACCGCGCCGTGGTCGGCGAGTGGGCGCACCCGACATCCTCCGCGCAGCGCGGCACCCGCGCAGCGCGGCACCCGCGCCGGGCAGCCGCTCGCCGCCCGCACCAAGGAGTCCTATCTCAAGGCGCTGCGCACCTTCTTCCAGGACCTGCACGCGTGGGGCTGGCTCGCCCGGCGCTTCGACCCGCCGCGCGCCCGCCGCACCCCGCCCGCCGTCCGCGCCCAGATCGGGCCGGCGCCGCGCGTCATCGCCGACGACGTGTGGGGGAAGCTCCTCTGGGCCGGGCTCAATCTCACCCCGGACGACCTGGCCCCGCCGCCGGGGCGGCCGTGGGCCTGCGTCGCGTACCCGCCGGCCATGGTGCAGGCGCTGGCGGTCACCTGGCTCTTCGCCGGACTCCGGGCGGACGAGCTCGCGCGCCTGCCGGTCGGCTGCGTCCGCTGGCAGCACGCCGCCCCGGCGCCACCCGGGACGACCGAGGCCGACCCCGGCGATGCCGTGTGCTGGCTCGATGTGCCGGTCAACAAGACTGGGCCGCCGTTCACCAAGCCGGTCGACCGCCTCGTCGGGGAGGCCATCGCCGCCTGGGAGCGGGTCCGCCCGGCCCAGCCGCCCTGCACCGACCGCCGGACCGGCCGGGCCACGCACCATCTCTTCGCCAACCGCGGGAAGCGCCTCGGGGCCACCTACCTGAACGCCGCGCTCATCCCGCTCCTCTGCCGCAAGGCCAATATCCCGCGCGCCGACGCGCGCGGCCCCATCACCAGCCACCGGGCGCGGTCGACCATCGCCAGCCAGCTGTTCAACGCGCGCGAGCCGCTGTCCCTGCTCGAGCTCAAGCAGTGGCTCGGGCACAAGTCCCTGTCCTCGACCCAGCACTATGTGGCGATCACCCCGCTCCGGCAGGCCAAGGCGCTCCGGGACGCCGACTACTTCGGCCGCGCGCTGCGGATGGTCGACGTCCTGGTCGACAAGGCGGCGGTCGCGAGCGGCGCGGCCGCGGACGGCGCGCCCTGGATGTACTACGACCTGGGGCACGGGTACTGCACCCACCCCTACTTCGCGCAGTGCCCGCACCGGCTGGTCTGCGCGAAGTGCGCGTTCTATCGGCCGAAAGCCGAGATGGCCGCCTTGTTCGCGCGGGCCAAGGACCACCTGGTGCGGCTGCGGGAGGAAATCCCGCTGACCGAGGAGGAGCGGGCGGTGGTCGCCGAGGACCTGGCCGGGTACGAGGACGTGCTGGCGCGGCTCGTGGACACGCCGGCGCTCGACGGGCGGACCCCGCCGCAGATCCAGGCGCAGGTGGCGGGGGGTGACGGCGAGCGGGTGGTAGGCGACTGACCGGCGGCGCACCGACCTTTTCACCCTGGCTTTGCCTGCGACGGCGCGCCGTCGCAGGCAAAGCCAGGCACCGCGCGGGCACCCGCAACCCCGCGGGCTTGACGCCCCACCAGATTCCGTCTACCCTCTCGGGCGAGGTCCGCGTGGCCGGCGTGCCGACGCCGTCCGCGTCCCCGCGCCGCCGGTGCCCGCTGACCAAGGGAGTGCGCATGCCGACCGGGCGACAATGGGTGTCCTGGCCGTTAAGTCCGTCCGCCAGTAGATTCTGGCACTCTCGTACCTGAATCGCCAGAGAATCACAGTGGTTAGAGTAAACGACCAGTACACTATGGACGGCAGGCGGATGAGCCAACCAGCCAAAACAGGTCTACCACGGCACTCCAGAGCTCCGGCAGGCCACGCCGCTGGCTACCTTGCGGCCAGATCGCCGGGTCGAGCAACACCTCGACCGGGATCTCGCGGACAGGGTCGGCCTTGGGGACGATCTTCTCGCGCGCATAGTCGGCGGTGAGGGCAAAAGCGGTCGGGGCGATCTCCACCGCGAGGTCGGCGTTGTACGTGCCGAAACGTCCGCGCGCGAACGGCGGCCCCGATTCGTCGCCGACCGCGTAGCCGAGGATGCCCTCATGCGCGCCGCGCTCGATCGCGGCGACCAGCACCCCTTTCCCCGCGAGCATGGGGAGATGCGGAAACTGGGTGAAGGAGTCCCAGAGCCGCTGCGTCGCAACCCACTCCTCGCGCGGCCAGACGCCGAAGCGCTCGGAGCGCAGGAGCATCGGCGCCACGCTGGTGAGGTAGCGCTCCTTGCAATTGTTCTGTGTCGTCGGACCAGTTCTGCCACCTAAAGAACCATCGCTGGTGGCGCGATAGGGAATAATGAAGCGACACTATCCGGTGGTTATGGGGCAGGGGTGGTATATTGCGCGGCGACCCACCCTTCGACTCCGTCTGACATGCGGACGTGATGCCAGGTGACTCCATCTACCGCTTGATCGAGACCCAATTGCTCGAGATGGCTCCCCTCGCGATAGACGTCGATCCGCTCGCCCCCCGGTGTCCTGCGGAGCACAATTCCTTCGCCACCGGTGCTTGCAACGATGAATCGCTGTCCCGAAACGGCCGTCACTACCGCGGACGCGGGAGTCGACCGTGGCGGTGCCACCGATGGGGAGGAGCCTGCCTCAGGCATTGCTTGGGTTGTGCGTGTGGCGATCACTAGCGCTGTTAGCGGGAAGGGGGGGGCCTCCAGGCCTCCTCCTGCGACGATCGGCGGGCTTGTGGGCGTTGCCTGCGGGGTTCGCCCGCCAGGAGCCGCGAACCCCCCACTGAGGAGGAGCGCGAGCAGAGGGGCCAGTAGCGCGATAGCCACC
>JAABUP010005996.1_pt1 | contig 17847 bp, 17 predicted proteins | sample 5559201 | NCBI WGS metagenome assembly JAABUP01 (sample SAMN10711887, study PRJNA513373) | rock metagenome | isolation source: Antarctica rocks | place: Antarctica
TGGCATTTGGTATCCACGTAGCACCAGGAGCCAGTAAACAACGGGGAATTTGAGCTGCCCATGCAGGGAGCGAGCCGAAGCCTCCGAGTTTGGAGCACACCTGGGCCGGGCAACCGATCAAGCCTTGGCCGCTGACCTCACCGGCCTCCGTCAGTTGCGTGAATTGGGTGCTCGCAGTGTAAGTGTAGAGAAGAAGATACCTTCTGATCCGGTGGGCCTGCATATAAAGGCTTCGTAGCAGAAAGTCATCGCACCAAATCCATTGTTGACATGGATGGTGTGGCAAAGTATTCCGACGCTCCAAAGTCCAGCCAGCACTGCCACCTTGCCAAATGCACGTTAGTCTGACGAATCACGCGCCGCTCCGTACCGATGACGATCGGGTGATCATGGCCTGACCTGCGGAGGTGGATCCATCTTGAAGCTGTACAGAACTTGATTTCGTGGATTAATCAATCCAGGTACGCAACACATGAAACATAGGTACTCGCCCGTTGCGAACGCTCAGCCTTGAGACAATCGTCATTGCTAGACACGGCTGACGTGCTTATGGTTGCACCCAGATCCATGTGCAATTGAACGCCGTCTGCTCCTCAATTGCGCAATATTTCCGTCCTCACCACCGCCAGGCTGACTATATACGCAACGCCCATCGGTTGAAAGGGTTGTGACAACGTCGACATCAAGTCCGCTTGCACTGAAAAGCTCTTGCCTTACCCACCGAGACATTCCTGTGAGTACCCGCCACGAGACAATGCATTCTTGCCATTCTCAAATGGCCAGGCCCTTCGCACTTGCCCCAATGTCGCACATCTGCTGTTTTGGCAGCATTCAGGGCTGGGAGCAAACTAAGGCCTTGAGATACGAACACTGCTGTTGCTTCAGGCCTACCTTGTGCAACGTGCAGAATGCTGACAACAATTGCCAATATGACAGGCTACCTGGATCTGAAATACCAACGAGGCCGCCAATACCTTCATTCAGTGAAGGTTTGCACCCCAGAACCCAATCCTCAGAACAACTCCAAATCTACAGGTCAACGGCCTCGGCGGGAAACAGTCACTCAAGGGCTGGTTGGGCCGCCGGAATTGCCTGATCAAAGTTCGAAGAGTCCTCACGCAGACACTGTCGCTAGTGTACTCTCGAGATCTAAGGATCAAGCACAGCGACTCCTCCGTTCGTGTACAGCCTTCGCTCCAGGGCTTTCAGTCCTGCATCACACCGGGCGTTCGCTTAGACTTGAGCTCCGCTTGAGGTCACGACGAGGAGAAGACATGGCGACTGTTGATATGAGACGTGGTAGCGCAAGACCGCCGATGGTGGGTGGACCGATAAGTGGGATGATACACAGACCGTCACTGGCCGAGAATGTGAGAACCGCCTCTCGAGATTCGGTCGCTAGCACCCATTCTGCTACAGGCATGTCGGGCGTGGGAGAAGAGAAGCCGATAGCTTCAGGCAGCGGCGTTTCTCTAACAATTACACTGGCAGAGCCAGTGCTTTTTCTGCAGGGCTTTGATCAGTCAGAGCTTGGGAATCAGACCACCACCATGCTTCGGGGAAGCTTCCATCTTAGGGTCTCGAAAAGCGCCAAAATCAAGACCATTTCTCTGGCCTTCCGTGGTCGAGCTGAGACTGAGTGGCCGGAAGGTTAGTACCGCGATCAATACCTTTTCTGACATACGCGAGCCGTAAGCTGACATTGGATTTACGTTTGCAGGCATTCCGCCCAAAAAAACAGAATTCAAGGATAGGGAGAGCATAATGAATCACACCTGGCCTTTCTTCAATGCCCAATTCCAGACAGCAGAATATGGCTCCGGAGCAGATCAAGTGAAGCCTTTGAAAGGCCCTTCCACAACAACCACCGAGATCGGTGTCACAGATTCTTCCCTTGACAACCTCCGCCGGAGATCTGCCAATAACAACTTGAGCGCTAAAGACGCAAAGAAACTGGCGTTGTCAGTCAATCAGTCCAGAAGTTTTGGCAAAGATGATAAAGCCAATGGAGGATCAAGTGTCGCCCAGAAAGGTTATCGCACTTTCACTCCTGGCGATTATGTCTATAATTTCGAGCTTCCCATAGACTCAAGACTCCCAGAATCGATAGCCGTTGATCTTGGATCGGTCAAGTACGAGCTCGAGGCTACCGTCGAAAGGGCTGGAGCGTTCAGAGCAAACCTGGTGGGATCGAAGGAGGTAACCCTGATCCGAGCACCGTCCGAAGGCTCTCTAGAGCAAGTCGAGCCTATCGCTATTTCCAGAAATTGGGAAGATCAGCTTCATTATGACATCGTCATATCTGGCAAATCGTTTCCTTTAGGTGCTCAGGTACCCATAGCTTTCAAGCTCACGCCATTGGCAAAGGTGCAGTGTCACCGCATCAAAGTTTTTGTGACGGAGAACATCCAGTACTATACAAGTAACAAACGTGTCCACCGATTAGAGCCCACACGGAAGCTACAGTTATTCGAGAAACGAGCCGATGCTCCGAGTACGAGTGCATACCCAGGCAGCTCGGTGCGAATCATGGCTGGTGGAGGTGTGGCTTATGATGGGCGACAAGCTGCAGCACGAGGTGATGAGAACGTCCCCCGAGATACTCAGAACCTGCTGGGGAACCTTGAGGGTGAGCACAACGTTGGTCCGACGGAAATGGAGTTTAGTGTGCAACTACCGAGTTGTCACAACATGAGGGAGAGGGACAGTCTCTCGAGGCTCCATTTCGACACCACTTATCAAGGCATTCAAGTGCACCATTGGATAAAGGTATGTTTGTTGTAACAAGTCACATTTTGCTTCCTGAACTGATCGTGTTCGTCAACAGATTGTCATCAGACTCTCGAAACCCGATCTTGTAGATCCAACAAAGCGGAGACATTTCGAAATCTCCATCGATTCCCCATTTCATATTCTCTCCTGCCGTGCAACACAAGCCAACATCGCCCTCCCCGCTTACACATCTCCGGAATCAACCACTTTGCTTACAGAGCATTCCTCCTGCGGATGCCCTGGCGCTCCTCGACGCCGAAACTCACCCTCTTCACTCCTCCCGACCCTCAATACCATCCCCTCTCATAATGCATCGTCATCTAGCGTTGACACCATCACCCTACCGTCACCAGCTACCTTGGCCAGGCCAGCTGCGGCACATGTACACGACCCGAACTCTGGCCAAAGTAGACCAATGCATCTTCTCCGTAATCCCTCTTTCAATCCTCCACCCTTTGAGGACGATGACCCACCACCTCCACTCATGACACCACCTCCAAACTACGATACCCTCATTGAGGGTGACCCACGGGGTGGGCTGGCAGATTATTTTACCAGATTAGCCGATGAAGTGGGCGAAGATGAAGATAGATCAGGGTCCATGTCAACAAATTCGAGGATGGAATTGCCGCTGACGCCTGGTGGGAGGGTCAACAGGAGCATGGATGAGCGAAGAACTTGGTTACCGTTGGGCCAACCTATGGGTCAATAACCGGCAAAGTATGAATGACCTAACGACGGGAAATGAAGGATAACTCGATAAAGGAATCAGCTTACAGGGCACATGATGGGTTAGCGAGGGATTACAACACGGATGAAAAAGCAAATGGCGCTAGGATACTAACATTGATGGAATTTGCTATCGTACATACTCATTGAAATTTAGTTGAATGTAAGGCTTCAGCGAAGCCAATTCTCTATGCACTTGTTTGTTTTCTCCTCTTCAGCTTGTGCAGCTTCTCTATGCCTTTTATGCCATCTCTCATCCAGCTCGTGCAGCTTCTCTTTGCTTTTTATCATCTCCCATGCAAGCTCAAGCGGAAAAGCTTTCCGTAGCTTTTATCATCTCTCGTAAAGCTCATGCAATCATCTCCTCATCAAAGAGCCCTCTCTGATCACCTTTCCTTACCCTTCCCTCAAGCACCATCCTGCCCCTCGATCATCCCCCTATTCAGTCTTATCCCCTTCAATATCTCCTCCGCCCCCTTATCCACCAACTCCCTATACACCCGCCACGCGCACTCCTCGGCCTCCGCGTCCGAACCCACTCGATGCCGCTGCGATGCCTCGACGCAGCGGTGCCCGTCCAGACTGACCACCATTGCATGCATAGTCAACATCCCCCCCTGTGCCTTGCCGTCAGCCTCCTGCTGCTGCGTCTCGTCCTGGGGCAGGTCTTCCCACACACAATCCACCCCAACCGGCACAGAACACCCCCCCTCCAACGCCCTCAACAGCGCCCTCTCCCCCTCCACCTCCCACCCCACCCTCCCCCCACTCATCCCCCCCAAAAGCCCCTCAACCCAACTATCCCCCTCCCGCCACTCCACCCCCACCGCCCCCTGCCCAACCGCATGCAACACCCCCTCCTCCCTCCCAAGCCACGCCGTAATCCTATCCCCCATCCCCAACCTCTGCACCCCCGCGCCCGCCAGCACCAGCGCATCGAACCCCTCGGCCACGTCATCGAGTTTCCGCAACCGCGTCCCGATATTCCCGCGCACGTCTTTAATAACAAGACCCGGCCACCTCCGTCGAATCATAGCCGCCCTCCGCACCGAACTCGTCCCCACCACCCCCCCCTCAGGCAAATCACTCAGTCCTTTCAACCCCTCCCCCCTCCCTTTACTGCCCATAACAACAGCATCCCTCGCCTCCTCTCTCCCCCCAACCGCCACGCACCGCATCCCCCTCGGCAACAACGTAGGCACATCTTTCATGCTATGCACAATGACATCGACTCTGCCCTCCTTCAATTCGGTCTCCAGATCCGCGGTCCAGAGGGATTTGCCGGTGGAGGCGAGAGTGTGCAGGGCGGTCGTTTTGTTGGTGTCGCCGAGGGAGGTGTGGGTGGGGTGTGTTGTGTGGGCGGTGGTTGGGGGGAGGAGGGCGGTGAAGAGGTGCACTTGGGCGAGGGCGAGGGCGGAGGAGCGGGTTCCGATGCGGAGGGTTCGGGGGGTGGTGGATTGGGGAGGGGCGTTGGTTGTGGGTGGTGGAGCAGCCATTGGGAGTGTCGGTATGGTAGAGTGGGAGGGTTGGTGTACGGTAATTGGGAATATGAGAAAAAGTCAACGGGTGATGTTTGTAGTCGGCGTTACAAAATCCAATGCCGGAGATAAAACGAGGGACGTGATACGTGGACACCCCCTTTTGATGCATAGACACCCCCAAACTTGATGCATGGGCACCCCCCCAAATCGGGTTAGCTTGCGGGGTTGTGCGACTAGCTGTGCGCGCAACCGCCGCAAGTCTACTCCACCAAGTCAACCCCATTATATCGATGGTTTGACCTTATTAATTAAATAATCAAGTCGTATAAAGATCTCAAATTACTCTAATGATTATATTTTGAAGTCAGTTCATTAATTAGCTACGTAGGTGTAGTGTAGTAGCCACGTAAGCAATAATCATTAATAATTTCAAACATGTCGTATGCTAAGGCGCTAACACTTCTTTTTTTAAGATTTCGCCTCAGGTGAGGACGACGAGGTCATCTAGAGAATAGGCTAGTAGACCGTCTTCAGGTGGCTATAAGTCCATTACTCTAAAGCAGTAGGTGGAGGAGTGATATATTTAATATAGTGTGGTAGAGCAGGCAGGGCGCGTATCCACGAAAACACCAAAATGATTGCGGCAGGATAGTCGCGCAACCCCGGAAGCTAACCCGATTTGGGGGGGTGTTTATGCATCAAAAGGGGGTGTCCACGTATCAGCTCCCAATACAGACTTGAAAGTCCGAGAGCAACGCAATTTCGAAAGTCATCAAATTGTCTCTGCAACCCATGTCTCAGGGATCTACTGTACATAGCGAATGTGCTCATAGTCCGCAATTCCCCCCCCTTGGCCCCCTTTCAACGCCATCGGTCGAAGCACGCCTAATGCCACGCTAAACCAAAGCCATCAGACGCCCAGGTCAAAGCAAGAGAGTACACGCTCGCACTTCTTTTGGCCCGAAGAGAAGGATCATGCAAACACAGTATCTGCATCCCAGTGTAAAGTTCATCATCATCAATTCCGCTGCGCTCCTGAAAGGTGTTTGAGCCCGTCCGCATTTAGTTCAGGACCGAGCTCCTTTTCCTCTTCTTCACGGATAATCTCCTGACTGATCCTGGCTTTCTCCTCCTCGATGTCTTCAGATTTGACATCCGAATGCAGCATTCGGCCTGGTCCATCGCTCATGCTTTTCCTTGCTTCTTTCACAATGGCGTCTGCTTCGCTGATGCCGCCCTGTCTCTTCGTCGGAGGATCCCCTTCGACCCCTATGGGTTCTGCTTTTCGCTCGACAGTTTGCTGTACAGCTCTGTTGTCGAAGCGCACAATCATGCAAGAGAGGTTGTCGGTGGAGAAGCGCACGAGGGCATGGTCGACGAGGTGTTTGGATGCGGCTTGGGGGTCGTGAGTATGTCGGACAAGGTCGACAGCTTCTTGATCCGAGCACACATCCCACAACTGAATCTGTTAGCGTGTTTTTTATTGACTTTCACGTAAAGAGGTCTTACACCGTCACAGGCTAATATGAGAAATTCGTCGATGTCGGGCTGTATGACTGTTTCCGTCGTATAAGGGTGGCCGGTGACGAGGTCCTTCATATACGCATCGCCCAAGGCTCTGGTTACGGCGAGTACACCATTTACACGGTTGTTGAGGATCAATCCTCCAGCATTTGAGATGCGTTTACCCTCATTTTCGTCACTGCCCTTGTGGTCGTACGATAGTCGTAAAGCTTTACCGTTACGGCAAAGCACAATACGCGCATCTCCCACATTTGCAGTATACAACACACGTTGGCGGGTTGCGGAGTTTTGAAGTCTGGGAATTGGGGTAGTCGAAGCAAAACCTGGTACAGCGGTCTTGCTCGGCGGCGTTGGCATTTGCTGAATGTCGGATTTAGCATCGCTGGTGGGAGCTTCTGTAGCGGCTTTGACCGCTGCAGCGGCAGCTGGCGCAATTGCTGTAGAGCCAGTGGCTGACTGGGAATTCGGTATCCTGTCTTCCCACCGGAGAACCGCACAAATGGCTGTACAGCCACTATTCTTCAGGGGGAGCTTGTCAAGCTGCTGATCGACGTTCGTAAAGGTCTGATCGAGCAGCTCGGGTACCGGCGTATTAGGAAATTTCCGAATCATGTCTTCTAACAAAACGTGAAGCTTTTTCCCACACCAATCTGCGGCGAAGGTACCAGCATGGCCGTCGAAAATAGCAAAGTATCCGTTGTCAGTCTCAACAACATGAGATCCATTAGAGGCACTGGGGGACAAACTAGTCGTTGATTCGGAGGTCTCTTTTGAGATTTGACTTTTCTTACTACTGGATGTTGAGTCAGTGTCCGAACTTATGTTCGGGGCAGGTGTGCTCAGGAAATTGTAGAGATAGGCATGAGTGTCTTCCATAGTTCTTCTGCATTTCTTGTTCTTGTCTTCCGTGACGCCAACGCGAAATGTAGACCTGGGGCCCGGACGCGACTCTCCAGCTGAGTTGTTCAACGAGCCTTGGGGGACGCTCAAGGCAGGGTCCGACTTCCCCAGCTTCTGCATCGCTGAGGGCTGTGGGGCTATAGCATTACCTTGAGATGCCGAGTTGGGCGATCCAGAAAGATGGAAGGAGTTTTTAGCACTGGAGAACAAGGCACCCGCCTTTGCTATCCCACTACTTCTCCGCTTCTTCCCACCCTCCTGACTAGGCTCATCCTGTGACTTCCTCGCTGAGCTCGTACTGGGTGATGTTGACTCGACTTCATCGCCATCTTCATTGACCTGATTCAGGTTGAGGCCGTCCGGTATACTCCCCGGACCAGCGGCAGACTTTGCAGCTGGATGTGACGCAAGACCGTTATCATGGCTTTCCTTTGTTGGACTGTTGGAGCTACCAAACATTCTGTTGAGCAACCCTCCTCCTTGTGTGGAGAGGCTCCTTCTCTTGTTCCCTGCCAGGATGATGGATTTGGCGGACTTAGTCCCAAAGCGGAGACGATTTGGAATAGGATAGAGAGCTGAATCTTAGGCGAGGCGCCCAGCACTGCTGAGATAGATGGTGGACGAACTAGTAGGTAAGATGAGAGATGGTCGCAGGGCGCGGTAGATATGGTAAGGAGCGTTGTAATATGGAATGAAGGAGAAGGTACGTCGATGAGGGACGGAAGGGTTGGCTTGATTCTAAGGCAGAGCAGTACGTTAGCCATTGATCAGCTATATACAGCACTTGGTTGATAGCCCTCCGATGGAAGGTGACCAAAGAACAATGGAATTGTAAGCATAGAGGCATGGAAGTTCAGATGCGTTGAGTGAAGTCTACTTACAGCGTGATGCCGAATGAGGTTTCGCCCTGGTCGCCTGTCTCCAGTGCCGCGAAACCAGCATACAATACTCGATGGTATTCTTCAGCGCCTTCAGGTTGACCTCTTCTTTCCAGAAGGGTGATGTTGGAAGCACCTCGAGCTGGGACTGCCACAATGTGGGGCTTATCGGCAGTACACAAAACCCGAAGCGCACTAGTGGACCCTGGTGTGACGACCGTCGGCAGGCTGAACCTGGGGTAATTTGCAGCTGGGCAACGCCAATATTAATGGTGTGAGGCTCTTTGACCGACAGGACTTCTGCAATGGCGGGGTCAAAGACCGCGACCACAGGAGCATCACAAGCGGTGGAGTCGAGCTGCGTCTACGATGTGGGCAAAGCAATAGTAGGAGTCTCCAGGCACGAAAAGTCAACCAGCCGCACCCTTGATCTTTCTCTTAGATACCATGAATTGAATGCAACGTATTGCGGAGGTACGGCACTGCAGCTGCATCGATCTCATCTAGAAATCATTATGTATGGCCTCTGTCCGCCTTTCCGTGATGTGCTATGAACATCCATGGGCTCTCTACGTGCCTTCATCCGCTATGCTCGTCAATAAGCCGCCTGTTCGGAAGTAGAGGCATGTTTACCATCTTCGTGATCGGACCCTTTATGATTATGTTCGCAATGAGGAAGAAAAGGTATCAGATCTCATGAACCCGCCGCTATGCTGTTTGGCCTTTCACTTCGTTCTCCATCGACGTCAGCTGCGATTTGAATTCTTTGCCAACCCACTCCCAGTACGCCTTCCACGCTTGCCCCTGAACGTTGGTCGCAGCACTCGAAGCCACTGGGAATGCGTTGTGAAGAAGGACAGACACCTTCAAGACACCTTTACTAGCTTCGGCTGCCTTTTCTATCTCCTGCTTGACCGAGTTGTCCTTCGGCTTGAAAGAGAGAATGGTACGATAGCGATCGGCGATGGCATCAAGATGCCGGGACGTCTCATCGGGATCCAGAACGATCAACTTCGCCACCATGAGGTTACAGAGCACCTTGATCTCGTGTTCGTCCTCAATTCCGCCAATCACACGATCAAAAAGGTCGAGAGGGTTGATGCGAGTGTACGCGTTTTCCAACAGCGAGTATAGGGTTTCGTATGCACTCTAAGACACAGTGTCAGCTTGTTCATGATATCCTTTTCAATATCACTCACCTTGCGAAGTTCAAGCCCATCATCAACCTTGTGCTTGAACGGACCCATTTGGACCTCGCGAATAAGATCCGGATTGGCCTTCGATTCCTTCATCACTAAGGGGATAAGCTGTGCTAGATGAGGCAGGATGATGTCCGACTTGTTTGTCGTGGCGGAATTTAGAGTGCTCAAGGCAAGTCGACGATTTTCAAGATTCGCATCATTGAGCATTGTGATCAGCATGTTCATAAGGATGGGCTTGAGAATCTCATCAAACGCTTCGTCACTATCGGCAAATGTAAATCGTATGGCCTGAATAACCATTCCTCTTACTGTGGGTGTCGGATCTCGTAAATAGTTCTACTCGATCTGATCAGCAGACGATACACGAAAGTAAATGGGTACCCACCTGGAGCCTTGGTAAGAACATCTTCGGGTCGATGATGGTTAGTCTACCAATGCACTCAGCTCCGATAGCTTTGTTGTCTTCCGCCTGCGAGGCGGCCAACAGCTTCTCCCATATCCGATTCGTGTATGGAGAAATGTCAGATCGAGCTTTGCCAGCGTACTGTAAGATCTCTTTGATAGAATGAAGTGCTAGGTATTGGAGATTGCTAGACTTTTCGGAATTGGAAAGTATGACAGGTAGGTAAGTATTGATGTTGCCTGCTCCAGCACGGCCCAGTGCTACTGCTGCAGCACGCGGCACGCTGTCGGATTTAGAGTTAAAATGAGCTGTGAAGAGTCCTGGTTCCAGTGGTGACTTGGATCCCAAGCGAAGACCCGCTTCTCCAAGAATTGCAAGTGCGAGGCATTGACGTTGGCTGTCCTTGGAAGATCGGAGCTCGTTCACGAAATCATTGATACTCACCCCAACAGTGGAGCCTCCAGATACTAAGAGAGTACCTATGGCTTTACCAACGACAGCCGGATCACCAGAGACACCCACGTGTTGCAGTAAACCTTTCATCAGCGGCTCGCCGACAGATTGCTCTCCAATGATCTTGACTAGACCTAGGTAGGCATCGAAAACGACACCGCCAAGCGGCGTGAGGATGACTCCATACAGCGCTTTATTCAGATTTGTGTCCACGACCTTTTTCGGATTCGTCTTCACAAGCCTGCCAAGGACGGCCAAAGCCAATCCTAGGAGATTGAGATCATGAGAATTTATCAGGGGTAGAAGCGTTTCTGATAAATTGTGAACAGTTTTGCTGTCTAGATTAGCAATCACAATTGGATTAGCCGCAAAGCTTCTTAGGGCAGTCAAGCTAGCCCCTCGAAGTCTCCGATCTGCTTTTCTCAGTTGTGCTGCGAGCTCAAGAGCGACATCCCTCACCCAGACCGGTTGCAGGTCACTATGATCTACGGCTGAAATGGCCACGAGATCGACGGCATTGACAGCGGAGATGCGGGTAGTCTCGTTTCTAAGTCGATCTTGGAGCACTCCCAAAGCCTTTGATCTATTGTCAGCCGTCAGAAGTTTTGCATTACTTGAGCCTGAAGTTCGAGCTAGGAGTATGCCAAGAGCGTGTATGGCCCTTTGGCGGACTTCTAAATCTGCATCAGTAGCTGTAGCTCGTGTGAGGACGACATCGTAGATGCTACTCAGGTTCTGTCGCCTTTGTTGTTCAGAGCCGGCAGATCGAGGTGGTGTGAGAACTTTGATAATGCTCTCGATCGAGAGAAGAGCATCACTCGAGACCTTGTAATTTTTGTCTTTGATTGCTGCAATGACCCCTGGAACTATACTTCCAATGTATGGCGCGATTATTTTCGACGAGTGTGTGTCACAAATGGCACTGATCAGCTGCAAAGTCTCGATACGCATCTTGCTTCCCGTTGCGGCAGCTGCACTTCCAATTGATACAGTGGCAGCAACATTAGAATTCCCAGAAGACCTCACAGCATCGACAAGGGGATCTACAACCTTGCTGAGAGTGTCTGATAAACCCCCATTGTGCACCAGGACCAAGTCACGGAGCAAAGTGATGGCCGATTGTTTGGTAGGGATTGAGTTTTGCTTCAGCAGTTTTGCAACGCCTCGAACGATTGCAGGACTGAGTCGCGCGAGGTCAGCCTTGGCACCAGAAACAGGGGATGGCGAAGTCGCAGGAGATGCGAGGCCCATCGACGGAGGCAGAACACCTGGAACGTCGAATGCGCCCGCATCGCTGTTCACCCTCCGTCGTTTCCGCGACCGGGAAGCATAGTCGGTCGAGAAGTCGATCTCATGCTCCACGGTTGGTATAACAAGCGTAACGCCTTCGCCAGTCTTCCTTATCAGAGACGCCAACGTAGTGAGGACCTCTAGCCTGACGTTTTCCTCTCGCTCCTTGAAGCGACTGACTAAGACAGGTGCGATCCTGTCATAGAGGGTTCCATTTTCCAGCAGATCTCCGTTACTGCGAGTCGAGATGATGGCGTAGAGAGCTTTCGCAGCACAGCGACGGATCTTCCAACTTGAGTCATCGTCATCGCTCATCGCTGCATCCTCCTCAAAATCCTCTTCATCGCCACCGAGGTCATTCGTCTCCAAATCCTCGTCGTCTTCGCTTCTATTCTCACCCATGTCCTCGTCATCTTCATCTGTTGCAGTATTGGGATCGTAGACTACATATCGCAGGGCAGCATCAATCGATTCATTAGTGAACATACGCATGCTATTACTACAGGATGCGAGAAATCCTTCAAGCGCAATAAGCCCAGCTTCTCGGACCTCTTCGACCTCAGGGTTCGGCGCCCCATCCTCGTTCAAGTCTTCCATGGCGTCTTCGTATTCTTGCTCACTCAGAGCGGTCAACACGAACGGCGCGATAGCTTTCAGATGTGGGCCTAGCCTTTGGGGGACTGATCTAGAAAGTGACCCAACCATTGTGATGAGAAGTCGTCGTTTCGCTGATGTCAGCTGAGAACTTCGAAAACTGTCTATCGTACTAGAAACGAACATGCTGAGCAAACGGTCGGACATGTAGACCGCTAAGATTGAGATAGCAACTACAGCCTTTTTCTTGATGACAGAGCTAGTTCGATCATCATCAAGAGTGCTCATGATTGAAGTCTGCAGAGCCTGTTTTTCCGGATCTTGAAGCATCGGCCCGAAACACTGTATTACTTCGATCATTATATCAATAGCATCACTGTTGACACCTTTTTCAGATCCAATTTCCAATAGCCCGGGTGGCGGGTTTGGGAGGTTCTCCAGTCCATGAGGAATAACTATGTAGCCCAGTAAGCGTGGTATCAAAACCTTGCTGATTGCTGAATATGCATCTTGTGTCTTTGGAGTTGGCGTCAAACCAAGAAGCGGTCGTGGGAAAGCTGTAATGAAAGTACGCAATGCTGTAGCAGGTATAGAGCTGTCCACCGAATTTGTAGTCTTTATATTTGAGACTCGGTGGATAAAAGGGGACAGGATATCAGGAGGAAGCTTCAGAACGAGGGCGGAGATGCTGTGATATGTCAGTCAAATCTAAACACAGGCTTTCGAGAAGAGACCCACCACTTGATGGCTTGGTTTTGTACTTCACCATTTTGGTCATCCAAGGTCATCAGCACACCATCGATGATCTTGGCACTAGCATGATAGTCACTGATTAAGAAAGTGGGCGATCCTGCGTTCAAGATGTTGTAGAGATCATTCAGTGACATGTAACGAAGGTCAGCGTCTGCATCACCCAGCTTGGGCAGCAGTGCCAAAGCCTGAGCAGGCGTGGGGTTCTGCACTGATGGTGTCATCGTGGAATGGTGAAGGTTTCAAGAGAGAGGAACAGTCATGTCAGCATTAGGACACTGGGCCTCGGAGAGTCGTAGTATTCTGAAAGAGCGTCGCTCGGGAGATCCTATTTGTCTAGACAATTGCCTAGGCTAAACACAGCCCAACACAACGATGTGCACATTTCGCCTACCTGAAAACTCGGGGATAGGCAGAGACTCGAGAAATCAACACGGAAATCACATGACTGCGTAAGACAATATGGAGAAGGAAGTGTTTAAGAAAGCTGAAATGGGTCTGGGGAAACTTCGGAGGGATCTCCGATGACGATCTTTTTAGTCGCTCTAGCTCTCAAGCTTGATGGTGCTTCGCAACCTTTGTGAAACGCTCCTTTGCAGTTGTGCAGTCCAATCGTTTGTTTCCATTCCAAACACACCATACAGCGCTCTTCATAGTCTTCAGAGCCAGTCTATCCAGAATCTGCAGCTCGCAATACTGCAACAATGGTGATTCCCAGAGCCTCCGCTCAGTGGTCTTCTAGGGCCTTCCGCCAATCTACTCGATCAATTCGTAGCGCAAACCGCACAAGGTCGTGGAAGCAAGCCCAGAGGAGAACCTACGCTAGTGAGGGAGACCACGGTAGCCACCAGAAGTCTGGATTCTCCGGTGATTTACCATGGTAAGCTTGATACCACTACTGAGAATGCTCATATATGCAATGATCAGAATACCTTCGTATTGGAGGCTCTTGCATCGTTTGGAAAAGGCTCAACCGAATGTCGACTGATATGCTATGTGTAGGGCTATTGCGTCTATAGGTATCACCGTACCTTCTGTGTACTACCTGATCCAACCGCAGATTGAGAGATATTCGGGCAAGAAAGGGGGCCACGGAGGACATGGGGAGCACGGACATGGAGATAGCGAGCACGACGAGCATGAAGAAAAGCATGCCGAAGAATCTTCCGAGGGTGGTGAAGAAGGCGACTCGGCTGAAGGCGAAGATTCTCAGAAAGATGCTGATTCGGAAGGAGGATCGGAAGACGGTCAAGAGGAAGGCGGCTCTGATGAAGGACCTGCGGAGAGTGACGAGGAAGCCAGTCCCGATGGCTCAAAAGGAGGAGCAAATAAGTCAGGGCCAGATACTCCGAGCGATAAAGGCTCTGATAACACCACACATGAGACCGCTCCGGGAAAGAAGGTCGAAGGAGTGCAATTCAAGGGAGCTACCTCTGGAGGCACGAGAGATGGTGAACAAGGAGACACGAGGATGCACATCCCTGATGCGAAAGGGGGTAGTAAGAAGAGGATCGAAAGCCATTACGGTCTGAAACAAGGAGAAGCCACGAGTCCCGAACAGGACGCATCCGGTGATGACATGGTATTACACAAACGATCATCTGGTCTCTCTGATCATGGTTAACTAACGTGTACTTGCAGGCCGCTACAGCCAAACCCGCGGGAGGGTTTGGGACGCAGTCAGGGAAACAAGAAGGACTATCTAACACAGACACGAAACATTCAACAGACATCGCCAATGATCCCGACAAGAGCAAAAAGCCGACCGGTGGCCCAGACACAGCGAAAGAAAAGGGGACTGTCGATCCAAGGAGACCTGCGGTACGAGAGCTTGCTACAGTCTTTGTTTCTCTGGAACGATTGCGAAGTGTTTACTGACCCTGTTGCATAGTCCTAGAAAGTGGAACCCCATGACTTACGTGCATATCCTCTCGAGGCCTCAAACCGCATTATATTCCCAAGATTCATCTCCATTCGCATCCCGATGTACAATAGAAAAGTGACGTTCTCACCATAAGACACAGATCTATGAAAGATAGATTGATCGAAAGTCTGTGGTCAACTATTCATGTTCCTGCCGCCAAGGCAAGTCGGCTGATTGAAAGAGCGAACCGATATTGATGCAAATGTATCATTGTATCGTGCCCATAATATCATTCGGAAGGAGCAAGTTGCTGCGACCAAAGCGTGTATGCGGTCAGGGCAAAAAGCTCAAGCAAAGCCAAATTTTCGATGGCATAGCGTAGATATCCATTAGTGAAGTACGTGATGAAAATGGGGGCTACAGATAGTCATTCGTGAGGGACATGCAGCTCGTGATAGGTCTGGCAAACGTCTCCACCACAGACAACTGCAACCGTGTATCACCCTCCCTGCTTCCTGTCGTCTAGGCCCAGCATTTCCTGAATCCTGAGTATGTAAATTCGCGTGTAATCCCTAGCTCGAAATATGACTCCGGAGGCTCTAATCTGTCAATTTCCCTGAGTATTTAAGCTTCAGTTCGGTCGATCTAGATCTGCCGTGCGAGTTGGGACGATGAACTTTCTTGAAATCTCACCACAGGCAACCATCGGGGGCCATAATCCACTTACTCGAAGCAACAGAAGTGTACGACACAAGTTGGAGAACAACACCTTTCAAGCCCGAACTTGCAAGGCATCTCAGTCTATCAAAGTCGCTGATCAACCATCCAATCGTTCAGCTACCTGTCATCGAAACAGCCCGTGAGAGAGCCTGAGCTGCCGACGTCAATTTGTCTATTTGATCAATAATGTAGCCTCCAATGCTCCTCGGAGGTCACGAGGTCATAGCCGTCGTTCGCATCCGAGCACGAAGCTCTGGTGTCGGTGATGAGCTACCCAAACGAGACAAGGGAATGGGAAGTCGTCTCGTCCCGCCGCAGCTGTGCAGTGGTCCGCGCAGCACTACTCTACCCACGGCCTCATCGCCGAATTCCAACCAAATGAGAGGGGAAACACCATGGATTCAAAGTTTTAGCGCAAAGTTACCTGCGGAGGACCCCATTCTGCCATGTGCCTAGTCGCATGGCGTGCAGGACCGACGTCGAAGTCTATCAGATCCTTTCAATCGCCGCCCCTATGTTGCTTTACACTTATTCTTCAGTGGCCGCAACTGGCGGTGGCACATCTAGGCAAGTCACGTTCCAATTTCCTGGTTCGTTCTCCTAGTCAAGTTACCAATTGGTTCGGAACCAACTCCAGATCCGATCTGTATAACCCTGCCACTGTGCCACCATGTTGTCAAATCCTCTTCGAAATCCCTCTCTGGCAGGCTGCTTGTGTGAACCTTTCTACTTTCTATTAAGGACCTCCTACCTTATCTCCTTGGCTCGAATTAGCAGTCTTTGCATGACACCAAGAGCAGCTCGAACCATCTAACATGAGAAGGCATAACCGTTCAACTACGTGAATTCCTGTTGGCTCTAGAGCCCCTCCAATCCAACAACTGCAGCGAATTCTCTGCTTGGTGCCACGCCTAAATCCCAACATGCCACGTTGACGAGCGTGATCCTTGTCAATAATGTCAATACTCTTCTATAAACGTCCTGAATATGTTTTGAAAAGCAATGGACCGCTTACCCAGTGTGCGAGGAAGGGTGGAACTGCTCAGGACTGTAGCAATGCCGCTATTCCCCCAGAGTTGTCGTTTGACAATGTGATATGTAACAAATGTCTGCCACCTTGTAGTTTGCAGTATTTCCTGAATTATCTTACCTACGTGACACACGACGCCGAAAATCTGCAATTCTATCTGTGGATGGTCGACTATTTCCAACGATTCCGCAATGCACCAAGGGCGGAGAATAATCTGTCGCCCAAGTGGAAGCCAAAGCAGCATAAATTAGGGAGCAATCAACTCACGGAGAAGGCAGCCTTCGCCTCATTGGGTGTTCAAAATCTCGATCTGCACAGCGAAGACATATCCAATGGATCCACTTGGGATGGGACACTGTCGGAAACTACTGATGATCGCACAAACACATTAAACTCACTGAAGATTTCTGTATCGCCATCCAAACATAATGCAGGTAACAACAGTATGCAATGGCAAGTATCTCCCCGGATTCAACCGTTTCGCGCCGAGATCAATAGGATCCTAACGCACTACATTGCGCCCGGCAGCCCACGCCAATTGAACTTGTCACACAATGACCGTGCAACTGTTCTCCAAGCTCTTGAACATACGACGCATCCTTCCGCGCTCACCTTGGTCAAGCGGATGCTGGACTCCACCTTGAGGAACTCGTCCCATCCGAATTTCGTCCGGTGGTCTATCTGCAATGGAAACAAGGAGTGGACCTATGCTCTTCGCATCTTTGCTATCACAAATATACTGATAGGCTTTGGCATTGCTATTGCGCTCACACTGTCAAGGTATTCCCGTTGGTGGCGTATCTTTGCCGCGCTGGAATGGTGGTTTGGAATTACAAGCATTATTGCCGCATCACAAGGGCTATGCGTACTGTTGCATAGAATGCATACACGACAGTATCATGCGTGGGAGACGAAGGATTATACGAATGACGATGACGAGGCTATGCTCAAAGGGTTGGACATCAATTTCATTAATTACGAAGACACGAAGTCGAAATGGCCAGTGAAGTTGGAAGTCTTTGGCCCTGCGAACAATTACAGCGGAGAGGCTTGGGTGAATCACTATTCGCGCAAAAGCTGGTATCGAAGGTTGTTCGAAAAGCGGGTCAGCGTTCGTGATGCTGGCCTGAAGGCTATTCAGAATCGCATGATACGCCAAGCAGAGGCATGGGCGCTCATAGTCACTGTTCCGCTGACCATTGGCTTCGTCGCGATTCCGAAGGGTAACCTCTATCCTGGGTAACGCAAAGAAGCTCC
>JAABUP010005997.1_pt1 | contig 17845 bp, 9 predicted proteins | sample 5559201 | NCBI WGS metagenome assembly JAABUP01 (sample SAMN10711887, study PRJNA513373) | rock metagenome | isolation source: Antarctica rocks | place: Antarctica
CCGCACCACCCCCCCTGCGTCGTGGGGGAGGGGGGGTGGTGCGGCTGCCGCACTACCCCCCTGGCCTGGCCCGAGGAGGTAATAGATCGTCGTGGCGTACCCGCCGTCGTCGCGGAGCGCATCCTGATGGCCGATGATGCCCCGCGCCTCCAACTCGTCGAGCGCGCGCAGGAGGACCGTCCGGTTCTTGATGCCGGCACCCTTGTCGAGCTGGCGGCCGTCGCGGGTGGTGATGCCGTGCTGGAACTGGCTCAGGCTGATGGCGTCGGCGCTCTTGCGGAAGCCCGAGGTCCGGCGCACGATGTAGAGCAGGGCTTTGAGAGGCGCTTCCGTCAGCTCGGGTGCCACGTCGTCGAACACCCAATCAGGGGTAGCGGTGGTGGACCAGCCAGGGGTGAAAGAGGGATTGACGGACGCGGCGGCAGGCTGTACGCTCATGGTGTCTCCTTTGGGTCCACCTTGGACCTGGGGGCTTGCGTGCGCGTCGGCTGATTTCTGCCAAGAATTACACAGCCGGCGCGCTTTCTATTGGGCGGGATCTCCTCCCGCTCGGCCTCATGGCCTGCACATAGTAACGAGGCACCCCCATATTCGAGCCTCATCACCATGCGTGGAACGGCGCTAGACGAGGGACGCTTGTGACTATGTGCAGCGGCCTGTCGTAGCTCCTTAGCCGCTAGTCTACACGGTTGGGCAACGACGCGCAGGGACGGCCGCCTCGCTGTCGCTCCCATGGGGGTCCAGCAGCGTTTCAGGACGCGCTCAGCGGACGTAGGCGGCGCGTGGGAGGTGTGGGAGCGGCCCTACGTGGGAGGCGGCCACAAAACGGCGCTCTGTGGCTCCTGGGGCGTTGGAGCGCGTCGCGGGCGTCCCGAACGGGGATGCGCCGGCCTGCCTCGTCGTCGAGCGGCCGAGCGGAGCGAGGGCCACGAGTTTTGCAGCATGCAAAACACACCTTGCTCTCCCCCCGAGCCGGTATTTTCGCCTAAAGCAAAAGATGCCTTGCTCCGCGCCCTCCACGGGGGTCACACAGGGCCGCCACGGCGGGCGAAAGGGCCGCTTGACAGCCGTCACGCAGGTTTTCTATAATACCTGCGTGACGGTCTAAATGGGGGGAGATACAGGCTATGGCGATCAAGCAGAAGCGCATCAAGTGCGCCCGGTGTGGCGAGCGCGAGACAGTGATGAGGGGGGAGTGGGGGCCAGCCTCGATCTACTGCGACCTCTGCCGCAATGAAGTGAAGCGTGAGCAGAACGCCCTGCGCGCCCAGGCGTACCGTCAGCGTAAGGCAAGCTATGGGGGGGGTGCGCTGACCGCACCCCCCCGGCCGGGCCGCGGATTTCGTAGGGATACCAAGCGTTACCCGCGCGAGCTGTGTGACGTGACGTGGACCGCTCTGTTCGTGTCGCTCGCCTCGACTTTCAGTGGCCGCTACCTCGATGATCGGCCAGCACGTCGTCGATGATCTGTCGCGACCGCGCCGCCTCCGGCGCGGCCGTGTCGGCGTGCCCGGCGACGGTGATGAGGGCCTTCCACAGCGCCCAGCCCCGCGCCCGCGCCCAGGTCGCCCGATCGAGGGGGAGGGCCGCGCGGAAGGCCTCCCGGCCCTCGTCCGCCAGGAACGTCCAGGCGATCACCAGATCGCAGGCGGGGTCGCCCACCGCCGCGCCGCCCCAGTCGATCACCGCAGCCAACTGGCCGTCGCGGACCAGCAGGTTCCCCGGGGCGACGTCGCCGTGGACCCAGACGGGCGGGCCCGGCCACGAGGCGGCGAGGGCCGCGTCCCACACGGCGATCGCGGCGGCGGCGTCGATCTCGGCGCACAAGGCCGCGATGGCGCGCCGGGTGTCGGCGTCGTAGGTCGCGACGGGGCCCCCACGGAAGAAGTTGTGCGGTCCCGGCGGCGGCCCGTCCGTGGGGTCAATCCGCTGCAAGGCGGCGAGGAAGTGCGCCAGCGCCGTCGCGAACGCGGTCGGATCGTCGATGCGCGCGGTGACGGCGGTCTCGCCGGGGAGCCACCGGTAGACCGACCAGGGGAAGGGGTAGCCCTCACCGGGGGCGCCCCGCGCGAGCGGGATGGGGATGGGCAGCGGCAGCAGCGGCGCCAGGCGCGGCAGGTACTGGTGCTCCTTCTCGACCTGCGGCACGTACCCGGCGGCGCTCGGCAGGCGCACGCTCAGGTCCGCGCCCAGCCGGAAGGTCCGGTTGTCCCACCCCTGTGGCACGGCGGGCGCGATCGACCAGTCGGCCCATTGTGGGAACTGTGCGGCGACCAGTCGGCGGACGAGTGGGACGTCGATGGCGACGGTCATCGCGGGCAGGTCAGCGGGGGCATTTCCACCAGCGCGCTCCCGGTACAGCGGTCGTTACACGATAGGTACAAGGCAAGCGTACCATATGCGCGCCACACGAAGGGTCATGTCTTAACCGTCCTTGTAGCCGCGCTTTGCGTGAGTGTTCGGGGCAAAGGTAACGACACAGGGCAAGCGTCACCCTTCGGGGCAAGGACCAAACGCCCTGGACGCGACCGCAGGGCTACTGGGAAAGAGGAACGCGCTCGGCCCCTTCTTTTCCCGGTAGCCGGCCGTGCCGCAGGACGCTACACTGGGGCGAGAGCTGCGATCCCGGCGCTCATTTGGGGCAAAATGTGGACTCACTCCACATTTTGCCTGGTCGGCCCTGGGGGGCCTCCCGCAAAATGCTCTGTTCGCTCGTCGATGTGGTGGTGGCCGAGCTTCCACGCGGTAGGTAACCCCTTTATCTTGTGACATGAAGCGGCAGCATCATGCGCGGTGGAGCCGTGCTTATCCCCGCGACATGATTTGCATGTCCACGGCGGAGGATCTACCGTAACCTCAGTGTGATAAGTCGTCGTTGTGGAGCTGCGCGTCCCGTAGTAGGCGTCGTCGAAGACGAACATCGAGTGGCCGTACTCGTAGTCGTATCCTTCTGCTGTCATGGCGTAGTTGCTCCTGCGCTGTGACTAGGGCCGGTAGGGTGGTTGAGACACCCTACTGGCCCGCTTTACTAATGCTCCGGCGGTCCTTCCGTGCTGATCCTTCCGGGTAGAGCTTCTACCATCCGGCGCTCCTTCAGGTTGATGGTTTTACCTTTCCAGCCATAGGTGCTGTTGAGGCGATAGGAATGGGAACGGCCGTTCTTAGGCCCCTCCTGGATAATCCCGCGCTCGACGAGGAGCTTGACAGCCGTGTTCACGTCCTGGCGATGTAGGTCGAGTTCGCCCGCGATCTCGACCTGGCTCAGGGTGATGTAGTTGTCCCAGTCAAGACGACCCATCATGTAGGTCAGCACTCGCATAGGACGCCCTGAGAGGCTCTTATCCTTCGCCAGAGCGACGAACGCCTCTTGTATGGCCATGAACCACCCTTCCGCCCACTTAGGCCGCGCAGGCACGTACACAAACATCCCTGGCCGCTCGCGCAGGTCCAAGATCTCGCCCGTCCCAGTGTCAACGGCTTTACCATTGCCGAGTGACGCTAGTTCAGCGGTTCTACCCATCTCTGCCCCCTTCCCGATTGTAAGCATATACGCTTACACCGTAAGCATATACGCTTACAATTCAGGTGTAAACCCCTATGGGTATTAGAAGGAGCCTGCGGCGCTACTTGATTAATGGATGGAAGGAGCCTGCGGCGCTCTTAATTTGAGGGGATAGCCACCAGTTCCCACCCTGTTACCATCCTGTCCTCGATGGGAGAGGGTGCGGTCAGCAGACCCCCTGAGTGCGCTTGACGGCCGTCACGCAGGTTTTCTATAATACCTGCGTGACGGTCTAAAGGGCGGGAGAATGGCGGTCAAGCAAAAGCGGATTAAGTGCGCCCGCTGTGGCGAGCGCGAGACGGTGATGAAGGGGGAGCGGGGGCCGGCGTCGATCTACTGCGACCTCTGCCGCGACGAGGTGAAGCGCGAGCAGGCGGCGTTGCGCGCCCGAGCGTATCGCCAGCGCAAGCCAAGCTATGGGGGGGTGCGGTGACGGCACCCCCCCGGCCGGGCCGCGGATTTCGTAGGGATACCGAGAGGGAGGCGATGGCGACAGAGTGGATGACACGCGGCCATGAGGCGTGGGGCCGGGGTGCCTTGGGCGAGGCAGGAGAGTGCTACCGGCGTGGCCTCAAGGCGAGCGAGCGCGGCGCAAATGACGACGGGATCGCCCGTGCGTGCTCGTGCCTAGGGACGGTGGCCTACCTCCGGGGCGATTTGACGGAGGCGAAGGCGTATCATCGGCGGAGCCTGGCCTATTTCGGGCGCCGCGCCGATCAGGTCGGCGCGCTCTACGCCTGGATTAACCTGGGCGAAGTCGCCTTGTATCAGGGCAACCTCACCCAGGCCGATGCGTATGATCGGCGCTCTCTCGCCGGCGCGGAGTCCATCGGGCATCAGCTCGGGATCGCCGTGTCACGGACGAACCTCGGCGAAGTCGCGTGCGATCGCGGCGATCTGACGGCCGCGTTCGGGTGGTGTCGCGGGGCGCGCCTCCTCGCCCGGCGGATCGACCTACGCGATGAAGAAACGCGCGCCACCCTTGGGCAAGCGCGGGTGCGCCTGCGCGCGGGGCGTCTACGCGCGGCGCGGGCGCTGGTCGAGCGTGCGCAGGCGCTGGTCGACGAGCATGGTTTGGCGCTGCTTGCCGTCCAGCCGATCCGCTTGTTGGCGGAAGTCCAGTTGCTCCAAGGTGACCTCGATGCCGCGCAGGCGGCGGCGGACGAAACGTTGCGGCTGGCGACGGCCGGGGGCCGGCGTCGGGAACAAGCGCTGGCCCACCGTCTGCTGGGCCAGTGTCTGCTGCGCGGGGGGAGCGCCGCTGGGGCAGTCGAGCACCTACGCGCGGCGCTCAATCTGCAGGTGGCCATGGGTGCCGCGCTGGAGGCCGCGCGGACGCGTGTCGTCTTGGCTGCGGCCGCGGCCACGGCCACACAAGCGGGAAACGAGGGGAAACCGATGGAGGAGGCGCGGGCGCTGCTCGCTGAGGCAATGGTCAGCTTCATGACCAGCGGCGCAACCCTAGACCGGCACCAAGCGTCGTCGTTGGCGGCGGCGTGGAGTACCTAAAGCTCGACAGCCCCGACAGGGCCAGGGCGGCGCGTCCGGCGGCCCCGGCGGGGCATTTGGGGCAAATGTGGACTCACTCCACATTTGTCGGATCGGCCCTGGGGGGCCTCCCGCAAAATGCTTCGTTTGCGGTGCCGATCGCACGGTTTAAGCGAGCGCACGGTTTAAGCGAGCGCTCGCTTAAACCGGTAGTGAGTCCCCTTTGCTCACGGAAAGTGTACTCACCGAAAGTGTACTCACTATACTTTTGCAGATCGGCCCTAGGGGGCCTCCTGCAAAAGTTCGCTCGCCATTAGCGTAGCGTCCCGCGATCGCTTTACTACTTGGAAAAAAAGAGATGCCGTAGCCACCCCCTAGCTAAGAGCGCCGCAGGCTCCTTTCGTCCGTGGGTAGGTCCTAGCCAGTCTCGTCGTCGGCGAGCGGCGCGGCCGCCTGGCCGAGGGGGCGAATGATTACACGGGAGGGAACTCCCCTTATCTAGCCAAGGATTTTGCTCAGGAAAGCAAGCCGTGGTAGAGCCGTTTTGGGGGCTGAAACGGCGCTTCCTCCTGTAACATGAGCGGCCGCGTTCTAGCGGGTGGTAGCTCGCTCGTAGCCGCTCATGGCCATAGCCTGCCGGAAGCTTACACGGTAGGAGATCCCTTTATCTTGCGACATGGCGGGGTCGCGAAAAAGGGCATAAAAAAAGAGCCGCAGCGCGGAAGGCGCTCGACTCACAACTTTTGCAGTACATCATCTCGACCTCCGGGCCGTCAAGGTGACTAGGGTATGCGGGCGGTTGAGCGTAGGGAACTTCTGGCCCCCGAGTGTCCCTAAAGGGGGCGTTGCTTGGCAGGGGGCCAGAAGTTCCCGTAGTGAGCTACAGGATCGCCGCGCGACCCTCTGCCAGAGCCGCGCGCCATCCATTCTTTTTCCAAGTAGTCAGCCGTTGCCTGTAACCAAGCTCGGGGTAGGCAAGCACCCGTAACTCACTACGGGTTTTATCGGTCGGCCCTAGGGGGCCTCTCTCAAAACCCTGCGTTCGTCGAGCGAGTAGAGGGTTTGTGAGCGCCAGCGAACCAAACCTGGAGTGAGTCCAGATTTTGCAAATCGGGCCGCTCCCCAGCAGTGTAGCGCCCCGCAACCACGGCCGGCTACTTGGAAAAAGAATGGGGCTACGCCGCCGTCCCCGCCCTCCTCTCTGGGCTGGTTCCAGCTCCCTTTAGGCCGCTCCTGCCGTCGTAGAGGCGGCGCGAAGGAATGCGGAAACGCGCGTTACCGAGACTGAAAGGCGTCCACTCACTCGTCCACTCACTCACTCGCCCATCTGTTAGCATGTGGACTTATGAGAGAACCGCCCGAGCTGCCTTTGCAGCCGCCCACAACGCGCTCACGCCCCCACGACAAGGAGGACACGGACGACTACGTGCTGGACGTGACCGCTGCGGCGGCGCTGCTGGGGCGCTCTGAGAACACCGTGCGTCGCCTAATCCGCGAGGGTGAGCTACAGGGGTGGCAGGTCCACGGCCCCCAGGCGCTAGAATACCGCCTTCGCGAGGCCGATGTGCTCGACCTGCGCAGGCGTCGAAGCACCAAGGCACCTACTCACCCGCTCACTCACTCAGCCGCCCACTCGTCCACTCGCCCACTCGCTCATCAGCGTGCGGAGGTGTCTGACGGGGGCGAGCCGCAGCCCACCGCGAGCCCGGTCAATGCGGCTGCGGCTGGCGTCGCTGGTGTGCAGGCGCTCATCGAGCAGGCGACGGCCCCGCTCGTCGAGGCGAACCGACGCCTACAAGACGCAAACGAGCGTCTGACCGAACAACTGGTGAGCCAGGCCGAGGAACTGGGGCGGCTGCGCGAGCGGCTGGTGGCCGCCGAGGTCGTCGACGAAGCGGCCGCGGTGGAGGAGCAACCAGGCACATCGGCGCGAGTGGCGCGGGACTCAGATAATCGTGGCGCGCTGTGGGACGAGCTGGCCGCCTATGCGCGGCCATCGCCGCCGCAACCACAGCATAAGCCCGAGCCCCCGCCGCGGCGCTCGCTCATCCGGCGCTTACTACATCATTGACCACCCTCACTGGACTTGGCCATATGAAAGGCGACCTATGTGGGAAGATACTTTCCAGGGGGATCGAACAGCAAAACGCTGTTGGCCTCGAGAAAATCAGCGTGGATAGAGACGTAGCACCATTAATTCACCCACTATCGTTGATTCTCTCACCTTGTCCTTATGCGATTGGCAGAAGAATTTCTTCCCGCACAGGTTATCCTTCATGTGGCCAAGTCCACCCTCACTTAATCACTTAATCGCGATCAGCTTCTTCTTTGTCTGTTGATTCTGTTGATGGGGTAATCAGCTTAGGCCCTACCACTAGCCCCTCAGTACTTTTAGAGTTCTTATGCAAGGTGAAACTAGCACTGGAATTAACAACAATGCTAGTTCCAGCAGTCCTTGAAAATTTTTTGATTTGCTTCTGCGTGCTTTCAAGAAATGTATCGTAATTCTCAACATCCTTGATCACATCAGTGACCATAAAAGCGATAGATACCATCCTATACATAAGAAACAAGGCTACCAGCAGCAAAGAAACTAACATTATTTGCATCTCAAACAGAAAAAATTTAGGAGCATTAGGAACATATGATGTCGAAAACGACCTAAGCACGTTTATCGCGGCTGCAACAACCCCTAGAAAAAAGGTGGCTCCTAAGAGATAGATGCAATCCATAAGCCGCTTTAGAACATATCGAGTGTATATCGCGGGATTATCGTGCAAATCGACAACTAAGGCACGCCTTTCTTCGAGGCGCTTTATTTCCTTCTGTCTATTTGCTTCGGATCGGGATATCCACCAATTCCTAAACCTGCGATAAACCGCCGCCTTCTTCTCCAACACGACGCCGCCGATGAGGGTAGCGATGAGACCGCCCCCCAGGGTGATCCATAGGGCTGAGAAGTCCTGCTTCTCAAAAGGGTGCGATGGAGCTACGGCTAGCCCTATCACGATGCCAACTACGACCAGCACAGCTACGATCAACGCGCCCCGAGCACTAGCATTCATCTACTCGCCTCCACGACGAATAGCACCTGCGTTCCAGGCAGCGCGCGGCCGGCGCACCGCTCAACGGCACCGCGCAAGCGGCGGTCGAGCCACTGCCGGTGGAAGTCGTCGGGGACCGCGACCGTGAGCACGCCGGCATCGCAGCGGGCCTGGTGGGTCGGGGCAAACCAGCGCGCGTAGTTCTCGGGGGTGATCTCGCCCGCCAACTCGGCGCGGACCCGGCCCCACGCGTCGGCCGTCTGCTGCGGCGCGGGGGACGCCTGCGCAGGGGACGGCCGCAGTAGCGACGCGTCGGAACCGCGCGGCTTGGTGGTCGAGCGCGGCGGCATCGGCTCACCCTGCTGCATGAGGCTTTCGACGACGCGGAACAGGTACGCCATCGGCTTCTCGATGTGGGGCAAGCTTGGCCGCATCAACAGTTCGGCTTCGGCGAGCAGGGCCAGGAACGCCGGCACGTCGAGCCCGGCGCGGGTCATGAGACCGTAGGCGCGGCTGACGCTGGCCCAGGGCTGCGCGCCGTCCCCCAGGCGCTCCACCAGCGCCGCGATCGGGCCGGCGAGCGCCTGATAGTCGGCGTCGATGCGCCGCTGTGGGGGCGCGGCCGTGACAGGCGCGGGCGTGGTGCCAGCGTCGTCGCGGAGGGGCTCGCCGGCGAGCTGGCCGGCCGCGTCATCGGTTCGTGGTTTGATGATCGCTGTAACGGGGGTAGGGGGCATCGATCTTTCGATCTTCCTGTTTGTTGGTACGTCTGTTTGTTGTAGGTGCGGCTGCCGCACTAGGGGGTAGTGGGGCCGCCGCCCCCCCCCCCCCCCCCCTGCGTCGTGGGGGAGGGGGGGTGGTGCGGCTGCCGCACTACCCCCCTGGCCTGGCCCGAGGAGGTAATAGATCGTCGTGGCGTACCCGCCGTCGTCGCGGAGCGCATCCTGATGGCCGATGATGCCCCGCGCCTCCAACTCGTCGAGCGCGCGCAGGAGGACCGTCCGGTTCTTGATGCCGGCACCCTTGTCGAGCTGGCGGCCGTCGCGGGTGGTGATGCCGTGCTGGAACTGGCTCAGGCTGATGGCGTCGGCGCTCTTGCGGAAGCCCGAGGTCCGGCGCACGATGTAGAGCAGGGCTTTGAGAGGCGCTTCCGTCAGCTCGGGTGCCACGTCGTCGAACACCCAATCAGGGGTAGCGGTGGTGGACCAGCCAGGGGTGAAAGAGGGATTGACGGACGCGGCGGCAGGCTGTACGCTCATGGTGTCTCCTTTGGGTCCACCTTGGACCTGGGGGCTTGCGTGCGCGTCGGCTGATTTCTGCCAAGAATTACACAGCCGGCGCGCTTTCTATTGGGCGGGATCTCCTCCCGCTCGGCCTCATGGCCTGCACATAGTAACGAGGCACCCCCATATTCGAGCCTCATCACCATGCGTGGAACGGCGCTAGACGAGGGACGCTTGTGACTATGTGCAGCGGCCTGTCGTAGCTCCTTAGCCGCTAGTCTACACGGTTGGGCAACGACGCGCAGGGACGGCCGCCTCGCTGTCGCTCCCATGGGGGTCCAGCAGCGTTTCAGGACGCGCTCAGCGGACGTAGGCGGCGCGTGGGAGGTGTGGGAGCGGCCCTACGTGGGAGGCGGCCACAAAACGGCGCTCTGTGGCTCCTGGGGCGTTGGAGCGCGTCGCGGGCGTCCCGAACGGGGATGCGCCGGCCTGCCTCGTCGTCGAGCGGCCGAGCGGAGCGAGGGCCACGAGTTTTGCAGCATGCAAAACACACCTTGCTCTCCCCCCGAGCCGGTATTTTCGCCTAAAGCAAAAGATGCCTTGCTCCGCGCCCTCCACGGGGGTCACACAGGGCCGCCACGGCGGGCGAAAGGGCCGCTTGACAGCCGTCACGCAGGTTTTCTATAATACCTGCGTGACGGTCTAAATGGGGGGAGATACAGGCTATGGCGATCAAGCAGAAGCGCATCAAGTGCGCCCGGTGTGGCGAGCGCGAGACAGTGATGAGGGGGGAGTGGGGGCCAGCCTCGATCTACTGCGACCTCTGCCGCAATGAAGTGAAGCGTGAGCAGAACGCCCTGCGCGCCCAGGCGTACCGTCAGCGTAAGGCAAGCTATGGGGGGGGTGCGCTGACCGCACCCCCCCGGCCGGGCCGCGGATTTCGTAGGGATACCAAGCGTTACCCGCGCGAGCTGTGTGACGTGACGTGGACCGCTCTGTTCGTGTCGCTCGCCTCGACTTTCAGTGGCCGCTACCTCGATGATCGGCCAGCACGTCGTCGATGATCTGTCGCGACCGCGCCGCCTCCGGCGCGGCCGTGTCGGCGTGCCCGGCGACGGTGATGAGGGCCTTCCACAGCGCCCAGCCCCGCGCCCGCGCCCAGGTCGCCCGATCGAGGGGGAGGGCCGCGCGGAAGGCCTCCCGGCCCTCGTCCGCCAGGAACGTCCAGGCGATCACCAGATCGCAGGCGGGGTCGCCCACCGCCGCGCCGCCCCAGTCGATCACCGCAGCCAACTGGCCGTCGCGGACCAGCAGGTTCCCCGGGGCGACGTCGCCGTGGACCCAGACGGGCGGGCCCGGCCACGAGGCGGCGAGGGCCGCGTCCCACACGGCGATCGCGGCGGCGGCGTCGATCTCGGCGCACAAGGCCGCGATGGCGCGCCGGGTGTCGGCGTCGTAGGTCGCGACGGGGCCCCCACGGAAGAAGTTGTGCGGTCCCGGCGGCGGCCCGTCCGTGGGGTCAATCCGCTGCAAGGCGGCGAGGAAGTGCGCCAGCGCCGTCGCGAACGCGGTCGGATCGTCGATGCGCGCGGTGACGGCGGTCTCGCCGGGGAGCCACCGGTAGACCGACCAGGGGAAGGGGTAGCCCTCACCGGGGGCGCCCCGCGCGAGCGGGATGGGGATGGGCAGCGGCAGCAGCGGCGCCAGGCGCGGCAGGTACTGGTGCTCCTTCTCGACCTGCGGCACGTACCCGGCGGCGCTCGGCAGGCGCACGCTCAGGTCCGCGCCCAGCCGGAAGGTCCGGTTGTCCCACCCCTGTGGCACGGCGGGCGCGATCGACCAGTCGGCCCATTGTGGGAACTGTGCGGCGACCAGTCGGCGGACGAGTGGGACGTCGATGGCGACGGTCATCGCGGGCAGGTCAGCGGGGGCATTTCCACCAGCGCGCTCCCGGTACAGCGGTCGTTACACGATAGGTACAAGGCAAGCGTACCATATGCGCGCCACACGAAGGGTCATGTCTTAACCGTCCTTGTAGCCGCGCTTTGCGTGAGTGTTCGGGGCAAAGGTAACGACACAGGGCAAGCGTCACCCTTCGGGGCAAGGACCAAACGCCCTGGACGCGACCGCAGGGCTACTGGGAAAGAGGAACGCGCTCGGCCCCTTCTTTTCCCGGTAGCCGGCCGTGCCGCAGGACGCTACACTGGGGCGAGAGCTGCGATCCCGGCGCTCATTTGGGGCAAAATGTGGACTCACTCCACATTTTGCCTGGTCGGCCCTGGGGGGCCTCCCGCAAAATGCTCTGTTCGCTCGTCGATGTGGTGGTGGCCGAGCTTCCACGCGGTAGGTAACCCCTTTATCTTGTGACATGAAGCGGCAGCATCATGCGCGGTGGAGCCGTGCTTATCCCCGCGACATGATTTGCATGTCCACGGCGGAGGATCTACCGTAACCTCAGTGTGATAAGTCGTCGTTGTGGAGCTGCGCGTCCCGTAGTAGGCGTCGTCGAAGACGAACATCGAGTGGCCGTACTCGTAGTCGTATCCTTCTGCTGTCATGGCGTAGTTGCTCCTGCGCTGTGACTAGGGCCGGTAGGGTGGTTGAGACACCCTACTGGCCCGCTTTACTAATGCTCCGGCGGTCCTTCCGTGCTGATCCTTCCGGGTAGAGCTTCTACCATCCGGCGCTCCTTCAGGTTGATGGTTTTACCTTTCCAGCCATAGGTGCTGTTGAGGCGATAGGAATGGGAACGGCCGTTCTTAGGCCCCTCCTGGATAATCCCGCGCTCGACGAGGAGCTTGACAGCCGTGTTCACGTCCTGGCGATGTAGGTCGAGTTCGCCCGCGATCTCGACCTGGCTCAGGGTGATGTAGTTGTCCCAGTCAAGACGACCCATCATGTAGGTCAGCACTCGCATAGGACGCCCTGAGAGGCTCTTATCCTTCGCCAGAGCGACGAACGCCTCTTGTATGGCCATGAACCACCCTTCCGCCCACTTAGGCCGCGCAGGCACGTACACAAACATCCCTGGCCGCTCGCGCAGGTCCAAGATCTCGCCCGTCCCAGTGTCAACGGCTTTACCATTGCCGAGTGACGCTAGTTCAGCGGTTCTACCCATCTCTGCCCCCTTCCCGATTGTAAGCATATACGCTTACACCGTAAGCATATACGCTTACAATTCAGGTGTAAACCCCTATGGGTATTAGAAGGAGCCTGCGGCGCTACTTGATTAATGGATGGAAGGAGCCTGCGGCGCTCTTAATTTGAGGGGATAGCCACCAGTTCCCACCCTGTTACCATCCTGTCCTCGATGGGAGAGGGTGCGGTCAGCAGACCCCCTGAGTGCGCTTGACGGCCGTCACGCAGGTTTTCTATAATACCTGCGTGACGGTCTAAAGGGCGGGAGAATGGCGGTCAAGCAAAAGCGGATTAAGTGCGCCCGCTGTGGCGAGCGCGAGACGGTGATGAAGGGGGAGCGGGGGCCGGCGTCGATCTACTGCGACCTCTGCCGCGACGAGGTGAAGCGCGAGCAGGCGGCGTTGCGCGCCCGAGCGTATCGCCAGCGCAAGCCAAGCTATGGGGGGGTGCGGTGACGGCACCCCCCCGGCCGGGCCGCGGATTTCGTAGGGATACCGAGAGGGAGGCGATGGCGACAGAGTGGATGACACGCGGCCATGAGGCGTGGGGCCGGGGTGCCTTGGGCGAGGCAGGAGAGTGCTACCGGCGTGGCCTCAAGGCGAGCGAGCGCGGCGCAAATGACGACGGGATCGCCCGTGCGTGCTCGTGCCTAGGGACGGTGGCCTACCTCCGGGGCGATTTGACGGAGGCGAAGGCGTATCATCGGCGGAGCCTGGCCTATTTCGGGCGCCGCGCCGATCAGGTCGGCGCGCTCTACGCCTGGATTAACCTGGGCGAAGTCGCCTTGTATCAGGGCAACCTCACCCAGGCCGATGCGTATGATCGGCGCTCTCTCGCCGGCGCGGAGTCCATCGGGCATCAGCTCGGGATCGCCGTGTCACGGACGAACCTCGGCGAAGTCGCGTGCGATCGCGGCGATCTGACGGCCGCGTTCGGGTGGTGTCGCGGGGCGCGCCTCCTCGCCCGGCGGATCGACCTACGCGATGAAGAAACGCGCGCCACCCTTGGGCAAGCGCGGGTGCGCCTGCGCGCGGGGCGTCTACGCGCGGCGCGGGCGCTGGTCGAGCGTGCGCAGGCGCTGGTCGACGAGCATGGTTTGGCGCTGCTTGCCGTCCAGCCGATCCGCTTGTTGGCGGAAGTCCAGTTGCTCCAAGGTGACCTCGATGCCGCGCAGGCGGCGGCGGACGAAACGTTGCGGCTGGCGACGGCCGGGGGCCGGCGTCGGGAACAAGCGCTGGCCCACCGTCTGCTGGGCCAGTGTCTGCTGCGCGGGGGGAGCGCCGCTGGGGCAGTCGAGCACCTACGCGCGGCGCTCAATCTGCAGGTGGCCATGGGTGCCGCGCTGGAGGCCGCGCGGACGCGTGTCGTCTTGGCTGCGGCCGCGGCCACGGCCACACAAGCGGGAAACGAGGGGAAACCGATGGAGGAGGCGCGGGCGCTGCTCGCTGAGGCAATGGTCAGCTTCATGACCAGCGGCGCAACCCTAGACCGGCACCAAGCGTCGTCGTTGGCGGCGGCGTGGAGTACCTAAAGCTCGACAGCCCCGACAGGGCCAGGGCGGCGCGTCCGGCGGCCCCGGCGGGGCATTTGGGGCAAATGTGGACTCACTCCACATTTGTCGGATCGGCCCTGGGGGGCCTCCCGCAAAATGCTTCGTTTGCGGTGCCGATCGCACGGTTTAAGCGAGCGCACGGTTTAAGCGAGCGCTCGCTTAAACCGGTAGTGAGTCCCCTTTGCTCACGGAAAGTGTACTCACCGAAAGTGTACTCACTATACTTTTGCAGATCGGCCCTAGGGGGCCTCCTGCAAAAGTTCGCTCGCCATTAGCGTAGCGTCCCGCGATCGCTTTACTACTTGGAAAAAAAGAGATGCCGTAGCCACCCCCTAGCTAAGAGCGCCGCAGGCTCCTTTCGTCCGTGGGTAGGTCCTAGCCAGTCTCGTCGTCGGCGAGCGGCGCGGCCGCCTGGCCGAGGGGGCGAATGATTACACGGGAGGGAACTCCCCTTATCTAGCCAAGGATTTTGCTCAGGAAAGCAAGCCGTGGTAGAGCCGTTTTGGGGGCTGAAACGGCGCTTCCTCCTGTAACATGAGCGGCCGCGTTCTAGCGGGTGGTAGCTCGCTCGTAGCCGCTCATGGCCATAGCCTGCCGGAAGCTTACACGGTAGGAGATCCCTTTATCTTGCGACATGGCGGGGTCGCGAAAAAGGGCATAAAAAAAGAGCCGCAGCGCGGAAGGCGCTCGACTCACAACTTTTGCAGTACATCATCTCGACCTCCGGGCCGTCAAGGTGACTAGGGTATGCGGGCGGTTGAGCGTAGGGAACTTCTGGCCCCCGAGTGTCCCTAAAGGGGGCGTTGCTTGGCAGGGGGCCAGAAGTTCCCGTAGTGAGCTACAGGATCGCCGCGCGACCCTCTGCCAGAGCCGCGCGCCATCCATTCTTTTTCCAAGTAGTCAGCCGTTGCCTGTAACCAAGCTCGGGGTAGGCAAGCACCCGTAACTCACTACGGGTTTTATCGGTCGGCCCTAGGGGGCCTCTCTCAAAACCCTGCGTTCGTCGAGCGAGTAGAGGGTTTGTGAGCGCCAGCGAACCAAACCTGGAGTGAGTCCAGATTTTGCAAATCGGGCCGCTCCCCAGCAGTGTAGCGCCCCGCAACCACGGCCGGCTACTTGGAAAAAGAATGGGGCTACGCCGCCGTCCCCGCCCTCCTCTCTGGGCTGGTTCCAGCTCCCTTTAGGCCGCTCCTGCCGTCGTAGAGGCGGCGCGAAGGAATGCGGAAACGCGCGTTACCGAGACTGAAAGGCGTCCACTCACTCGTCCACTCACTCACTCGCCCATCTGTTAGCATGTGGACTTATGAGAGAACCGCCCGAGCTGCCTTTGCAGCCGCCCACAACGCGCTCACGCCCCCACGACAAGGAGGACACGGACGACTACGTGCTGGACGTGACCGCTGCGGCGGCGCTGCTGGGGCGCTCTGAGAACACCGTGCGTCGCCTAATCCGCGAGGGTGAGCTACAGGGGTGGCAGGTCCACGGCCCCCAGGCGCTAGAATACCGCCTTCGCGAGGCCGATGTGCTCGACCTGCGCAGGCGTCGAAGCACCAAGGCACCTACTCACCCGCTCACTCACTCAGCCGCCCACTCGTCCACTCGCCCACTCGCTCATCAGCGTGCGGAGGTGTCTGACGGGGGCGAGCCGCAGCCCACCGCGAGCCCGGTCAATGCGGCTGCGGCTGGCGTCGCTGGTGTGCAGGCGCTCATCGAGCAGGCGACGGCCCCGCTCGTCGAGGCGAACCGACGCCTACAAGACGCAAACGAGCGTCTGACCGAACAACTGGTGAGCCAGGCCGAGGAACTGGGGCGGCTGCGCGAGCGGCTGGTGGCCGCCGAGGTCGTCGACGAAGCGGCCGCGGTGGAGGAGCAACCAGGCACATCGGCGCGAGTGGCGCGGGACTCAGATAATCGTGGCGCGCTGTGGGACGAGCTGGCCGCCTATGCGCGGCCATCGCCGCCGCAACCACAGCATAAGCCCGAGCCCCCGCCGCGGCGCTCGCTCATCCGGCGCTTACTACATCATTGACCACCCTCACTGGACTTGGCCATATGAAAGGCGACCTATGTGGGAAGATACTTTCCAGGGGGATCGAACAGCAAAACGCTGTTGGCCTCGAGAAAATCAGCGTGGATAGAGACGTAGCACCATTAATTCACCCACTATCGTTGATTCTCTCACCTTGTCCTTATGCGATTGGCAGAAGAATTTCTTCCCGCACAGGTTATCCTTCATGTGGCCAAGTCCACCCTCACTTAATCACTTAATCGCGATCAGCTTCTTCTTTGTCTGTTGATTCTGTTGATGGGGTAATCAGCTTAGGCCCTACCACTAGCCCCTCAGTACTTTTAGAGTTCTTATGCAAGGTGAAACTAGCACTGGAATTAACAACAATGCTAGTTCCAGCAGTCCTTGAAAATTTTTTGATTTGCTTCTGCGTGCTTTCAAGAAATGTATCGTAATTCTCAACATCCTTGATCACATCAGTGACCATAAAAGCGATAGATACCATCCTATACATAAGAAACAAGGCTACCAGCAGCAAAGAAACTAACATTATTTGCATCTCAAACAGAAAAAATTTAGGAGCATTAGGAACATATGATGTCGAAAACGACCTAAGCACGTTTATCGCGGCTGCAACAACCCCTAGAAAAAAGGTGGCTCCTAAGAGATAGATGCAATCCATAAGCCGCTTTAGAACATATCGAGTGTATATCGCGGGATTATCGTGCAAATCGACAACTAAGGCACGCCTTTCTTCGAGGCGCTTTATTTCCTTCTGTCTATTTGCTTCGGATCGGGATATCCACCAATTCCTAAACCTGCGATAAACCGCCGCCTTCTTCTCCAACACGACGCCGCCGATGAGGGTAGCGATGAGACCGCCCCCCAGGGTGATCCATAGGGCTGAGAAGTCCTGCTTCTCAAAAGGGTGCGATGGAGCTACGGCTAGCCCTATCACGATGCCAACTACGACCAGCACAGCTACGATCAACGCGCCCCGAGCACTAGCATTCATCTACTCGCCTCCACGACGAATAGCACCTGCGTTCCAGGCAGCGCGCGGCCGGCGCACCGCTCAACGGCACCGCGCAAGCGGCGGTCGAGCCACTGCCGGTGGAAGTCGTCGGGGACCGCGACCGTGAGCACGCCGGCATCGCAGCGGGCCTGGTGGGTCGGGGCAAACCAGCGCGCGTAGTTCTCGGGGGTGATCTCGCCCGCCAACTCGGCGCGGACCCGGCCCCACGCGTCGGCCGTCTGCTGCGGCGCGGGGGACGCCTGCGCAGGGGACGGCCGCAGTAGCGACGCGTCGGAACCGCGCGGCTTGGTGGTCGAGCGCGGCGGCATCGGCTCACCCTGCTGCATGAGGCTTTCGACGACGCGGAACAGGTACGCCATCGGCTTCTCGATGTGGGGCAAGCTTGGCCGCATCAACAGTTCGGCTTCGGCGAGCAGGGCCAGGAACGCCGGCACGTCGAGCCCGGCGCGGGTCATGAGACCGTAGGCGCGGCTGACGCTGGCCCAGGGCTGCGCGCCGTCCCCCAGGCGCTCCACCAGCGCCGCGATCGGGCCGGCGAGCGCCTGATAGTCGGCGTCGATGCGCCGCTGTGGGGGCGCGGCCGTGACAGGCGCGGGCGTGGTGCCAGCGTCGTCGCGGAGGGGCTCGCCGGCGAGCTGGCCGGCCGCGTCATCGGTTCGTGGTTTGATGATCGCTGTAACGGGGGTAGGGGGCATCGATCTTTCGATCTTCCTGTTTGTTGGTACGTCTGTTTGTTGTAGGTGCGGCTGCCGCACTAGGGGGTAGTGGGGCCGCCGCCCCCCCCCCCCCCCCCC
>JAABUP010005998.1_pt1 | contig 17844 bp, 19 predicted proteins | sample 5559201 | NCBI WGS metagenome assembly JAABUP01 (sample SAMN10711887, study PRJNA513373) | rock metagenome | isolation source: Antarctica rocks | place: Antarctica
ACAACTGTGGGTGCAAAGAGACTTCCATTTGCATTTGAATAGGGGGATTTGCTATCCCATGCATAAGCAAGAAGCTCATCATACCAGTGTTTCTCACAAGAAGCTTCCCCAGGAAGCTTGATCTGACATAGTTACACCGCAGCTACCAAGTGTGGAGCTTTGCAGCTGTTCTCGACTTGATACTTGGTGTCACAGCAGGTGGCAGGTATTATAAGTGCATATTATACATATAATAACATATATATATACATAGAGGTTCACACAAGGTTCATTGCATCCCTCAAGACATGCTTGAGTCTGTGCAGGCTCTGTGAAGAAGAAGGTTGCTCTCATAGGCAAAGGTCTCACCTTTGATAGTGGAGGATACAACCTGAAGGTGGGCGGCATGATAGAGCTCATGAAGTTTGACATGGGCGGAGCCGGCGCTGTCTTTGGCGCTGCTCAGATCATCGCAGACCTCAAGCCTGAAGGTGTTGAGGTGAGCCTCAGGCATTGACTCAGCCGTTTAGAGCTTGTATCACTCCAGATTCAGACTCAGCTCTCGGCGCCTTATGGATGCGGTTGATGCTGAGCTCTGAGTGGCGAGGCTTCACTGGCAGCGCCGTCCATCCTGTTGCAATGGTGTTGACACAAGCAATCTCCAAGTGTCTGAACTGCGTGCATACAATTGGTACTCCAAGTCTTGTTAGTTTGCAGCAACCTTGTTAGGAAGCGCTTGGCGCTGAGCTCTAAATCATCATTGGTGATGTTTTGCCTCCTGTTATTCTTGCAGCAATCTTTGTACAAGCAGTCAGGCAGTGTTCAAACGTTCAGGTCATGTGCATGCGCTTGGTGTTGTAAGCCACATCGTTTTGCAGCATTCCACATACAGGCGTTGGTCATGAATTCAGTTTTTCCACAAGCAAGACATCACAAAGCTCAGCAGAAGAAATCCCTGGCTAGCATGCATGGGGGTCTAATTTCAGTCACGCTGGTGTGCTTGGCATATGTCGCTTGCCATTGCAGGTGACCCGGTTGAACAGCATGTAGCAGGTATGAAAAGCATGCAAGGGGCTGTGCTGAAGCACTGGCTGTTGGTGCAGATCCACTTCATTTCAGCATCCTGTGAGAACATGATTGATGGAAAGGGAATGCTGCCAGGGGATGTGCTCACAGCTTCTAATGGCAAAACTGTAGAGGTTAGTCAGCTTTGTGATTGTGAGTTTCTGTACCCTAAACCTGTAACACATGAACTGAACAAGCCATAGTGACAGCAAGAATGTAGAGGCTGGTCAGCTTTGTGAACCTGCAGGCAACATACCATTACCATTATGCAGCAACATCAGTGACTGTGCAGACTTTGCCTGAGCTCAGCCATGGAGGATGTGTGTGCTTATACACAGCTTGTGATGCTGCAGCGCGCACACCCTTTTGAAGACAACTTTTATCCCTGCATGAACTCTGCCGTCTTTGAGGCAGCGTGCTTCCAGGCTTTGTTGTCTGCTGTTCAATTGTCGACCTTGTGATCAGCATTTCTTATATTTGCCTTAGCTGATGACCTCTTGTACAATGATACCACAAATCCTGTCAACTTTTGTCAACAAGCACTATATAGACATGCCAGAAAGGGCCATTTCTTTGTTTTAAAACGACTTTTGTTTGTTTCCACACTGTTTTTCTGCGATGAGTTTCTAATGTTCTAGACGAGCGATATGTTATCCTGCAGGTACTGAACACAGATGCAGAGGGCAGGCTGACATTGGCAGATGCCCTGGTGTATGCTGAGAAGAACTGTAGGGCAGAAGCCATCATAGATGTAGCTACTCTCACTGGGGCATGCATGGTGGCGTTGGGGACGAGCATGTGTGGCATGTTCAGCCCCAACCAGCAGCTCATTTCCCAGCTCAAGCAAGCAGGCTCCAGATCAGGTGACTGCCCCTATTGCTCTGATGCTGAAACCCATTTTTTGCGCAATATGGTTGCATAAATCAAGGTCTGCAGCATGGCACAATAACAATGAAGAAGACGGGATGATTCGTTCTGCAAGGGTTAGCCACAAAGTGTAAGATCTGGACTATAGTTGTTGGCAATCAATGCAATGAAAGACATCTGTACAGTTATTTCCTGAGCCCCTGGAGCAAACTGGTGTAGATCCGGGTCTGACAAGCAGCAGCTGCTTGTGACTCAGTAAAGTGCTTGAAAGCTTTCTGAAGTGTTCTGTCTGTGCGTCAGTGCGCTGTTGACCATGTGCAGGAGAGAAGCTTTGGCAACTCCCACTGGAAGATGACTACTGGGAAAACTGCAAAAGTCCCATTGCAGACATGACTAACATTGGGGGGCGATTTGGAGGGGCTATCACGGCTGCCCTGTTCCTCAAAGAATACGTTGACTTTGAAAAGGTGCGGGCTGGGGTCTTCCTGTCTTCAATCAACAAACTTTACATCATCTGTCAAATGTTGAACATTACTTGATGTGCTGCATTACAGCGTCGCACCCCATGTGCTTGAGTCATGTGCATTTGTGGCTGGCGGATACAGTGTAGACTCAAAATTCACTGTGTGGGGTGTCATGTGTGCTCAAGGTGACTGCAGGAGAACCCTTTAGTGTCACACGATGTCACAGCGCGCGTTGTTATATTGCAAATCTGTCCTATGTCTTCACTGTGGACTTAAAAATTGCTGCGTGTTGCAGATTCCCTGGGCTCATCTGGACATTGCGGGTGCAGCCTGGGATCATAAAGCACATCATGCAACAGGCTTTGGTGCTCCACGTGGCCAGAGATTTGCTGCTGCTGGCACTAATTGGGATAATCGTCGTCCTTTCAGCATCTGAAATTTTGCTGACACATCTGATGTCATGGAGACGTCTTACGCCTTTCAGGAGCACAGCCTCGACTTGACTGATCCCTTTTTCTGACTGAATCTGTGTACATCATGTCACGTCGCCCTGCATCTGAAGCCATCCAACCCACTGTGCATCATGTTGCCATAACATCACCACTCACATCCACCTGTTAACTTCAAAAGCCCACCAAAGTTCTCCCAGACCCAATTGAGGTGCCTCAGCTGAGCAATGCACACACAGTGTCAGCTTATCAGTCTTGAGAAGTATACCTTCAGGACCCATTTCGCCGCCAGAAGTTGGGTCACTTTCAACGCATCTGCAGTGCTGCCACAGGTTGCCAAGGCTGAGCAGGATAAGGTGATGCTAGCCAAGGTGACTCACGACAATGAGTTGCGCCTGCAGCAGAAGGCGCAGGCTGCACAGCAGGCCAAGCTGGAAGATCAAAGGCAAGACAACACATGTTCTGAATCCCTGTGACAATACATTTCTTGTGTTGACTACCTATGCCATCAAATGCCTTGTTTTGACTACACATGACGACACACGCCTTTCCCAACTACCCAAGACAACCCTTGTTCTGACTATCGCCCTGTCTGCCTTGTCTTTAATGTGACATGCTTGCCCCATCATGTAGACTGTCCCTGGCCATTGTCTCTCACGTTCTGCAGGCAGTTTGTGGGCTCAATCCTGACTGATCAGACGTGCCTCACACTGCGTCAACAGCTCTGCAGCTGTCGGTGCTGCTGTGCGTCACAGCACTGCCAAAGATTGCAGGAGTTGTATGAGAGAGGCACAAAGAGCATGCTGAAACACAGCTGCTTGCAGGTTGAACGCTGAGTACCAAGCAGAGCAGGAGAGACAGGAGCAGAAGCGCATCAATGATGTCAAGGCTAGGGAAGCCAAGTCTCGTGCAAAATATGAGGTTCGACCCATACCTCTGCTTGACGGCTGGACAGTTTGTCAATTGTGTCCCATGGGAGTCAGCTGACTCAAATGGGACCCTGCTAGCCTCAAACAAAGAAGACAGCATCACTTGCTGCAGAACCTGGATGACTCAGGAAAGACCTCAACAAATCTGGAGCAAGACAGTACCACAAAACCTATCAACACACAGGCTTTTCGCAGCCTGTTCTTGATGTCGCCTTCACAGTCAAATACACAAGGATAATGTCAAGTTGACCAAGGTACAGGGTAAGTTGCACTCTGCAAGGTAGGCAACATAGCATGTCTGCACATACTCTGTAATGATATCGTAAACAAACTGCAAGTACAGGCACAGCAAATGGTACACTCTTGGCTTCATGTTTCGGCGCGTCATGCATTCAGCAGATCTGTGTGTCATGCGTTAGGCGTATCAAAACCAAAAGTCTTCTCTTTCAGGCACATAGCCTGCCCTACTGTTGTGTCCTCTCAACTGCTAATGATTGTAGGCAACTTGCAGTCAGGCCATGGTCTTTGCATGAAATGTTAAAACTGGCTTCAAACCGGTGTTCTACCAGCTGATACCTGCTACATACTGGTGGCATGCAAGCCTGCCGTAAGGCTGCTATTAGCTACACTGGTTACCGATGTCTTCGGCTTCCGTTACGCCCCCTGCAGGGCAATACAGAGTCAGATCGCCTTACAGCCTGCTCTTGCAGCAAATTGCAAGCATGACATGGTTGTGGTCAGGCACATAGACAAAGGCATCTCTGGTCATATATGCATCACGTGTAGATGCAAACAGGAGGCCCTTTCAGTCAGGGACAATGACGCAAGAGCATATGACCAAGTGCACAGGTCTCTGCAGGCACTTGTGTGGGCGCCAGAAAATGTGGGACAGTGAAACAAGCAATGGAAAACTACAGGGAGCACAGTGGACTAACTGTACCTTCTTTGCCTGGAACTGTTCACATTCATCTTGAGCAAGATCTCAGCCACTTCGGTCATGTCCTGATCAGCACCAGGCTGTCCAGCATGAGCAGTGTGACGGCTGTAGGATGAGTCATCGATGTCCATGGGGCCAGCCAAGAGGTCATCCTCTGCGCCAGATTCCCCGCTGAGCTCCTGAGATGAGCTGCTCTGATATGAGTTCAGAGCTTCTGCCTTCAGTCTGCAACATCAAACAAACCCTAAAATCAAAGGACTGGTGGCTGGCCACTGTAGGGTTAACTCTAAAGAAGTCACAGTCGGATTACACAACTCTGATCCTGAATAGATGACCTGTGACCCCACAAGCTAAGCCTATACTAAATCCAAACTGAGCAGACAAGATGTCACATAAGCAGACCTGCTAGTGAGCAAGTCGGGAAGAAGTAGAGGCACTGAGTTCACAAAAGCTGTAGATGAAGGAGCTGAATATTCAATGGCTAGATGACAAACTCTACTCACCTTTGGACTTGAGAGCCAAAATGGCGGGAAGAAGTCCCCCCTGGAGGGGTCACAGGGGGATCTGAGATGCCGTTCACTCCCTGCAGTCTGCTGCCTTGGACAGAGGAGGCGGTGCGCCGGGGCCTTTGATGCAGCCCTGATCCTGCTGGGGCTGATCCCTGACCTGGCCTCTCCATGAACCCATCTGCATCTGAACCCGGAGATGTGCCTGCATGTCACAGCACATGTGCGTGCCACTGTAGCTGCAGATGCGTATGTCACTCATTTCACATGCCAGATTGTACAGAAGGGCTGTTGCCCATCAATCAGCATGTTTGTGCCCTGCACATTGTGTGACTCAAGGTCAGCACAAAGGTTGCAGTCAAATGAGATCAACAGCTTGACCAGATTGAAACCAATGTAGTGCACAAGAGCATGTTTGTGATTGATTGCTACATGTGTGCTGATGCTCATCTGCACAGCTGATGATTACAGACACTGTGTACAGATTGCGGTCACATCATCACAGCAAGACTGCTCATTGCCACAGCAAACCAAGGCACCAGCAGTGAGCAAGCCCTAAGGCATCTCTCCAATGCAGGAGCGCGTTTCTACTGTCCCCACAGGTTCTTCACCTTATAATTCCACTGTGACGTGGACATTTCTTTTGATACTTTGATGCTTGTGAATGTCAAAGAGCTACCTGCTACAGAGTCAACAGGCTCTGGGAAAGCAGGTACATCACCACCAGCCACTGTGGTGGGCGTTCCATCCTCAGTGAAGTTGCAGATGGCCATGACGCCTCTGATGCGCCTGGCTGCAGCGTCATATGCCAGAGCTGCCTCTTCTGCTGAGTCGAAGGTGCCTAGCCATAGCCTGCAGCTCTGCACAAAACAAGACACATGCTGCAATACTTGTGTAGAAAATGAGCAGACTTCGCAGTCTGTGATGGTCCTGGCTGCAGCGTCATGCGTCAGAGCTGCTTCCTCAGCTGAGTCAAAAGAGCTCAGCCGTAGCGTGCAGCTCTGCTTGAAACAGAACAGACTTGGCAAAATATAAAACACACATGGCATAATTATTGTGCGTCAAAAAGCAGATTATGATCCGTGAAAACGCATAATGAAGAGGCACAGACAAACAGGGTATGCTGCATAAGTGCACGCAAATGCAACTGCCTGTGATACCCTTTGCTGCACTATCACACACCAGTGCTGCCTCCTTTGCAAGCGCAGAGGAATGATGGCCAACCAACATCACTGTGCAGCCTCTGATGCAGTGCAACAGATGACTGCATGTCTCAGTCTAAGCCTTCATCAACAAGACCTTGTCCCGCAACCCACCCACCCCTCCCCCCCTTTCCCCGCACAAGGGGCCCCATCAGCAAAGAGGCAAGTCTCACCTTGGTTGGATCTCTGATCTCAGCAGCAAACTTCCCCCAGGGCCTTTGCCTGACTCCCCTGTACTTGACAGCCCCATTGGCCTTGACACCATTCCCGGATTTGGCACCAGCGCCCTTGCCAGGCTTACTGACGCCAGAAGAAGCCGAGTGCATGCGCTGCATGTGACTCATGTTGGGGGACTTTCCCTTGTCGTGCTTCCTGTCATGTAGGAGCCCATTGGGAGCAGAGCTGCCCAGTGGATGCTCAAGCCCATTCTGCAGACCAGCAGAGTGCCTCATTAATGCAGGAAGCAATGCCTGTCAATGCAGTCCCTAGCTTATGGGAGCATGACCAGTACGATGCAAGGCTCAGCATACTAATGTAGCTTTGTAGCCGATTGCTGATTAGACGGGTACAAGCTGGTGTCTTGTCATGATGTAGAAGACATGCACCCCAGTATAAAACAAAGCAACTGTATGATAGTGAAGTCAGGTCTGGTGCATGCAGGCTTGCCATGCACACAGCCTTAACAGCATACTGCATTCTGACACACTCCAGTCTTGTCTTCTAACCCAAAGTAGCATAGGTGGCAATGCTGCATTTGCCATGCAGCAACAGCTATGTCATGATTGCATTGGCGACAGTACCTGACCAGTGAAGAGCGCTGTCTCGCCAGGCACAGACCTGTTCACATCAATGGCGTGTGCTGGCAAACTACCCAGCACTGGTATGTTAGTGAAAGCGCTGCCACTGTAGCCACTGGGGGCACTGCTACCTGCAGCCATGTCTCACACAACTTCAGCCAGTTGCACCACTTCAAGAGAGGGTTTGACAGTGCGTGCCAGCCAGAGCAGGCTGTCAATATGGGCTGCAACAAGAGCCTGAATGTGTAAGCAGTGGACAGTCTGTATCAAACTGTACTGCATGAAATGATGCTGATGGAGCATTGTTCATGCCACAGCTGCACGAATGATATGGTACAGATGCTATGTTGCTCCAGCTAGCATTTGCTTGGATGGAAATCTGAAGCCAACCAACATGTGCATCTGGCAGACTATTTACTGACTACCAACTTTCAGTACCATGTGCTCACCAAGCACCTTTCACTACAAAAGACAAGAACCATTCAGCAGGACAGGCCACCGGTCCTGCTCCAAATTCACACAGGCACACTTCATCAAGGAGCGCTGCAGCCAGGGTTTAAAAAGCAGTAAGCCAGCAGACAGTGACTGACCTGAGGGTGCAGTGTCCCACAGATCCAGGAGAGACTCACTTGCTGCAGTCTGTGCAGCTGTAGCTGGCAAGTGCAAAGGGGGCTGAGTGTTCAAGGGAGCAATGGTCAGACTAGAGCCCTGATTGGGCGCAGGCATGCTCAGTGACGCCGGCGAAGCACCAAAGTGGGAGCTGTTGTGACTGTTGCTGAACTGGCTGCTGGCAGGCTTGAGATGTGCTGGGATCTGCACCTGTCTGGAGTTGATGGTCTGTGGTTGACTGGCTGTGATCTGCATAGCCAGGCCGATGAGCCCGTTTGGGTTGCTAGGCGCACTGCTTGGTGCACTGTTGGGTGCACTGTTCGGGGCGCTGCTGGTAGCAGGGGTAGGGTTGGGGTGGGGTTGGGGCTGGCTGGAGACCTGTCCGCTTGACTCTGCATGGGCATTAGCTTGGAAGCCATGCTGAGTGGCAAGTGGCCGAGCAGAAAAGGAAGCTGGTCCAGCAGCTGCTGTCTGTGAGAAGGGTGCGCTGCTGAAAGGGAGGGAAGCTGGATGCTTGGGAGGAAGATCAGCTGCTGTGGAAAGGCTGTCTGCTGATAGGCTTAGTGAGGTGCCCCCTACACTACCTGCCTTGGCTTCAGAGCTGCTGAACCCTACAGAGCAAGACAAGTGTCATTGTAAATGATCTGCTGAACTCGATTGTAAAAGGTACATTGTGATGCACACTGGGTTGCTGAGTTCTGAAGAATTGGGCGACTGCCAGGCAAATTGGTTTGCTGAAACCTATAGAGCTGGACAACTGTGTATGCTGAACTCTCCAAGGACAGAGACACAACACACTTAATTGAGGGCCACACACAGCAAAGTATTTACATACAGCGCAGACATCAGAGATGCCAAATGCATCGCAGACAGTAAAGAGATTGTTCTGGATGCTATGCAAGTCAGGATGTTGGTCAGAGAGCTGCTGGGATGTATCAAAGCAGATTTAGATTAGGCTGAGACTATCAGGTCAGATCGGGTGAAGCTGTCAGGATATGTTCCTTGCAGCGCATGCCTCAATGAACACTGCACCCAAAGTAGCAGAAGGCATATGCCAACAATACAGAAACAGCCAGGCATTTCAGGAATGTGATGCCACTACAAAGCCGGTGCCAAACTATCTGGGTGAGCCAAACCACTCGAAAGATGAGGTACAGAAAAGGCATGGTCAGGTGTAGCTGAGGGTCACTGCAGTGAGCTAAGGAATGTAGCTCACCCTGAGGAATGTCAGTGGGGCCAGTCTGTATACTGCTGTCTATAGCATGAAGCTGAATTGCCAGGGGACCAGGCGACTTGGGCGCAGAACTGTGAGCCAAAAGGGGCAGCAAAGAACCACTGGACTCTTGAGGGCTTGCTGAGTTATGGAAGGCGTCTGAATGGTTCATCTGCGCTATTGACTTCAAAAGGTCCAGAATAATCAAGCAGCAATCATCAGCAGAAGCCTGCACTGAGGTTCATGAGTGGCTACGCACTGCCAGCAGAACATGTGCCTGCACGTCCATGGTACAGCAGGGTCAGCGCTTACGCAGGGGACAACTGCCCTGAGATCCAAGCTTATGAAAGTCTGTATGAATCAACGCACAGATTCATGGCCAAATTTGGTGACAAGCAAAGCTACTTGAATGCCAGGCATAATCTGAGCCCGCTCGGAGGCACAGTGCGACTCTATCTGCAAAGAGGCAAGAATCTTGACCCTTGCGAGATTGCGGACATGTCGGCAAGAAGGCTTATATCAAGCCATGTGCAACCTCCTATCACAAGCAAAACCAGTGCAAATGGCGGCTGAAGTTCAGCGGGTGATTCTACAACGGAGCTAGCGGCTGTATAGGTCAAGACTGCAATCCACCGCCAGGCCTTTGACCAAACTTCAAAACAAGAGTCGGGTCTGGATTTGCGTGACAAGACGGACGGCTTGCAGTTGCAAGAATGCAGTATGATGTAAACAGTCACCCAGCAGCGCCCAAACGTTCCTGTTCACTGCGGTTTGCGGATACCCCAACTTGCAGTGCAGTAATGGCGCGTGTGACCACGGGTCGTACCTTGGGTCAACCCGCAGTAGCTTCACTCTAGGGCCCCTGTTCGCTGATCCAATAGCAAAGGCAGGGAGGCCGCCGGTGCCGCAGGCGCATCAAAAGTAATCCACAAACTTCTGACTCCACGATAGCAGAATCGACCCCAACGGGAACGCAAGTGACTCTGAATAGCGAACCCTGGCAATCAAGTTGCAGTGGCACTGATCATGCACTTCTGTACCAGGCTTGGCGCGGTGAAAAGTTTGGTGCTGATCCGAGGATCCAAGGGCGCATCGCAATTTTGCTCAAGAATCTGACAAGACAAGGTTTGAAGTCACTTCAGTACTTTGGCTTATGCAAGCGAAGAAGAAGAATGATGAGCCTGCACACGTCACAGCATCGCTACGCTTGACTACGGCGACTTGTCACTCTGGCGCAGCTCTTAAGCTTGAGTCAGGATAATGTGCGAGATTCGCCTGGGCAGATGGCACAGCAGCTTCAAGCTGATGTCTCATACTTGGTAGACAGCTCCAGTAGATCCGCAGAGACACCGGCGACCATTCGCAAGTGTACTGTCTGTGTCACAGAGCATCCTGCTCTGACATAGAGCATCCTCTACATGGCACTCGCGGACTTGTTTATAAATTAATTAATTTACAAGTTTTGCAGAAAGTATTCTGGGTGATTCAGGAAGTGCATATGGAAACAATGCATATATGGTGGTTTCATTTGGCCCATGCTTCCCGTGTCTCTGATTGAAGTTCATGTGTGCACTTTGTGCACACTGATAGACATGCCCAATGCTAGCATCAGCGCTATGCACAGCAAATGCCCAGACCAGGTGAGCATGCCACACTAGTACTAAGCCTGGTTTGCTTTGCAAACGCCTTAGCCTGACTCAAGGTCAAGGCAGCTTCAGATCACAAGTGCAACTAGTTCGTAGCATGCGCTGCCAGTGACAGTCGCACCCAGTCTGCGCCATAGGGTGTTCTCGCATGTGTCTGCCTCATGATGCTGCAGCGACATTAAACACCTCTGTCATTTTGTGGTGCATTTGACAGAAACAAGGTACAATTGCATTAGCAATGCAAAGTAACAGATGTAAGCTTTATAGCTCAACATGACATAGAAAATTTGTGGCATTTACAATCAGCACATATCACAAAGATGTTGTTCTCCAGCTAGCTAGCTAGCGCTGGAGATTTGGACCACAATGAGATAGTCTATGAGATAATCAATGAGACAATCATTGTGATTGCCTGTCAAACAAACTGGCCAAGCCTTCCATCTTTGCACAAGTCCATCAAGCACAACTTAGGGTAATAGCTCATTATCATATGTAGTTACTTTCGATGTATACCTATGATTGCCAATAAGCAGTGTGCCAATAGGCTCTTTGAGTATGCTTGCCAAGAACAGGATCGATGGCAACAAGAAGTGTTCGTGCCATCGATAATGGTCCGGTCTTCCTGATCCTTCTCTTCTTCGTATCCATAAAACTGAAAGGTAACTTGAATGTCATCTCAAGTTGCACTGGAACTAGCAGTTTGCGTGCGTTACGTTTTCCCGGTGCCGCTGCCACCGCTAGAGGCCAAAACCCTTGATCCTTGATACATGCCCTAAAAAACTCCTTGCATACGCCGCATCCTGGTACGTGATACATATTCGCAAGAGAGCACCTTCATAATACACAGTCAAACCCGGCCAGATAATCTGCAGTCACGATGGAGCAGACGTTCATCATGATCAAGCCTGACGGCGTGCAGCGTGCTATCATCGGAGAGGTGATTAAGCGCTTCGAGAACAAGGGCTACTACTTGAAGGGCATGAAATACATCAATGTGTCAAAGGAACATGCAGAAGAGCACTATGTCGACCTAAAGAGCAAACCCTTCTATTCTGGCCTGGTCGAGTACATCATCAGCGCCCCAGTCTGTGCGATGGTGTGGGAAGGCAAGAATGTTGTTGCAACAGGCCGCAAGATGATTGGGGCTACCAACCCTCTGGCATCCGAGCCAGGCACTATCAGAGGCGATTTCTGCATCGACCTTGGCCGGAATATCATACATGGGTCTGATGCTGTCGAAAGCGCCAAGAGGGAGATTCAGCTGTGGTTTTCTGAGGGCCTAGTCGAGTACACGCCTCACATGAAGCCGTGGATCTATGAGTAAAGTTCATCTCTACAGCTATCTGCACGACTTTGACAGCTTACTGTCTTTTAGCCACAAGTAGGATTGCCAAGCTGTTTGCACTCAAATCCTGTTTGTCTTGTTGTTCAGTCACAACTCTGTTGGCTACCCCTTTATTTGGGTACACTGTAGTTTGTGAATGTTGACCGTCAATTTGGGGCAGTGAATGGATGTTTAGACAACCTGGCCACCAGCGCATACAAGCTGATGTGTCAGTGGACATATCCAGCTTACCATCATCCTGTGACTGGCCATCTACTAGGAACCTCTGACTTAGTGTAAAAGCGAAACTTAGGATTCATGACTACTAAGATTGTGTGCTGCACGAATTGGTATACAGCAGGGTTTTGCATGATCTCAATTCATCAAAACAGGCTGACCTTGAAAGTAGCGCTAAATGCAATGCACAAGCAACATGCATAGCTGATAGTTTGCTGCTGCAACCAATCTAAGAAAAGCTTTCAAGAGTCAACAATACACCACAATCTAGGACACTAGTATCGTGGTGGATTTGCAAAGGATGCTTTCCTTCTGTGATGCTGCATAGTATACACAACGTGCAGCCACAGGGCCATGGCAAAGTTAGCGTGCACATTGACATATCAAAGCTGCACTAGGACGTCAGCTGCTCTTGGTACAACACCACTTGCTCATCTGCATGCACACGTACACATCATTCAGGAGTTTGGCTGGCAGGCTGTGGCCTCTTTTTGATCATGATAGTCCTTGGTGGCATTGCTGGTGGCTGCCCACTAGGTGGTGGAAAATTGCCAGGTGGAGCCATGCTGTCTGGACCAGAAGAAGCACTCTGATCATGCTGCCTGTCAGATGCTTGAACCCTGCCACGCCCTCTACCTCTGCCTCTGCCACGCCCTCTAGGGTCACTCGGGCGACCAGCAGCTGCTGCAGCAATAAAACAAACACAGTCAGCGGTTAGACACAGCATTCAAGCTGAAAAGCACTGCCACCATCCAAGATTATCAACTAATGCAAGACAGGCAAGGACTACCCCAACAGTACTGGCCGCAAATGAACGACATGCAGGCCGAAGAGCTGTCAAGCTGCAATGAGCGACATCATGCCTGTTACAGTCCAACACTGAACAATGTACATCAGTTTACTTGCAACTTACCATACAGAGTGCAGCGGCATGTCTGGAAACTGCAGATCAAACCAGATGAGTCACTCATCATGACTAGACCGTCTGAGTGGATGCTGCACAAGCGATTATTTGCTGTATGACTTTATGGATCAGGCTGAACCACATTGTACCAGCAGGGAGCTTGCCAAATGCAGCTTGCCTTGGGGGTCAGGGCTAACAGGGTCACCCCAGCCATCCTGCCCTGGTTGACCAGCACCGGACTCGCTCCCCCACCCCTCGCTGGCCGCTGAGTGCTGCGCCATAGGGCCAGCCCTACCTCTGGAGCTGCCACCCCTACCCCTACCTCGACCCCTGCCAGGGGAGGCTGCAAGATATGGGGGCGGCTCATCGTCCCAGCCACTGTTAGCAGGCTGGGGAATGGGCTCAGGATCCCAACCACCTTGGGAAGGCACCCTAGGGGATGGACCTCGGTCTGCTTGGGACTGAGCAAGCCTGCCTGCAGGTGATTTTGTCACATGCAAGGGTTGCAGACCACGGTCTGTTGGCACCACGCAAATATCAATCCTACGTGCTGTTTTTGGCTGAATTTACCAAAGCCAGATACACTTCTGCAACACATGCTATGTTTTGTATCACACCGCGACGGCTGAGCGGGTGTCATTCCGGCATACTGTGTCTTCTTCAGCAAAAGCACTCTCAACATCCTCATCGCTTATGCCAATGCAGCATGCACAAATCTCGGGCTTGAAGATACATATAAGGTTAAATGTATTTCGGCTTGCATCACTCTGGCGCAAACCACAGCAGCCTTGTCTGCAAAGACTGCCAGGCCACACACGCACATGACAGAATTTACATTGACTCATAGCTTGAACGATGTGCTGCCATGCGCATCACCTGCAGCCTTGTTCTCTGCACGCAACGCAGCAGCGGCAGCTGCTCTGGCAGCTGTGAGGGCATGTACACCAGGGGGCCCTGCATCCTCTGCCTCTTCTTCCTCCCCTCTGCCCCCTCTGCGTGGGGCCCACGTCTGGAAGCCTGGCCTGACTTTCCTGCTGGGCTTATCACCATCCTAGCAAAAATACAAGCCCAGTTGTGTTGCAGCATAACACAGTCTGCCATGACAAAGCACATTGGACAATTGCACAGCTTCCTTAGTGCGCACACTGTGACAATCCGCAATTGTTCTGAGCAGCATTATGCCTTCAAGATTTCCAGCCTTTGACACACTTCAGTCTCAATGCAGTACTCTGGCATGCTGGAGGCTTGCTCAGCAAGGCGCCAGTAGCATGCGTGATCAGCAGCAGCTCTACTTGAACAAGGACATGCAAGGCAACAAAGCTAGAAAACGTCATGCCAAAACATTACAGACAGGGTTTGCTCAGTGTGCAGAGCGTATCAAGTCTGTACCTGTGCATCGTTGCTACTCACAGCTTGCTGCGATTGGGTGGCAGCACCTGAGGGTCCTGCCTGAGCCTCCCCCTGCCTTGATGGCCTATCCAATTTGATAGGCACGACCTTGCGCAGAACAGCAGTGGTAGGAGCGGCAGCAGTGTCAGCTTTTGCAGACTGTCCTTTCCCTTCCTGGCCGCGCTGCTGCTTAGCTTTCCTTGACGGGGTGCTGTTCCTGCTGGATGCTGCAGACTCTTCTTCATCAAGCCTGGCTTGCCCTTTACCCTGGTCGTAGGCCTTCTTGCCTTTGCTGCCAGATAGGGGTTGACTGGCATCTGAGATTGAGATGGGCAGAACATTTGGTTTGCTGCTGCTGGATCTGGATGCAGAGGTCTGCTGATGACTAGGGGGGGGTTTGGATGGGGTTGTCTGCGAGGAGGGTGGTGGTTTGTTTGCCAGATGTGGTGGCAGATCCAGGTCTGCATTGGCCTTGCTGGACTTCTGCAAATCCACCTCTCCATATCAAACAGCAGTCAGGTCAATGAGCAGGTGGTGAGTACCCAATGGGAGGACATGTGGCTGCATCACATGCGCAGCGTTGCATCACATATGCAGGCTAGCATGAAAGACTGATGCTGCGGCAAGCAGCTGGGGCCATGAAGCTAATAAACATGTAAGTCAGTGCTATGCAATGCATAACAGCTGCTAGCAGGGAAAAGCAAAGCATGCAGTATGCATCATGACAAATAGATGCTGCAGAAGATCAAACATGTTACAGTGTTTACCTTCTTGACAGGCACCAGTATGGGTGCTTTCTTGTCTGGCTTGAGGGAATGCTTGTCATGCAAAAATTGCATCAAAGGAGTGACTTTGGGCTTGGATGATGTCTCTGCAGCACACAAGCAGCTCTGTGACATGCTGCACACATAATGCACAGAACGCTTCTGCCAGATCTGCTCAGTCATACACATCCAGCTTGAGGCGTTCTGTCCCTCCGTGGGAGGAGCATTGCTGCCTGCATGCAGTACCTGTCAGCGCTTTCTTTGCCTGCTCTTTGAGCTCTAGCTGAACCTCAGCTGATGGCAGAAGTTCAGGGTACCCTTCTGCTTGCTGCTTGAATGCCATGAAATCTGCATCTGCAGTCCACACAAGCACGTCCAGAGGAATGTCTTAGATGCCCTGGCAAGATGCTGCCACTGTACATGCATGCTTTGCTGTGGGGCTGAAAATACGTTGAGATTGAGATTGCACAGCTGGTTGGCTGACCATTCTCATAGGTGCCCTCACGAGGATCTTCTTTAGCCTTTTCCCGCGGCACCTTCTGATATGGAGCATATTCTACAGTGCACTTGTACTGTGCACCTTTCTTGTTGACAAATGCATGTCCACCAAACTGCGCCCTGAATCTGAAAACCTCTGCTGCATCCAGGAAGTTCAGATATGCCCGGGAGTGCTTCACACGCTTCAGACTGCAGAATACATATGCTATGTATTGTGACAGTGCCCTTGAGCTGTCAGTGACACCTGTTCTTCTAATAACAAATACGACAGTCTACCTGACTTTGCCCGGCACAAAAGTGAACCAGTCATATTTCCCTTGGCAAACAGCGTCGATGGCAGCTTGTACTTCTTCTTGCGAAATACCTGGTGGCAGCTTACGGACGACAACCTTGTTCCGTACATCTTGAGTGACTGCCATATCTGTAAACAAGCGTTCAACGCTGTTGGCGCATTGCTGATCAGCAAGTTCCGAGACCAGTCTCGTTTGAACTTGCTAGGGTTTCCTGTTGACCTATCGAGCCATGCGGCACGCAAACTCCGGAACCTTGAGTGTGTAGGCTTTAGTTTGCTCGCGGGGTTGAATTTCTGTCACGATATGCCAGGCCAAAAGAGGAACCGTGGCGGAAAGCACTCCGGGGCAGAGCGAGCTCCCAAGAAAGTAAAAAAGGTATATTGCCGATCAACCCTGTTGCTGTCCGAGAGGTTGTCGCCAACTCCGGATTTTCGATTGATGACGTCACTACATTCCCGACAGCGCATCTTTCAGCTCATGTATGGATGTGACTGTAGGCCAAACCAGAGCAGGTGCCTCTGCCTCAGGATGAACTTGACGCAGAGGTTGACACTGCCGACGTAGACTTTGTGGATGAGTTCGGAACCAGTCTAGGCTTCTTAGAGAGCCTCAACACCAAGCAGCTTGACAAGCAACTGCAGCAGGGTCCGGGCAAGAGCAAAGCTAAAGTTTCGAGTCAGGCATCAACGAACGACAGTGACAGCGACAGCCCAGAGGCCGCGTATGAAAGAGCGCCAAGGCAAAGGTTGCAAGACATGCCAGTCCCTGAGCAGACTAGCCTGCCAACCAAGAATCTTCATGGCGAGCTTGTATATGCCAAAACCAAGTCTGGCAAAGCAGCAGCACAGCAAGTTCAGGTAGCTATGCGTCCGGATACCTTGTTTACTGCATTGCTTATAAGCTGCAGCCTTGGGAGTATTGTCTGAGCAGCTATCACTTGTGGGTACTGGTCTGTTGACATGCAGCGGTGACATTGAATGCAAGAACCTCCTATGGAAACCTGGTGCAAGTCCTGGGCGCTCAGGGTGTACATGACTTTCATGTAGGTACTTCAAGTTGAAGGCATCACTGTTATGCACGATGATAATCTTGCTGCAGAGGAGCAGCCTTCAGACTCAGCTCTTGGTAACTCTAGCTCTGACTCTGACCCCGAGTCCCCCAAGGCTTCAATCAGCAAATCTGCTGCAAAGCATCAGAAAGCCATCAGCAGCAGTCTTGCAGCAGCTGAACACAACCAGCAAGGCAGCTTGGGGCCAGATGCAGAGCTGCAAGAGTTTCAGAATGTGCAAGAGCGTAGAGAAGAGCTGAAGCAGCAAATGGCTGTCACTGCCTCAAAGCTATTGCAAAACCCAGAAGCCAACTTGCCTACAATGCGCTCCTTGTTGACACTGGCTGCTGACAAAGACATTCAGGTCAGTGGTGCCAAATTCTCTTCATGGGTGTGACCAGTGTGTCGCATAGGTCCAAAGCCACCTGGCATGGTTTATATGCAACTGTACAACCGTTGTGTTTGCATCCATGCTTCAGGCTGTTGCCATGCTTGCTCTCACAGCAATCAATCAATCAATCAATATATTTAATGTCCTGGGGGGCAACTGGGACCCAACAGATAAGAAGTTCAGTTCAGTGAATTCATACAGACAAAATTTGCTTCCTACATGCAAAGCATTCCCTAAGGAAACCACCACATGCATTTGGTTCACACAAAATCATAAAGTCTGCAATAGTACAACAGTGCTGCAGGAGGTCCAAATGCTGTGACCTGATGTGGC
>JAABUP010005999.1_pt1 | contig 17834 bp, 12 predicted proteins | sample 5559201 | NCBI WGS metagenome assembly JAABUP01 (sample SAMN10711887, study PRJNA513373) | rock metagenome | isolation source: Antarctica rocks | place: Antarctica
GGCCACGCCGGCAGCGACGATGCGATCCGCGAATCGATGAGCGGCAACCTGTGCCGCTGTGCCGCCTATCCCAATATCGTGGCAGCCGTGAACCAGGCCAAGACCGCCATGCGAGGCTGAGCGATGCTGCCCTTTACGTTCGAACGAATCGCGACCCCCGACCTCGCGTCCCGTGCCCTGGCGGCGGGCGGCACAGGCCCTGCGGTACAGGGCCGAGCCCCAGCCGAACTGCTGGCGGGCGGCACCACTCTTCTCGACCTGATGAAGCTCGAGGTCATGGCGCCTGTCCACGTGGTCGATGCCGCAGCCTTGCGGCGGACGCATTCGGTCATCACGGCGACGCCCGACGGCCTGAGGCTCGGCGCCTTCGCGTCGATGGCCGAGGCTGCTGCTCATCCCGAGGTAATCAAGACCTATCCCGTGCTGTCGCAATCGCTGCTGCTGGCCGCGAGCGCACAACTCCGCAACATGGCGACGCTCGGCGGAAACGCTCTGCAGCGGACCCGATGTACCTATTTCCGGGATGTCAGTTGGGCCGCCTGCAACAAACGCAACCCGGGCTCCGGTTGCGCGGCGCTAGACGGGGTCAACCGGGTCCACGCGGTGCTGGGGACCAGCGACCAGTGCATCGCCACCTACCCGGGCGACTGGGCACAGGGCATGCTGGCGCTCGATGCGGGTGTCGAGATCCTCGGCACGGGCGGCCCGCGACGCATGGCCTTTGCGGACCTGCACCGTCAGCCCGGCACGACGCCGAACATCGAGACGAACCTCGCGCCCGGCGACGTCATCACGGCCTTCATCGTCCCGCCCGGACCGTGGACCCGACGCTCCCTTTATCTGAAAGTGCGCGACCGGCAATCCTACGAGTTCGCGCTGGCGTCCGCCGCCGTGGCCCTGGACCTCGGTGAAGGCGGGGCGCCCGGGACGTCCGTGGTGCGCGAGGCCCGCATCGCACTCGGCGGCGTCGCCACCGCACCATGGCGGGCTCGCGAGGCCGAAGCGCTGCTGACCGGCAAGGCCATCGACGAAGCCTCGGCGACGCTCGCAGCTCGCGCGGCATTCGCGGGCGCGCGGCCCCGGCAACATAACGCCTACAAGGTGGCGCTCGGGCAGGCCACCCTGGTGAGGGCACTGCTCCAGGCCGCCACGATGGAGATCCGAGGATGAGTGCCGCAGCACCGGACCCGAAAGGAAACCAGGGCGCCCCCGTGGCGCGCGTCGACGGCCTGGCCAAGGTGACGGGTGGGGCGCTCTACGCTTCGGACTTCGCCTTCAACGACACCGTCCACGCCTTTCTGCTGACCAGCGCCATCGCCCGCGGTCGGATCGTCGCCATGGACCTCGCGGCCGCCAAGGCCGTGCCCGGCGTGCTCGACATCATGACGCACGATACGATGCAGGGCGTGCTGAAAGACACCAAATTCTTCGGCGAGGGCGGCGTACAATCGAATTCCGTGCTGCCGCTCGGGTCGCCCGAGATCTTCTTCGGCGGACAGATCATCGCGGTGGTGCTGGCCAACAGTTACGAGACGGCGCGCGAGGGCGCCTACAGGATCAAGGTCGATTATCAGCCCGCCGAGCCCAGCGCCACGTTCGGTTCGCCGGGCAGCACCGCGCAGCCGCTCGCCTCGGTCAGCAAGCGGCATGAAGACCCCGGCATCGGGGATTTCGACGCCGCCTACGCGGGGGCCGACATCAAGATCGACGGGCACTACGCGACGCCGACCCAGCACCACAACCCGATCGAACTCTTCACCACCACCTGCGTGTGGTCCGGCTCGCAACTGACCGTCTACGAGCCGAGCCAGAGCGTCTACGGCATGAAGAACGGTATCGCCCAGCAACTGGGCATCGATCCGTCCCAGGTGCGAGTCGTGAGCCCCTTCGTCGGCGGGGCATTCGGATCCAAGGGCGCCCTCACTCAGCGCACCGCGCTGATCGCCGTGGCGGCGCGAAGGCTGGGCCGACCCGTGAAGCTGGTGCCGACCCGTGCCCAAAGCTTCACGATCGCGACCTTCCGGGCCGAGACGGAGCATCGCGTGCGGCTTGCCGCGTCGCGGGACGGGCGCCTGCAGGCGCTGTCGCACGAGGGGTTCGAGGTGACGTCTCGGCGCGACACCTACGCTGTGGCCGGAACCGACGCCTCCACCCGCATGTATGCCTGTCCCAATATCAGGAGTGCCGTCACGGTGGTTCGGGCCGACCGGTCGACACCCGGCTTCATGCGGGCTCCGGCCGAGACCCCGTACATATACGCGCTGGAATGCGCCATGGACGAACTCGCGGTCGCGCTCGCCATGGATCCGATCGAACTGCGACGCGTCAACGACACGATGAGGGAGCCCATCAAGGGCCTGCCCTATACGAGCCGCACCATGATGCCCTGCTTCGACCAGGCGGCCGCGAGCTTCGGCTGGTCGAAACGGGATCCGAAACCCGGCTCCATGCGGGACGGGGACTGGCTGGTCGGCTATGGCTGCGCCATGGCGTGCTACCCGACCCAGATGGCCCCCGCCACGGCCCGCGTGCGGTTGATGCCGGACGGCACGGCGCGGGTCGAGACCGCTACCCACGAAATCGGCCAGGGAATCTACACGGTAGCGGCCCAGACCGCAGCCGAGCATCTCGGCATCCCGGTCGAGAAAGTGTTGGTCATGGTCGGCGACACCCTGTGGCCGCCGGCTCCGGTCAGCGGCGGCTCCATCACCACGGCCAGCGTCTGTTCGGTCATCGCACAGGCCTGTGACGCGATCCGGGCCAAGCTGACCAGCCAGGGCGAGACCGGCGATCTGGTCGAGTTGCTGCGCAAGAAAGGGCCCGGCGCGGTCGAGGAATATGCCGAGTGGATCCCGCATGGCGCCAAGCCGGGTGCCCTTCAGGCGCTCTATGCCGGTCGCGCGGCGCCGATCGGCGGCGCCAAGCTGGAGGACCGCATCCAGTTCGCGTTCGGGGCGGAATTCGTCGAGGTCCGGGTCCACACCCGGACCAAGGAGATCCGGGTGCCGCGGATGACCGGCGCCTTCGCGGCCGGCCGCATCCTCAACACCCGCACGGCGCGAAGCCAGCTCATGGGCGGTATGATCTGGGGGCTCGGCTCCGCGCTGCATGAGGAAACCGAAATCGATACGCGGGCGGCCCGTTACACGAACGCCAACCTCGCCGACTATCTCGTGCCGGTGAACGCCGACGTCGGCCAGGTCGACATCATCATGGTCCCGGAAGAGGACAAGCTCGTCAACCCGATCGGCGTCAAAGGCATCGGCGAGATCGGCATCGTGGGAACCGCGGCTGCGTTAAGCAACGCCGTGTTCCACGCCACGGGCCAGAGGATCCGACGACTGCCGCTGCGGATCGAGGATCTCGTGACGTCCGCCTGACACTGCCCTCAGTATAAACCACATCGGGCGAGCGTCCCATGGTGAACTGAGCACGGCCGGGCGGTGTGGCGGCCTTCGACCGCTGCCCTTGCTACGAAGGAAAGGCGCGCGGACGCGCCTCTCGCTCGCGCTCCGGCCTACTTGGCGCAGGTCACGGTGAGCTGCGCCGCCGCGGCCGTGTCTGCCGGCGCCGGGCACGAAGCCGTGCCATCGTCGCCGATCGTGGCGCCCGTCGCGCACGTGGCCGCGATGATCTGCTCACCCTGTTCGCATTGGCCGGTGACCGGCTGCCCGGCCTGTCCGGCGATCTTGCGTAGAGTGAACGCCACCTTGGGAGCCTCGGCTGCGGCCGGGCCAACCGGTCCGGCAGGTCCGACCGCGCCCACCGGACCGGACGGGCCAGCGGGACCAGCGGGGCCGACGTCACCCTTCGGGCCGGGGATGCCGGGGATGCCCGGCTTGCCGTCCACCCCCGCGTCGCCCTTCGCGCCAGCCGGGCCAGCGGGGCCCACGTCACCCTTCGGACCGGGGATACCCGCCTTGCCCTCGACCCCCGCGTCGCCTTTCGCGCCCGCAGGACCCGCAGGACCCGCAGGCCCGATTCCGCCTTTGTCGCCCGGTGCGCCCTGAGGTCCCTGTGGTCCTGCAGGTCCGGCCGGACCGGCCTGACCCATCGCGCCCGCGGGACCGACCGGGCCTTGGGCTCCGGCCGGGCCGGGCGGGCCGGAGGGTCCAGCCGGGCCTGGCTGTCCCGGATCCGGTTTCGAACAGGCCGCGACGGCAAGCAGGCCGGCAAGTGACACGGCTGTGATGGATATGCGCATGATGGCTCCTGGGTTGGGAGCACCAAGCTACTTTCCATTCATGGGCGCGCAAAGCGAAACAGAGATGAGGCACGCACAGAAACGACGGTTTCGGCCGCGTTCGGCCGCGGAACCGGCAACATAACCCAAGGGGGTGGGTGATCCGGTCGAAACGGTCCCGGTCCTCCTCCGCATCTCATCGACGCTCGATTTGCGCCGCAGCAACTCATCGTTAGACACTTTACCGCACTGTGTCCGCATGCGTACCATCGATCCCACCTCGGTCCGGTCAAGTGAATAAACCCAAGCTCATACGAGCGACGTTCGCCGGAGCAGCCATATCCACCGCCGTCCTCATCTTCTGGTTCATCTGGACGGGGACCAATACGCGGGACGAGTTTCGGACAGCGTCTCAGAAGGCCGTGCGGGTCGCCGAACTCAGAGGTACGATCGCTTATCTCGACGAGTGGCTGACCATGTCGGCGCGAATGGCGGCGGCGACCGGAGAGATGCGCTGGGTCGAACGCTACAAGGAGGTCGGCCCGAGGCTGGACGCTGCCATCGCCGAGGCCGACACCATCGCCACGCCCAAGGTGAGGGCAGCCATGGCGGCCACGACAAGCGAGGCACACCGCGATCTCGTCACCATGGAGCGACGCTCCCTATCGCTTGCCGCGGAGGGCAAAGTCGCTGCCGCAAAGGCGCTCCTGGACAGTCCGGAGTTTACATACATCAAGGACGTCTATGCCACGGGGATCGAGATCTTCGGCCAGGAACTCACCACCTTGGCCGAGCAGCGAGCGACCGCCCTCACCAATCGCGCCTGGCTCGAAGTCACCGGGCTCGGACTGAGCACGGTGCTGCTCACCTCGACCCTCTTGACGTTCCGCGGACGCACGCAGCTGACGGAAGCGCTCGCTGAGACCGCCGCCGTGGCTCGGACCGACGCGCTGACCGACCTTCCGAACCGCCGTCGCTTCCACGAGGATCTCGAATCAGCCCTCGCCGAGCTTCCCGGCTCCGGGGGCAGCCTGGCCCTGCTTCTCGTGGACCTGGATCGCTTCAAGGCGGTGAACGACGCCTACGGTCACCTCGCGGGCGACCGGTTGCTACGGCTCGTGGCGGATCGCCTGAGGGCCACCCTCGAGACGGGTGAAATCATCGCCCGCTTGGGCGGCGACGAATTTGCGCTCCTGCTCGTACAGTCCGGGTCGAAAGCGCAACAGTCATCGCGCCAGGCTGCCGCGGCGGCGGAGCGCATCGTCGCGACGCTGAAACAGCCCTTCGAGCTGGCCGACGATACGACCATTCTCGTCGGTGGGAGTGTGGGGATTGCGATCGCCGGGCCAAAAGACGGTGTCGCCGAACTGCTGCACCGTGCCGACGTCGCTTTATACCAGGCCAAAGCCGACGGCCGGGCCTGCTTCCGCTTCTTCGAAATTGGCATGGACGCCGTCGCCCGCACGCGCGCCCGGCTCGAAGGCGAACTGCGCCAAGCCGTTGCCGACGATGAGATCGTGCCGCACTTCCAGCCGCTGGTGGCGATCGACACCGGCCACATCGTGGGGGTCGAGATGCTGGCGCGCTGGCCGCACCCGGCTCGCGGCATGGTCTCGCCTGCCGAGTTCATCCCCCTGGCCGAGGGCCTGGGTCTGATCGGACCCATGACGGAGGGCCTTCTCCGGAAAGCATGCACGGCGGCCGCCAACTGGCCGGCCGATATCACGTTGGCCTGCAACATATCGCCGTTGCAACTGCGCGACCCTGAACTGCCGGCCATGGTCCACCGCATCCTCGAGAATACCGGTTTTCCGGCGAATCGTCTCGAACTCGAAATCACGGAAAGCGCGCTGGTCGGCGATCTTGCTTTCGCGGCGACGCTGCTCGGTCAATTGAAGGCTCTGGGGGTGAGCCTCGCGCTCGACGATTTCGGCACGGGCTACTCGAGCCTGCGACATCTCCGAGCCTTGCCGTTCGACAAGCTCAAGATCGATGCCAGCTTCGTGGGCGCGATGGAAAGCGACGGAGAGAGCGGGAAGATCGTTGCTGCGGTGGTCGGTCTCGGCCAAAGCCTCGGTCTCACCACCGTGGCCGAGGGTGTCGAGACGCCCGAGACCGCAGCGCTTCTCAAGAGGCTCGGCTGTGATATCGGCCAGGGATGGCTGTTCGGCCGGCCTGCTTCGGCAAGGGATTTCGAGGCCTTGCTCGAACATGATAAAGCCCCGAAGGATTCTGCCTCGCGGAGCGCCGCGTAGCGGACCTCAGGCCCAGATGCGGCGGTTCGTAGGTCCAGCCATTCCGTCGCATGACGCCTCGGCTAGGCTGTACCGATCCGCTCCGAAGTGGGATCGTCTCGGCGGCCTTCGCGGCAGGACCACGGCATGACAACAGGTGCGATTCGCGTCGGCATCGGCGGCTGGACCTTCGAGCCTTGGCGCGCCAGCTTCTACCCGCAAGGTCTTCCACAGAAAAAGGAATTGCACTTCGCCAGCAGGCGGGTGACCACGATCGAGATCAACGGCACCTATTACGGCTCGCAGAAGCCCGAGAGCTTCGCCAAGTGGCGGGACGACACGCCGGAGGACTTCGTCTTCTCCGTCAAGGGGCCGCGTTTCACCACGAACCGGCGGATCCTCGCCGAGGCGAAACCCTCGATCGAGCGTTTCCTCGCCAGCGGGGTCCTGGAACTCAAGGAAAAGCTCGGGCCGATCAATTGGCAATTTCTGCCGACAAAACAGTTCGATGCTGCCGATTTCGAAGCCTTTTTGGCACTGCTGCCACAGTGGATCGAGGACCGTCCGATCCGGCACGTGGTCGAAGTCCGCCACCCGAGCTTCAAGGTGCCGGAGTTCGTGGCGCTTCTTCGATCCTACGATGTAGCGGTGGTCCTGGCCGACAGCGAAGCCTTTCCCCAGATCCATGATGCGACCGCGCCTTTCGTCTATGCGCGCCTGCAGCGGGCATCGGAGGCGATCGAGACGGGGTACCCGCCCGAAGCGCTGGATCTCTGGGCTGAGCGGGGCCGGATCTGGGCGCGTGGCGATGACCCGGAGGACCTCGGGCTCATCGCTCCGCCCGCCGAGACCCGACCCAAGACGCGCGACGTCTTCATCTACCTCATCAACGGCCACAAGCCGAAAGCGCCCTCCGCCGCCATGGCTCTCATCGCACGGCTGCAGCGGACTTAGTCGCTCGAGCTGAGGAGATCCGGGGAGGTCATGGTTTAGTCTCGCGTTTTGCGGGCACGGCTTAGCAGTGCTGCCGCCACAGAGCTGCGCCAAGATGAGTCCGCCGGCGTCGTGCACGGCGGGGCCGCCGGATAAGCCGTGCGGCCTGTCGAAGCTTCGTTTGCATTCGACCCGACCCAGCGGGTTGGGGCTGTCCATCGACGCGGCACAGGCTGCGGGCCAGGCGGCGTCTTCGTAGAGCGCGGTGCGGAGGTAGGCCCAGGTAAGCCGCTGGACCGCAGCCACTCGCTGAAACGCCCTCGATCTGAAACCAGGGGCCGTAGCCGTGGCGGCGGACGATGAGGAAGAGCCGGCCAGATCGTCGGCATCCTGAAGGAGCTGCTGGCAGGGTTGCCGGTGACGGAGATCCGTCGGCAGCATGGGATCAGCGATGCGACGTTCTACAGGTCACGTCCGCGCTATGGCGCGATGGAGGTCTACGACCCGCGCGGCCCAAACTCGTGAGCAACGCTGGTCGTTCGGCCTCGAGCCGCGTCGGCTTCTGCATGACAAGATTTCAAGGTGGTGCGGGTGGCCGGGGTCGAACCGGCACTCCTTGCGGAACCGGATTTTGAGTCCGGCGCGTCTACCAATTCCACCACACCCGCGCAGCATCACGGGAGCACGCGCCCGAAAGCGCGGCCGAGGCTCCCCTGCGACACCTCGGGTTCTGATGACATGAGCGCCGGCGTTTTGTCCAGACTGTCGCGCCCGGGTTCAGCGCCCAGTCTCGTTGGCGGCGGGCGCCCGCGCGGGGTGGGTCCCCGTGGGGTGCGGGGCTGGACCTCCCCATCATTTCCTCCGACACTCCCTCGACAGCGACGAGCCCCGCAGCACCGAAAAGGCCACCGTCGCGGGGAGCCGCCATGTCGAATTACCTCGTCTCGGGACTCATGGCCCGCAGCCCAGGGCCGCAGCGCCGCCTCCTCGAGACGGCCGGGGGCCGGGTCGTCACTTACGGTGGGATGACGGCACTGTCCGGCAGGCTGGCGTCGGCACTGGTGGCGCTCGGGGTGGAGCCCGGCGACCGGGTCGCGGTCCAGGCCGAGAAGAGCGTCGAGGCCCTGGCGCTCTATCTCGCGGTCGTCAGGGCAGGGGCCGTCTACCTGCCGCTCAACATGGCCTATACGCGGGCCGAGGTGAGCTATTTCGTCGGCGATGCCGAGCCACGGCTCCTCGTGGTCGATCCAGACCGTCGCGAGATCGTGGCGGCGGGCGGTGCAGGCGGCCAGCGTGTCGAGACCCTGGGCGCGGCCGGCGAGGGCACCCTCATGGCGCAGGCCGACAGCATGCCCGATCAATTCATCGACCGATGGCGCGGCGTGCAGGATCTCGCCGCCATCCTCTACACGTCGGGCACCACGGGCCGATCGAAGGGCGCCATGCTCAGCCACGGCAATCTCCTGTCCAACGCCCTCACCCTCGCGGCACTGTGGCGCTTCACGCCCGACGACGTCCTGCTTCACGCGCTGCCCATCTTCCACACCCACGGCCTGTTCACGGCCACCAACACGGTCCTGGCGGCCGGCGCCGCCATGCTGTTCCTGCCCCGGTTCGACGCCGGCGAGGTGCTCCGCCTCATGCCGCGCGTCAGCGTGATGATGGGCGTGCCGACCTTCTACGTGCGGCTGCTCGACGAGCCGGGTCTGCCGCGAGCCGCAGCCGGCATGCGGCTCTTCGTGTCGGGATCGGCGCCGCTGCTGCCCGACACCCACGCGGGCTTCGCGGCGCGCACCGGCCATGCCATCCTGGAGCGCTACGGCATGACCGAGACCAACATGACGACCTCGAACCCCTATGACGGGCCGCGCGTTCCTGGCCGGGTCGGGCCGCCGCTGCCGGGCGTCTCGGTACGTGTCACGGACCGGATCACGGGCTCGGTGCTGCCGGCCGGCGAAGCCGGCATGGTCGAGATCCGCGGCCCCAATGTCTTCGAGGGTTACTGGCGCAACCCCGAGAAGACGCGCGCCGAATTCACGGACGACGGCTTCTTCGTCTCGGGTGACCTCGGGTGCCTCGACGGGTCCGGATCGCTCGCCATCGTGGGCCGGGCCAAGGACCTCGTGATCACGGGTGGATACAACGTCTACCCGAAGGAGGTCGAGGCGGTGATCGATGCCTTGCCGGGCGTTCTGGAGAGCGCCGTCATCGGGCTGCCGCATCGCGACCTCGGGGAGGCGGTGGCGGCCGTGGTCGTGCCGCGGCCAGGCGTCGCCTTGGACGAAGGGGAGATCCTGGCGGCGGTCGCCGACAGGCTGGCCCGCTTCAAGCGGCCGCGGCGGGTGTTCCTGGTCTCGGAACTGCCGCGCAACGCCATGGGCAAGGTGCAGAAGAACCTGTTGCGGGACCGCTTCGCGTCGTGATCGCGGCCACGCTCGCGGCTCGGCTCGGCTCGGCAAATAATCCGCGTCGGCACCCTTGCCCCGGCCGGCCAAACCGCTTACCGTGTGAAGCTCGATATTTTGGCCGGACTAATTGGCCCCGCGTGTTGCATCGCAGCGCGCTAGCTGACGAGCTTCTCTCCTAAAATCGAAACAACCCGCCGTGTCTGCATGCGTTGCAGGTTCGGCAAATCCTGATTTCAGGAAAGGACATATGATGAGCACCGGCACCGTGAAGTGGTTCAACGCCCAGAAGGGTTTCGGTTTCATTCAGCCCGAGGATGGCAGCAAGGATGTGTTCGTCCACATCTCGGCCGTCGAGCGCGCGGGAATGCAGAACCTCAACGAAGGCCAGAAGATCTCCTACGAGCTGGTCGCCGACCGTCGCTCGGGCAAGATGTCGGCCGACAATCTGAAAGCCGGCTGATCATATCCCGCGTCGAGCCGCCTTTGATGGGACCGGCGTCCGATGCGGGATCGTCGGCCGACGGAGCTTAGGGTCGGGCCTGTCCCGGCCCTTTTTTGCTATCCGACCACCCTGTTCAAGGAGGAATGATGCAAGTTCTGGTTCGCGACAACAATGTCGATCAAGCCCTCAAGGTCTTGAAGAAGAAGCTGCAGCGCGAAGGCGTGTTCCGCGAGATGAAGCGTCGTTCGGCCTACGAGAAGCCGTCCGAGCGCCGCGCCCGCGAGGCCTCCGAGGCCATCCGTCGCCGCCGCAAGCTGGCCCGCAAGCAGTTGCAGCGTGAAGGCCTCTTGCCGCCGCCGAAGCCGCGCGACGACAAGTTCAAGCGTCGCCCCGCCGCTCCCCCGGTGCCGGCCATACCGGCGGCCTGACCGGGGGCGGTCGACGCGCCGTCCGGCTGGTGACGACGGCCGCGTGAGATCTGCGGCCGAGGCGCCCACTTCCGTGGCAGCGGGAATGGGCTTAAAGGTTCGGCTTCTGTTCCGTTTCCGAACGCGAGCCGGCCCGCGCGGCCCGGTTCGAGGAGTTCCGTCTTGGCCGAATCTGCCGCTCCCGTCGCGCCGCTGGTGCCCCCAGGGCTTCGTCCCGGCGGCGTCGCGGATCGCGCCCGCGCTCATCTGGTGGCGCCCTACCTCGATGGCCTGAACCCCGAGCAGCGCCGCGCCGTCGAGACCGTGGACGGCCCCGTGCTGGTGCTGGCCGGAGCCGGTACCGGCAAGACCCGCGTGCTCACCACCCGCATCGCCCATATGGTGGCGACCGCCCGCGCCCGCCCGCACGAGATCCTGGCCGTCACCTTCACCAACAAGGCGGCGCGTGAGATGAAGAGCCGCGTCGGAGCGCTGATCGGCCCGGCCGGTGAAGGCATGCCCTGGCTCGGGACGTTCCACGCCATCTCGACCAAGATCCTGCGCCGCCACGCCGAGCTGGTCGGGCTGAAGTCCGGCTTCACCATCCTCGACACCGACGACCAGATCCGGCTTTTGAAGCAGGTCCTGCAGGCCGAGAACGTCGACGACAAGCGCTGGCCGGCCCGGGGCCTCTCCCATCTTATCGACAGCTGGAAGAACCGCGGCCTCGAACCGGCCCGCGTGCCGGCCGGGGAGGCCGGTGCCTTCGCCAACGGCAAGGGCCAGATCCTCTATGCGGCCTACCAGGCCCGGCTGAAGACGCTGAACGCCACCGACTTCGGCGACCTGCTGCTCGAATGTCTGCGCCTGTTCCGCGAGAACGGGGACATCCTCAAACAATATCAGGGCTGGTTCCGCTACATGCTGGTCGACGAGTACCAGGACACCAACGTGGTGCAGTACCTGTGGCTGCGGCTGCTGGCCCAGGGGCGCAACAACCTGTGCTGCGTCGGCGACGACGACCAGTCGATCTACGGCTGGCGCGGCGCCGAGGTCGACAATATCCTGCGCTTCGAGCACGATTTCCCTGGCGCCGCCGTCATCAAGCTCGAGAACAACTACCGCTCGACCGGCCATATCCTGGGTGCCGCATCGGGGCTGATCGCTCACAACGAGGATCGGCTCGGCAAGACTCTCTTCACTCAGGGCGAGGCCGGCGAGAAGCCGCGCGTCTCGGGCGTCTGGGACTCGGAAGAGGAGGCGCGCGCGGTCGGCGAGGAGATCGAGCAGTTGCAGCGCCAGGGCCACTCGCTCGACGAGGTCGCCATTCTGGTGCGGGCCTCGTTCCAGATGCGCGAGTTCGAGGAACGCTTCGTCACCCTCGGCCTGCCCTACCGGGTGATCGGCGGCCCGCGCTTCTACGAGCGCCTCGAGATCCGCGACGCGCTGGCCTATCTGCGTTGCGTGGCTCAGCCCGACGACGACCTCGCCTTCGAGCGCATCGTCAACACGCCCAAGCGGGGGCTCGGCGACTCGACGCTGCAGACCTTGCAGCTTTTCGGCCGCGCCCGCGGGCTGCCCCTGATGGCATCGGCCGCCGTGATGGTCGAGACCGACGAATTGAAGCCGAAGCAGCGCCAGACGTTGCGGGCGCTGCTCGCCGATTTCGACCGTTGGCGGACCCGCATGGGGACGGTGCCGCATTCGGAACTGGCCGAGCTGATCCTGGAGGAGTCGGGCTATACCGATTTCTGGCAGAAGGACCGCTCCGCCGAGGCGGCGGGCCGGCTCGAGAACCTGAAGGAGCTGGTGCGCTCCATGGAGGACTTTCCGGACCTCACGGCCTTCCTGGAGCATATCTCGCTCGTCATGGACGCCGAGGGCGCCAACGCGGGCGAGCGCGTGTCCATCATGACGCTGCACGGCGCCAAGGGTCTCGAGTTCGAGACCGTGTTCCTGCCGGGCTGGGAAGAGGGGCTGTTCCCGCACCAGCGCTCGCTCGACGACAACGGCCGCGCCGGGCTCGAGGAGGAGCGGCGGCTGGCCTACGTCGGCTTGACCCGCGCCAAACGCCGCGCCTTCATCAACTTCGCCACGAACCGGCGCATCCACGGGCTGTGGCAGACCACGGTCCCGTCCCGCTTTCTCGATGAACTGCCGGAGGCGCATGTCGAGGTCGGCGAGGGCGTCGGGGAAAAGCGCCGTGGCGGCTATGGGCCGTCGCGCTTCGATTCGATGCAGACCTTCGGCACCTCGACCTACGCCACGCCCGGATGGCAGCGGGCGCAGCGCAACGGCCCCGGCGCAACCTCGGGACAGACGCGACTCCCGGGGGTGATCGAGGGAGAACTGATCGCCAAATCGACCCAGGCGGCTCATTTCGCGAGCGGTGCCCGGATCATGCACCTGAAGTTCGGGCCCGGCACCGTGGCGGCGGTCGACGGCAACAAGCTGACCGTGGACTTCGACCGGGCCGGGCGCAAGATGGTGCTCGAAAGCTTCGTCCAGGCGGCTTGAGAGCGCACATCCTGCGCCGCCCTCCAGGGCCGCGTCGCTGTCAGGCGTGGAGCCTGAAGTCACGCCGAGCGAGGTCCGTCCAGGTAATGTTCGGAAGCTTTATGGTGCCGCTCTTCTTGTTGCGTCCATGGCGACGATGCCGTCGTCCATGACATCGCTTTCACGCTTCGCCAGGCCCACTTGGCTCGTTGCCGGCTCCGCGGCCTGCCTCATCGGGGCCTGGGTCGCCCTGACCACCATACGGACCGTCGTGTCGAACTTTTCGGCGATCCCCTGGTACGACGACTGGAAGGACCTGACTTTGTATCGGGCGTGGTCGATGGGGAACATGCCATTCCTCGACGCGCTGCTGCAATCGACCAACGAGCATCGGGTTGCGTTCCCCAGGCTCGTCCTGTTCGCCGACGACCGTTTCTACGGCGGCTTGGGCACGGTGCCGATCATCGGGATCTTCGTCGTCCAGGCCTGTCACGCCGGTCTCTTCGCCATCGTCCTCCACCGCGCTAGACCCGCTCATCCGGGACGCTGGATGATCGGCGGGGTCGTCGTGGCTCTCATGATGTCCCTTCGGCAAGCCGAGAACTTCACCTCGGGTCTCCAGATCGCGTTCGCGGCGGTCTTCGCGGCCGCCACAGGCTCGGCCCTCGCTTTCGGCCGCGCGGTCGAGCGTCTGGCGGTGGGCCGGACACCATGGCCTTGGTTCGCCGGCAGCCTTGCGGCCGCCTTCGTGGCCTGCTTCTCAATGGCGAACGGGCTGCTCGTCGCCCCGATCCTGGCCGTGATGGCGATCCTCGCTCGCGCACCCCGGCTCGCTGCGGGGTATCTGGCCTTCGCGGCCGTGGTGACGCCGGCCTATTTCTTCGAGGACGCGATTGAAGCGCCTGGATCGCCCCTGACCGAGAACCTCCATCATCCCGGCCGCTTGGCCTTCTATGTGGCGGCCTACCTCGGCGGCATCGCGTCCGATCCTCCATCGCGTGCCCTGGCCATGGGTGCTCTCGGCATCCTGTCCACCGTCCTGGCCACCGCGCGGGCCGCAACACGCATGGGCCGGCCCGGCGCTTCCGGGCTCGTCGCCGTGATGCTGTTCTGCGGCGCGACCGCGACCCTCACGGCCGCGGGACGACTTCAGTTCGGTCCCGAGCAGGCCCTGTCGAGCCGCTACTGCACGGGCAGCGCTGCCTTCTGGGCGGCGACATTGGTCTACTGGTGGACGAACCCTTCACCCTGGCCGCGCCTGTACGGCGCCGCACGCTTCGCGATCATCATGGTGGCCGTGGTCTTGTTCTTTCCGCTGATCCACAACCAACGTATCATGAAGTCGGTCGTGACGGAGCAAGCGGCCCGGAGGGACCGAGCCACCGACCTCCTCGCACTCGGCCTGAAGGACAAGGCCGTGACCGAAGCCATCAGTTGGCCCGGCACCGCCAGTGACGAACTTCTGGACTGGATGCAGGCTTCGAACAAGGCGATCTTCGCCCTGCCCGACGTCCGGGCGATCGGCCGGCCGATCACCGACATCGGCACTGTTGCCGACGCCCCCGGGTGTCAGGGCGATGTCGCCGAGGCACGCTCGGCCCCGAACCTCGGGGTAGGGGCGGTGCGCGTCAGCGGAACCGCGATGGACGGCGGCCGGCCGGTCACGCGCGTGTTCCTCGTCGACGACGCGGGCGAGGTTCGCGGGATCGCGTCGGGCCACCTGGCGGACCGAGCGCCTATGGCCTGGGAAGGTTACGCCGTGGCCCCACCCGGTTCGCACCTCAGGGCCTACCTGCTCCGCACCCGTGGACGCCTTTGTCCTACGGGGCCGCCGGTCGGGATCGCCGCGCCAGGCGAGGGCGCGAGCGCGGACGGGCTGTCGGCCCGAACACCTGACGCAACGACCCCGTAGCAAGGGTGCATTTCCGAGGCTGAGATTGGGTACGCTGGGGGGAAGATGGTCTGTTCATCGAGCATCCGTGCGCCGGCGAGGTCGAGAATGCAGCTGAGCGATCAACGACGCCTGGGTCGGACACTCCGACTGCCCTGGTGCTGTTGATATGAGGAGCGGCGCGACGAAAAGCCGGCACTTGTCGAACCGCCTCGTCGCGCTCCTGTCGGGGTTGATCCTCGCTCACCGGCTGTTGTTGTGGAGCTTGTTCGGGAGCCGCATCGACGCTGTAGCGATCGCCAACTCGAATTGGCTCACTTGGCAGTATCTTCTTCGGGACGCCTATGTCGACCACCTCGGCACGGCCCTATGGTATCTCCAACAGACGCCGCCACTGCCGCACGTCGTCCTTGGGCTGATCGCCAAGGTGGCGGACTGGCCAGTGCCGGTGACTCGCTACCTCTACGCCCTCCAGGCCCTCATCACGACCGGCACAGCGAGCCTGTTGTTCCTGGTGCTCCTGCAACTGCGCTGTGGGCTGATCGCCGGCTTCGGCGCAGCCCTGTACTTCGGCCTGTCCGTCGACGTTTACGTGATTGAGCTGAGTTCCCTGGGCCAGCTCTTCTACGAGAACGGCGCCATGCTGTTCGCGGTGTGGGCGTGCTACGCCGTGATCTCGGCCCTGCACCGTCAACGCGACGGGCGTGCCCTCGGCTGGCATTGCATCGGGGTGGGGACGCTGGTCGCGGTCTGTGCCCTCACGCGCGCCTCCTTCTCCCTCATGTTCGCGCCCATTTTGGCCTTCACGGCCGTGTTCTTGGGGCCGCGTCGAAGCCTGCTCGTGCTCGTGCCCGTGTTGCTATTCCAGGGTGGCTGGAGCCTGAAGAACGACATCGTCTATGGCTACCTCAGTCCGAACCTGTCGTCCTGGGCCGGGATCAACGCGACGGTCCGCATGGACGAGAGAGGGAAGGACGCCTTCGCCCGGCTGATCGCGACGGGCGGCGTGGGGAACGCGCCCTGGATGGTCAACCTGATGCGCGAGAAGGGCTACCAAGCCTGGTCGTCGACGGTGCTGCACGACTATTTGCCGGAGGACGTCATCGCGCGGCAGGACGAGATCCAGAGCGAGATGGACGGCACGAATCGTCCTGAGAACAGCGTCGGTATCCAGATGCTGTCGTCGGAGTACCTCAAGGCCCTGAGACCTTTCATCCTGGCCCACCCCGCTCTGTTCTGGCGCAGGTTCCTGGACGCCTACTCGGTGTTCTGGCAGCCGATCGCCGATTACGGCGCGCTGTTCATGGGCCCGATCACGACAGTGCCGCAACATCGCGTGCTGTTCAGGCGGTGGCGGGTGACCCCGACTGCGCAGGCCCGCATTGCGGCGGGCACTCATCCCAATATGACCTACACCGACGTTGCGTTGCCGGCCCTGTCGCTGGCCCCCATCGACGCCCTCTCGTTCTGGTGTCTTCACGCGCTGCTGCCCCTGCTCCTGCTGGTCGACGTCGTCAGGATGGCGCTGAGGCGACCGCCCTTCACCAGCCCGGAAGTCCTCCTGCTCGCGGCCGTGGTGGCCTATGGCGGCGTGCTCTTCAACGCGGTGGAAATCTCCGAAAACATGCGGTTCCGCTTGAGCGTGGAGCCGGAGATCATCGCGCTCTCGATAGCCTCTTTGTCGGCCGGCCGTTCGGCGCTGCGCGCAGCTGTCGGGGCTCTCGGTTTCCATGACGGTCGAGACGGCGCTTCGTGGCTCCGACGTCGGATCGGCGACTTCGGTCGGGTCGAGACGACGTCGAGCCAATCCTGCGACGGCCGGGGGTGACCAAATGCGCCAGCCCGTCCCGCATTTCGCCGCGACTTGGAGAGCGGGGACTTTCCTCGCCATGTACGTGGCCTTCGCGCTGATCGCGACTGCCCTGAACCTCGCCATCCAGCAACTCGTCATCATGGCGCTCTCGGGCTCGACCTCCTACGCCTTGCCTCTGTCGGTGCTCTCCGGGACTGCGGTCGGCTTCACCTCGAAATACCTTCTGGACAAGCACCTGATCTTTTTCGACACGTCGGACAGTCGCTTGGAGGAGACCCGCAAAATGGCTCTGTATGGCGGTTTCGCCCTGTTCACGACGGCGATCTTCTGGGGGGCGGAGCTTGGCGCTTTCTACCTGTTCGGCACGGTACAGGCGAAATTTGCGGGTGCTGTGCTCGGCCTCGCGGTCGGCTACGCGACGAAGTTCTTCTTGGATAGGCGCTACACATTCCGGCGTAGTGCAATGGAGTGAAGCAGGGGAGTGACAAAAGCGTTTTGCGGCCGGATCTGTCGTGGGCCATCGATTCGAGGGCCTGCCTGCTCCGCACCCGGGGACGCCTTTGTCGCATCGGACCCCTGGTCGGGATCGCCGCGACCGACGAGAACGCGAGCGCGGACGGGCTCCCGGCCCGAACACCTGACGCAACGACCCCGTAGCAAGGGCGAGTCCCGAGGCTGGGTCCGGCGGCCGCGGCTTGCGCCATCCTCGAACACATTTTCAAGCCAAGATGGATGTCCATCGCAACCCAAGCCGATCATCACCCGGCCGCCGAGGCGTTCTGTCCATGATACCTTTCCAGCTTCATCGTCGTCTTCCACTGATCCGCCGCCCATTCGATCAGCGCGACGACCTAGTCGCCGAGAACGCGAAGCTCAAGGCGCAGCTCGCCGAAGCTCATCGCGCATTGGACACACACCACAATAGGGTCGGACGGCGACTGAGTCGAACACAGGATTTGAAGAGCACCTACGCTGAGCACGTCGAGAGGCTCAAGTCGGATCTCCCCGTCGACGAAGCGATGAAGAA
>JAABUP010006000.1_pt1 | contig 17833 bp, 11 predicted proteins | sample 5559201 | NCBI WGS metagenome assembly JAABUP01 (sample SAMN10711887, study PRJNA513373) | rock metagenome | isolation source: Antarctica rocks | place: Antarctica
GCGGTCGGGTCCTCGGCGACGGCCTCGACCTTGGCGGACTCGGTCGGGTTCGGGTCGACCGCCTCGCCCTGGGTGGACTCGCTGGTGTCGGCGGCGGTGCTGGCGGCGTCGGTCGCGGTGGCCGTGCCGGCGGTGTCGGTCGCGGTGGCCGTACCGGCGGCGTCGGTCGCGGTGGCCGTGCCGGCGGTGTCGGGGTTCGTGCCCCCCCGCGGCTTGCGCGCGGTGGTGGCAGCCGCACCCGCGGTGCTGGAGTGGGCGGCCGCCACGGCTGCGGCGAACCGGTCCTCGCGGGACTGCTTGGCGGCGGCGTACCGCAGCGTGCCCTCGGCGCCGGGCAGGCCCCTGTACTTCTGCCAGTCACCGGTGACCTTCAGGATCGCCAGCACCGGCTCGGTCGGCTGTGCCCCGACGCCCAGCCAGTACTGCACCCGCTCGGAGTCGACGTGGATGAGGCTGGGCTCGGCCTTGGGCTGGTAGAGGCCCAGCTCCTCGATCGCCCGGCCGTCCCGCTTGGAGCGGGCGTCGGCCACGATGATCCGGTACTGCGGGGTGCGGATCTTACCGAGCCGCTTGAGCTTGATCTTGGCTGCCACGTGCGGAGTCTCCTCGACATCAGGGGGGCCGTGGGCAGGGCGCGGTGTCAGCCGCACGCCGCCGGTCGGCCGGTGCCCGCTGGGCACTCGTCGTCCGGCGTCCGGGTCCCGGGTGGTCCGCCGCGGTCTGCCGCGACGGTCAGCCCGCGATTCTGCCAGACGCACCGGACCCGGCGACCGGCTCGGCCACGACCCCGCCCCGCAGCACGACCCCGCCCCGCAGCACGACCCCGCCCCGCAGCACGACCCGGCCCCGCAGCACGACCCGGCCCCGCAGCACGACGGCGGACGGGTGCTGCAGCACGGCGGGGTCCGCGCGCGGGTCGGCCGGGTACACGACGAGGTCGGCGCTGCTGCCCGGGCTCACGCCGTCGTCCCGGCCGAGCCACGCCCGTGCCCGCCACGACGCCGCGGCCAGCGCCGCCGTCCCGCCCATCCCGGCGGCCGCGAGCATCGCGACCTCGGTGGGCAGCAGGCCGTGCCCGTTGGTACCGCCGGCGTCGGTGCCGCCGAAGATCGCGACGCCGGCCTCGTGTGCGCGCCGGACGAGGTCGTCGGCACGGGCGTGCAGCGCACGCAGGTGCGCGGCCCAGCGGGGGAACCTGGCCTCGCCCTGGGCGGCGAAGACCGGGAAGTTCGCGATTTGCACCCGCGTCGGGACCAGCGCGATCCCCCGCTCGGCGACGGTCGCCAGCTCGTCGTCGGACAGGCCGATGCCGTGCTCGATCCCGTCCACGCCTGCCGCCAGCACCCCGGGCATTGCGTCCTCGCCGAACACGTGCACGGTCAGCCGGGCCCCTGCCGCGTGCGCGGCCTGCACGGCGGCGCGCAACGTCTCGTCCGGCCAGCACGGCGCGAGGTCGCCGAGGTCCCGATCGATCCAGTCGGCGACGACCTTGACCCAGCCGTCCCCGGCCGCGGCCTGGCGGGTCACCTCGGCGACCAGGTCGGCGGGTTCCACCTCGGCGGCAAAGCCCCGGTAGTAGCGGCGGGTGCGCGCGATGTGACGACCGGCCCGCACCAGCCGCGGGAGGTCCGGCTCGGCGTCGACCCACCGGGTGTCCGCCGGCGACCCGGCGTCGCGCAGGAGCAGTGCTCCGGCATCACGGTCGGCTGTCGCCTGCTCCCGGGTCCGGTCCCGGTCGACGGCGCCGGCCGGCCCCAGGCCCACGTGGCAGTGCGCGTCCACCAGCCCGGGGACCAGCCACCCGGTGAGTACGGCGACGTCGTCGGCCGGCGCCGGCGAGCTGGTGCTGGCGACGACGAGGCCGTCGGCGATCTCGAGCGTGCGGTGCTCTCCGGACGGCAGCAGCGGGCCGACCAGCCGGAGCCGGCCCCCGGCGCTCACCCGCCGCGGTTGGCGCGGATCAGCTCCTGCAGGTCGGCCGGCAGGTCCGCGGGACCGACCCCGGATGCACCACCGCCGAACGCCCCACCGCCCGCCGGCGCGGAGGATGTCCCGGGCGCCTCGGCCACGGGCTCGAGTTCGACCCCCTGGCCGGCCCGCTTTGCCGGGTTGCCGCTGCGGCCGCTCCTGCCGCCCGCCTTGCCCTTCTTCTTCGCCGGCTGGCGGCGCCCACCCCCGCCGGCCGCCCCGGGCAGCCCCGGCATCCCGGGCAGGGCACCGGCCCCGGGCGCGAGTCCCCGGCCGGCCGTCCCGCCACCGGGGCCGTGCGGGCCGTTGCCGCCCATCATCTGGTTCAGCGCGGCCATGCCCTTCTTGCCGGACAGCTGCTTCATCATCTTCCGCGCTTGCAGGAACCGCTCCACCAGACCGCTGACGTCGGTGACGGTCGTGCCGGACCCGCGGGCGATGCGCAGTCGCCGGGACCCGTCGATCACCTGGGGGCGACCTCGCTCCAGCGGGGTCATCGAGCGGATGACGGCCTCGACGCGGTTGAGTTCCCGGTCGTCGATCGCATCCAGCTGGTCGCGCATCTGACCCATGCCGGGCAGCATCGAGAACACCTTGCCCAGCGGGCCCATCTTGCGGACCGCCTGCATCTGCGAGAGGAAGTCCTCCAGTGTCAGGCCACCGTCGGCACCGCCCAGCTTGCCCGCGAGAGCAGCGGTCTCGTCCGCGTCGAACGCCTGCTCGGCCTTCTCGATCAGGGTGAGCATGTCGCCCATGTCGAGGATGCGCCCGGCCATCCGGTCGGGGTGGAAGACGTCGAAGTCCTCCAGCTTCTCCCCGGAGCTGGCGAACATGATCGGCCGGCCGGTGACCTCGCTGACCGAGAGCGCCGCTCCACCACGGGCGTCACCGTCGAGCTTGGTGAGCACGACGCCGTCGAAGCCGACACCGTCCAGGAACGCCTTCGCGGTGGTCACGGCGTCCTGGCCGATCATCGCGTCCAGGACGAACAGGATCTCGTCCGGCTGCACGGCATCGCGGATGCCGGCGGCCTGGGCCATCAGGTCCGCGTCGACCCCGAGCCGGCCGGCGGTGTCCACGATGACGACGTCGTGCTGGCGGGCGCGCGCCTGGGCCACCCCGTCGCGGGCCACCCGGACCGGGTCGCCGTAGGAGCGGGTTCCCGAGGGGTCACTGTCCAGGCCGGCGGCGCCGTCGTTGCCACGCTCGGGCGCATAGACGGGAACCCCGGCGCGGTCGCCGACGATCTGCAGCTGTTGGACGGCGTTGGGCCGCTGCAGGTCACAGGCCACCAGCAGGGGGGTATGGCCCTGAGCCTTCAACCAACGGCCGAGCTTGCCGGCCAGCGTCGTCTTGCCCGACCCCTGCAGCCCGGCGAGCAGGAAGACCGTCGGGGGGGTCTTCGCGTACCGCAGCCGGCGCGTCTGACCGCCGAGGATCGTGACGAGCTCCTCGTCGACGATCTTGACGATCTGCTGAGCCGGGTTGAGCGCGGTCGAGACGGCCTCGCTGCGGGCGCGCTCCTTGACGCGGGCGATGAACCCGCGGACCACCGGCAGCGCGACGTCGGCCTCGAGCAGGGCGATCCGGATCTCCCGGGCGGTGGCGTCGATGTCGGCCTCGGTCAGCCGGCCCTTGCCGCGCAGGTTGCGGAAGCTGGCCGACAGCCGATCGGAGAGGGTGGCGAACACGCAGGGACCTTCTCACTGGACGACGGGCTCACTGGACGACGGGCGCAGGCTCACTGGACGGGCGCGAGCTCACTGGACGAGCGCGGTCAGGCGAAGTCGCCAGCGTAGCCAGGGCCGGCGCACGTGGTCCGGGCCGGTGCAGGGTCAGCCGACGGCGGTCGCGACGGCGGCGCGGACGGCCTCGGCGAGGTCCGGCGGCAGAGCGCCACCGTCCGCCCCCAGCAGATAGAAGACGTCGACGACCTCACCGCCCAGGGTGGACACGTGCGCGGACCGCACCACCGCGCCCGAACCGGTCAGCGCGGAGCAGACGGTGAACAGCAGGCCCGGCCGGTCCGCGGCCCGGACCTGCAGGACGGTCGCGGTCGCCGACGCATCGGCCAGCAGTGCCACCTCGGCCTCGGCGGGCGGCGCGGCGGACCGCGGCGAACTGCGCGCGTCCGCCACGGGTGCCGCGTCGGTGGGTGCCCGCCCGGCCAGGTCACGAGCCGCCAGCCGGGCGGCCATGTCGAGGTTCCCGGCGAGCGCCCGGGTGAACATCGTGCGCAGCCGCGGTTCGTCGGGCGGCTCCTCGGCGGAGCGGGTGAGCACCCAGTCCACGATCGCGGTGCCGTCGGCGGAGGCGACCGCGGCGCCACGGACGACGAGCCGGTCCAGGCTCAGCACGCCGGCCAGCGCCGCGAGCAGGCCCGGCCGGTCGGCGGAGACGGTGGTCAGCGTGTGGGCGTCACCGTCGGAGGGACCGACGAGGACCACCGGGCCGGCCGGGTCAGACCCGCCCGGCGGCGCAACGCCGAGGGCCCGCAGCCGGGCGGGTACGTCGGCGGTCGCCGGCTCCGGCGGCGGGGACCCGGCCAGCTCGGCGCGGGCCCGCTCGGTCAGCCGCTGGACCAGCTGCGCCCGCCACGGGCTCCAGGCCGCCGGCCCGGTCGCGCGGGCGTCGGCCTCGGTCAGCGCGGCCAGCAGGTCCAGGGTCGCGGCATCGGGCAGCAGCCGAGCGACGGCCGCGGCGGTGGCGGGATCCTCGACGTCACGGGTCGTGGCCAGCTCGGGCAGCAGCAGGTGCCGGCGCACCAGCAGGGCGACGGTCCCCGCGTCGGCGGCGTCGAAGCCGAGCTCCGACGCGGTCCGGCGGGCCAGCGGTTCCCCGGCCGCGCTGTGGTCCCCGCCCGAGCCGTGGTCGGCCACCGCGCCCTTGCCGATGTCGTGCAGCAGGGCGGCGACGAGCAGCAGATCTGGGCGGTCGACCCGGCGCAGCAGGCGGGCGGCCTCGACGACCGTGCCGATGCTGTGGCGGTCCACGGTCCACCGGTGCACCGGCGAGCTCGACGGCAGGCAGCGGATCTCCGACCACACCGGGAACATCCGGTCCAGCACGCCCGCCTCGTCGAAGACCTCCCACACCCCGACCAGGCCGGGGCCCGCACCGAGGGCGTCCACCAGCTGACCGCGGTGCGCGTCCGGCCAGGGGGCGGCCGGGATGGCAGCGGACCGGGCCAGCCGGTCCGCCGTCGCCGGGGCGACCGGCTGACCGGTCCGCGCGGCCACTGCCGCGACCCGCAGGGCCAGACCCGGGTCGGCGGCCGGATCGGCATCGACCGTCAGGACGACCTCGCCGTCGTGGGCCGCGACACCGTCGGCCAGCGGCACCAGCACCGGGCCGGGCCGGGCCCGACGGCGCCGGTCGGTGCCGGGCGGCCCACCGACGGGACCGGTGAGCAGCGTGTCGACCCGTCGCCAGACCACGTCGGAGACCAGCGAGACGGCCCGGGCGGCGCTCGACACGGCGCGGAACAGCTCGGTGCGCCCGGCCATGCCGAGGGCGGCGGCGACGTCGGGCTGGTCGTCCAGGCCCAGCCGGTCCCCGGCGCGCCCGGTCACCGCGTGTAGCGCGTCGCGGACGTCGAGCAGTACCGAACGTGCCGCGTCGACCCGCCGGTGCGGGACGTCGACAAGCCAGCTCGCCACCAGGGCATCCAGGACCACCAGGTCGCGCAGCCCACCGCGCGCCTGCTTCAGGTCACCGGACTGCGCGTGCGCGAGCTCACCGAACCGGTCCGCCCGACCGCGGACCGACCCGTGCAGGTCCGGCAGCCGCCGCCGCGCCGACCCGCGCCAGTCGGCCAGCACCGACGTGCGCAGTTCCGTGGTCAGGGCCTGGTCCCCGGCGAGGTGACGGCCGTCGAGCAGCCCGAGGGCGGTCCGCAGGTCCGACGCCGCCGCGGTGCGCGCCTCGCCGACGGTGCGCACCGCGTGGTCCAGCCGGACCCCGTCGTCCCACAGCGGGTACCACAGGCGTTCGGCCACCCCCGCCACGGCCAGCTCCCGTCCGGCCTGGGAGATCCGGCGGTCTGAGTGCACCAGGACCACGTCCAGGTCGCTGGCCGGGGCGAGCTCGCGCCGGCCGTACCCGCCGACCGCCACCAGCGCGAACCCGGACGGGGAGCCGAAGCTGTGGCCCACCCCGGCCAGCGCGGCTCCGAACAGGCTCGCCAGCCGGATGTCGGCGCCGTCGCTGCGGGAACGTCGACGGTCCGGACCGACCTGGTCGGCCCACCTGGCCACCGCGGCCGACCGGGCCGAGTCCACCGCTGTCACGGGGGACCTCAGACGGCGTCCGGGCCGCGCTCGCCGGTGCGAACACGGACCACCGAGACGACGTCGGTGACCCACACCTTCCCGTCGCCGATCCGGCCGGTCTGCGCGGTCTTGACCAGCACGCCGACGACATCGTCGAACTCCGGGTCGTCGACCAGGATCTCCACCCGGACCTTCGGGACCAGGTCGGTCTCGTATTCCGCTCCCCGGTACACCTCGGTGTGACCCTTCTGCCGGCCGTAGCCCTGGGCCTCGGTCACGGTCATCCCGGTGACGCCGAACTGCTCCAGTGCGGCACGGACATCGTCGAGCTTGAACGGCTTGATGACCGCGGTGACGAGTTTCATCGGACCCCCTCGGAGACGGCAGTGGCGGTGTGCGCGCCCGCACCCATACCGGCACCGAGGCCGGACGTGATCGGGCGGGCGCTGCCGAAGCCGGGCGTCAGGTCGTACCCGGACTCGGCGTGGGTCGAGATGTCGATGCCGGAGACCTCGTCCTCCTCCGGGACGCGGAAGCCCAGCGTCGCGTCGATGATCTTGGCCAGGACGAACGCGACCACGAACGAGAAGACCCCGACGGCGACCGCGGCGACCGCCTGCCGGCCCAGCTGGCCGAAGCCGCCGCCGTAGAACAGCCCGTCCACCGAAGCCTTGTTGAACTGCGTCGTGGCGAACACGCCGGTGAGCAGGGTGCCGATGAGCCCGCCGACGAGGTGGACGCCGACGACGTCCAGGGAGTCGTCGAAACCGAGGCGGTACTTCATACCGACCGCAAAGGCGCACAGCACGCCCGCCACCAGGCCGATGACGATCGAGCCGCCCGGGTCGACGAACCCGGCGGCCGGGGTGATGGCGACCAGCCCGGCGACCGCGCCGGAGGCGGCACCGACCGCGGTCGCGTGACCGTCCCGGAATCGCTCGACGGCCAGCCACCCGAGCAGCGCGGCCCCGGTGGCGACCTGGGTGTTGAACAGGGCCACGGCGGCGGTCCCGTTGGCGGCCAGGGCCGAGCCGGCGTTGAACCCGAACCAGCCGAACCAGAGCAGCCCGGCGCCGAGCAGGACGAACGGGACGTTGTGCGGGCGCATCGGCTCACGCTTGAAGCCGACCCGCCGGCCCACCACCAGGCACAGCGCCAGCGCCGCGGCGCCGGCGTTGATGTGCACGGCGGTCCCGCCGGCGAAGTCCAGCGCCTTGAGCCTGTTGGCGATCCACCCACCGGTCACCGAACCGTCGGCGGAGCTGAACGCGAACACCCAGTGGGCGACCGGGAAGTAGCAGATCGACGTCCAGAGGATGACCCACAACACCCAGGACCCGAACCTCGCGCGGTCGGCGATCGCGCCGGAGGCCAGCGCCGGGGTGATGATCGCGAACATCAGCTGGAATGCGGCGAACGTCAGCAGCGGGATAGTGCCGGACACGCCGGTCGCCGATCCACCGGACAGCCCGGCGAACTCGGACAGATTCCCGAGCAGCCCGTTCCCGCCGATGCTGTTGCCGAACGCCGCGGAGTAGCCGAACAGCGTCCACAGGATGCTGACGATGCCGATCGTGACGAAGTTCATCATCAGCATGTTCAGCACGGACTTGGACCGGACCAGGCCGCCGTAGAAGAACGCCAGCCCCGGCGTCATGAGCAGGACGAGTGCCGAACTCGTCAACAGCCAGGCGGTGTCGCCTGGGTTCAACTCGGGCATGGGACCTCCGTGGAGACGGTTGCCGGACAGGCCCGAGCTTCCGTGAGGCGCGTTTCAGCCGACGACCGCGGCAGGTTTCGAGCGTGTTACGCGGGGTCGGCTCGGGTTACGCCCCGGTGAACTCCGGCCGGTGCCTACCCGCGGGACGTGGACCGTTCGTCTCGGCAGGCGGACACGACGTCACGCGAGAAGCGCGTCGACGAACTCGCCGGCGTGGAACGGGGCCAGGTCGTCCGGGCCCTCGCCGAGTCCGACCAGCTTCACCGGGACGCCCAGCTGCCGCTGGACCGCGACCACGATGCCGCCCTTGGCGGTCCCGTCCAGCTTCGTCAGCACGATCCCGGTGACCGGCACCGCCTCGGCGAACACCTTGGCCTGGACCAGCCCGTTCTGCCCGGTCGTCGCGTCCAGCACGAGCAGGGTCTCGTTCACCGGTCCGCCCCGGCCCAGCACCCTGCCGATCTTGCCCAGCTCGTCCATCAGGCCGGCCTTGTTCTGCAGCCTGCCCGCGGTGTCGACCAGCACGACGTCGGCCTCGGCGGCGATGCCGGCCTTCACCGCGTCGAACGCGACGCTGGCAGGGTCCCCGCCCTCGGGTCCGCGCACGGTCGGTACCCCGACGCGCGCACCCCAGCTCTGCAGCTGGTCGGCGGCGGCAGCACGGAAGGTGTCGGCCGCACCGAGCAGGACGTCCTTGTCCTCGGCGACCAGCACCCGCGCGAGCTTGCCGACCGTCGTCGTCTTGCCGGCGCCGTTGACCCCGACGACGAGCACGACGGCGGGGCGCTCCCCGGTGCGCGCGGTGTCCAGCGACCGGTCCATGTCCCCCCCGACCAGCGCGACCAGCTCCTCGCGGAGGATGGCGCGCAGCTGCTCGGCGTCCTGCGCGCCTTCGACCCGGACCCGGGTACGCAGCCGTTCGACCAGCTCCGACGTCGGGCCGACCCCCACGTCGGCGGTCAGCAACGTGTCCTCGACCTCCTCCCAGGTGTCCTCGTCGATGCGGTCGCGGGAGAGCAGGACGAGCAACCCACGCCCCAGGCCGCCGGACCTGGACAGCCGGGACCGCAACCGGGTCAACCGACCGGCGACCGGATCCGGGACGTCGACCAGCGCGGGTTCCGGCTCCACCAGCACGTCGGTGTCCGGCCGGTCCACGGACCGCGGGGGGGGAAGCTCGAGCTGCTCGACGGTGCGCGTCGGGGTGTCGCGCGGGGTGCCCGCGTCGTCGTTGACACCGGGGGCCCGCTCGTCAGCCCCGGGGCGGCCCTCCAGCTCACGCGGGCCGCGGCGCCGGCCGAGCAGCGCGTGCCGGCTCCTCGGCACCGCGACCACCACGATGCCGGCGAGGATCACCAGTGCGGAGACGATCAGGACGATGTAGGAGAGCGGTTCGGACACGAATGAGATGGTCCCAGACCCCCGGACACGCACCCTCCACTGCGGTCGGACCGCACCGGTGAGGCAATCTGGTGTCGTGGCCGTTACTGCACTGCCGGGGGTGACCCCGCACCGGACCGTAGAGACAGCACCCGTCCGCACCGGCCGGGTCACTGTCGCGGGCGTCTGCGCGTCCATCGCGCTCGTCGTCGCCTGCGGGCGCGCGCCACTGCCCATCGGGGCGGCCGTGCCGGCGTCGTTCGCCGGACTCCTGCACCCGTCGCCCGGCAACGGCACGGTCGCACCCGCCGTCGCGGTGATCTCGCTCGCGGTCCTCGTGGCGTGCTGGTGGCGGGTGCTGCGCCTCGCCGAGCAGAACCGGATGAGCATCCGGGCGGTGGCGCTGACCGGCGGGGCCTGGCTGCTGCCGATCCTGATGGCCCCGCCCCTGGTGAGCATGGACGCGTACTCCTATCTCGCCCAGGGGACGATGGTCACCCACGGCATCGACCCCTATGGCGGGGGCCCGGTGCTGCTCGGTGACGACCCGGCGCTGGCCCGCGTCGACCCGCGGTGGCGGGCCACTCCCGCGCCGTACGGGCCCCTGGCCCTGCTGGTGCTGCGTGCGGTCGTCGGGGTGCACGGGGACGTGACCACCCAGGTGATGCTGTTGCGGCTCGTCGCCGTCTTCGGCGTCGCCGCCGCGATCGGGGCCGCCCTGGCGATGACCCCGGCGGCCCGCCGCGCGCACGTGCTCGCGATGTGCGCGCTGAACCCGTTGACGCTGGTGCACCTGATCGGTGGGGCGCACCTGGACGCGATCGTCGCCGGGGTCGTCGGGCTGAGCCTGCTGGCGTTGCGGCGCGGCACCCCGTGGCTGTCGTGGTTGCTCGCCCTCACCGCGGTCGCGATCAAGGTGACCGCCGCGCCGCTGCTGGTGTTCGTGTTCCTCGTGCTCCGACGGCGGGAATCCGGCCGGCCTCTGCTGTTCCGCTGCGTGGCGTCGCTGGCGGCCCTGCCGCTGCTCGCCGCGCTCGCCGGGATCCACCGACCGTGGGGGTTCCTGACCGCGCTAGCCGTGCCGGGGGCCAGTTCCCCCTGGTACGCGCCGGCCACCGTCGTCGGGCAGGCGCTGGTGCTGGCGAGCCGGGCGCTGGCCCTGCCCGTGGATCCGGGAACGGCCAGGACCGCCGGACGGGTGCTGGTGCTCGCGGCCGGTGCCCTCGTGGTCCTCCGGCTCGTCGCCGCCGAGCGGTCGGACCCGGGCGGCGGATGGCCGGCCACGGTGCGGCGGATCTCACTCGCCCTGCTGGTCCCGGCCGTGTGCCTGCCCGCCGTGTACGGCTGGTACGTCGGGGCGGGCCTGTTCGGCCTCGCCGCCGTGGCCGACCGGCGCTGGTCCCGGGTGGTGGTCGCCCTGTGTAGCTGTTTTGCGTTCACCTCGTTGCCGCCGCTGTGGGCAGCCAACCGCTGGTTGTTCGCCGGTGCCTGCGGGGTAGGCCTCGCGGTGCTGGTGGTGGCCAACCGGGCGGCGTCGCCGGACCCGGCCGGGCGGGCGGCTGGCCGGCCGCCGGTCTGGACCGGGGCCCGGGCCGCCGCGCAGGCGGGGGGTCGGCTTGCCGGCCAGGCCGCCGCGGGGGCCCGCCCGGCCAGTGGCGAGTCGGGCATCGCCCGCAGCTTCGGCCGGATCGCGCAGGTGGCCGGCCTCGGCCTCGTCATTCCCGCGGTGATCGGGGTGCTCAGCCCCGGCGCGAACGCGAGCGTCCTGCTGGACCGGGAGCAGGTGGACCGCACCGCTGTCGTCCAGCAGCTCCTGCTCGCCTACCCGACCCTGCAGGTGGGCACGGTGCTCCCCGCGGTCGAGCCGTACGCGGCCTACCGGGTCGAGCTGGTCCGGCCGGGCGACACGACGTGTGTGCTCATGGTGGGCCGGCGCCCGGACGGCACCGAGACGTTCCCCGTCCTGCCACGGCAGGTCCCGCCGCGCCGGAGCGCACGGACCACCGGGCAGGGCGGGGACGGATGTCCTCTCCCGCTGCCGAACCTGCTCGCCGCCACGAACTGAGCCCGGCCGCTCCGCCGCCGGTCTTCCTCAGCGCTCCGCCGCTGGTCTTCCTCAGGCGGGGGTGCGCTCCCGGACGCGCTGGCTGATGACGGTGGTGACGCCGTCCCCGCGCATCGCCACCCCGTAGAGGGCGTCGGCGATCTCCATCGTCCGTTTCTGATGGGTGACGACAAGCAGCTGGCTGGACTCGCGCAGCTCTTCATAGATCGACAGCAGTCGCCCGAGGTTGGTGTCGTCCAGAGCCGCCTCGACCTCGTCGAGCACGTAGAACGGGCTGGGCCGGGCCTTGAAGATCGACACCAACAGCGCCACCGCCACCAGCGACCGCTCACCGCCGGACAACAGGGACAGTCGCCGGACCTTCTTGCCCGGCGGCCGCGCCTCGATCTCGATGCCGCTGCCGAGCATGTCGTCGGGATCGGTGAGCACCAGCCGGCCCTCCCCGCCGGGGAACAGCCGGGCGAACACCCCCTCGAACTCGCGGGCGGTGTCGGCGAACGCCTCGGCGAACACCTGCTGGACGCGGGCGTCGACGTCGGCGACCACGCCGAGCAGGTCGTCGCGGGACGTGCGCAGGTCACGCAGCTGCTCGGTGAGGAAGCTGTGGCGCTCGGTCAGCGCGGCGAACTCCTCCAGCGCCAGGGGGTTGACCCGGCCGAGCTCGGCCAGCGCCCGCTCGGCGCGGCGCCGGCGCTGCAGTTGCTCGGTCCGGACGTACGGAACCGACTCCCCCGACTCGGCTCCCGCTGGGCCGGCCTCCGCTGGGCCGGCCTCCGCTGGGCCGGCCTCCGCTGGGCCGGCCTCCGCTGGGCCGGCTGCCACCGTGGTCGGCACCGGCACGTCGGGTCCGTACTCGGCGACCAGGACGTCGGGGTCGCCGAGGCCCTCCTCGCCGACCCGGGCCGCGAGCCGCTCGGCATCGGCCCCCCGTGCGGCCGCGGTGACCTCGGCCGCGGTCGCCCGCCCGGCTGCCGCGGTGTCGGCGTCGGTCAGCTCCCGCACCCGCGTGCGGAACGAGCGCAGCTCGACGGTGGCGCGCTGCTGCCCGGCCTGGACCGCTTCCCGCTCGGCTCGCGCCGCCTCGGCCGCCGAGCCGATCTCGGTGACCAGGAGCGAGCACGCCTCGGCGACGGCGGCCGCGACCGAGCGGCGGCGCTCGGCGCGCGCGGCGCGGTGGGCGGCGTCGGCGAGGTCACGACGACGGGTCGCTGCGGCCGCGCTCAGCGATTCGGCCCGCCCGGCGATCGCGGCCAGCCGCTCCTGCGTGCTCCGTTCGACCAGGCGGGCCTCCACCTCGGCCGTGCGTGCCGCCTCCAGGGCGGCTGCCGCTGCCGCCCGGTCGTCCGGGTTCGCACGCGGGTCGGTCTCGTCGAACAGGGTCGCGGGTGCGGCGAGCTCCTCGGCGCGGGCGTCGTCGAGCCGTTGCCGCAGTCCGGCGCAGCGCTCGGCGGCCGCGGCGGTCGCCGCGCGGACACCAGCGGCCTGGTGCCCGAGCCGGTCGGCCTCGGCATGCGCCGACCGCACGGTCTGGGTGAGCTGCCCGAGACGCTCGGCGACAGCGGCCATCCGCGCGTCGGACTCGTGCAGCCGGTCCAGCAGCGCCTCGGCGCGCTCCGCCGCCTGGGCGTGGGCACCCCGCACGGCCGCGAGCTCGAACCGGTGGCGCTGCGCGGCGTGGTCCAGCTCGGCCAGCGTGGACTCGGCCTGCTCGACGGCCGCCCGGACCTCCAGCCCGCTCGGCGCCGCGACCGAGCCGCCCGCCGCGGACGTCGCGGTGAGCACGTCGCCCTCCCGGGTCACCGCCGTGGCCGTCGGGTCGGCGGCCACGACGAGGGCCGCCTCGTCCAGGTCGGCTACGACGACGACGCCGCGCAGCAGGGCGGCGACCGCCGGCCGGAGCGCCGGGGGGCAGCCGACCTCGGGGATCACCGCGACCGGTTCCCCCTCACTTCCCCCGACGACCAGCGCGGCCCGGCCCCAGTCGCGGTCACGCAACATCCGGACCGCGGACACCAGGTCGCCGGGACCCCCGACGACGACGGCCTCGGCGAAGCGGCCGAGCGCGGCCGCGACGGCCCGTTCGGCACCCGGGGCGACGGTCAGGAAGTCGACCAGGCTGCCGGTCACCCCGGCGGCCGGCGGTCCGCCGGTGCGGCCGAGCAGCGCCGCCGCGCCGTCCCGGATGTCCAGGGACAATCGCAGCGCCTCGACCCTGGCGCCGAGCGCCGCCCGCTCCCGGTCGGTGGCGTGCTCGGCGGCGGCGAGCCCGGCAGTGCGGAGGGCGAGCCGGTCGACCTCTGTCGCCGCCGACTCGTACTCGGCGTCCAGTCCCTGCTCACCGGCGTCCATCCCGGCCACGTCGGTCTCGACCAAAGTCTGTTCGCGCTCGGCTGCCCGGGCGCGGTCCCGTGCCGCGTCCCGCGCGCTGTCCAGGCGGTCGGCCTCGGCCTCACCGGACGCGACCCGGGAGGCCGCCGCGGCCCTCTCCGCGGCCAGGGTCGCAATCCGGTCGCGCCGGCGGGCGGCCTCGCGCCGCAGGTCGGCCAGGGACCGCTCGGCGGCCGCGAGCGCGGCCTCGGCCTGCTGGCGCGCTGCCGCGGCCCGTTGCCGGGCGGCTGCGGCCGTTGCCACGTCGCCCCGCAGGGCGTCCTCGTCGGCCCGGACACCCGCGGCCTGGCTGTCGAGAGCATCGGGGTCGGGCCCGGCCGGCGCCGACGGCGGTCCCGTCGCGGCCGCGCGGTCGGCGGCCAGGACGGCGGTCCCGCGCACCCGCTCGCCGAGGCCGGACCAGGCGTACCAACGTTCGGCCGCCTCGGTGACAGCCGCCGAACCGGCCGCCGACGCGTGCTCGGCGTCGGTCTGTTCCTGCCGGGCCTGTGCCAGCTGGTCGTCGAGCCCGGCCCGGTCCGCCAGTGCCCGGTCGAGGTCCGCGGCCGCCGAGGCGGCTGCGACGCGGGCCGAGACCAGGTCGTCGGCGAGCAGCCGGGCGCGGGCGTCGCGAAGGTCGGCCTGGACCGCCTGGGCCCGCCGCGCGGTCTCGGCCTGGCGGCCCAGCGGCTTGAGCTGGCGCCCGATCTCCGCGGTCAGGTCCGCGACGCGGGCGAGATTGGCCGCCATCGCGTCGAGCTTGCGCAGGGCCTTCTCCTTGCGACGCCGGTGCTTGACCACCCCGGCGGCCTCCTCCAGGAAGCCACGGCGCTCGACGGGCCCGGCACTGAGCACAGCGTCGAGCCGGCCCTGGCCGACGATGACGTGCATCTCGCGGCCGATGCCGGAGTCGGCGAGCAGCTCCTGGACGTCGAGCAGGCGGCAGGGCCGGCCGTTGATCGCGTAGTCGGAGCCACCCAGGCGGAACATCGTCCGGGTGATCGACACCTCGGCGTACTGGATGGGCAGGGCCCCGTCGCTGTTGTCGATCGTGAGCACGACCTCGGCCCGCCCCAGCGCGCCCCGGCCGGCGCCGGCCGACCCGCCGGCGGTTCCGGCGAAGATGACGTCCTCCATCTTTCCGCCACGCAGGCTCTTGGCGCCCTGCTCGCCCATCACCCAGGCGAGGGCGTCGACGACGTTGGACTTGCCCGAGCCATTCGGCCCGACGACGGCGGTGATCCCCGGCTCGAAGCGCAGGGTGGTTGCGGAGGCGAAGGACTTGAAGCCGCGCAGCGTCAGCGTCTTCAGGTGCACAGCGTCAGCGTCTTCAGGTGCACGGCGTCCTCACCGCAGCGACCCTAACGAGCGGACCGGCCCGGCCAGCCCGTTCGGCGACCCGGAGCCCGCCGTGTCGCCGAACCGGGCTGTCGATCACTCGGCGGGGTGAGTGGGCCGTCAGGCCGATGACGTGCGCAGCGATGCGGGCGACACTCGACACCATGTGGACCGCCGTCCCCGATCAAGGGGATCCCGCCTGTGCTTGACGCCCACCGGGGCTCCGGTCGCGCCGGAGATCGCCGCAGCGGCGCCCGACCCCGGCAGTCCTCGGCTGGGGTCGTGCGGGCGATGTGGCGCGACGTGGTGCACGCCCCGGACGCCGACTCCGCTCTGGCGCTGGTGGCGTTCCTGGCGCTGGTGGTGGACCCGATGACGGAGCACAAGATCGCGCACGTCACTCCCGTGGTGGTCGTGCTGTCCGCGGTGACGGCGCTCCCGCTCACCGCCCGCCGCCGCCACCCGCTCGGCGTCCTCGCCCTGGTCGTGCCCCTGCTGCTGGTCTGTCTGGCGGTGTTCCACCCCAACTCGGCGACGGTCGGGGTGACCATGTGTCTGGTGTTCACCGTGGGTATGGAAGGTGATCGGTTGCGGTCGCTGCTCGTCGGCGGTCTGATGGCCCCGGTCGTCGCGAGCGCAGTGCTGCTCACCAGTCCCGGACACCGGGTGGAACTGCTGGAATTCGTGGCCTATCTGGCGCTCGTGCTGGGATCGCTTGCTGCGGGCGAGGCGGTACGCGCACGTGGGGCCCTGACGAGGGCGATCGCGGAGGACGCGGCGAGGGAACGCATCGCGCAGACGCAGGCGCAGGGCTACTCGGAACGGCTGGGCTTGGCGAACGAGGTCCACGACATCGTCGGGCACGCGCTGGTCGCCATCCAGGTGCAGGCGTCGGCTGCCGCGCACCTGCAGCGCCGCAACCCGGGTACGACGTCACCGGAGACGATGGACGGGATCGCCGCGACGGCCGCCGAGGCCCTGGCGGACCTGCGGTCGACCCTCACGACACTCCGCACCCCGGCCGAGTCGGCCCCACTGCACCCGGCTCAGGACGTGACCGAGCTCCGACAGTTGCTGAACGGTGTCGAGGCCGCGGGTCTGGGCGTCCGGTTGGCGGTCGGGGCCCCTGTGCCCGACACCGTCTCCCCGGCGGTCGCCCACGCCGGCTACCGGATCGTCCAGGAGGGTCTGACGAACGTCCTGCGGCACTCGACGGCCCGGTTCGCGCGGGTACGGGTTGAGGTGGACGGCGCCGAGATGATCGTGGAGGTCGCCGACGACGGCCCCCAGCGGGCCGGGGGCACAGCCGGTTCGCGGCGTGGGATACCCGGCATGGCCGAGCGTGCGACCGCCGTCGGCGGAGTCTTCGAGGCCGGCCCCGACGACCGCGGCGGCTGGCTGGTGCGCGCCCGGATTCCCCTGGCCGGGAGGCCCCGATGACCGCACCGACGACCAGGCAGATCTCGGTCCTGGTGGTCGACGACCACCCGCTGGTCCGCGCGGGGTTCCGGTCGATTCTCAGCACCGAGGACGACATGGTCGTCGTCGGGGACGCCCGTGACGGCGTCGAGGCGGTCGCGATGGCCGACCACCACGCCCCGGACGTGGTCCTCATGGACATCCGCATGCCCAGACTGGACGGACTCGAGGCGACTCGGCGCATCACCACCAATCCGCGACTCGCGAACACGCGGGTCATCGTGCTGACTACCTTCGACCTCGACGAGTACGTGTTCGGAGCGCTGCGCGCCGGCGCGAGTGGGTTCCTGCTCAAGGGGATCGAGGCCGATGCGCTGATCGAGGCGGTCAGGACCGTGGACCGCGGGGACGCCCTCCTGGACCCGGGTGCGACCCGCCGGCTGATCGAGGCCTATGTCGCCCGTGACGACCCACGGCACCACCCGGCCCCGGTCCTGTCACCGTTACTGACCACCAGGGAGATCGAGATCGTCAAACTGGTCGCCCGTGGGCTGACCAACGCCGAGATCGGTGCTCTGTTGCAGATCAGCGCTCTCACCTGCAAGTCTCATGTGTCGAGCGTCCTCACCAAGCTCGACGCCCGGGACCGGACCCAGCTGGTGGTTCTCGCCTACGAGAGCGGGCTCGTCGTTCCCGGGGAAAGCGACCGCACCGATCCGCTCGCCCATCTCCCGGAGTAGTCCGCGAGGAGCAGCTGCCATGAGGAACAGCGTCCGCTGAGCGGATGAGACAGGTGCGCCCGGACTCCTAGCGTCAGCGGTGAGGTTCCCGGCACGCGGGAACCAGGTCGGAGACTTCGTTGAGATCCCTCGCCCGCTGGTGTTTCCACCACCGCCTCACCGTGATCGCGGGGTGGATCGTGGTCCTTGTCGTCGCATACTTCGCCTCGTCCGCGTCGGGCAGCAACTACGCCGGCAGCACCACTCTCGCCGGGACGCCGAGCGCGGCCGCCCAGCAACTCCTCCAGCAGGCCACCCCCGGCCAGTCCGGTGACACCGAACTGGTCGTGTTCGAGACCTCCTCCGGGACGGTCACCGCACCCGCCGTGCAGGCCGCCATGCAGAGGGCCCTCGGACAGATCGCCCACCTGCCCAACGTAAGCGGGGTGGTTTCCCCCTACCAGGGCCCCGGCAAAGTCGTCTGGTTGGGCGTGTCGTGGGGTGACTCGCCGGTGAGGGTGTAGAAGCAGGGCGGACACGGCGCCGCTGGTGATCATGAGGGTTCTGAGGCTCTCCCGATCGACCG
>JAABUP010006001.1_pt1 | contig 17823 bp, 22 predicted proteins | sample 5559201 | NCBI WGS metagenome assembly JAABUP01 (sample SAMN10711887, study PRJNA513373) | rock metagenome | isolation source: Antarctica rocks | place: Antarctica
GGTCATTTAGGACAGCAGCAGCTTTTTCACAATTTTGACATTGCATCTGTCATAGAAAGGGCTAAGCATCAGCATGCATTTGAGTACTTTGCAGATGTTCAGCACAGCAGCTTGATGTTATATAGGAAAATGCAGCCTGAGTACAAATCTGCAGAGTAACTGTCTGTTGTCAAGTGTGCGTCAAATAGAAGGCTAATTAGTAGGTTTAGGGCTGGATGCCATGGTCTGCGGGTAGACACAGGCCGCTGGGCAGACAGTGTTCACCTAGATAGGACAGACAGGCTGTGTCTAGTGTGCAAGTCGTTGTCTTTTGTGGAGGACGAGCAGCACTTTGTTTTTGATTGCCCAGCGTACAGCCATATCAGGTCACAGCACTTGGAGCTCCTGCAGCACTGTTGTACTATTGCAGACTTTATGACTTTGTGTGAACCAAATGCATGTGGTGGTTTCGTTAGGGAATGTTTTGCATGTAGGAAGCAAATCTTGTCTGTATGAATTCACTGAACTGAACTTCTTGTCTGTTGGGTCCCAGTTGCCCCCCAGGACATTAAATATATTGATTGATTGATTGATCAACATCCGCTCAGCGTGACCCACCCACGCAGAACGATTCAGAATACAGCAGCTTCCAGCTGTATGGGCTGGTCGCTCAACTACATGAGCGTGTTGGCTGATCCTAGCCAACATCGCGCTCTGCCATCTGCTGTGTAGCGTACCTAAAGCACAGGCAAGGCAGACATATGCTTCTTCGTGCTTGCTTGCTCTTCACGGTGATCAGCCTCGTAGCTGCGTACAGTGTTCGCCCCACTTCGGAGATTACTTGCAACGGTAAGGTTTATACACCGCGCGAGTACACACATGCACATCTTCGCTGCCGTCTTTGCGCGGGTCAGCAGCCGTTTCCTTTGCAGAGTGCTTACATATCGCCAAGACCCTTGAGGCCAAATTGCTGAAACTTGAACAGGTTCAGGAACCTGAAGATGGTTCGCTTGTCGGGAAGATCACGTACGTGCTCTGTGCAAGTTGCCCTACGACGCTGTTTGCAACCTTCTTTGAGTCTCTTCTACTCAGTGAGTTTCTACAGGCACCGTCGACGTATGAGCCACCCACGTAGTGAGCCACAGATATTCAACGCTCTGGACACGATTTGCAGCACGGTACCAGCTGGTGGCCTGCAGCAAGGCTGCATCAAGTACGTTCCACTCTGCTCTAGCACCTACTGCACTGTTGTCTGGTCTCAAGCCCTGCACTAGCTGCCTGGAGGAGTGAGTGCTTGCGATATACTGTTGAACTGTTGCAGGCTCATCAGCGAACACCGCGAGGCGTTGGAGAACGACATATATGCTGAAGGGATTGAGCATGTGAGGAGACTACTATGCAGTGACTTTTCAAAGACATGTCCCATGCACGCTCTATATGACACTGGCGAACTATGACATATTTGTTATAGCTACACCTTTGCTGGACTTCTCCAGCGTTTGTCATGCAGCAAAACATGCACCAGCAGCATTGTGGGAAGTGTGTTACGCACTACATGTCATGTAATGCCAGATCAGCGTTGACATCTAGATCAAAAGTGTTGAGGCTGTGTTGTTAGCACAGCACATATGACCCACAAGTGTGCTTTGCTGTACAGTCAGAGGATTGAGTATGACAGTATATAATAACTTTCGATTCATATGCTTCAGCAATATGGACCAGCATCTGCAAGTCTAAGTTGGCAGGATATTTGACTGGGACATTTGTTATTCATTAGGCTCTTGTCAATGATTGTTAATCTGCTGCTCACCCCTGCAGTACACATCTTAAACATGACTGCCCTTTTTGGATATAAGTAGTTGTAGGATCGTTAACAGAAAGGCTGCTGTGAAGCTGCAGAAGCTGTGGCTGCTGTCTGCGCACAAAATATATATTGCTACAGTTAAGTTGCAGTGCATATGGTCCTGCTTTGTAGCAAAACTTGCATGCATGTGCCAGTGGCATGTACAGTTGGATATCAAAGTGCACATAACCTGGGGTGTACAAAGGAGTGTCAGCATTCAAGTGAACCATTCGACTTTTCGGCGGCCAAAATATTGCTTGGGAGCTGCTGAGCTCAGGGTTTCATTGACTTTGGCTTGGTAGGCTGCTTCTGCTGCTGCGTTTGCTTGGGCCTCTTCCCATTGCTGGTCTGTTTCTGCTGCCGCCCTTTGCTCCTTTGCTGCTATCTGAGCCTGCAAAAAGGCAGAACTCGTGTTAGCCTTTAGCTGCATACTGAAGTAGCATGGTTGCTTGACAGCCAAACAACTGGTTGTATGCTGACAGTTTGTTCCCAATTCTCCTATTGCACTTGTGTCAGATCCAATTGCCAAATCCATGGTTGCCAAAAGCAAATCACAACAGTTGACCAGAGACTCAGCGTCTGACATGGCAGCCATCTGACTGGGCTGCAGGTCTCACGCACAATCAATCTGATCACACTGACAATGATTCCCCAGCCCTAGCTATCTTGTATCAGGATGCATCACCTGGATGTCAAGCCTGTGGCGCAGCTCGTTTCTGTACTCCACAGCCCGGGCAGCTGCCACTGCCTCTGCCTCGCATGCAGCCTCGGCCTCCTGCAGCTGCCTCAGCTTCTCATTGTCTGCAGCCACCTGCTGCCTGCAGTCCATCAGGCATGCTATCAGATTTTGACCCCAGATAAGCTGCACTGCCATGCTTTAGTTCGGCTCCATTGAGGTGATAGCAGCACAGGCCAAAAAGCTATTTGGTGCCTAGCAAGGGTACCTAGAGGTAGTAATTCCTCTTTCCGGCTCATAATGAGCTAGGTATGTGCAGGGCAAGTTGAGTGCTGTCTCTCCACAGCAGTCTGTTCTGCAAGGTTTATTGATATGCCAGTCTTGACAGTCACATAACGCAACATCATTGAAACTAGACCTGAGGCAACCAGGCGGGCAGAGCCCCTTCACTTCACCAAACCAAAGCTTCTTAGGCAATTTTTCATTAGGCATGCCTGGCCAATGCCAGGTTGCATCAAGCCAGTAGAGGTCTAGGCACGATGTGCATTACCAGCACCAGAGCTGCTGCCCCAGCCAATGCCTGTCCTCTATCTTGTGTACGGTGGAAGTGCATGCTGGCTGTGCAGATCAACAAAGACATGGATGGCAGTTAAACAAGGGCTGACATGTTCCAACCCGTTTGGGCAAATGCTCACACTCCCCAACTCAGTCTGCCACAGAAGAGAAGAGTGTCCTCACACTGAACCTCTCAATTGCAACAAAAGAACGTCACAATGGCTCTCTGTTGCTGTTGTACGCATCCTTTCATGCCTGACACCAAGGTCCAGGAATCACTTGCATATACTGTGTGTATGTACTTGTAGCACAGGGCGATACCTGGCATGTTGATGCTGCTGGATCTGGTCCCGTTGGCCCTGTGTCACCTCAAGCAGCAGCTGCTTGCGCGCCGCCATGCGTGCAGCCAGCTCAGCATCCCGCTTCGCATTCTGCTCAGCCAGAGCAGCATCAATCATGCTGTCCCTCTCAGCAGTGTCCAGCTGCTCCTTGGCTAGCAAGGCTTCCAGGTGCTTTCTGCATACACACACATGTAGGCTCAGTTACCTGTGTGGTGTCAACACCACAACCGTAACCACCTGTGACACCTATGTGGCAGCACCTAATCTGTTCTGAGTGATGCATCAGATGCTTGGAAGGGCTCAAACTCTCAGATCATACATCAAAACTGGCCAACCCCATCAAAGATGAGACGGGCAGTTGAAGCTAGCTGAAGTTGACTGTGCTTACACTATGTGCTGTTGGTTCATGGATCGTCAAGCAGAAGTGCCTGGCTGCAAGTAACTTGTGACAGTAACAGCAAAGCTGAAGACACAGAAACTGGGCTTCGCCAAGAAGCCATAGTGTGATACCCATTGGCTGCAGGAACACAAGCAGCAAGCACATGGCTGAGGACCTGCACGGCATCAATACATGTGACGCCAGGTGTTCTCAGTCACCCTGAAACATTTCTCTATTTACACAGGTTCTGGGAATGTCCTGGAGGAGAGACCCATCACAGGCCAGCACATGTTGTTTCACCTGTATCTGAGCTGCTCAGCCTTGCGCTCAGCCTTGAGCTGCTTGTCAGCAGCTTCCTCCTGAGCGTCCTTCCTCATAGCAGCATCCATCAGCTGCTGATCGGCCCGCTGCTCTGCTGCAGCAATGCGCTCCACCTCTGCCTGCTTGGCCCTGCAAACATGTCATGGACAGGTTAGGCTACAAGAGATGCACAACCGTTGGAAGCACAAGTTGCCAGCTATATCAAAGGCTGCTAGTTGGCGGGTCAAAGTACGGAGAGCATGGAATGTACTATGGTCGAACTGTATAGAATGCCCCTTGAGTTTGTTGCAGCACCGGCAGAATAAGACATTGCCCACAGGGGGCGTAAGCAGATGACTGGATGCTGGTGGGCAAGGTGCAGCAGCATGCTCTGAACTCAGACAATTGTCAGATAAGCTTGATTAAGTGAACTTAGGCAGCATGACGAGCAACATCGTATGGCATGCTGCAAGCGTGGCATTGAGTATGACAGCAACTGGAGGTACGACTGTTGACCCATAAAGCAGCTGATGAGATGGCTTGGTGGTGGTGGAGGGTGTGGTTGAGGTGTGAGCATCTGTGATGCATATGCAGGCGGTTACACACACGCACACCGTCTGCATGCGTCACCTGTCACCTCTGCGCCCTGGACTGGTGGCGCATGCAGACGAGGCTTCCAGCTGCATGCAGTCTGAGGTAAGCTATACAGCAGGTTAACACAGGCCCAGCACAGGGCGCACATTCTTTACACGTCTGGTGCAGCACCTGTTGAACTCCTTGACTTCCAGGTTGAGCTGCTGCTGCCTGGCACGTGCTGAATCCTCAGCCTGTCGTGCTGCGTCATCGTCAGCTGCCCATCTAGCCTTGAGCGCATCAATCTCCTGTTGCTGCTGCGCTGCTTCCTCAGCATTGCGCTGGCTGTTGCTTGCCACCTGGGCATCCAGAAGCTTGCCGATGGCCTCATACTGTTCCCTCGCTCGTCTCTTGTCTTCTGCATACCTGTCAGGAGCAGCAAGAACATGGAAGTGCATTTGAAGGGACATACTGTAACTTGGGCTTGGCACAACACAATGTTTTGAGCAACATAATTTGTGACGTGAAATGATCTACATGGCATCAACAGCTAGGGACTTATGCATACTTTACATGCACAATGCCGCAAGAATGTTTTCCATGGCATTGTGCTTTTGCTCCCCAAGGGCGCATTTTAATTTCCGCGACAGAGTAATAAAGAAGCTGTTGCATTGATGACAGACGATTTACCCCTGCTTGGTGCAGTTTGTTCTGATCAGGGACGCATGCCATGGAGTGGGGCAGCAGGAGGATATGCAAATACACCGCAGCTACTGCTACGAGCACATTTACTCACCTGAACTCTTTGGCAAGCCTGTCTTGCTCATTGAGCTCAGACCAGTGCATGTCTTCAGCCTTTTGCTGCTCCTTCACATGTTCCTTCTCCACTACCTGAAGCAATAAGCTGTTTCAGGAAGCTTGCTAAGCCGTACGTGCAGTGCAAGCACTGTTTCCACCACCACCAGGCTCAAAAGCTTGCTGGACCAAAGGCTGCACGGCTGGTGACAGTAGCAGCACGGACACTGAGAGGCAGTGCTGCACAAAGTTGTACACAAAATAGTGCAGTGCTACAGCTGGAGGTAAGCAGCATCCGACGTCTATGCTGATGCTCTTATCAGCCTTGGAAATGTCATGCCTAGCTGGCGAGGGTGGCAGGACAATTGCAAATCAATCTTTGTGTGATCCATTTTGGCAAAGGCAAAGTGACAAGAAGGCATTGCCAGCAAGCCACGCAGCAGCCCTCGTGTCAAGAGGATAAGGTCATCACCTGCTGTTGCTGCACGTCTTGGATATGATATGTCGCAAGCTGTGACTCTTTGCCTCTCAGCAGATCACAGTTCTCCCTAAACTGCTGCTCATACAGATCTGCAGCAAGCTTCTGCCTCTCTGCTTCCCTCCTGGCTGCATGCGTACGAGCTCTGGCTGTCAACTCTGCCCGCCGCTGCTCTGGTGTTGTCTGGCTGCTAAGCAGTTCTTGCTGCAATGCAAATTCTTCATTGGCAAGCTTGTCTGCGAGCTCATGCTGCCGCCTTCCTATATCAGCCTGCCTCCTGTCTTTGAGAACTTCGAAGCGCTTAGTAACATTAAGTGCTTTGATTCTGCTGTCCGTCTTGTGTTCCCAGTCAGCAACAGCACTGAGCTTATGTTGCTCCTGCACAACAGCACAAAAGGTGCTCTGAGGGTTTGAATGCGATTTGATTATCACCCTTAGACTTTTCCGCACGTTGGAACCTGATATCGTCCTTGTATGATGGCTGCTATTCTAAGAGGTGTGAGAACAGCTGGCAAGAGCATGCATAAGCACAACAAACACACTCACCTGAACCCCTTGCTGCATTGCATACAGTCTGTCTTCATAGTCACGGATCTTGAGTACACGAGCGTCTGGGGCTGGCTTTCTCTGCAGCACAAAGCCGAATGTCATAGCATAGAAGGGCGCAATAGCGGACGCATGTAAAGGTTTCGGCTATTACCACGCGAAACATGATCGCTATGCGGACTAGCCAACTAGTTGCCACGTGAAATCTCCACCCGCACCAAAGCCATGGTCACGGACAAAGGTGTTGTCGTAGCTGCCAAGTGAGCACTGCCAAGCCAGGACTGTGCTCGACGAGCGTTACACACAGATATACGGCGTACATTATTGCACGAGCCCTGCTCCGAAACCAACTCAGAATTTTGCAAGCTTGCAAGGGAGCCCTACCTTCTGTTGCTCATTCTCCCAAACATGGGAGGCGTCACTGGTTTCTTGAACATCGTAGCTGCCACAGGTGGGGCAGCGTTGTTGCTGTATTCCACAGATGCACTTTTCTACTACACCGATGAACGGTAAGCAGGCAAGGGCTCAGGCGCTGCTTGTCTTGTGCAGTGCGAGATGACAACAACAGGATGACTCTTGCACACACACTTTTCTGCTTGTCTTGCATCGCAGGCGAGCTTCGAAACACGCTGAGCTTGACTTGAAACGAAGAGCTTTAGAGGTATGACTGCACTGTGTGCCCGAAGAACCACTGCATTGCCCGAGACGTCTGAGGTTACCCATGTGGATGTGAGCTTTATAGGTGCCTGTTGCAGCCCCGTGAGTTCAGTCCAAGTATTGTTGGTACACTCACTGACTTTAGTTTCTGCACAGGAACGGAGGCATCTGCTTGATGAAAACAGGAAGATGGGCTTGCAGTCATGAAGAAGTCAGCCAGTCACTAATTGCACATCAAGCATCATACGGCACCTTTTTGTACACCAAGCAGTGCACTCCCACTAGCCAAAAGACACACCCCTGAATTTGCTGACAAATTTTGTGACAGGGTCTGACACTGTTAGACTGCAACGTGTGCCAAAACTTCAGTATGTGTCAATTTGGGCAAACTCGTCTCTTGGAACAATCTCTGTGTACGATTCCCGTCTTTCCCTGGCTTGTCATGGTCGACCCAACAAGCAGCCTCAGTCAACACTCATGGCTTGGCAGCTCTGCTCTCAGCTACTGTCACTGCATGATCACAATCTTCACAAAACCTAACACGTGAAAGCTACAAGCGCACGCTGGACAACTTACACTGGTTGTGACGTGGGCATTTCACCAGTCTCAGTTAATCGTTGCAATCTATTGATGCGTTTACCTCAGCAATTCGGGGAAACACCCAGATGTCGGGAGACTTATCCTGCATGTCGTTCCACCGATGCACATGCAGCATGTGGACCTGCTTTGTGCTGGGCACGGAACTGTGTATGCTTTCGATTGAGAGCTCTCATGCATGAAACTCTGCTACGTATACACAAGTCAGCACTTTGTGTTGAACAATTTTCTGGGCTACTTGTGCCTGCAGAGAGCATTGCAAAAGAGAAAGCGTGTTGTACTCTTTCAGCCATTCAACGATTTATTAGAGTCAATACAACATAAGGCCCAGAACCAACTCGGGACTGTCAGCAAACCTGCTGCGATGCACGCATCTACTGAAAAAGGTAAAAGTAAGGTGGCCAATTCAAGCTTGTGCGTCAAAACTGCCTAAGAACAATGAAACAGGCATAAAAGCTGCAACCCACTCTGACAAATGAAATGACAGTGTCACACATTCTTTATTCAAGTTGCAGTTACGCTGAGGCAGCTGCCTTGTCCACACTGGAGCGCAGTGTTTTGATGGCCATGCCGATGTCGTCTGCACCATACACTGCGCTGCCAGCCACAATGACATTGGCTCCCGCTGCAGCTGCCTGGTCAATTGTAGAAGGCGACAGACCACCATCCACCTGGTGCACATGTCAACAAAGGATGTGACATCTTTAGTTGATCTTGGACATAGAACACGCCCCATAAGGAAGACAACGCATGACAAGATACCGCATCACAACAGTAAGTAGATCTCATAAAACAGTTTTTATTGGGAATTTAGAGTGCTGCATGTGCAAGCCATGGATGTTGACTCAGCAAGCAATTTGTGTGCTGCTTGCATTTACCTCAATGAGCAGGTTGGGGAACTTCTGCCTCAAAGCCTTAACTTTGCTCATCGTCTCAGGCATGAACTTCTGGCCACCAAATCCGGGCTCGACAGTCATGATCAATACCTGGCAACAAACAATGCAAAGATGCTGACCACAATGTCCTGCAATAAAAGTGGGGTGTGTGCCCAGACGCTTGACACAGTCAGCAAGACATGGCTGCTGGAGGCAAGCAACTAAGATGAACAAGAAAGCACCGCGGGGAAACAGGCAAGGTAAGACAGCGACATCAGAAGCCAGACTGAAGACGGACAGATACAGCCTGTTTGATTTCTAAGGCAGCATGCAGTCAGAGCAAGCCCTGAGCTCCATACTTGCTGTGCTCAAGTGTAAGCCTCCATGGCCAACAAACAGGATCCTAACTTTACTTTGACTGCACACACATGTTCAGTGTGTACCTGGTCGACCAGCTTGTCCTCAATGTATGGGAACAGAGTCTCAGCAGGTGTTTTGGGCTTGAGGGCAACTCCAGCATGCATGCCAGCCTCCTTGACCTCCTTCAACACCTTAACCATCTGAGGGTCTGGGTGCTTGGCAGTGGTTGCCTCAGGCACAACAGCTTCCAGGTGGAAGGTGTACATATTGGCTCCTGCTGATGCAAAATCCTGCGGGTGCAGGAAATCTGTGCGTGAAGACTGTGCAGCAAGCAGGGAAATTGTGTTGTATTCACCAGGCAACCGCTTGATCAACAGCATCCTGCATTAATGAGCAGATAGGTTTCAGACATCTAGAAGGTGGAATGGATGCATGTCACATGGCAAAGCATGACATCATGCTCGCAGCTGTAGATTCTTCTGCCTATCCAAGCACACTATGATCAGCAATTGAATTGTCTGCACGCACTTGAATTCAACATGCAACAGCAAGCAGAACATCGCAGTCTGCTACTTGTTGTGTGAAGAGTCACCGTGGTAAACTGAGTACCTTTATCCACTGACTTGGGTTTGATACCATCAGGTGACAATCAATGAAGGAGTCTGTGTGCTTGCGCAAGCTCTTCACAATCGGGGCTCCCAAGGTCAAGTTGTTGACAAAGTGACCATCCTGCATTTCGCGAAAGGCTGTGACAAGCAGGTTATAATTTGCCTAGACTTGTAGCTGTCAGGGGAGTTAGGTCAAACTGACCATCACGTCGACGTGCAGCCAGTCAGCTCCGAGGCTGATTACTTTCTGACTTTCATCCGCTAGCATGGCAAAGTCTGCGGACAGAATGGAAGGCGAAATGATGGTAGCCGGCCTGTCACGTCCAGCTGTTTTGGTGGGCAAAGGAATACCCATGACTGGCTGCTGAGTGAAACAGCTGTGACAGCGTTTTTGACAGTAAGGCTTCAACGACACTCAGCCTCGTCACAAGAGTGCAAAGCAGCACACGTTTGCTAAATCGTGTTCGTATATTGAGACCTCGTGAACTCAATCCGGTTAAACCCACGAGAGGTTTTGAGTGACGTCTTCTTCCTTAGCTCGCGAGCTCGACGAGCTGACCTAAAACTGGCAGGAAACCCTTCCCTATTTTGCACGCCGCGACAGTCTTCAGTGCTTGGTCTTTGTTCAGCACAACGCAGAACGGAGGTAGCTGACACCTGTTGCGTAACATCATCTGTGCACCCAAGTTAGCGAGGCTTGCATAGCCCGGTTGTGGCTGCTGATCAACCTGGTAGTGGTGGTGGTGCATGGATCGCAAGCGCAAGCTGGACGTGTTTGATCAAGATGCTGGCAAGCGCTTCCAAGGCGCCAATGGCGCCGCCCATGGAGGCATTGGCACAAATATGCCAGGCCAAGCTGCCCTCAATCCCTATACTGGGCGTCCATACAGTGGGCGCTATTATGAGATTCTGTCCAAGCGAAAAGGTCAGACTACATTGCTCAAGTCAAAATGTGTAATGCACGATGTCATGAAACATGCTCTGAGTTGATCGTTCTGTGCAGGGCTGCCTGTATGGCAAGCCAAGGCCGACTTCACGAAGATGTTGAACGAGAATCAGACAACCATTTTGGTTGGAGAGACAGGCAGTGGCAAAACAACCCAGATATGCCAGTTCATTGCTGAAGCGGGATATACACAGAATCAGAAGCTGGTGGCCTGCACACAGCCTAGACGTGTGGCAGCTATGTCTGTTGCTCGGCGTGTTGCTGAGGAGATGGATGTTGTGCTTGGAGAAGAAGTTGGGTACTCAATTCGTTTTGAAGAGCTGTCTGGCCCCAAGACAGCAATCAAGTATGAGTCTGGACTAGTAATGCTTGAGTGCAGTGCTTGCTCATGCACCTATAGCATAGGCTTGAATGGCATGATATTGCAGGTATATGACAGATGGTATGTTGCTGCGTGAAGCAATGAGTGATCCACTGCTGGAGAGGTATCAGGTCATCATTCTGGATGAGGCTCACGAGAGGACTCTTGCAACAGATGTCCTTTTTGGGCTTTTGAAAGAGGTACATTCATCTGCAGTTGTGGGACTCAGCATATTTGAAATTGCTAGCATGCATACAGCCTTGATCACTATCAGCTGTAAATGCTGCCTGCTGGTGTTCAGCAGCACAAGCTGCAGCAACTGTCCACTTTGCAACAGTGGTTGTAACGCAACATCTGTGCTGACTTGGCAGGTCTTGAAGCAGCGACCAGACATGAAACTGGTGGTCATGAGTGCCACTCTGGAGGCAGAAAAGTTCCAGGGCTACTTTCTTGATGCACCCTTGATGAAGGTGCCAGGTCGTCTGCACCCTGTGGAAATCTTCTACACTCAGGTCAGCCGCACATAAGTTTGTCATATGGACATGAGTGAACTATGTATCATATATATCAGTAAAACATATGTCACACACATGAGTACAAATACGCCTGGTAATGCTGATTGATCATGATGATGCACATGATCAATATGTCAGCATCACAATTTTTTTGCATCCCATTGACAGTCCTGTGTTGATTTGAGACTGTCAGTCGCTATTGCTATTCAGGTATGTCCTGATGAGGCAATGACTGCGTGTCTTGGTTTTCCCGTGAAGCGTCTTGATGCAGCAATGGTGGTCTTGCAGGAACCCGAAAGGGACTATCTGGAAGCAGCCATCAGAACAGTTGTACAGATACATGTGTGCGAGCCTCCTGGTGATATCCTGGTCTTCCTGACCGGTGAAGAAGAAATTGAGGATGCATGCAAGAAGATTAATAAGGAGATACAACAGATGGGCGAGCAGGCAAGTTACATCCTCATGATCAGTTAGATTTGCATTGCTGTCATCAAGGTCGGCATGGCAGTTGTACTCAATCGTGCCTAGCAAACTGTTGTCTTGGCAGTTGGCACATCAACCAACAGCTGCTTGCACTGTGTTGCGTCATGGCTTGTTAGCTGCATGCCTGAACTGCTGCACGGTAGACTTATGATTTCATGATTTCTGAGCAGTCTGTCCTGACATTGTCCTTTGCTTCCTTGTGGCTGCAGGTTGGGCCCATCAAGATATTCCCCTTGTATTCTACCCTGCCGCCCCAGCAGCAACAGAAGATCTTTGAACCTGTGAGCTTTCCATTTCTTGCTGACGTGATTAAAGCATGTGACAGCACCAATTCAGTTGCCATGAAAGCACATGGTCCTTGTCATTTGTCAGGGCAAATGCCAGGCATGTGCATCTGTTGTATGTGCTGTTGCTTGCAGCAACTATGGTTTGCATAGCCTCTGCTGGTGTTGTAGTGCAGAGCATATGTGAAAGTGTGCAACACAGGGCTGCTAGGTGCACCAGGCTTTTAAGTGGGCACCTGCAGAGATGTGCAAAGAGGCCGTGGCATGATTTGCAGGCACCCCCACCAGGGAAGAATGGCATTGCTGGGCGCAAGATCGTGGTGTCAACCAACATTGCAGAGACTTCCTTGACCATCGATGGAATCGTGTACGTGATTGATCCCGGCTTTGCCAAGCAAAAGGTTTACAACCCCAGAATCAGGGTTGAATCTTTGTTGGTTTCTCCCATTTCTAGGGTAAGCCAAGCTACTCTCATATTTGCGTGACTGATCGGAGCTGTGTTGCTGTGGAGAGCAATGGCAGGGCTTCACAGTTTAGAGCCAGGCAAAAGTCTTGTTCATGTCAACCTGATAATCACTGTATGTGTTGTCCTGGACACCACACGGTTGGGAGCAGATCATGAAGTCGACTTTGCTGTACCTGCTCATGTGCTTTGCAAGCAGCATCATCCAAACAGCAAAGCGTTTTGAAGCTGTCTGGCAACCAATACCATGCTTCTGGTACGCAGGCAAGTGCTCATCAGCGAGCAGGCCGTGCTGGGCGTACCCAACCCGGCAAGTGCTTCAGGCTGTACACTGAGGCCTCCTTCAAGAAGGACCTGCAGGAGCAGACCTACCCGGAGATCCTACGGTCCAACCTGGGCTCGGTTGTGCTGCAGCTGAAGAAGCTGGGCATTGATGACCTAGTAAGCTGCTTGTCTGTCTCTTACATTGCTAGTTACAACAATCCCCACACAAGCATGTCCATGACTTGATTGTTCAAGCTAGCAAACATCCTGCATGCATGTGTCTGCATGTCCTGCTGACTGACTGCTTGATATGGATAGATAGCCTGATCTGATTGCATGTAGCTACAAACCATGGTGCAGTGATGATAACAACATTCCTCGAACTGAGTGACCTCTGGTTGAGGTCATGCAGACATACATCTACCCATAGAAGTTGAGCACTGTCTTGGTTTTGGCGCTTACAGCCTTGTCTTGGACTTATAGCCTATGATGATTCTTCAAACTACAACCTTATCTACATTGTCTCGATCGTGATGTTAGTCACATGATTACAATCAGTTTCTGAGGCAAACAGTTGCGAGCCAGTACGCACATTTATGGTGTTACATCAGCTAAGCATCACCTCTCCAGGCCTTCTGTGACAGGTACATTTTGACTTCATGGACCCTCCTGCACCTGAGACTCTCATGCGTGCTCTGGAGCTGCTCAACTACCTGGGTGCACTAGACGATGAAGGCAACATGTCCAAGGTACATTCCTCTGTCCCCCCTGATTGACCCTGTGTGTATCTCTTCCTGCTGCAACATGTTCTGAGACACGCTGGCCGGCAAACACTTGCTGCTGTTGTAAAACGATGGCAACATATCCACAGACTGACTAGCTGGCAGTATGTGGCTGTGTGGGCTGAACCCTGATGGCATCAGTTGCAGTGTGGGCATACATGCAAATGCATGACACAGTATTGGTTTTGATGAGTCTTACCGGCGGCCATGTGCCTCTCTTCCCACCTTGCACAGGTTGGCCAGATCATGAGCGAGTTCCCTCTGGACCCCCAGCTGGGCAAGATTCTTGTTGCCTCCCCCAACTTCAGGTGCAGCAGCAGTGGCAATCAGCTTCAGCCAAATTGTTTCTAGCCCTGTTATGACAAGACAGCTTGCCTGGGCCAGGCCAGCTGCATCTCACTGAGCAGCGTTACTGGCCTCAGCAGTTGTGTCAGCTCAGCCAAAATTTCATGCTGTGCATTGGGTAGCTCAGCTGTGTGTCAGCAACAGCAACTGTATGCATTCTCATGACCTTGCATGTACAAGCAGCACCAGCTATTCCAGTTCCAACAGAAGACCTGAGGGGGCAGTCAGCCTGGGAACAGGGGCAGTCAGCTGAGCTTTCTCTCACAGTGTCTTGCCTCCAGGACCACTTCAGCATACAGTCAGCTAGCTTGTGTCCTGTACAACTTGCACTAGCAGCTGCAGTCTGCACCAGATGTGATTGCCATCTTTCAAAGTCTGCTTGTACTTATGGGCACCTGATTGGGCCCTTGTGTGTTGGCTGCAGTTGTTCCAACGAGGTCATATCCATTGCTGCCATGCTCAGTGTGCCTAATGTGTTCTTGCGGCCTAGAGAACAAGCCAAGCGTGCAGATGAAGCCAAGTCCAAGTTTACGCATGCTGATGGTATGTTCCTGTAAAGACACTTCATTGAGGCTGTCATCCCACAAGATCTGTAAAATCACTGTCAACCTTTTCTGCCGGTTTGAGTGATTTGTTTCCTGGCTGGCTGAGGTGTGTCAAGTCTGTGAACTGGGAACCTCTGATAATTTGAGTGTGACGCAGGTGACCACCTGACACTGCTGAATGTATACCATGCATACAAGCAGAACCAGGAAGCTGGCGACTGGTGCTATGATCACTTCTTGAATCAAAGGTCTCTCAAGGCTGCTGACAGTGTGCGTACACAGTTGGTGAGTGCCTTTCTCCTTGCTTGTCATGCTAGCTCAAGCCTTGCATTTTGCAACTTTGGCCTTGCAGATTGGGACACTATGTCAGTGCAGCGGCTTACATGTTGCAATTCTTTGCAGACACATACAACCTATAACTGGTGTCTCCCTGTGAGAGGGCTGAAGAGTTTTGCTGTACAGGTTCGCATCTGCACACGCATGGGCGTTGAGATGAAGAGCACAGACTTCAGGTCCAAAGACTATTACAGCAACATTCGCAAGGCAGTCACAGCAGGATACTTCATGCAGGTTTGTCATCTTCCCGCCAGGCGCATAGCAGCACTTGCTGTTTGTGTAATGACTTGAAAGCTGGCTCTTTGTGACATTTTTAATATCCCAGAAGATGTTTGTTGGCGGGGGATGCACTGGTGTAAAAGCACATGCGTCATGTCTACACATTGGCAAACTTCCTGATGTGCACATAGGTCCTGCTGCCTCTAAGCAGCTTTGCTTGACTGACCGTTGCTGTTGAACAGGTTGCACATTTGGAGCGCACTGGACACTACCTGACTGTCAAGGATAACCAGATGGTGTACCTACATCCCTCAACTTGCCTCAGTCATCAGCCTGAATGGTAACTACTCACTGCAAGTCACAAAATGTGTTTCTCTGCGTCTGAGGCTGCACCATCTTGCGGCTATGATTGCAATGCTTTGCTTGTTTCCTCTTGTTGCTCAAGCAAGACACATGCTTGACCTGGCCATCCTGCACCTGCCTTGCAAAGCACTTTCATGAATGAGCAATACAGCTGTGCCATCAATTATGTCACACCTCAAATTTAGGAGGGTCTCTCAAGTGTAAAGTGTGTATGCAGGGCTTTGTACCAGGAATTTGTCATGACTACCAGGAACTACATTCGGACAGTCAGTGACATCAAGGGGGAGTGGCTTGTAGATGTGGCGCCCCACTATTATGATTTGAGCAATTTTCCTGCTGGAGAGGCTCGCCGTAGTCTGGAGCGCTTGTATAACAAGCGTGAGAAGGATCGATCCGACAAATTTTAAAGCCATGCGTACAGAATCTGTCCTGTAGTGGTGTATCATAGCAATGCTTTGTAGGCTGTCCTCTAGTCTTTCAGATTCAACAGCGTGTTCCATCCCATCAGCTTGGAGTAGATGTTGGCGGCGTTGTGTCGTCATCACCATGCACAAGCTCATTTGACATGTGATCTATGTAGGCCACACCATTAGGCTTGTCGATTCCTGAAGCCCATGAATGAGCTTGGAACCTGCTGCCTGGACAAGCTTGTCTCTGAAAAGGGGGCAAGCATGTGCAGTCAACAAACCTTCGTTTGTTGTGCTGCCACTTGCATTGGCACAACTGTGCAATCTACTTACTCGTCCCAAAAAAAAAGGCAGGGATAGGCCCTAGCCTTGCCTCTTGACTTTGACATAGACCCTGACTGTGCTAGCAGCTCTCGTGCTGAGCCAAGGCTGCCCCAATTTCTGAACGAAGTCGAAAACTCTGGCTTTCAAATTTGGTCAAGTAACATGCAAGGCCATGCTGAGTCAGTCAGGTGTTCAAGATTGGGATGCTAAAGTACACAACAGGACCTGAATTTATGACTCAAGCTGTGTATTCACTTCATGCATGTGGCATATGTGCCTATAGCGCCTAATGTGATACCATAGCAGCTCATTGCTGTGTCAAATGTACTACTTGCTACTAGCTATGGCTGCAACAGCTTGTTGTGGCTAAACCCTCAAGGCAGCCTTTCAGCAACATCAGCCATTGTTGTATACACCAGTGCTGACACAGCTGCATGTCATGTTGTAGTACAAGGCCAACGACACAGCATCATTGCAAGCCTTGCAAGCTGTCCCTGCTGTACCAGGTGCAACATTGCAAGACATTCTGATGTTGGTGATGCCTGTACGTTTATACACGTAGTACAAGCACATGTCGTGCTGTAGCTGCAAAGCTTCTTTTCTGGAAGGACATTGAGGCTTTTGTTTGGTGGCTGGGCTGTAAGGCTGTTGTTGGTATCTCAGGTTTTGAGGCTTTGCATTGGGACCGCAAGACCGTAAGGCTGTAAAGCTGCAGGGCTGTTGCCTGGGGCTGCCAGGCTGCAGATTCGTGCTGCAGGGCTGTTAGGCTGCACGGCTGCAAGGCTGCATGGCTGCACGGCTTCAAGGCTGCATGGCTGCACGGCTGCAAGGCTGCAAGGCTGTCTGAGCTGGAATTGCTGCAAATTGCTGTGCTGCTGGTGCAGCTGAGCTGTAATAGCTAAGCTGCTGCTGCTGCTGAGCTGCCAGAGCTGCACTTTCGCTTCTGTCATGGCTGCACTGCCGCTCCTGCCATGGCTGCAATGCTGCTGCCGCTACAGCTGAAGAGCTGGAAGGGCTGCATTGCCGAGCTGATGGCTCAACCACTCTTTAAGTTCTCTCGTTTGAGGACAATGGATTTCCAGGCGGGAAACGGAGTATGGGACTGACTATCCCAGTGAGTCTACAGCTCAATATACCATTTGCACGCTCACCGAGCTTCATCGCTGCCGCACCTTCAAGCATCTGTCGCGACTGTCATGAAATGTGCTTGACTTGTTGGTGTGCCGTTGAACTTTGTGCGATCTTGCTGGTGGTGATCTAGCGTATATAGGCCTGTGGTAACCTGGACATTACAGGCTGGCCGGGTCGGAACGAGGTCCAACACAACACGTCAACAGCACGCGGTCGGGATCGTTTGCACTCACCCTGGGCCTTCTGGCGATGGCTACCCCTGACGTCCTGTAGCTGGGTACGGCCGTTGTCGTCATGGGAATTACAGAGCCCATATGTGCATCCCAGACGTTACACGTCCCGGAACCCATGCTGTGTTATCTTGCTGTGTACAGCTCTCGTCAAAAGTGGTGTCCAGAGTCTGAAGCAGGTCTGTTTTAGACTATTGTAGAGCACACAGCTGCCGAGCTATTCGATGCTGCGACTCAGGACAGGTAAACGACTTATGTAACGA
>JAABUP010006002.1_pt1 | contig 17821 bp, 13 predicted proteins | sample 5559201 | NCBI WGS metagenome assembly JAABUP01 (sample SAMN10711887, study PRJNA513373) | rock metagenome | isolation source: Antarctica rocks | place: Antarctica
CGCACCGCGCCCCCGACGTGCTCCGGGGAGCGCGCATCTGCGCCGCCCTCGACGACCTCGTCGGCGCCCACATCACCACCCGCTGGGCCGACGGGCAGAGCTCCCGGGCTGAACGCCCAACGCCTCGGCGACACGACGACCACCCTGCTTGTCCGCGCCGGCGTCCGCGGACAAGCAGCAGGCGAGTCGCTGCGAGTGCTGATCGTCTACACGATCGGATTCGCCGTCGCCGCCCGTCCCCCGATCGAAACCGACGACCGGCCATTGGCCACCGACGAACTGCTGGACAACTTCACGAACGGGCTGCGCTGGCTACTCGACGGCATCCTGTACACAGCAGCGACCCCGCACCGTTGACGCAACCGCGCCGGACTGCCCCGCCCCGTGACCTCGGTCGAGCGACACCGCAAGACCATCGCGCAGCGGTACAGGCTGCTGGCCGTTGTATCGAGGAGCCTCGCCCGTGTACTGTTCGGACTAGACAGTACCGATCGGTACACAGGGAGTTGGTATCCGTGACTGGTAGGCCACCGTTGTCGCCGTTCACGGCCGAGACTGCGGCGCTGAAGGTGCGCAAGGCTGAGGACGCGTGGAACACGCGGGATCCCGAGCTGGTGGCGGCGGCGTACACGGTGGACAGCCGCTGGCGCAACCGGGCCGAATTTCTTATTGGCCGAACGCAGATCGTTGAGTTCCTGCGTCGCAAGTGGGCACGCGAGTTGGGTTACCGGTTGGTCAAGGAGCTCTGGACCCACGGTGAGAACCGCATCGCTGTGCGCTTCGCCTACGAGTGGCATGAGGACAGCGGCCACTGGTTCCGCAGTTACGGCAACGAGAACTGGGAGTTCGACGAGTACGGGCTCATGGCCCGGCGTATCGCCAGCATCAACGACGTCCCGATCGAGGAGGCGGATCGCAAGTTTCGTTGGCCGTTGGGTAGGCGCCCTGATGACCACCCCAGCCTGAGCGCGCTTGGACTGTAGCCGCGATGCCGAGGGTGGTTGCCGAGCGGGCCGGCACGCTGCCCGTACTCGCGGAGGTCTTCCGCGAGCACGGCTACGGGGCCGCGAGCCTGACGCTGATCACCGAGGCGACCGGATTGGGGAAAGGCAGCCTTTACCACTTTTTCCCGGGCGGGAAACAGGAGATGGCCTCGGCCGTGCTCGCCGAGATCGACAGCTGGTTCGCTGCGAACGTGTTCGCGCCCCTGGAGGCACCAGACGAGCCGAGGCGTGCGATCACCTCCATGTTCGACGCTGTCGACCAGTACTTCCACTCCGGAGCACGCATCTGCCTCGTCGGAGCCCTCGCGCTCGGTGATGGGCGCGATCTATTCCAGACCCAGGTGCAGGACTACTTCGCGCGCTGGGTCGCGGCCCTCGCCAACGCACTGATCAGATCCGGCCGCGACCGCCGACAAGCCACAGGCCTCGCCGAGGAAACCGTCGCCGGTATCCAAGGCGCGATCGTGCTCGCCCGCGCCCTCGACGACCCCAGCGCCTTCGGCCGCACAGTTGCCAAGGTGCAGGCCAGGCTCGCCGCGCCCTAACTGATATCCGGCACCAAGGCCGCACGAGACATACGTGGGACGCGCGACGGGCCAGACCCGACGGTGCCCCCGCTGGACGAGGAGCGCCGTCGCGCATGCCGATCGTCTATCGACGACTCTCACGTTCCGGTTCGCTACTCAATCACCGACCGTGCCGTCGATCGCTTCGCGGAAGTCTGCGTGGCCGGCGTGGCGGGCGGTCTCCTCGACGAGGTGCAGCAGCACCCACCGGAGCGAGAAGTACCGTGCGTCGCGCAGCGACGTGTTCTTGTCGAGTCGGACAAGATCGAAATCTGGAGGCCGTTCTCAGACCCAGGGCGAGACATGATCCGGGCCGGCCCCCGGGCACGTCGAGGCAGTTCGGCATCGCTTGCGCATGATGGGGTCGTGACGAAGCGGCTGGCGCGCGAGCAGTACAACGACAGCCACCGTGACGGGTCGGCCACCACGGCCCACCACCAGTCCAACGACCACGCCACCACCCCGGCCACGACACGCTCAGCGACGGCGTGCCGCAGTCCCGCAAGGAGTCCACGGACCGGCAGAAGGAGCAGTTCGGGTGCATGAAGCTCGGGTCCGCGTTCCTCGGCTGGCTCACCGCCACCGGCGCTGCGGTGCTGCTCACCGCGATCGCCGCGGCCGTCGGCACGGCCGTCGGGGTGTCCACCGGCACCACCATCGACGAGGCCACCACCCAGAACGAGCAGGGCTCGTCCACCGCGCAGACCGTGGGCCTGGTCGGCGGCATCGTCCTGCTCGTCGTGCTGCTGTCCGGCTACTTCTGCGGCGGGCACGTCGCCGGGCGGATGGCCCGGTTCAACGGGCGCAAGCAGGGCCTCGGCGTGTGGCTATGGACCGTGGTCATCGCCGCCGTGGTCGCCGTGGCGGGGACGCAGTACAACGTGCTCGACAACCTCGACGCGTTCCCGCGCATCCCCACCGGGGGCAACCTCACCACCGGCGGCATCATCGCCCTGGTCTCCGTCGCCGTCATCAGCCTGGTCGGCGCGCCGCTCGGCGGGCTCGCCGGCATGCGCTACCACCGCAGGGTCAACAAAGCCGCGTTCGAGCCCACTCCCGGCTGAGGACGAGCGGTCTGACAGGATCGACACCGACGACGAACAGAGGAACGTGCCCGGGACATTCGGGGTCGACCCGGTCGGTAATCGCAGGGCCGCGACGCGCCGGGCTCCGGGGTGTGGATCAGCTCTGGAGCCCGGGCCGGCGGCCACCCGGCTCCGTTCCTCCGCGGAACAGGGCACTCTTGAGCGGTTTCGTCCTCACCGACAGCCCCGACCGAGGAGAACCGTGACCGTCGAGAAGCGGGCGGCCGCCGGGTGGGGCGCGTCGCCCGCACCCGTCGAGGACCGCGCCGGTGTCCGCCGCATCGTGACCCGGCTCGCTGCCGTCGTGGTGGCAGTGGCCGCCGCCCTCACCATCTCCAGACACGGCTTCATCGACCTGCACGTCTACCGCGTCGCCGGTCAGGCCTACCTGGACGGGGTCGGGCTGTACGGGGCGGAGTTCCACACCCGCAGCAGCCTCAGCTACATCTACGGGCCCGTCGGAGCCGTCGCTATGGTGCCGCTGGCGCTGCGCTGGTGCCGCAGCTGGTCACCCAGGTGCTGTGGACCGCGCTGGGCGTGGCCGTGCTGTGGTGGGTGCTGCGGACGGTGTGCGACCGTCTCGGACTGGCCAGCACGTCGGCCACCGCGCTGCTGCTGCTCACCCCCGCCGTGCTCGTCGGCCCCGTCCGCGACACACTCGGCTACGGCCAGATCAACCTGTTGCTCATGGGCCTGGTGGTGCTCGACGCCACCGGGGTCCTGCCCCAACGCTTCCGGGGTGTGGGCATCGGGCTCGCCGCGGCGGTCAAGATGACCCCGGCGGCGTTCGGGCTTCTGCTGGTGGTGCGCAAGGACTACCCGTCGGTGGTGCGGGCGGCCGGAGCCTTCCTGCTCGCCGGGGCCGCCGGCTTCGTGTTCGCGCCTGCCGACTCCCGCGAGTACTGGACGGTGGTGTTCTTCGACACCGGCCGGGGTGGCTCGTACCGTTACGGGCCGAACCAGGCCATCACCGGCATCCTCGCCCGGATGGGTCTCGTGGAGCCGACGGCCACTGTGGTGTGGCTGGGGGCGGTCGTGCTCGTGGTCGCCGCCGCGGCCTACGCCGCCCGGAAGTTCACCGCCTCGGGCGAGCACGTGCTGGCCCTCGGCGTGGTGGCGCTGGCCGCGCTGCTGGCCTCGCCGCTGTCGGTGTCGCACCACTGGGTCTACGTGGCCCTGCTGCTGCCGCTGCTGCTGGCCCCGCAGTACCGGTCCTGGCGCTACCCGCTGGCCGGGGCGGCCATCGTGTTCTTCCTCAGCCTGCACAACGAGGTCCCCATGTCCGGGGAGCGGGAGCTGCACTGGAACCCGGTCCAGCAGGTGCTGGGCAACAGCGAGGGCGTCGTCGGGATGGCACTGCTCGTGGCGGCCGTCGTGGTGGCCCACCGTCGCCGGCCCGCACTGGCGACGGACGTCACCGCAGTGGAACGGGTGGTCCAGCCGTAACGCCCGGTGGGGAGGTGCGCGCCCTGGCGTGGGTGCAGGCCGTGGCCGGGACGTGTCCACCACCATCGAGTCCAGCACCACCACCCGGGTCACAGACACGACGCTAACCGACCCCCCGAACCGCAACTGCGGGGTGAGGACGCAACCCGCTTCGGGGGCCTCCCCGGTGCTGCCTCGCCCTCCCACTAGAGGAACCGCATCCGGTGAACCGGAGGAGAACGATCCTCTGTTTAGACGTCTTCGATCGTCGCTGCGGCAGCGGCACGCTTGACGGCTTCGCAGCCTTCGTGGGCGCTGGCCTTGGTGCTGTAGGCCTCACCGCTGGCGACGATTTCCCCGTTGGCGGCTTTCAGCCGAAACCGATACTGGCCATGGCTCTCGTAGACCTCAAACTTCGCCGCCATCGTCCAGCTCCTTTGCTCAGTTTGCTTTCAACGAAACTAGACCACCGGCTTGGCCTCGTCTACTCCGTCGCTGGCCGGATGGGGATCGGTATACGGGCAGGACTGTGTAGGTATTGCGCTATCTCGTGACGGAACTGCTGGTGCGCCGTCGAGGTGCGCTGCTTACCCCTGTAACTCTGGGGAGCGATGTGTCTTAATGGGGTTCACTGCGTCGAGGTGAAGAGTCGTGGCATCCGATCGGGAGGGTTGCCCATGGGGGATGGTCTGATCGTGGGAGGGAGGGGCTGTGCGGCAGGACGAGGTGCACGGTGACGACCCTCGGCCCGGTCCTGACCTGGAACTCATGCCTCCCCGGGGCCGCACCCGGCTCGTCGGAGCCTCGGCCCTGGTCGTGGCGGCAGGGGTGATCGCAGCTGTGCTGGTGGCAGCCCGGCCCGGTTCCGTCGTTGGGCCCGCGGCTCCCACGGTGCCCGTCGTCGATCGCGGCACCCCGTTGCGGGACGGCGACCGGGTGGCCGCCTCCGGTGTCGTGGTGTCGGTGCCCGGGCGGCCGGTGCGCTTCTGTAGCCCGGTCCCGCACGCGGCGTCCGGGACGTCCGGGCAGGGACAACCCCCATTGTTCTGCGACTACGGAGTTGATGTCACCGGGGTCGAGCTCACGGCGCTGCAGGACCGCCGCGAGGAGAACGGGGCGATCGACGGTGCCGCCGAGCTGCACGGGGTGCTCAGCGGTGGTGTCGTCGCGGTCGACCGCCAGGGTCCCCCGCACTACCCGCCACCGTCCCTGCCCGTGATATCCCCGCCCTGCGCCACACCCGTGGGGGGCTGGGCGAGGGACGAGGGTGTGCGCGCGCAAGCGGCCAGCAACTACAAGTTCGCCCACCCCGGTGAGGTGGTGTCCATCGCGGTCTCCCGCCCCACTGCGGGGGTGGCGCTGGTGCTTGTGCTCACCGCCGGGGACCCCGAGCCCGTCCGGGCTGCCCTGTCGACCACCTACCGGGCCGACCAGCTCTGCGTCGTGACCAGCAGGGTCAGCCGCGCCGAGATCGACGCCGCCCAGCGTGACCCCGCGTTGGCCCTCACCGCCGCCACGGGAGTGGACCTGCATGGCGAGTCACTCAGTGCCGGCGGTCAGCCCATCGTGACCGCCGACGCCACCCTGCTGACTCCCGAGCTCGCCGCCGCGGTGGCACGCCAACCCGAGGGTCTGCTCGTGATCGACGCCTGGCTACAGCGCGAGCAGCCCTGAGCCCGCTCAGCTGAGGGCATTGCGGGATCTGGGCCCCGGTCTGGACGCCCCCGGCCTAGGTGTGCGCGACCAAGAGTCGTCGCAAGGGGATCGCCATGAGCCCTTTGCGGGTGTGTCGTCGGCCTCGGCCTGCTGTTCCTTGAGGCAATATCACGTGCGCGCAGGTGATCACTCCACCCGGACGGCGCACCACGAGGCAAGCGTCTGCGGGTCCCCAGTCGTCACGACTGGTGCCGGGCGGTTCCACGCCCAGCGGTAGAGCTCGTCGCTGGTGCCGCGGACCACGGCGTCGGCGTCGGTACCTCCGAGGTCGCCCGACGCGACGACGTTGCGTTGTCCGCCGAAGGTGACCAGCCACGCCGGGCCGTCCGAGGCCGCGAGCAGCAAGCGTCCCGGGCGATCGGTGGCGAATGCCGGCTTGGTAGCGAAGGCGCCGACAATCTCGCCCAAGCCGTCCTGCGCGAACGAAGCGGCGACCGGCGTCACGGGTCCACCTGCTGCCGCCTCGACGTCGGCTCGATGGATCGCGGTTTCGTGAGCCTGTCGGCGGATCCAGAACGTCCGCGGTGGCACGCCGGGAACGAAGGTGAAGCAGCGCAGGCCTGCCGGTGCGGAACGCAACGTCGAGATAAGGATGGCCGCTCCCTCGTCCAACCAGTCGTGCAGCCGCAAGACGTCTCGTACCGACGGTGCGAACGCCGCGCTACCGCCCGTCTCATTGGTTGCGAGGCTCCGCGCGACGGTGTCGGCCGCCCAGCGGTGCACGGCGCCGGTGTGCGCGACGACGGTCTGCGCGTCCCACCTCAGGCCGGGCACCGGGGCACTTGGGGCGCAGCGCGAGGCAGCGTCGGCAAGGACCCGGGCCTCGGCGGCGAGGTGGACCAACAGCGGTTCGTCGTCAAGCACTTCAGGCCACATCCCTCCACCGACGGCGCAGCAGCACCGGCAACCCCGAATGCCCAGACCCACCCGGGTCCACGCTCGTGGTGCCAACGCCAGGGCTCACCGACCACGAAACCACGAGGACAGTGCTCAACCGGCACCGACCAACCCTGTCAGACCCTCAATGCCGCGTCCCACACGACGAACCCGCCACGACGAGCGCGCAAGGTTGTGGCCGCGGCGTCACCGGCGTCCCGCAGGGGATTGTGTTGCGGACGTAGCACTATGCTTGACACGTCTTGACAACTAAGGTTGGGCGGGTGACGCTGGAACGGTGAGTACAGCAGTGGATACCGCGGTGGAAGCTTTCCGGTCGACCCTGCTCGAGCGTGGGGCACTGGCGGACACAGGGCCCGACGAGGCCCGCGAGGCCGGCCAGCGGGCTGCATTATTGGTCGGGAACGCCGCAAGCTGGCGCGAGCACCTCGGAACGTTGCTCGATGTGCCGCAGGTCATGACGCTGTTGGGTGTGACCAGCCGGCAGGCGGTCTATGACCTCGTGGCCCGGCATCGGCTGTTAGGGCTGCGCCGCCGGGGGGCTGGCATGGCGTTTCCGGCATTCCAGTTCGACCCGGGCAGCGGACGTCCATACCCAGTGCTGGCCGTGCTGCTGGAGGCGTTCGGATCCGCGGGCGTCGACGCCTACACCGTGGCTACCTGGCTGGCAACCGGACAAGACGAGCTCGGCGGGCGCACACCGGTGTCGCTGCTGGGCGATGCAACCGCTGTTCCGGCGCTCACCTTGGCAGCGGACCGGACCGCGACCCGGCTGAGCCACTGAGCACGCCACCGGCAGACCTGAACGGTTTTCCTGGCCCGATAGATCCGGTACCAGCCTGTACCGGATCTATCGGGCCAAATCCACACACCTCTTGCACTGTGGTCACGAACCGATCACGGCTGCTACCGTCGCGTTCGTGATGTCGCTTCACAAGTTGACTGCGGGGGATGGGTACACGTACCTGACCCGGCAGGTGGCGGCCTTGGATGCGACGGAGCGCGGGACGGTGAGCCTGGGGGAGTACTACACCGAGAAGGGGGAGTCCCCTGGGCACTGGATGGGGTCAGGCCTGCGGGGGTTGAGCGCCGGGCCCGACGGGGTGGGGATCGCCGCGGCCGGGGCTCAGGTGTCGGAGGCGCAGATGTTGGCCCTGTTCGGGGAGGGCCGACACCCCGACGCCAGCGCGATCGAGGAGCAAGTGATCGCCGGGGGTGCGCACCCGTCGGAGGCGCTGGCCATCACACGCCTGGGCAACCCTTATCTGGTTTTTGAGGGGTCCACCCTGTACCGGCAGACGGTGGCGCAGCGGTTCGTCGCCCACAACGTGGCCCAAGGCATGAGGGGCGACACCCCCATCCACGAGGACGTGCGTGCGACCATCCGCACCGACGTCGCCCGGGACATGTTCGCCGCCGAGTTCGGCCGCCCCCCAGTGGACGAGCGGGAGCTGAACGGGTTCATCGCCCGTGGGTCCCGGCAGGCCACCACCGCTGTCGCCGGGTACGACCTGACGTTCTCCCCGGTGAAGTCGGTGTCCGCCTTGTGGGCGACCGCCCCCCGGGAGATCGCCGCCCAGGTTGAGGCCGCCCACCAGGCCGCCGTGGCCGACACGGTGGCCTGGTTGGAGACGCATGCGGCGTTCACCCGTGTCGGCGCCGGGGGGGTGCGTCAGGTCGACACGGGGGGTCTGATCGGGGCGGTGTTCACCCACCGCGACTCCCGGGCGGGGGACCCCGATCTGCACACCCACGTCGCGATCAGCAACAAGGTGCAGACCACCGGGGCCAACGGCAAGCCGGGGCGGTGGTTGGCCCTGGATGGTCGGGTCCTGCACAAGGCCGCGGTGGCGGCGTCGGAGCGGTACAACACCCGCCTGGAGGCGCAGTTGGTGGCCCGGCTGGGGGTGCGGTTCGCCGACCGCGACGGTGACGGCAGCGGTAAGCGGGCGGTGCGGGAGATCGTCGGTGTCGACCCTGCCCTGAACACCGCCTGGTCGTCGCGGCGGGCCAGCATCGAGGTCCGCCGGGCCGAGCTGGTCACCGGCTTTCAGACCCGGCACGGGCGGGCACCGTCGGCGGTGGAAACGTTAGCGCTGTCCCAGCAGGCGACCTTGGAGACCCGGGCCGCGAAGCACGAACCCCGCTCCCACGCCGAGCAACGCCAGCAGTGGCGCACCGAGGCCGTGACCGTCCTCGGGGGGGAGCGGGAGCTGGCGGCGATGGTGCACCAGGCGGTGCCCGGAACCCGCCCCGACACCGGCGTCACCGTCACAGCGCAGTGGGTGGAGGCCACCGCCGCGGCAGTGCTGGCGACGGTGTCGCAGTCCCGGGCCACCTGGCAGGTCGACCACATCCGGGCCGAAGCCGAACGCGCCACCCGCTGCGCCGGGGTCAACCTCGCCGCGGTGGATCAGGCGGTGGATGCGGTGGTGTCCGCTGCGCTGGCCCCGGGGTCGTCGGTGCGGCTGAGCCGGGCCACCGACATCGGGCCCGGTGATGTCGGGGTGGCCGAACCTGCGGTGCTGCGCCGCACCGACGGGCAGTCGGTGTACACGGTGGCCCGCACGCAGCTGTTCACCAGCCAGCATGTGATCGATGCTGAGGCCCGGTTGCTGACCGCGGCGCACCGCACCGACGGCCGCCGCACCACCACCGGGGCGGTGGACATGGCCCTGTTGGAGTCCACGGCGAACAACCGCGAGCTGAACCCCGGGCAGGTTGCCCTGGTGCGTGAGCTCGCCACGTCCGGTGCCCGGGTGCAGGTGGCGTTGGCGCCGGCCGGGACCGGGAAGACGACCGCGCTGGGTGTGCTGGCCCGGGCCTGGGCTGAGGACGGGGGCACCGTCCTCGGTCTCGCACCGACCTCCGCGGCGGCGGCGGTGCTGGGTGAGGACCTGACCGCACCGACGGACACCCTCGACAAGCTCGTGCACACCATCACGCAGCTGCGGGACCCAGCCAACGCTGACAAGGCCGTCCGGGTCCCGGCCTGGGTCGCCGACATCGGCCCCCGCACCTTGGTGGTGGTGGACGAGGCTGCGATGGCCGCTACCGGGGCCCTGGACACGGCCGTGGACTTCGTCCTCGGGCGTGGGGGCAGCGTCCGCCTGGTGGGCGACGACCAGCAGCTCGCCTCGGTGTCTGCGGGTGGTGTGGTCCGCGACATCGCCGAAACCTGCGGTGCGGTGACCCTGTCGCACGTTGTGCGCTTCACCAACCCCGCCGAGGGGTCGGCGTCGTTGGCGATCCGGACCGGGGACACCGCCGGTATCGGGTTTTACCTCGACCACCACCGGGTGCACGTCGGTGACCCGGCCACCGTCACCGACGGCGCCTACCGGGGGTGGGCCACTGACCGCGCGGCCGGGTTGGACGCGGTGATGCTCGCCCCCACCCGGGACACCGTCGCCGCCCTGAACGCCCGTGCCCGCACCGACCGGCTCGACGCCCACACCACCCCCCTTGGTCGGGAAGTGGCGTTGCGGGAGGGGGCCACCGCGAGTGCGGGGGATGTCATCACGACCCGCCGCAACGACCGCCGCCTCGTCCTGACGGCGAATGATTGGGTCCGCAACGGGGACCGCTGGCACATCCTGGACGTCCGCTCCGACGGGTCGCTGCGGGTGCGGCACCTGGGCACCAGCCGGGTCATCACCCTGCCCACCGGCTACGTCGCCCATCATGTCGACCTGGCTTACGCCCGCACCATCCACTCCGCCCAGGGCCTCACCGCCGACACCTGCCACACCGTGGCCACCGGCGCGGAGTCCCGCCAGCTGCTGTACGTGGCGATGACCCGCGGCCGCACCCACAACCACCTCTACGTGCAAACCGTCGGCGACGGGGACCCGCACACCCAACTCACCCCCGACCTCCTGCGCCCCCCGACCGCGGTCGACGTCCTGGGCCGGATGGTCGGCTACGACGGGTCGCAGCAGTCGGCGACCACCACCGCCCGCACCCTCACCGACCCCACCCCGCTCCTGCACCATGCCGCGGGGGCCTACGGCGACGCCCTGGGTGTCGCCGCCGAAACCGTGATCGGGGCCCCCGCCCTACAGGCGATCGACACTGCCGCCGAGCGGGTGCACCCGGGGCTCACCGGGGCCCCCGCGTACCCGACGCTGCGCGCCCACCTGTGCGTCCTGGTCCTCGACGGGGCCGACCCCACCCAAGCCCTGCGCGCCGCCGCCAGCAGACACGAACTGGGCTCGGCCACCGACCCCGCCGCCGTCCTGGACTGGCGCCTGGACCCCACCGGACAGCACAGCGCCAGTCACACCCGGGCCACCCAGTCCCAGGCGGGCCCCGGGCCGCTGCCGTGGCTGCCCCCGGTCCCCGCCGCCCTGGCCACCGACCCCTTGTGGGGCCCCTACCTCGACGCCCGCCACCAGCAGGTCACTACCACCGCCGCCCAGGTCGCCGCGGCCGCCGCGGCCCTCACCCCCACCACCGCCCCCCTGTGGGCGCGGCCCCTGGTCGGGGAGGACGTCGGGGAGGACCGGGCCCTGCTCGCCGAGGTGGCGGTGTGGCGGGCCGCGACCGGGGTCGACGTTGCCGACCGCCGGCCCACCGGCCCTGAGGCGTACCGGGTCGCTGAGCAGCGGCGGCAGCGCACCTTGAATGACCGGGTGCAGGCCGTCCTCGGGGACCCGAACGGTGCCGCCGCCCGGTGGGCGCCCCTGGTTCGGACCCTGGAACCGCGGGTGCTCACCGACCCGTACTGGCCGGTGCTCGCTGACCGGATGGCCGCCGCGGAACGAGCCGGGATCGACATCGGGGCTCTGGCCGTCACCGCGACCGGGCTGCGCCCGCTGCCCGACGAGCTGCCCGCCGCCGCCCTGTGGTGGCGCCTGGCCCAGCACCTGACCCCTTCGGTCATCGAGGCCGCCACAGCCAGCCCCGCCCGAACCCTGCGCCCGGACTGGACCCCCACCCTCACCACGATCCTGGGGCAGAACCTGGCTCAGCGGGTCCTCGCCGACCCCGCGTGGCCGGCGTTGGTCACCGCCGTCGACACCGCCACCCACCACGGGTGGACCGCCCCCGACGTCCTGGCCACCGCCACCGAGCTGCTCCGGTCGGCCACCGACACCGCCACCGACACCGACACCCCCCGCGTGCGCGCCGACGAGCTCACCACCGCACTCGTGTGGCGGGTCGAAGCCCTCCTGGCCACAGCCTCCACGACCGCCAACGACGGCGGCACCGACACCGGCACCGAGCACCTGATCGAACCCGCCGACCACGACGGCGGCTACGACCCCGAACCGGAGAACGCTGCCCCCGACGACGCCCACACCGTCCTCGACGTCGAACTCCCCGATGGGGCCGACGGTGTCATCGACCAGGTCGACGCCCTGGCCGCAGTCAGCACTGATGAGGACCTGCTGGCGCTGCTCGACGCCGGGCCAGTGGTCGACGACCTCGAGGGCGTCGCGGCCGGGCAGGACACGATCGGCGACGTCGGGGTGGATTGGGATGGGGCGTTGCTCCTGGAGCTGCCCTACACCGGGCTGGCCCCGGCCGAGCAGGTCACCCAGATCATCGCCGACCTGCAGGCGTCCCGGGACGCGGTGGCCACCGCCCGTCACCAGCTGCTCACCGACACCTCCCCGCACCTGCAGGCGGCGATGCCCATGCTCATCGCGATGCGGACCCGGGCCGACGCCCTCCGCCCGGTGGCCGCCGTGGATGCTGCCGCGCACGAGCTGTGGATCGAAGCCGAGCACGCGGTGGAAGCCGCCGAGCACACCGTGGCCACGCTGCAACGCGCGCTCGCCGAGGCCACCGCGGGGACGAGCGCTGGCTCTGCGGACGACCTGGGCCCGCAGCTGGCCTCCGCGCGGGACCTCGTGGCCTACACCCGACAGGAGGTGACCGCCCGCCGGGCCGAGTGGGACACCGCCCACGGTGCACTGCTCGCTGCCGCCGGCCCCGAGGGCGTGATCACCGGCACCGACGTAGACCAGGCCCGACTGACCGCCGACGCCCTCGACACCCACGCGCTCACCGGGCGCCGGGAGACCGTCCGAGCCCTGGAAGGGGCCCTGGTCCGGGCGGAGAACCGAGCCGCCCACGAGCACGCCCGCGCCGAGCTCGCGCTCCCTGTGGCGGCAGCCACCTCGGCCGTGGCCACCGACACCGCCACGCAGCCAAGTCGCGCCGCCACCGCGGTCGCACCGGACACCGCAGTCCTGCCCGACGCCACTCCCGATGCCCGCACCGCGGTGCCTGGTGCGACGGTGGCCGCACCGGCCGAGCCGGGGTGGCGGCGACTGCTCGGCCCCCGACCCACCGAGCCGGCGCGGGCAGCGCGGTGGGAGCAGACGGTGGCCGCGGTCACCACCTACCGGGCGATTTACAACGTAACCAGCACCAATCCGCTGACCCCCCTGGGGTCGGCACCGACCATGGGCTCCGACGAGGCGCTCATCTACCGGGCCGTCACCAAGCAGTGGAGGACCACCATGACCAGCCCCGACACCAACCCCGGGGTGGGGGAGCCCCCGAGTGCTGTCACCGCACGCCTGGCCGAGGTCGAGCGTCGCCTGGCGCATCTGCGGGAGCGGCGTGAGGCCCGCCGCGACCACGCCGAGGACACCGTGACCTCGCAGGACGGGATCACCGACGAGCACGGCTACGGCCATGACACCGGGTACAACGCCGCCGAGCGGAACCGTGGGTCCGGCATGGGTTACTAGCGCCGTGAACAGCCGTGGGTGGCTAACCGGGGTGTGTGCGGGACGTAGAGCGGGGTCCCGCACAGCGAGGAGCCCCGCATGGCCCGTCGAGGCCGCAGCACCCCGCCCGGTGCCGACCCGATGTCGCTGGACTTCCTGTGGGGAGCCGACGACAGCCCCGACGACGACCGGGCCGAGCACGACCTAGACGGTGGGCGCGCCGACAGCGCACCCGAGCACGAGCAGCAGGCGGCCGGGACCCCGGTGGTCGGGACGCAGACAGGAGAGACCCATGAGCGTGATCTACACCGAGACGGTGCGCCGCTACTTCATCGAGCACCGGCCCCCGCTGGCCATAGAGGCGCTGGGTAACCCGCAGGAGACGGAGGACTTTTTCCGGTACCTGGGGGCGCAGATCGAGGAGCAGGTACAGCAGAGCGAGGACCAGATCACCGGGCCCGCCCCGGAGGGGGAGACCTACCTGGAGCACGTAGGCCGGATGCGGATGGCCCGGGCGCAGGCCCAGGAGATCGCCTTGGCCGACCTGCTCTACCGTCTGTACGAGGAGGTACGTCTACGGCTGCTGGCGAAGTTGGACGAAGACGGTGACCCGTGGGGCGGGAGTTACCAGCCTGCGGTAGTCGAAATGCTGGACAAGCGAGAGTTAGAACAAGCGCGCAATGCTGCTCGCGTTGACGCGGTGGATTATCTACGCAGCCAGGTTCCGTTCTAGAGATGACTGCCAGACGTAACCGACGCGCTGGTGTCGAGGACCTGTGGCGGAAGTCGGACGGGTCACCGTCGAAGCTGAACGGTACCGGCCTACGCTGGCGCGCCCGATACGTAGACGACGAGAACCGGGAGCACACCCGCCGGTTCCGCATCAAGCCAGAAGCGGCCAGGTACCTCGAAGAGATTACGACGTCCCAAGTCACCGGCACCTACGTCGCGCCGAAAGCGGGGTTGGCCACGGTCGAGGTGATCCACGGGCAGTGGTCGGCCGCTCAGGGCCACATCAAGGCCACGACGGCAGCAACGCGGGCGGTGACGTGGAAGACGCACGTACGGGACCGCTGGGGCGCCGTGGCGGTAGCGCAGGTGCAGACCTCGGCGGTACGGGCATGGGTGGCCGAGCTGGTCAACCACGGGGCAAACCCGGCCACCGTCGAGAACGCGCTCGGGGTCTTGCGGATGACGCTGGACCTGGCCGTGGAGGATCGCCGACTCCCCCGGAATCCGTGCACCGGAGTGAAGGCACCGCGCCGGCAGCACCGGCAGCGCGGCTACCTCACTCACCAGCAGGTTGAAGATCTCGCGCAAGCGGTGCGGAGCAACCCGGAGGTGATCCGGTTCCTGGCCTATACCGGGCTGCGCTGGGGTGAGATGGCGGCCTTGAAGGTCGAAAACATCGACATGCTCCGCAGGCGCGTCAACGTCATGCAGGGCGTCGTGGAGGTGAAGGGCACGCTCGTCTGGTCGACGGCCAAGAACCACGAGCGCCGCTCGGTGCCGTTCCCGGCGTTCCTCACTGAGCAGCTGGCGGCACTGATGGTCGGCAAGGCCCGCGGGGATCTGGTGTTCACCTCGCCGGAGAGTCATGTGTTGCGGGTGTCGTCGTACCGGCCGCGGGTGTTCAACGATGCCGTGAAGGCGTGCCAGGGCCAGAGCGAGGACTTCCCGAAGGTGACACCTCACGATCTCCGGCACACCGCGGCCTCGCTGGCGATCAGTGCGGGGGCGAACGTCAAGGGCGTGCAACTGATGCTCGGGCACAAGTCGGCGGCGCTCACGTTGGACACGTACGCAGACCTGTTCCCGGACGACCTGGAAGCGGTCGCGGAGGCACTAAACGCGGCGGCGCTCGCAGCTGCTGCGTACTCACTGCGTACCGAAGAGCAGTAGAGCCAACCTTCGATTTCTCGAAAAGTGCCTCTACCTGCGGTGATGCCGGTCGGGGTGACAGGATTTGAACCTGCGGCCTCTTCGTCCCGAACGAAGCGCGCTACCAAGCTGCGCCACACCCCGTGGAGCCCAGTGCAGTCTAGCGAACGCGGCGAGCGCCGCAGACCAGCCCGACGATCACCGCGCAACCGCTGCCGCGAGCACCGGTGGCGCCGATGGGGCGTGCCGCTGTCCGGCCACGAGGGTGAGCAGGGTGGCCTCCGGTCGGCAGGCGAACCGGACCGGTGCGTACGGCGACGTGCCCAACCCGGCGGAGACGTGCAGCCAGGTGTGCGCACCCCACCGGGATGGTCCCTTCGCCCGGCTGCGGTCCAGGTCGCAGTTGGTGACCAGGGCACCGACGAACGGCAGGCACAACTGGCCGCCGTGGGTATGCCCGGCCAGCACCAGGTCGTAGTCGTCGGCGGCGAACTGGTCGAGGACCCGCGGTTCGGGGGAGTGGGTCAGGGCGAGGCGAAGGTCGGCGTCACCAGGTGCTGGCCCGGACACCGTGCCCAGCCGCTCCCGGTGCAGGTGCGGGTCATCCACCCCGATCGCCGCCACCCGCACCCCGCCCAGCACCAGCCGGTGGCAGTGATGGGTGGCATCCAGCCAGCCTCGTTCGCTGAACGCGGCGCGGAGGTCATGCCAGGGCAGTGGCACCCGATGCACCCGCCGGTGCGAACTCGTCACGTAGTGCAGCGGGTTCTTCGGCTGCGGCGCGAAGTAGTCATTGCTGCCGAAGACGAACAGGCCCGGGCGCTCCAGCAACGGTCCCAAGGCCTGCACTACCGCCGGAACCGCCCGGGGGTGCGCCAAGTTGTCACCGGTGTTCACCACCAAGTCGGGCTCGAGGCGGCCCAGCTCGCGTATCCAGCCCTGTTTGCGACGCTGCCCAGGTGTCATGTGCAGGTCGCTCAGGTGCAGCACGCGCACCGACGCCGACCCGGGCGCCAGCACGGCCATGGTGTGCTCCCGAAGGACGAAGGCGTTGCGCTCGATGCCAGCGGCGTAGCCGACACCGGCTACTCCCATTGCGGCGGCGGTCAGGGACGCCCGGGTCAAGGCCTGCGAAGCGGTCATCTGTGGCACCACTCCAGCGTACGAGGCGCAGCCCAATCTGCTCGACCTGCTGTGCAGACATCCCGAACGACCGCATCGCATCTCCACGCCAGACAAGATCAAGACCGAGGTGGCGCGTTGACCCATGAGACTACTGTGGTTTCCGACATGCGATCGCCGAGTACTGGCTCACCACCGACACCATCGGCCTTTTCGCGCAGCTCGGCATCAACCCGAGCTGACCGGCCCGAGGCCGCAAGGGTGGCCGGCCCACGGCGCTGAGCCGGTCAAGCGCAAGCAGGCCACCCGGATGATCACCGACGGCGTGCCGATCGTGGCGGTCGCCCAGGCTCTGCGGGTGTCGCGGTCCACGCTGTGCCGGCAGCTGAGGCCGATGCCGGCGCCTGGGTCGTGACCCGGCACGTCTTCCTCGACGACCAAGCGGCGCGGTTATGTGCTGGAAGCAGCGGCGGTGCCACCGGGAGATCTGGCGCCGCTGCGCAGTGTGGAGCGGGGTCTAGTGCTGCCGGGGCAGCGGCGAGTGCACATGAAGGACGAGCGGGACTCCCAGCGACGGGAGATGGCGGCGGCATTGGTCGACGCCGGGGTCGAGGTGGTCATCTACGACGCGGGTCGCCGGTACTCGACGCAGCGCCGGGCGCGGGAGGCGTGCCTGCGGGCGGTAGTGACCGACGCGGCGGCGGAGGCGGCGGCCCTGCTGGTTCTTGAGCAGGACGACTCGCTGGTGCAGTGGGACGCGCAGCATCTCATCGAGCTGGCCCGCGCCACCGGGTGCCGCGACAGGCTGCGCTACGACCACCTGCGGGCCTCGGCGGAGCAACTGCTGGCGGTGCCCGATGCGGTGGCGTGGTGCTGGGCACGCGGCGGGGAGTGGCGTCGCCGCGTGGACCCCGTCGTGCGTTTGATCCACCAATTATGAACCCGCATGGGCCCGGGAAAGCGCGAAGCCCGAGCGCCGCGTCCGTCCGGACGGGTCTCGGGCTCACTTCCCGAAGCTCAACGCAACGGACACCACCGATCATACGGGGCCAGCGCGGCACGAGCCAGGGCCGGTGCGGACCGCGCTATCCGCCCCGCCGCGTCCCCGCAACCAGCCCGCCCAAAGCGGATATCGTTGATCTTCACATAGCCCCCTTCACCGGGCTTCTTCTCGGGCGGGGCTTACGGCGACTCGAACAGGTGTCCACTCACCGACCTGCGACGTACCCAGTTGCCGTTCGGCTACTGGGATAGTCGCTCAAGAGAGGTCCTGCGCTCCTTGCCATGCTCGCGGTTGTCGTGTCTCCGGGTGGGCGGACGAGTAAGAGCTCGCGCGGATAGGTCCTTCAGGGGTCCGGCTGAGTGGGATCGTCCTTGGCCTGTTGGAGTGCCAAGGCCTCCAGTTCGGTGGTGAGTTCGCGGAGCCGTCGGGAGTTGTC
>JAABUP010006004.1_pt1 | contig 17815 bp, 13 predicted proteins | sample 5559201 | NCBI WGS metagenome assembly JAABUP01 (sample SAMN10711887, study PRJNA513373) | rock metagenome | isolation source: Antarctica rocks | place: Antarctica
ACTCCGCTCCTCCCCCCGGCACCACCCTAACCGCCTCCGGACCCCCAGCTTTAACCGACCCAGCCGCAAGAGCAAGACTGCGCAAGTAAGGAGGACCGCCCCAACTCGCGCTGTCGTTCGGACCGCCGCCCCTCGAGAGTAGGAAGCTGATTAGGGGGACGTTGGCGAATTATTGAGGCCGTAACGAGAGCTGAGCCGGTGTAGCCGGGGAGCCGGGGAGCCGGTGGTTGATGTCGAGACCGGCGTCTAGCAGGCAGGCGTAGACCTCTGGCAAGCCGCTACAGAGGGCGGAGATGGCGAGATCTTTGGGGTCGATGGTGCCTGGGAGGAAGTCGGAGCTAGCGTCTTTAATGGCGAAAGACGAGTTCATGAGGTAGGGTTGGGGATCTGAAAGTGGGTAGATCATCTGCTCTCTCTCTCTCCGCCTTCAAGACGAGTCTGATAACTCGACTTGCGGATCAGATCAAGGGAAGTTTGCTCCGGGGATGTACGTGCCTGTGGTTAGGAGCGAGCGGAGGGGAGGGACGTCGACCGTTTTGGCGGCTTTGGTGGCGGTTGCGAGCGGAGTGTTAGAGGATGACATTTGTATCATCGATTAAAAACCAGCTATTGAGAGTTCAATCTGTAACGATTCGAGATGAATGTATAATGAAGGAAGAAGAGAAGAGGGTAAAAACTATGAAAAGACGAAACCGTCGACCAAGATTGGAATGAGTGAGGCAGTAAGATAGTAACAATACGGGGGAAGGAGTGAGTATACGTGGGTTGTTTTGATATAACCCCGCGACCCTCTATTAGAGTGTAGCAATTGGAAACACCTAGACGTCGACTTGAGCGGCAGAGGTGTCAGTATATTAGTTCGACCGGGATGGCTAAGCCGGCAGGATTGTGGGTAAGGTCAGGTGTCTCTCCTTGAGGCAGGTAATATTAGTTAACAGAAGTTTTGCTCCTGGCTTTCAGAAATGCATCAACTGCTCTTACTGTACATGTTCTTGTCAGTAGGTTCGTTGTAGCCTTCTGTTAGATGAACAACTTTCGCCATATCAGTCTCCAATTCAAGGATTTATCCAATCTACTACCCATGAGTTTCCAGATCGTAATCACTTACCCATCACGCCCCCAGATATTTGTCTGCAATTTATTTCCAGGCTCCAACGCCTTCTGTCTGCCAGATCGAAGAGTAAAAGATGTTGGACAAGGTGATTTTAGATCGGTTCAACTTCCAGTACCACGCCATTTGGCTGCGCCGACACGAGTGTTGTAAGAGCCCATCGAAAAGCCTCTTCTTAAATATATCTTGCCGCCCTCATCACAGCCAAACCACTCCTCCACACAACTGTCACCAGCTTGGCACCCCTCATTTAGTTCCATTCCCCTTTGTAAGATCCTCTTTTGAGCCTCTCATGTTCCAGAACTTTATACGCTCCTAGATATTCCAACAGCATGTTGAGCTTTCCTTGACGTACACGTGTACTGCTTGTAGATTCTCGCGTATATTGGCCGCTTGGGTTGATGGAGCGAAGATCAAGTGGCAAACGGTAGGCTTGCATGATTCGATCGAGCTGGCTGTCTGTCAAAAGTCTGGTGTTAGCGCTGAAGGGTAGAATGTAATCAGATCTAATTCGGTGGTGTTAACACAAGGGCAAAGTTATTGGCATAGAACTATATATCGCGAGCAGACAACATGGGGATTCGAGTGCATAGACCTTTGAGAACACCGGGAAAAGACATAACGAGAGCAGAGCTCCGAGTCCACTTACTATCAAGAACCTTCATTTGATCTACAGTCTTAGGAAGATTGAATTCTTGGGGATAACGACCTTCCTCAGTCATGTGTGGATTGATCTTAGCATACTTTGCGTAATGGGGAACTCCATAGTTAGCTAGCGTTGCTGCTAGGTTAACTCTTCAAACGGATCTAGTCAGTCATGAGCTTCGGCTGGGACCACAATTGAACTTACCGGCAGACAGTAGAGTATATACCAGCTGAATTCGTCTCTGAGCAATGGGTCGGACCGGGACTGCGAGACGGGTTATATCTGTAGTCTTCTTCTAGATCAAAATCATTGGCATAGGGCGTCCTTGGTCTCATAGGGCTCATTCCACATCGTGTACCGCTGTCGAAATAACCGCCTGGTGAGAGACCATATCGGGCCTGGTCCAAGCCGCTCGCCAGGTCCAAGTTCATCATACGAGGGTCAGTACCAAGGGGTGTACCCGGTAGTGATCTGTAAGAATCATGCTGAGGGTGGGCGGACATCATCTTTGAAGTGCAAGGAGTAGGCCCATTTGGTGGATGCAGCATGGCTATAATGGTAGCTAGTAGTTCAAGGTGTCAAATTATCAAAAGCAACAAGAACCCCCACAAGACAAAAATTGTGCTCTCGAGAAGATCTAAATATGATGCTCCAATATCAATTGTGATCACACTTGAAAAGTTTGGTTGCCTAGGCTGACTAGAAAGGTTCGTGATATGCCAACACACAAACATACTCGCTGACGGCAATGGCAAACATGGAATTTTGCGGAGATCGAGAGCCTCATACTTGCCGCTAAGATCGCACGACATACCAATGCGGCGCTGGGCCCGTGGTTATGTCTATTAGTCAGGCCTATGGCTGAGAAGATTCAGACGTCAGGTCCTTCCCGCTTCGGCTTCCTGCAGAACCCGATTTGTAACAGCCGTCGTTGAATAATGTAAGAGGCTACTATACAGAACTGAGAATTCGTTTACTTCGTATTGAGCTCTCGCTATCGTTATAACTGGTTTGCGTCTCCGTAATAGTTGAGGTGGCGAACCACGCATCGAACAAACCACAATAGATGTGTTTGGCCAGTGACTTTGGGCAGGTTCGCAGATCATCTGCTGCTGAAATACGACATGCTTGCTATACTTGCCAAGAATGGTTAATGTTTCCCAGCTTGGCGCTAAATCTTTCAGATGTTCGGATCGCTCGAGGAGTTATTATCCGTGCAATAGAAGCACTTGTCCGCATCGGAGTCTTCTGTGTACGAATAGTAGTCCTTGAGACTATTATAGCCATTGTCATTGACCTCTGAACCGAGCGAACAATGCGAGCGTGTACTGAAGATCTTCCATGACATAGGTTATACTGAATAGCTGCATATAATCTTCTGAGCTTTGTCGTGGGCCTTTGACCATACCATAGACATCTTCGTCTACTTTTAGACCGGACAGAGCCACCTCTTGCTTTTCAGTCCTCTTCAGCGATAGCATTACTGTCATCTGACGAGAACGCATTCCGCGATTTCGCTCGCGCAGTCTGAAAATCATCTGTCTCGCTGCCACTCGTCATCGGTCCCCCAATACTGAAAGTCCGGGCCCGACCATTCGGTCTTTCTGCCAAGGTTGGAGCTCGAGGTCTCTGCCTGCCTCGGGCTCTTCCACCAATATATGGAATTTCATATGCGACAGCTCGAACAAGGTAAAGAAGGACGTCGTAGATGATGAAAAGGGCCCATGGCCCAATAGTCATGATACCCAATAGCAGCTAAGGTAGCGATGTTAGCAAATTTTGTCCGTGATGGAACGTAAGCCTAGGCTTACGAAAAACCGTATGATCCAAGTTTCCACAATCGTGAGGTGGGCTGGGAGGATGGAGAACCACGGCATTGTGGTTGTGTACTGTGGCAATTCTGAATTGAAAGTCGTGAAGGTGTCGCGCGAGACGCCCAGAAGTCCAATGCTCGATGCAATCCCACAGCCTCAGCGGCGGTCACGACATGCACTGTTGTAGTAACGCGGTATGGGAGGAGGCACGTATGCGATTGTCGCCTATAAGGTATATAGAGGAGTGTGATTACTAGTGGGTACAAGTATTCTATTGAGAAGGTTTACGGAGCCGAAGTTTGGCCGAGGGGGCATTTGATATTTTCCATTCTCCCCAACCACCAGCTACTACAGAAGCATTTCAAGCACAACCATCCAGTAACCTGTCGCTAGCATGACGTTGGTAACCATGCCTTGTCTTCTGATGTGTTCCTATCCTTTTGCAAGTTGACATTCCTTCATAGCAATATTATTCGCCCAATGATTTACCGGCCTCAGGTAAATGACTGGCTCTTGGCCGAGCGCTGTCTGGCTCCTTAGGTAGATATCCCGAGGCTCTCACTGTTGCTAGCTCAGCGCGGCCACGTCTTGTCTCGCACTGTTTTCTTCATCTAAATTGAATATCTTGAGCTCTGTTTGTCCAAACATCTAAGAAGTTGCGACCATACTTGTGGCGAGACATGACGGTGCCTATAGTTCAAAGAAGCCCGCATGTCCGGTGAATAACGCCTTGACTATCTCCAGCACCCTGTTGTAAGATATTAGGTTTTCAAATTTTCCATGTTAAAGTTAATTACGATGCTTGCACAGCTGCAAGCATCCAGTAGTCCAGATTTCTTCGTTCGCCACACTGCCAGACGAAATCATCATAATGATCCTAGAACTACTTCTAGTGTGTTGCAAGGAGTATGCCTACGTGGTGAGCGACAAGACAGGGCTGCAAGAGACCGTCATAGTCCAGGAAGGCTGTATCCACATAACTAAGATGTGTCCCGGAGCCTACGACGAGGTCGTAATGAGACGTTCCACCTCTCTCTACCCTCGCCTTCATCTCCCAGAGCCAGTTTGCGAGGTCGCCATTTACACCTCCAAATCCGTTCCATGCTTGAATGCTTTCCTCGTCAACAAGAACATACCAAATGGCCCCCCGAGGTATTCTATAGTAAGAACATGTTTCATATGCAACACTTGCAGATGGCGGTCCCTTTATGAAAGACCGCGGGGCGTACAATTTGAAGCTCATTCAATAGCTTTCCGTACCGTATTGCAGCTCACTTGTTCTCGGTAAGCTACGACGCTGGTAGGGAGATATAGCCGTTGAGCATTTCACCGAAGACGACGGTGCTTGGGAAAATACATTCCGCTTCCTCGGCATCTATTTACTAAACCTGAAACATGTTGACTTGCGCTTTGATGGCGGGATTCCACCGTCATACCGTCTGTTATAATCTATATTCTTCGCCAGCAACAATCGGAGACAGAGAGCCTTCATCTTGGACCAGACCGAGATTTCAGTCACACAAGGGATTTACCTCGGAGTGTATCCCAGAATTAGCAACCATTGGCAGAGGTGCAATATTCACTCCTCCAGCGGAAACAGAGACTCGGACGGTGACTGTATTTTCCGGGTCGCAGTGTACGCACTTGTCGAACCATGGCTTGAGAGAAAGATTGGGGACACAACTGTTCCGGGTATTGTACTATTAACGGATTATCAGCATCGAAGATAATTACCTTGCGCTAATGTAGTCTCCACGAGCAGCAATGATCTCTCATTTACACTGACGCGATACCTTCACCTCGCCTTTTAGAGCAGCAACGTTGGCTTCATGTAAGTTAGAGGCGAGATAGGGAACACCATGCCATAGCTTTCTTCTTCGAGTCACGGCGTAGTACTGTCATTTCGTTACAGTTCTATACACTTTGCCGACAGCGACATGGACATGGCCATTCGGGGACCTCAAACTTCTATCCTCTATTCTCGTATGACCACCCCGTTTTGGGGAGACTTTCCTCTATTTTCGTTCGCTTTTCTTTGTGCGCGCTCTTCCGGTTTGTGTTCTACTTCGGTTTTTGTAGCATCGCTTTTCCTTTGACCTCAAAGTCCAATGAACAAAGACTCTTTTCTTTCTCCACCCTGAACATCTCTTTCAATATACACCACTCGCCTGCTCTTTGTTTCCGCGCGAACGGTACATATATCTTCAATTACTAACCACTAACCACCTAATCGCCCCCTGAACATCGAAACTTAGAACACAAGCGCTTCTAAATAAAAACATCCCACGCTTCAACCTTCCCCAAGTCCAACCACAACACTACCTCCCCCCTAAAACCCACGAAAATGGGCTCCTGCTCCTCCCACCCCGACCCCAACGATCTCAACAACCTCGAGAACTGCCGCGCCTATGACAAGAGAAATTACGTTTCCTACCCACCCACCTCAAGAAAGGCACAGGCGTACCGGGCGACAGAGAGGAAGGCCAGGGAGAGGAAGGCATTCCAGCAGAGTAGGAGTGGAGGGAGAGGAGCGATGGCGGGGAAGAATGGATATAGTGTTGGGAGCTATGCTTATTAGGTGGGCAAGAGTAGGGGAGATATGGAGTGAGATAAGTCAATACGATCTAATTAAAATGGCATCAAGTCTCTATTTACTCCGCCATCCCTAGTCATGTCGTCTTTCGTCGTTTGTTCGCTGTCTCTTAATTCATCAGCTTTCACTCTACTTATCTCTAGCCCGTTATGTTCATTTTCCGTGAAGCCATGAGTAATCATCTGAACTTGTATTCATGTTCACTGGCGGCCATTTCTTTTCATCTTGCACTATGACACCATCTTCAAAATACGTTGATAGTCCGAAGATCTACGTCTGATAATTCTCTTTCTTACATTTCCTTTTTCGAAAGTTTCTAAATACACTGTACACGGGAAAGTGCAGTTGCTGAGATACGGCTCGGCTACAGTGGACTCGCACTTGTGGAAATGCACCAATCATAGTTACGGGGGTTGGATGGCACCGCCTCGACCTAACGTCTCCTCAATTTTGGTGGAAGAAGACTGGCGTATCTACTAAATAACCTACGGTGGAATTCCACCAGCTCTCATCTGCGGCTACCTTCAAGGCTATTAGCTAGCGTCGAGAGGGCAGTGGATTCAACCATTCAAAAACATTCGGAATAGATCTCTCGGCCGATTTATTTCAGTCGTACCAATAGTTTCACGCCTGTCCTTCATCATTTGCGAAGAGCTTAATGCCGAAACAGGAGGGGTGCAGACTCAACGCCGACGTGAAGATAAGATAAGCAACGGTTTACTCACGGAAGGTTCACCGTGGAATGAACGAAGATTGGTTAAAAAGTCAATTATCAAGATTCACAACTTACCGTAGCTGCGGCTAGAAATTGTTCCCTATAGTACTTTAAGGCCGCGGAGCTCAGGGTCCGCTACATCTTCCACCGCCGATAGCAACGGTTATGTCAGCATTAGCCCCGAACAATCTAATGGCAGCCGCAATATGGTCATACTTTCCGTATCGGAGGTAACCATCAAGAGTCTTGCAGAGTTCAAGGTCGGGGAATACTTCTGGCGAAGGTTCCGGCCCGAATAAGAGAGCTTTCGTGGACCCGGCCCTGTCTCAGCTCGCTTAAGGCTTTAACCTGTACGCTTTCGGAACGAAATGAGAGGCAACCTATTAGCACGCTAACATAGACATCACAAAGCGCAAGAGACTAAACAAGATGCTTCAAGACCCTAGAATCTGAACAAGGGAAACAAGCCATACCTCCAGAAGTAAAAGCCGAATGTGCTACGAGAAGTCATCAAAGTGAGACCCAAGACGCACTTCTTTGAACATTCACTTAACTTTCTAATGTTTAACAAGCTTTTAACTATCAGGAAATTCGTTCAATGCATGTCAAGCACGCTGAAGATCGTGGTTCAGCAAACATGCCTCACTAAGCCTAATCTGCTCGAAATTCAATCTCAACAGAGTGTGCATGCAGTTAGCAAAGATGCAAAGAAGCTCGATGGTCATTTTTCTAGGGTTTGAAGGAATCTGAGCAGCTTTGAGAAGCCTTAGGGTTTCAGAGTTGTGTCAGGACTTCATTGTTTGAAAAACTCTGCTGTGCTGTGCGTTGGTTGCAGAAGCCGTTCCAGCAACCACGACTCTTTCCATGCTCTAGTTACTCTTGTTTTAAAGCTGCCACACACGCCTTAGACTTACCGAAGTGTGAGTATGTAACTTACCGAGATCTTGGTATTTGAGCATGACGCTTCCAAGGACAGCGGCTTCGCTAGGCTTCAAAGTATGAAAATGGTAAACCTACAGATGTGACACAAGATCTAGCGTTGAACGAGGCTAAACAAAGTCGAGAATATTATACCAACCTCAGTTTCGAACCAGGACATGTCTGGCCAGAATTGTCGATAGCAGCGGGAATTTTTCAGTGCATCAAAACGTTCAGCATGCCCAGAAAACAAAGGCATATCACCGACATTTGCAGATCCAATACCATCTGCCTATCGAAGAACTTAGACAAAAGACATCACCAAGTACTGTCGTTAAAACAAGGTCCGCCAGGTACAAAGTATCGTTGGTGTGAGAACGGACATCACGAAACGGTGGGCTAACATTGGCAACCGAGCTTCTATCAATCGCTAGCTCAAAATTGGCAACGAGCGAAACCACGACGAACCAAAGTAGATTCAGACGATTTCCTTTCTTCTTCCGAATTGATTGAAAAAATACAGTCTATAACATGACACAACGATCAAGAAGCAGGATATGAAGTCCAAGATAAGTTGCATGCTCTTCAATGAGAAAGAGACAGTATGACTATTATAGCTGCATTTTATTGGTTTCCGCAAACGTCAGCTAATCGCCGATGTCTCACTGGAAACTTCGTCGGTCGATATTTTTAAATCTCGAGGCGAACCTAACTCAACATGCAATTTTGAATGCACCGCCGACTATACGTTTCGGTTAACACCGTCATATACGACAACCAGGCGAGATCTCCCAAGCGAAGGGAGTTACCTTCTCATCATCTGCAAGGCCTATTATTGACTGAGAGGTCTCTGGAATCTATGGTTGGGAGCAATTGATATGAACTCACGAGGTCTGGAGACTTGTCCGTCAAAATACTGGTCTTTACGTGACCAAGTCGTCGCTATGAAGAGTCTTGCTGTGGTGACGCAGGGCTTCGGAAAGAAAACGCAAGATATTGAAGAGAGCATGAGATCATAATTAAATTTCTTGTAAATTCGAAGCCATGTACTTGAGAAGGTTCCGGTAAAAAACCGGCATGTTCCCTCGTGGCAGAAAAGCCGCACATCTTGATCGAGTTCTCACTTAGGAACGCTTCAGGAAGCATCGAGAACATTCATTCACCAGCCCCAAACAATTAGGGTCATGTCACGCCGCCCCCACATTGGGTCCCGCAAGCCTTCGCCGTCACTGTCGATGCAGGACTGGACACATCGGTACAGAAGCCGACCACCTACAGATTCATCAGTTCTTTGACGGCCTGCACAGACAATACTCAGAAGGCTAGGTGAGTTCTTCCCTGCCTTAGCGGAGTTTAACCCTACAGATCGTTCTATTTCGCAAACATTGTCAGCTATATTAAGGCCCTGGCTCTCAACCACCTTGAGTACCCTAGCTACCACCACCAGCATCATCACCAGGACCGCAACTACGGCCAACGGCCACAGTGTCATTATCTGCAGCAGTAACATAAACCCTCCGCATGTCCCCCGATGCAATGGCATGCCGCGGGTCTGGCACGGTGTAGTCAACATTACATGAAACTGTCAGAATTCGACTTACATCAACACCGCTAGTTGGGGTAGTTCAAAAAATCATGCCCAGGACCATCTTCGTCAATCTTCGACCGGTTGTAAACACGACGAAGTGATGGAGAGTACTGCAAGATAAGGCAGCAACTCGCCTCAAGCTTAAGTCTGATGGTAACTTGAAACCTTCCTTTTACAATATACGCTTTGCAGGCAGCAGGTATGTTTATATTTCAAACAATTGCAACCCAATCACTACGGTCAGTAATACTTGTGTGTTGGGTGAAAGCTCTATAAGTGGCCGTGGTCTCCTTCAACGAAACGACACATTTTTGATGAAGTCTTCACCAATTATCGACTGGGAAAGTTATATATTCACTGCATCGATGAATATGCGTTTACACTTAGATTCACTAGGAAAACTAGGTAAGGTGTCATCGACAACAAGTTTGAGGTTCTTCCCTGTCAAAGCTTTTATTTAAATGCATCCCGAACTTTCTCGCAGACAACATTGGGCCTTTGAGCATACTCACGCCTTGCGTACTTGCAGCCGCGATCCTGTGCCTAGGCTGGATTGATATCCACTTACACACTAAGTGTACGTATATCGAAGGCTGGTGTGCTGTTCTTTCGAACGAATGGATTTGCCTGCCCAAGAAACTACTCATAGGGGTGAAGCCATGGTAGGATACATTCCACAATCTCGACGAAATTGCACCACCCACAATAACCTACTTATCTTTATTAACACATCTTATCATTTTTCTATATAGTTACTTCCCTAGGATAAACATTCCAACTACATATATCTCCTTCAATTGGGACCACTGTCAAGCAGAGCAGTATAAATCATGGGATCAGAAAGGCTTTCAACTTGTTGCTGCACCTGAAAGCTTTCTGCTTCGACTGGTTGCATACCGATTTGACTCAGGCGATAGACACTTGCCCTCTCCGAAAATAATCGCAATTCGACCGCTAAAATGCACAACCCCTTTGCCGACCTTAACTACACCTAATATCGAAACTTACAACGGCACTTTTATGTTCAGAGCCAACCAGAAATATAGTGAAACCCGTTCATGAGCGCTTGGCCTTTAGGATCTATCATCAGTTTTTCAATGCGATTCTCCTTGTATATCTGCAGGAAAATAACCTCACAGCAGTATTTTGTCACCACGAAGAGCTCACTTGACACAAAGAACACAAGATTATCCTGCCTTCAAAGCTTGAATTAAGCTAAACAACCTGCTCTATAGACTACAAGAAGATCTGCAATCTTGTCACAGCTGTTTTGTGTCGAAATCAAGACTTGGGACAAGGCACATTAGTATTAGTCTTAACGAATTACTGCAAAGGTTAGTAGACTTCTATGTTGTGCGGCATGACCGACTCACTCAGGTTGCGATTATTAAACGTCAATGAAGACGAAGTGCAAGGGGAAATGTTCATCGAAGATAAAATAGCCAGAAGATAAGACTGTAGTTTAAGTTTCGAGTACAAAGTGAGAACCTGCAAAAAAGAGCTTGGCGACTCTTACGACAAATCTGCTCAAGAACATCGATCTCTTTATGTCAACGAAGCATTTGTCGCATTTTTTAAGGCTCGCAGAGATTGAGCTCGAAGAGCTACAGGTTACTTATCTGAATTCAGCTCGCTACGCGAGACGGTGTCTTACATCCAAATGTTTACCTCTACTACAAACAGTCCTGCTATATTTCTTCTTCTATACAACTCATCTTCTCTGACCTTCCTTACCCACATTATCAAAGAATCTGAAAAAAGTGTTGCAGAAAAAGCTTCTTGTGAAACAGCTCCAGCATTATTATTTACAGCAAAACTTATCCACATTTTCAACCCCTTTCTACCTTTCAATTCTATCCTCTTAGCAGCTGGTCTGCCTCTCAAAAATTTCAAGCTTGCAACTTATTCCACCATGTCCCACGTTCAAGACGTCCCTGCGCGATTCTCAGCGCCAGCTTTCCTCTCCGTCAACGATAGCCTTCAGGAGCTTCACGCTGGAAAGAAGAACCTCGAGAAGATGTTGGTGATTAAGGATGATCCTCAAACTAGCCACGCGAAGATGAAGGGCATTGAAGTGTGTAAAACTCCTTCTAAAGAAGGTTAATATCAGGAGCTACCACAACGAGATGAGCAACGCCAGAATGCAAGGGTTGAAAGAGAAGGTGAAGGAAACAGACGCGGCAGCGGCGGTGACAAAAGACTTGGGTCTATTTGAACCGGTCTGCGCAACATGTTTTCTCGAAGATAGATAAATCTTCACATATACGAACGGTCCAAGAGGTTTTTCTAAGCAAGAGGAGAGCAGAGATTAGTGAACAGTCTCGAGTGAAATGCGGATATCGAGAACTGACAATGCAGGACCGGTATAATTTTCCGCCACGGTAACCGCGGCTCATTCGATATCGCAGACGTCAAGGCCTTGGAACATCAAAAGTTCGCGTGATTCGATGCGCCAGTCGTTCAAAAGAATGCAACTACTATGATTGTCATTTTTTGGCACCAAGAGAGCATCTTGCACGGTCTCAAGCAAGGTATTTTGTGGCAAAGAATGTGAAAGCCATTTAGAAACTTGTGGTTGTGTTGCGGCATGAGGTGGAGGAGTTGCTGGGTGTCTATCTGTGATGCAGTACTTAGAGCGGACAAACGCTGCCACTGATCTCTTGGCTAAGTTCGCCGCTGAAAAGCGACTCGGACGGTGGATGCACACATTGTGAGTCTAGGGCGAGATATCCACGAGTGAAGAGCTTTGAACTGATCTATCAACATTCTCTTGCGAGAGAGAAAGCAATACAAATCAAGCACCTCTCCTTGTACATGAGAGACTAAAGGGTTGTTCGACAAATTCGACACGCAAATGGTGAGAGTTGCAGAGCTATTGGTACGAAAGGCAATAATTGAACGCGTCCACGGCAAGTTAGTCGCCAACTTCTGTCGCGCGGGCTATTTGTCTAATCAATTTCAGCAGATGAATCAACCCAGGCCCGCTTGTGCTACAAGTCCGGGCATTTTTTTCGTCGTAAGATTATCCAGGCCGCGCTACCCAAGAAACGCAGCTGCGAGGGGCTTAACGCAAAGAGAATCTCTGGCTTTCACATTCACTATGCAGTATGATTATTTTATCAGTAAAGGACCCGGAGATTAGGAAGTCAATACTGGAACCTCACAAAAAGACGAAGAAAGATCTGGTCTAGCATCTTACTGATTCGAACATGAGAGGCCCAATCTGAATAGTCATGATATGTTTCGAGGCACTCAACCCCAACCTAAAGTCATGGGTGAGGTTTTGCGGGCGTAGCCTTCGTGGCCGGCAAAAATACTTCTTTCCTGGTCGTGAAGAATGCGTCGCAATATAACCTCAATCTAGGGTTTCATCACTTTACTCGGTTCAAGTTGGCAGGTTTATTAGTTTTCAGACGCTGGGTAAAGTACTTCGAGGTTACTACGATGTAAAGTCACACTCGCAGTGCTATGAGAGATCTGAAAACGAAGATTGACAGTTCAGCTGGTTCGAAGAAAATTAGGGCTATCTCTCGCCTCAGAAGGGATGGAAAGACCAATTGCAAGCTCTTAATAAAGGAGAATTGGAGAATATAAAAGGGGAAGAACAGACTTGATGCAAGAATTGCTCTCTTGAGAGATAGCTTACAGGTGCTAGTAAATGACTCAAAAAATTGCAAGCCAGATCCGAAGCAACGTAAAGCTACATTAACCCTAACCCTTCGTGAGCTTATTCGACGACGACGTTATCGATACCATCGCGGCTCTTTGATATGGCCTCCTTGCCTCGTTCATTTCGCCAACAAGCGTTGCTTCGCTACATCAGCACTTTCGTTCTAACGAAGAATCCAAGAGAGAGCTAGATTGTAATACTCTCGCCAAATTCACTTATCATTACCCTGCCTTTTGATAGCGGAACCCTCCTTCCACGAAGTAATGGAGTTAATTCTCGCTTGTGTCGAGCGGGTACCTGGTGCTGGTGAAGAAACACTGCTCTCAACATTCATCTACAACCTTTGAATTGCTAAGAAGACTGCTTCAAGAGAACCATGTCAGCGACAGCGACTCTTTGATGTCGTTTCGAAAATAAAAGTAGTTCTCATCCAGAACGTGGTCACGATTAACAACCTAGCGAATGAAGTCTCGCAGTACATGCGAGGTATTAGGTTTGGTGACGCAATCGTCCAGTCCATGGTGTTTAACTTACACTGGGAAAACATGTCAAAGGAGATAAGGCGGCTTACGTAGGCACCATCCTGGACTTGTACCGTCGCATGGCAGAGCACGCCAGTCACCTACGCACAGCACGACACCGTCCATATGTGCCCTCGTACAGAAAGCTCATGGGACACTAAGTGATAAGAATTGAACAATCACATATCATACCTTAGCAACGTTTGAACCGTCAACATCCGCCAAGTATGCTTTCATCATGGAAAAGCTTCATCCTACTCATGAAGTGCTGTTCATTCAAGGACCTCGAAGTACACGAGACACTCCATTCTATACGAAGCATATCCGTAATCTTGCTCTATTATGCGTTCAAATGGAACCCTATATCTATCACGAGAAAATACCCCTTGGGGTTCTTTATTACGCTTTCCTTCACATATCGTCACAATCAATGTCGATAGATGAGATTGAATATCTCATAGAGTTGCGACGTCGAGTCAATATCTTTGACAGTTCGTGAGTTGATCTCGGTGTATCTTTCTTTCATTTTCTTTCGAATAATGAACGACGTATGTGGCAGATCAGATTACGAATTTCCTAGCCATAAGTCTCCTTCTTCATGATCAGCCGGCACAGGATCGGATAATTTCAGAACGAGCGCTAACCCTTTTCTCGCCAGTTCTGTTGGTGATTGCAGGACAGTCTTCATTAAATCTTTCTGCTGTAGTTGCTTATTCAACACAACAAGTACAAGCAGCAATAGAACAGTGAGAGGAATCAGATTACCAGGATACGTTGAGAAATTTTTGCTCTGATGAACTGAAAGGCATAAGACGCCACGAGAAGCTCGCTACTGACAGCTTACTATATATATCTTGATGTTCACAACAAGCACACAGGGGCTTGACTTCGGATCTTAGCCCGTTACATTCTTCCGTATGCCCCAGACTTACGACCTCTTCATGGATAATCACCTCAACGTTGCGAGGATAGTGCACGTCATCTATTGCGGCTAAAGATACTCAAAGTTCGGCGGCCGTCAAAATTCAAACGACAATGGTGAGCAGACACTACCACCAACGGAACTTTTCAGAATGATCTAGTTTTGCTGATCTATAAGCTTATCAACCGAAATTTAAGCTTTCCATTCTATTCGCAACCAAACTCGCTTTTTCAATTCTGATGGTTCTGTGTAACAGGTAATGTTACATTCAAAACCTTATATAAAACAAATCACTGCGAAATCGAAGGCCATGATTCCACAAGCGTACTGCTCATGCTTGCAATTGAATGGAAACGATTTGATATTTCGTTTCGTTGTCGATTGGCACAGAGCAACACTCGCTATCTAGTTAGTACTATATGGGCATCAGATGTGGCGAACATAACAACCAAACTTGAAAGACCTACCTCTCGACTATCCCAGCCCTTTGTACGAAGCCAGGCACTTCCGCCTACTTCGCTTTTATTTTATGCGTACATTACGTTTCATGCACTATGTGATCCCTATTGCTATAGATGATGGCTAGACTACAATCCTGGATCAATTGCGTTCCAACTGGTAGAAACAAATGCCGTCAAGACAATCTCAGATCTAACGCGTTTACCTAGCATGCTCTCGTAGCATCTCCAGCACTCTTTTATCTCGATATGAGTGCAGATTATGTTAAAGACGTGCCATCAAGTGTCATGTCATTGATTAAGGCTATGGTGCGCCAAGTACCTTATGTAGCTTCTCATTTCAAGACGGTAGCACATAATCAACTCATCAACCCAATTTTCCTTTCGAAAAGAAAGAGGTTCAGACAGTTCACTTCTGTTCTCTACTCGTCGTCCTTGGGCTTCTGATGAATATTTAAAGGCATTTAAGCAGAATTTTTATTCCGAGTCGCGTGGAATAACAGTCACCCATCAAAACTCATATCAAAACAAGCATGTCGGTCTTGTCGCAGCTTTGCAACGTAATAGAGGGACAGAAACCTTTAGGATCTCGTAAAGATGATTTTTCTCGCTGCTTACGCTCAAGTACAAGGTAAAGGGGTAAAAAGATTCTTGTGGATAGAAGACGCTTGATCTTCCTCTATCAACAAACACTACGACTTTGCAAGAGTCTTCGAGATCGAGTTGACGGGAATCCTTGACAGCGGTTTCACGTCCGAGCCAACACCCAAGATCACACAAAACCTAATGCTAGAATGGTTTAGCCGAGAAAATGGAACCGCAACCCCAATTGGTGATTGTTCGACGCAATAGTGGAGAATTACGACTCATCATCCCTATATATATATGTCTAGAAACTTTCCACCTCGTCCCGCTAAAAAGAATGAACAATCTACACTTCAAGTCGCCTTTACAGGAATATATCTCTCGTCGCAGTCTCTATAACCCTCGAGAGTGGAATACTATCATTCGTTCAACAGACTCTAGCACATGACACTTTCCAGTGTAATTCCAACAAGATGAAAGTTCAAGCTCTTCCGATTGCAGCCAATGAACCTTCAGAGAAAACCGAATATATAATCGGTAGCTGCATGCTCGTTCACAATGAAAGAGGTGTCCTGTTTGACGGAAAGGTATGAGATGTGCCGACAAAGAAGTCAGGAGGGTCAGAGATGAAACTCCGGGATTCCCCTCGGTTTACGCTTCGATGATCGTTGTGAAAGGGTGATTCGGACTTACAACCCGTACTCGGAATACAAACAGCAACTTTTTCTACTGGGCCTTTGTTACCTCTTTGTCTTCCCTTCATCGAAGATGTGCGTTCACAGACGATCTGACCGGTCAAAAGGATGGATTACAATCCCTACATCAAAAATCATACTTTCCGACTAGATACTTGTTGGATATAGACCTGCAGCTTTCCGCGATCAACTCGTCGCAGCAGCGGGGGATGGAATGAACCCCGGCGCCCTGATGGCGCCGATGTTCTTGCCAGACCCGCTGGCCCCACGAACTCCTGAGAATAGGAGACCAGCGGTAAGTTCGTGCACCTTACGTTTCGGTGCCGTTACTGATTCTTTTCAGCCCTTGGTGGGGATCAGCGGCCGCAGCGCCGGTGCGCCCCCGACTCAAGCACGTGTAATGTGCATAAAGTGCGCAAGGACCTTCCATAAGGAGGACAGAGCCTATCAATGCAACGCCACCTTTATTGGAAAGGTTATGTACAAGCGTTGTGACCGATGCGCAGAGACTAAAACCTCGTGCATAGCAGTGAGTATATTCGTTGGCTACGCAAGCTAAACGCTTACGTTTCGGCCTAGATTCCTGATGTTTGCGTGCCGTCCTTGAATCAGTCCTTCTATCTTGACGGTGTCTTCCAGAATGCTCCGGTGGGCGGAGACGTCGCCGCCTTGGATACTTGTTGGATACGAGCACTTAGCAACGAAATAGGCATGTCAGAGAAAGGACCTCGTCAAGCTTTTGTTTTATCAGATAAATTTTAACTCGCATGTTCAAGGCGATAACGAGTTGCAGAAGTTAAATTTGAGAAACTCAAAAAGACTTATGTTAAATTTAAGTAGCCCGCAAAAAGGATACAATTGCTTTCAAGTCTTCACAACTTTTGCGAAAATAATGATCAGTCTTCACCTGAAGATCATGAACCTTCTACAATAATTGTCTTCTCATCACAATAACACTTACGAGCCGTCATCAATGAGTTGAAGGAGAAAGACTGCAAAGACTTTCTAAGTTACCTTTGTGCAGACGAACTAAAAAGCAAAGGGTGTCAGAGAGACTCAGTCTTCAACATGACATGGCCATGCATATCTGCAGAGGTTCCGAAAGAGACGTTAGTATCTTCTTTTTTTTGTTGCTTGTCTTTATGATCTTACTCACGAACCACAGAAATGACTTATGTCGTAACAATTATTAACATTCTTGCGAATTTCAATACATCGGTACACGCAGAGATTTTGTGAATCTGTTCAATTTACAGAAAAAGGAAAACCACTACACTCATGATAAGGGTAATAGGATCAAGGATTTACGGCTATGGCAACCTGGTGACGGACCAGGACCAGAAACACAAGCAATCATTGCTTGGAGGCTTTTCGACGTAGGCGGGGACTATATGCTAGACCCAAGCTCGATTGACTCAACGTTTCCTCCAAAGAACGTTTACTTGTCAGACTGGTGGGTGGGCCGCATCGTTAGAAGCCCTCTGACATCACCAGCTTCAGGACCTAGTTATGTTACATCAAAAGACCTCTGGCAAATTGCAACCAAGATGGAGGGGCCCGTTCCGGATCCAGGACTATG